>Ga0210394_10003036_pt1 | contig 21894 bp, 14 predicted proteins | sample IncBWC12MmetaG_FD_160121 | JGI IMG/M metagenome (GOLD analysis project Ga0210394, IMG submission 160121) | Forest soil microbial communities from Barre Woods Harvard Forest LTER site, Petersham, Massachusetts, United States - Inc-BW-C-12-M | ecosystem: Environmental > Terrestrial > Soil >...
GAGTCACCTCAACTTGCCTGCTATCCCAGAAGACCTGCACAACCGGAATGGAGTTGGTAATCACTTGAACGGGTCGGGATACGAGGTTCTTGGCGACTTCCACTGCCGTCGACCCGCCTCCGAGGATGATGGTTTGACCGTCTCTAACCAGCGAAGCAGCCAACTTGCCGATACGAGATTTCTCATCGTGCGACGAATCGGAAAGGCGGCCAAAGTCCACACCTTCGTCACGAACCTGCAGAGAAATGGCCCCGCCGTGAACGCGGCGCACCAACCCTTTTTGCTCCAATTCGAGCAAATCACGCCGCATGCTGGATTTCGAGGCTCCGAAATCTTTGCAGAGCTGCTCAAAATCGACAAACTCCTGACGTGCGAAGACTTCCTGAACCTTCAGAATCCGTTCGGCTTGGCGCATGTTATTCCACTTTCTTGAGATACTAGCACAAGGTTGCGGTGAGCACGGAGAAATGAACCACAAACTGGACCATTGTGGTTTATTGTGATTATATTGTGGAATATGATGAACCTGCCCTGAATCGAGGAGTGATGGATTTTCTCAGCTCAGAAGTTATATTGCCAATCCTTCGTCGCGCTGTCCTGGAATGCATCGCCAATGCCATCCAGGATGACCAGGTCGGAACCACGCCGGGAGAATTCTTCCGCTCCCCGGCCGTTCATTCGCTCAAACAAGAAATTGTTCGTACTGGGAAGAAGCTTTGGGAGCGCCAGTACGTTGACGGAAACGGCGGAAACATTTCGGTGCGGATCTCTCCGCGTTGGGTGATCTGCACGCCTACCATGTGCAGCAAAGCCGATTTAACTGTTGATGACATCTCCCTGGTCGACCTGGAGAGCAGCCAGATATGTGGAGATCGTCCGCGAACCAGCGAGATACTGCTTCACCTTGAAATATACAAGGCGATTCCAGAGGCGAAAGCCGTGATTCACTGCCATCCCCCGTACGCGACAGCCCACGCGATTGCCGGAGTGCTTCCGCCAGGCAATCTCCTTCCCGAACAGGAAGTCTTTGTGGGCCCGGTGGCGTTGACACCGTATGAGACGCCCGGAACGATTGAGTTTGCTCGGACCATTTTGCCGGTCGTGAAGAACCACAATACGATTCTTCTAGAAAATCACGGAGTAGTGAGTTGGGCCGATACGGTTACCCACGCAGAATGGTTGATCGAAGTGATCGAGACGTATTGCAAAACCATCATGATCGCCGGCCAATTGCGCTCGCCTCTCAAGGAGATTCCGCCGGAGAAGATTGCGGATTTGCTGGCGATCAAGAGAAAGCTTGGGCTGCCGGATGCACGCTATACAGACGATCCGGAAGCAGTCGAGATGGACGTGGCACCGCATTTATTCAAGCATGTGAGCATCGCGGGTACACCCTCTCCGCAAGAAATCGATCAACTGGTCGACTCCCTGGCTTCGCAGGTGTTGGATTTCTTCAAGGAAGCCCATGCAGACCGTCGCTAGTTTTATTGGTGTGGATCTTGGCGCATCCAGCGGCCGAGTTATGGCCGGTCATTGGGATGGACGCCGATTCCAGGTGGAAGAGCTGCATCGCTTCCCGAATGGAGGGGTGTGCATTGGCGATAGGATTCATTGGGATGTGCTGAGAATCTGGGAACAAATTCTACAGGGCCTCAGTCGATTCAGTGCCATCCACGGCAGCTGTCCCGTCTCGCTCGGGGTGGATGGCTGGGGCATTGATTACGGATTGCTCGACAATAGGGGGCGCCTGATATCGAATCCGGTGCACTACCGCGACCCGAGGACGGAGGGAGTTCCAGAACGCCTCTTCGACATCATCGACGAACGGACGCTTTTCTCTGCGACGGGCGTGCAATCCTGGCGGATCAACACTCTGTTTCAGCTTTACAGCATGGTGATTGCTGGAGACGCGGAGCTTCAGTTCGCGGCGACTTTGCTCACCATCCCCGACCTGTTCTCCTACTTTCTGTGCGGAACAACTTCGGTCGAATACACTGAGGCCACCACCACGCAGATGTTCTCTCCCCACGCGAACGATTGGGCGAGACAGGTCATGCGAAAAGTCGGAATTCCGGAAGAGATTTTGCCGAACGTTTCTCAGCCAGGCGCCCGGCTCGGTTACGCTCGCCCTGCAGTGCTCAAGGAATGCGGCTTCTCGCAAAACGTCCCGGTTATAGCCGTTGCCTCACACGATACTGCTTCCGCAGTGGTCGCTATTCCTGAGATGGACACCGACAGCGCATTCATCAGCAGCGGGACTTGGAGCCTGATGGGAACTGAGATTTCGGCTCCGAACACTTCGGACGAGGCCCGTCGCTTCGGGTTCACGAACGAAGGTTCGGCGACTGGCGCGTTTCTGCTCCTAAAGAACTTGGCCGGCCTGTGGATCATCCAGGAATGTCTTCGCTGCTGGGAAAAGGCAGGCCGTGACCACGATTGGAGTGAGATGATCGAGGCCGCGACAAGAGCTCCGGCCTTCGGCTCGTTGTTAAATCCAAACGACAGTGCGTTCGAACTGCCGGCGGATATGCCCTCAGCGGTGCAACAGTACTGCAGAGAGACGGAACAACCAGTTCCACGAGGTGTGGGAGAGTTCGCGCGGGCCCTTTTTGAAGGCCTTGCGTTAAGTTACCGGTTGGTTCTGGAATCATTGGAGACGCTGACTAGCCGTTCGTTTTCGACGATCCGTATTGTTGGAGGAGGCTCGCGGAACACACTCCTATCTCAAATGGTGGCGGACGCTTGTAACCGCGTGGTTGTGGCAGGTCCCGCCGAAGCAACTGTGCTCGGCAATGTCATGATGCAGGCAAAAGCAAACGGTCACTTAGGAGATCTTCGGCAAGGAAAGATCGCAGTTGCCGAATCTTGCGAGTGCCAGACCTACGAGCCACGTCATTCCGCGGCCTGGGACGAGGCGTTTGCGCGTTTCGAGCGGATGACTAACCGGCATCAAGCACATTGTTCGACATAGGACCTGGGTAATCTCGAGGGATTGTGATGAACGGCTATTCCATTCCTGAAGTGAAACCGTCGAAGAAGGTCAACGCTGGCGAGGTGCTCCTGGTCGCAAGCGGTGATCTCCGGCAATCCGCAAACCGGGTTTGTTGGCCTGCCCAAGCCCGGCTCGAAGAGGCGCTTTCGAAGGCATTCGTTACCGAAGGCATCAAGTTGGTGCGAGCTCATACCTATGACGCGAGTCTGCAGCACGGGTTCATTTACAACCAACGCATGGGCATGGATGTATTCGAGAACATTGATCGAGATGCCCCCCTGGTGGTTGCCGAGGCGGTTTGGCAGTACAGCCACAACGTTCTTGCCGGCCTACTGAGCCATCGCGGACCGATCCTCACCGTTGCGAATTGGTCCGGTCAGTGGCCGGGTCTCGTCGGCATGCTCAACCTGAACGGCTGCCTGCACAAATCCGGTGTCTCGTTCAGCACATTGTGGAGCGGAGATTTAGAGGACGAGTTCTTCCTTCAGGGCATCCGGCAGTGGATTCAGGAAAAGAAGATCGACCACGACTCCAGCCACGTTCGGGACTTTGATTCCGAAGTCGTGGCTCGGCCAGAAGTTGAGCTTGGCCGAGCTCTCGCACGCCGGTTGCAGAGTCGCAAGGCGATCCTGGGAGTCTTCGACGAAGGCTGCATGGGCATGTACAACGCCATCATCGAGGATTCCCTGCTGAATCCCACTGGCGTGTACAAGGAGCGACTGAGTCAGTCGGCCCTCGTGGCAGCCATGCGAGAGGTGCCTGAGATTGACGCAGCCAGGGTGCGCCATTGGCTCGATCAGCGCGGGGTGACGTTCCGAACTGGTCCCGACGAAGAGAAGGACCTTACCGATCGCCAGATTATCGAGCAATGCAGGATGTACATTGCGGCTGTGAACATCGCCGCGGAGTTCGGGTGTGATGCGATCGGAATCCAATATCAGCAGGGGTTGAAAGATATGACCCCCGCGTCTGACTTGGTCGAGGGTCTGCTGAACAATGCGGACCGGCCACCTGTCGTTGATCGGGAGGGCAGGGAACTCTATGCCGGCCTGCCGCTGCCGCATTTCAATGAAGTGGACGAGTGCGCTGGTCTGGATGCCCTGGTGACCAACCGGGTCTGGCGGGCCATGCACCTCGATCCGGCTACCACTTTGCATGACGTGCGCTGGGGCGAACAGTACCGCGCCGAAGACCTTGACGATTTCATTTGGTTGTTCCAGATCTCGGGAGCCGCGCCCGCTTCACACTTTATTGATGGTTATGCCGGGGCAACCAGCGAACGTCAGCCTCCTATGTATTTCCGACTGGGTGGCGGCACGCTGAAGGGAATCGGGAAACCTGGGGAGTTGGTCTGGAGCCGCATCTTCGTAGAAGACGGGAAACTGCACGCGGACATTGGTCGCGCCACGGCTCTCCAACTTCCGCGCGAAGAGACAGATCGCCGTTGGGCGCTAGTCACTCCGCAGTGGCCAATCGTCCACGCCCGGCTGCACGGCGTCACGTGCGACCAATTCATGGCCCGACACAGGGCGAATCACCTCAACGTGGCCTATGCGCCCAGCGAGGAGACGGCCAATAAAGCGCTGGCAGCCAAGGCGATGATGATGGCGGAGATGGGAATCGCGGTGCACCTGTGCGGGACCTGTTTGAACAATCGTTCTCAATGATTTTGGCATTCGACAGGGGGATTAGTGGCAGATCTGACGGTTCGCGAGTTGAAAAATCAGCCAGCGGAATCAAGCGCTCCACCTGCCCGTATGCTGCCGCACGGTGTGTTGATTCCATTCATTCTTGTCATAGCCCTCTTCTTCCTTTGGGGCGCCCCTAACAACCTGAACGATGTTCTGATCCGCCAGTTCATGAAGTCGTTCGACTTGTCTCGGTTACAAGCTGGGCTGGTGCAGTCGGCGTTCTACATGGGCTATTTCGTGCTCGCGACACCGGCGGCGCTGCTAATGCGCCGCTTCGGATACAAGTCCGGATTCGTCGTCGGGCTTCTACTATTCGGAACGGGCGCGTTTCTCTTTTGGCCTGCAGCGCTCCTCGGTAAGTATCAATATTTCTTGGCGGCGCTGTTTGTCATTGCCAGCGGCCTCTCCTTTCTTGAGACCGCCGCAAATCCCTTTGTGGCGCAGTTAGGAGCGCCGGAAACAGCTGCACAGCGTCTGAATTTCGCGCAGGCTTTCAATCCACTGGGGTCGATCAGCGGCGCCTTGATCGGTACCGTCTACATCTTCTCTGGAATCGAATTAAGCAGCAGCCAGATCGCGACCATGCAGACGGAGCATACCTACTCCGCTTACCTGCGCAGCGAGACCATGCGGGTCGTCGGTCCTTACATGGTCCTTGGTGTGGTCGTAATCCTCTGGGCAGCTCTTATCGCCTTCACGCGGTTTCCGAAGATGGCTGGCGAGTCCCTTGCTGAGGGAGAAAGCCCCGGTAGCTTCCGCGACCTGTTGCGTTACCCGAGTTTTTTGTTGGCTATCTTTGCCCAATTCATGTACGTGGGCGCGCAGATTGGAACCTGGAGCTATTTCATTCAGTACATCCAGGACTCCACGCATCAACACGAAAAAATGGCCGGTTATTTACTCACCGGCACGTTGGCCGCATTTGGCGTAGGGCGTTTCAGTTCATCAGCGATCATGCATTATGTCCGCCCGGACAGGTTGATGGCCGTCTATAGTGTCATCAACATCGCACTGGCGAGCGTCGGTGTAGTTTTCCCAGGATGGATCGGACTCTGGGCCATCTTCCTCACGAGCTTTTTCATGTCGGTAATGTTCCCGACAATTTTCGCCCTAGGGATCGATGGTTTAGGTCGAAACACGAAGATCGGCGGCTCGTTGATCGTAATGTCGATTGTCGGTGGAGCGATCCTCACACCGCTGATGGGCTGGATCGCGCAAGCGACTCATCACATCTCCATCGCCTATACGGTTCCACTTGCATGCTACTGCGTTGTGGGTCTCTTCTCAGTCTTCTGGCGGAAGCTTAGACGGGTAAATCCCTGGCAGGTTTCGCGCGCCCCTTCATAAGTAAGTTGTATTCGAAACAAATTGGCCATCGAATGCGCAAAATCGCGCCTAACGAAATGCCTACGGGCAGTTCTTCAATTTTGTCTGGGTGCCAGGTTGTTTTCGACGAGCCTGGGAACTGGCATCGCTGATGGTTTGGAGATGCACCGTAAGAACGTTCCGCGGTAATGACAACCAGTTATCGAGTTAACAAGAGGGGACCATGAGGCGACGAGAGTTTTGCCGATTAGTTGCCGCGGCGGCTACAGCAATAGCCGCCCCGGCTATTGGGGCGGAAGAACAACAAACTTCAGAACAAACGGGCGATGCCGCCCAGTCACCGGAATTCAAGGCAATGAACTCGCCTACCCAGGTTCGGGACTATGCCGAGTTTTGTGCCACTCCTGCTAACGAGAGACAGTTTTACGGGGTTGAGGATGGCCGGTTCATTGAAGAAAAGCTAGATGAGAAAACCTGGGAATTCGGTGACTTTCAAGGGAATGTTGTCGAGGCGGCAACTCTGCCGATTCCTGGCGGTTCGTGGGATGGCGTTCCAATGAACTCCCCACTCTCTTCCAATCTCGCGGGAGACGGTCCGTACAAACCTACGTGGGAGTCTCTGCTGGAGTATGAAGCTCCTGAATGGTACCTCGACGCCAAGTTGGCTATCTGGGCACACTGGAGCCCGCAGTGCGTACCAGAAGCTGGCGATTGGTACGCCCGATATATGTACAAGGAAGACTCCAAACAGTACAAGTATCATCTGGAGCACTATGGCCACCCTTCGAAGTTCGGATACAAGGATTTTACTGCCCAGTGGACGCTGCTTAACTGGGAGCCCGATGAGCTCATTCAGCGATTCAAGAAGACCGGCACCAGGCTGTTTATCGCCCTGGCCGGTCATCATGACGGCTTTGATACTTGGAACTCCAAGCATCATCCTTGGAACGCTGTAAACGTGGGTCCGCATCGCGATGTTGTGGGAACTTGGGCTGCTGCCGCTCGCAAGCAAGGATTGCGTTTCGGGGTTTCCGTTCACCAGGCACGTAATTGGTGGTGGTTCCAAAGCTCGCACGCGGCCGATAAAACCGGCCCAATGGCCGGCGTTCTCTATGACGGCGATCTAACGTTGGCGGACGGAAAAGGCCAATGGTGGGAAGGCTTGGATCCGCAGCGGTTGTATGGCCCGAAACACCCGACTAATGCGCTGCCAGACATCTCCTATGTGAAGGACTATTACGATCGGACACGCGATTTGATCGATCAGCACAACCCGGATTTCATCTATTCGGATTCGAGGTTGTTTCCTCTAGGGTGGGCCGGAATGAACATTGGGGCCTACTTCTATAACCACAACCTGAGAACCCGCAATGGAAAGACGGAAGCCGTCATCAACATCAAGGATGTCCCGGACCGCTTGTTGAAAGCCGCGGTGTTGGATTGGGAGAGCGCCTTGATGGACAACATCAGGCCCTATCCATGGCAAGCGGAATACTGTATTGGGAATTGCTGGCACTATGATCGCGGCAACTACGATCTCCCGGGGGAACTTGGCGGATACCAAAATCCGAGGGAACTGGTTCATTTGTTGATTGATCTTGTCAGCAAGAACGGGACTATGGTATTGAACGTACCCGGCAGGCCCGATGGCACCATCGATAGCAAGGAAATTGCCGTACTTGACGCGTTTACTGCTTGGATGCAGCCGAATAGCGAGGCAATCTACGACACCCGGCCCTGGAAGGTGTATGGCGAGGGACCAGGCAAGTTGGATACCCGGGAGTTCAAGGGCGATAGCATCAAGAACTTGGGAGTTCACGATATTCGGTTCACGCGCAACAAAGCCAACACGGCGATCTATGCCATGGTGCTTGGCTGGCCGGTAGGTGAGTTCGTTGTGGAGTCTCTTGGCACGGGAAGCTCGATACAAGCAGGAAAGATCAAAGAAGTTCAGCTTTTGGGCACCGACAAGAAGCTAAAGTGGAAGCAGGTTGCAGACGGCTTGCGCGTGGAACTTCCGAATGAGTATCACCCCAAGGCAGACTATGCGGCAGCGATGAAGATATTCCTCACTTAAAGGTGATTGGGCGTGAATTCCGAGGGGGCTCCGACTTGGAATGCTTCAAATTTCCTTTGAAGAGACCCCTGAGGATTGGGGTACAACGAAGCAGTGTAAGACCAGTTAAAACGGTTCCGAGGTGGCTATACCGAGGTGAGGTCAAGGGGTTTCGCTTTGATCAGCTAGACCCTTGCCCGACGATCTGCGCTGACGGATTGTGGATACTGGGTGCGCAAGGATCACAGCAGGAACTTGCGCGGCGCATTTGCGGATGACGGAAGCCGTCAAAAGTCAAAGTACGCGGCTAGCTGAAAGAGCAGCCGGATCGGACCTTGACCGAGTTGGGTGAGCGATTGCACGGGTGCGGTGTCGGCATGAGCCGCATCATTCAGATCACTGAGCAAATGGGTCTAGGACCCGAAAAGTCGATGCACCCCGCCGGGCGGGGTGCAGAGGCCCAACCGCAAGCGGCGGGAAGAGTTTCTTGCCTCCTTGTCACCCACGCCACGGTCCCGCCAGACATGCAGGGTTCTCGATGAATGCGGCGTGGCCCCGCAGATGCGACCGTCGCGCGGCGAGCGCATCGACGGAGCCTCGCCAAGTGGATGAATTGAATGGAATATTGTGCCTGTGACTATCCACCATTCGTCAAATATATGAATCATTGTGGCGAGTTGATCTTGACAAAGCCCACTTTGTGCGGATAGGCTACCGTGTTGAAAGGCACAACCCGCCTAATTCAACCACGAAAGTTCCGAATGATTCATGATGTTTCACGTCGTGTCACGATCCTTTGGCGGAACCAGATCGAACAAATCCCGTGCACTCTTCTGCGCAAATGATCACCGCGCGCGTTGAGATCAACTTTGTTTTTGTGAAAGGAGACCAGATGTCAGGACGCAACAGCCTTAGGTCGGCCATTACAGACCTGAAATTCACGGCGCATTCTTACGCCCAGACCACAAACGGTTCAGGTTCTGGCGCGGTGTCCGACTCCAGTAATTCGACAGTTCCGAGTACAAAAGTTAGTCACATCAGGAGCTGGTTGCGCCCTTCCCCGAATTTTCTGTGGCAGGGGGTCCTTCTTATGGCGGCTTTTCACTTTCTGTGCGGCAGCGCATGGGCGCAGACCACAGGCTCTCTTCTCGGCGTAGTGACCGATCAAAACGGGGCTGTGATTTCGTCGGCAGCGGTGCACGTCACAAATACGGATACAGGTTTTACGGCAAATACTGTATCCAATGCAGAAGGATCCTATGTGGTTCCATTGCTGCCACTCGGCCACTATTCAATTTCCGTTACAGCAAGTGGATTCAAGTCCTTCGCTCAGTCCAATGTGCAGGTTCCAGTCGCCCAAAATATTCGTGTGGATGTGAAGCTGCAAGTAGGGCAGGTGGATCAAACAGTTACTGTCAGCGGTAATGCAGTTAACATCGACACAAGCAGCGCCACGCTGGGGGAGACGGTAGACAATGAGCGGCTGGAAGATCTTCCGCTGAATGGAAGGAATGCCGCGGACCTTCTCGGTCTTCTTCCTGGCGTGGCCGACGTGAGCGCACCGGTTTACCAAACCGGTGCTCGCGGCGGCCCATCGTTCAGCATCGCGGGAAGCAGAACCAGTTTCGGCAACATGCAGCTCGATGGCACTACGATCACCGACGCACTCTCAAACTCGACCCAGAATCTTCCCGCCCCCGACGCATTGTCGGAGTTCCGGGTTCTTACCGACAGCTACGGCGCGGAGTATGGACGGGCAGGCGGCGGAGTCATTCTGGCAGTAACCAAGTCAGGCACCAATCAATTCCATGGAGGCGCCTGGGAATACCTCCGCAACGACGCTTTCGATGCGACCACGAAACTGGCGCCCGCTGGGACGCACAAGGCGTTGCTGCGCCAGGATCAGTTTGGAGGCGATATCGGAGGGCCTGTCCTTCTTCCCAAATACAATGGCAAGAATCGAACCTTTTTCTTTGTTGGCTATGAAGGGCTTCGAATTCATCAGGAGAGCTTGACCACTGCATTTGTGCCGACCGCAGCGGAGCGCGCCGGGGATTTTTCAGCTGTGTCTACGCCTCTCACGAATCCGAATACGGGCTTGCCGTTCAACAACAACCAGATTCCCAGCGGCATGCTCGACCCGATCGCAGCAAAATACGATACCGCGTTTGTGCCTTTGCCGAATCAGGGCGGTAGCGAACTGCAATACTTGCAACCAGGTCCGACGAATGAGAACCAATTGATTATCAAAGCTGACCAGACGTTGGGATCAAAGGATAGGATCTGGTTCCGTTTGTTCCGGAACAAGGCAATAAGTACCGGGCCAAATGCCATTCCGTTTTTTACGACTCCCGGTGGAGAACAATATCAAACCTATGCGGCGGACGAGATTCACACCTTCAGTCCAAACATTATCAATGAGTTCGAGGCTTCCTACTCGCGTCCGGAAGGATTACCGTTCACCACGGAAAACGGTCAGTCCCCGGCGCAACTGGGGATCAATTCCAACGGTTTCACCCCGTATCCTCAAACCCCAGACATGAGCGTGAGTGGCGCGTTTTCGGCCGGTTCCGGCTGGTTCGTGGACGAACCTTCCTATTTCCGCGAATTTGACGACAAGGTCTCGTGGCTCCACGGGAAGCATGACATTCAGGCCGGTATGATGTACAACGCCGAGTCAAATGGAGATCTTGCATTTCCGCCTATGACCTGGTCATTCTCCGGCCAGTATACCGGGAATAGTTTAGCGGACTACATCATCGGCCGTCCCAATAACTTCAACGTGACGACCACCATCATCGATCATGGCCGCTCCAAACTATTCCAGCCATTCGTCCAGGACACTTTCAAGGTGACCACGCAATTGACACTGGACTTTGGTCTTCGCTACGACTACCAGACGCCTTGGACGGAAAGTGCGCCTGGTGGCGCCTCGAGCTACTTGCCTGGCGCACAATCCACGGTATTTCCATCGGCGCCTCCCGGATTGGTGGTTCCAGGAGACAAAGGAGTTCCCCCAGGCATTTATCTCCCCTGGAAGTTCGGCCTTGAACCCCGGATTGGCCTTGCCTGGGACGTGACGGGCAACGGAACAACTTCCGTGCGGGCGGGCTGGGGAGTGTTTCACCCTGTAGTCGACCAGGAAGTCGAGGCAATCGAGACAAACAATGAGCCCTACCTAGTCGGGTTTAGCAGTGCACCGCCGGATACCGCGGACCCCTGGGCAGGTACAACCGATCCTCTGCCTTACAATCCGTCGAAACCGAGCTTCGGCCCATTCCCGGGTATCACCCAATCGTACCTCGATCCGCACTTCAGGCAGGCGGATATTCAACAATTCAATCTCAACGTCCAGCATCGGTTCGGCGCCGACCTCTTTACCGACGTCGCTTACGTGGGGACTATTTCGCGTCACTTGTACTCTGCCTCCGACCTGAACGCTGCCGTCTACGGGCCGGGCGCCACCGAAGCAAACGCGCAATCGCGGCGGCCGATCTTCCCGCAGTACTACGGCAGCATTCCTTCTCTCTACTCCAACGCCAACGCCAACTACCACTCGCTCCAGGTTGAGGCACAAAAGAGAATCTCACACAGCTATTCCGTGCAAGCGGCCTATACCTGGGAGAAATCAATCGACGATCACTCTGGATCGTTAATCGGAGACAATTATGGGCCCCAAAATCCAAATAATCTGAAGGGTGACCGGGGGCTTTCTGATTTCAATGTCGGCCAGATTTTGGTCGTTAACGGGCTTTGGAAACTGCCCGCTTTAACGAGGAAGGGAGTTTTGACCGCTGTCGCTGGAGGTTGGGAGTTGACCGGCATCGTCGGCTGGAGCGGCGGCAATCCCCAAAGCGTATATTCGGGTCAAGATAATGCCTTGCTCGGATACAACCGCGCCCTCAGCGGGGGGGAAAGAGCAGATCTTATCGGAGATCCAAACCTGTCTGGGGGCCGCTCGCGCACAGCGCGGGAAGCCGAATACTTCAACACCGCGGCGTTTGCACAACCGGGTCCAGGTCTCTTCGGCACATCGGGGCGGAACACAATTATCAGCCTAGGAAATCTTCAAAACGACGTCTCCGTCATGAAGAAACTCGTCACCCTGCCGCACGAGATGGGAGGGTTTCAATTTCGGTTCGACTTTTTCAATGTGATGAACCGGACGAACCTTGGTAAGCCTAACACCGTGTTAACTTCTCCGGCGGTGGGGCAGATTCAGACTGCCGGTCCTCAAAGAATCGGCCAAGTTGCGTTGAGGTTCGACTTCTAGCCCTCGACAGCCAACAGAAGTCCCGCAGACATCGCGCCGCGCTCGATGGCGGAGCGATGTAGGTGGGGCCGCGACGTTCTCGCGACGGCGGTATCTTTAATGAGCTTGCTGCGTTCTTGTCTGGGGTTATGCTTGACTGCTACAGCTGCGGCCAATTGTGTTCCGCTTCTGGCTGACGCGCAGGCTTCGGATGCCACGGCCGGAAACAGCGCTTTACCGCGGGCGGCGGATCTGGAAGAGCGCGGCCAGTTTGCTGAGTCTGAGCAAATCTATCTCGCGCAGGAAAAGCATTTCCCCAAGAACGCGGAGATCCTTTTTCATTTGGGCACGCTGCGCATGCGTCAGAGAGACTGGCCGAAGGCCATCGAGTATTTGGAGAAATGCAGGGCGCTGCAGCCGAGAAATACCGATGTCCTCTTCTATCTTGCACAAGCCTATTATCTAAATGATCGGCTTGTACAGGCACAAGAAACAATTCTCATCGCAGCGCGGCTTGCCCCAAAGGAAGCCGCTGTGCTTCAGAAGGCCGGCGAATACGTTTGCGAAGGCAACGATTGCGGGCCGGGATTGGAAGATCTTCTCAAGGCCCGCAAACTCGATCCTGCTCTCGAGAATATCGACATGGACCTTGGAATGGCCTATTACAAGCTGTTCAAGCACGAGGATGCGCAAGCGATTCTGGAAGCCGTCTTTCGCAAAGATCCCAACAATCTGGTTGCAGCACTTATTCTGGGAGAGATAGCGGCATATCAGGGGAACTGGGAAAAGGCGCGCGGGCTCTACGAGTATGTGCTCATGCGGAAACCGGGGAACGCGAGCGCGCTGAAAGACCTGGGTACTGCACTAGTCGCTTTGGGAAAGGATGAAGATGCGCTCTCACCCTTGCACGAAGCTTTAGACATCGATCCGAGTATGTCTGACGTTCATTTCCAACTAGGGAGAGCGCTGCGCAATCTGGGGCATTCCGCGGAGTCGCTTCATGAAATGGAGTTATACCAGTCGATTCGCGACCGGGCCCACATCGCCCAAACACTGGTGAGCCCCGATAAGGCGTCGCAGAACGTGCATTGGAGGGAGTGCGAAAAGGTACTGAAGGAGAAAGGTGAATCGGCTGCAATCGCCTATGTAAACGCGGTTGCCGCGGAAACACATACGCAATTGAATGCATACTACATGGTTGGAATGCTCTATTCTGCGCAGCAGCGGAACGACGATGCGATTCGAGTGCTGAACAAGGCCGCGCAAGTGTCGCCAAACAACGCGGACATCGTTGCGTTTCTGGGGCGAGTCTACTTAAGAGAGAATAATTACGAGCAAAGCGAAGTGGATCTTAAGCGGGCGCTCGTGATGAGTCCCCTGAATCAAGTCGCGCTTGTGGGCATGGGCGAGCTGGAATACGCGAGGGGACAATGGACAGAGTCGGCTCGTTACTTCGATGAGTCCCGCACGCGGGAGGTCTCGGCCCTGCTATTGATGTGCAATGCCTATGTGCGGGCCGGCAACCGCGACAAAGCGCGTGAGGCGACCGAACTGGTTCGGGCTTTTGCCCATGGAGATAGAAAGTCCTTAGAAGAATTGAATTCAACCGGGTGCACCGACAATGCACTTGAACCACAGTCTTCTACCCGACTGCGACAGTAGAGTGAGTTCCTTGCGAACTGGAGATTTCTCTGTGGTGAAGGCGCGCGGGCACTGGGAAGGTGACCTCTGGCATTCCCTAAGCTCTTGTAATGGAATGGCCAATCCGTCCGGCTGCATTTTCCACCCTGTAACGGCCGGCGTGGGGCTTTCGCCTTCCAGCGATCTGCGCGCGCATTTTGGTTCTGGAACCGAAAGCAGGGTCAATTTCATTGATATTCGTTGGCCGAGCGGAATTGTGCAAACCGTCAGGGAAGTGGCGTCAGACCTGGTCCTCAAGATCGAGGGGCCCCAAAAATGACCTCCCACGACAACCGACGATCAAAGCATCATTGTCCCTTCCTAACTCGCCGGCAAGTGATTCGTGGTACTTTCGGCGTTGCGGCGTCCTTCCTACTGCCTAGACGCGATTTTTCTTTATATCCCAACTCGTCTATAACGTCCTGTAATCCCGCCATTTCGCGGTTGTCTTCCATCGATCCGCAAGGCAAATCCGCGGTCGTTCAATGGCCCATCACATTTGAGAACGCGGCTCGGCAGAGCGGAGTCACGTTTGTGTTGGACAACTCCGCCAGTCCGCACCGTCTCCAGCCCGAAACGGCCATTGCGGGCGTAGGCATTTTTGACTACAACAACGATGGGTTGATGGACTTGTTCTTCGTCAACGGTGCCCATTTACCCGACATGGACAAACGCGATCCCAAGTATTGGAACAGGCTTTACCACAACAACGGCGACGGAACATTTGCCGATGTAACTGAGAAAGCCGGCGTTCAGGGCATTTATTTCGGCATGGGCGTTGCTGCCGCGGATTATGACAACGATGGATGGGTCGATCTCTTCGTAACCGGGGTTAACGGCTGTCAACTCTTCCATAACAACGGCGATGGTACATTTACCGATGTTACAGCGAAGGCCGGACTCGCAGAAGGTCATTGGAAGTGGGCGACAAGCGCCGGGTGGTTTGACTACGACAACGACGGGTTGCTCGACCTGTTTGTAACGAATTATGTAGACTGGTCCGCCGCAACGGAACCCATCTGTCTTATCGGCAGTGCAGCTACGTACTGTTCCCCTGACGTCTTCAAGGGCGAGCCCAATATGCTGTTTCATAACAACGGCGATGGCACATTTACGGATGTTTCGGAGAAATCTGGAATCGGCAAGTACATCGGCAAAGGTATGGGTGTCGCTTTCGCCGATTTCAACAGAGATGGCTATGCGGATGTCTTCGTTTCGAACGACACGTATCGGAACTTCCTCTTCCGCAACAATGGGAATGGTACATTCGACGAGGTCGGAGTTGAGATGGGCGTTGCCTATAACCAATTCGGCAAGTCCATAGCGGGGATGGGAACGGATTTCCGGGATGTGGATAATGATGGACGTCCCGACATCTTTGTTGTTGGAATGGCTGGTGATACGTTTCCGCTTTTTCGAAATACCGGCAAGGACTTTGAAGACATCACCGGCGAATCCGGGATCGCAACCGCTACGGCTCGGTTGACGGGGTGGGGGGCTGGAATCGCCGATTTTGACAATGACGGCTGGAAGGACTTATTCGTTGCCTGTGCGGCGATACTCGACAATTCCGAACAGGTGATTCATCTTCCTTCTAAGCTGCCGAACATTGTTCTTCGCAACACCGGCCGTAACCGATTTGTGGACGTCAGCGCACAGGCCGGCTCCTCATTTGGAGTCCCTGGGGCACACCGTGGGGCGGCGATGGGTGATCTGAACAATGATGGCCGCATGGATGTGGTCGTTACAAATCAACATGCTTTACCCGAAATCTGGATAAACCGCACTGTCAATTCCAACCATTGGTTATTGGTTAAGCTTGTCGGAACGCGGAGTAATCGCGACGGACTCGGGGCCAGCGTGAAGGTGACGCTCGCTGATAGCAGCGCTCTCTACAATCACGCGACCACCAGCACTGGCTACGGTGCATCCAGCGATCCTCGCGTTCACTTTGGCCTGGGAAGGTTCGACCATGCAGACAAATTGGAAATTTGGTGGCCGAGTGGGATACACCAGACTCTCACGAATGTAAAAGGTGACCAGATCCTGGTGGCGCGCGAAACTGTCAATTGAGGTTTTGCGTCCTCGCCATTTCGAAGAGTTTCAGCTTTACTTGGCCGAGAGTAATTCCGTCCACAAAGGAGACATTCACTGTGTATCGGAAAAAGAGAGAGACGGGATTGATCGCATTCTCTGCGTTGGCGATTGGGTTCGTCGGATCAAGCATCGCAGCCGCACAAACAGCCAGCAACTCGCTGGGGATATTCGAGGACCAGTCCGATGTGGGCAGCGTGACGCCGCCCGGAACGGGAACGTTCGATGCCGCAACGGGCGTGTATACCATCCGCTCGGCCGGCGTGGACCTGTGGGCGAACTTGGATGAATTTCACTTCCTGTGGAAGAAGATTTCAGGCGACGTGTCGCTCACCGCCGATGTGAAGGTGGCCGACGGCAGCGCGACTTCACACCCGCATCGCAAGGCGCTGCTTATGTTCCGGCAGACGCTCGACTCCGATGCCTTGTACGTCGTGGCGGCCATCCATGGCTCACGCGAGACGGCGCTGCAATACCGGCGTGCCAAGGGCGACATGATGCAGACCATTCTCTTCAATATCGGGGCACCGCAGCGGATGCGCCTGGAAAAGCGCGGCGATACCGTCACGCTCTTCCTCAGCATGCACGGCGAGCCGCTGCATCAGGCTGGAGCGTCCATGAAGCTGCACTTCGACGGAACGTTCTATGCGGGCCTGGGCATGTGCGCTCGCAAAAAGGACACGGTGGAACAGGCCACTTTCGCACATGTAGAGCTGCAGGCGCTCCGTCCTCCGGCGGTGCCCGCGGCGATGGAACTCTATAGCACTCTCCACACCATCGCCGTCGATCCCAATGTGCCCATGGACTTCGTCATCCAGACCGGTAAGGGACTGATGGAAGCGCCCAACTGGAGCCGTGATGGCAAAACGCTGATTTTTAACCGCGCGGGCAAACTGTGGAGCGTACCTGCAGATGAAGGCGAGGGCAGGTTCGGCGAGGCCCGGCCGATCGATATCGGCAACGCTACGGACTGCACCGGTAGCCACGGCCTCTCGCCCGACGGCAAATGGCTCGCCACGACTTGCACCACGCCGAACCAGCCAGGCCGGCGCGTATACATCGTACCTGCCATAGGCGGCACACCACGGCAAGTTACGCCGAATCCAGATTCTTACTTTCATAGCTGGTCGCCCGACGGGAAGAAAATCCTCTTTACGCGACCCAGCCAAGGTGCGCTAAGTATCTACTCCATCGCGGCAGATGGCGGACAGGAAACCGCGCTAACTTCGGGCACTGGCATCAGCGACGACCCGGACTATTCTTCCGATGGCCGGTGGATTTACTTCAACTCTGACCGGGCAGGCGGAATGCAGATTTGGCGCATGCGGCCCGACGGCAGCCAGCCCGAGCAAGTCACTTTTGATGAAAGGCCCAACTGGACGCCGCATCCCTCTCCAGACGGCAAATCAATCCTGATTCTCTCCTACGACGAGGGTGTCACGGGGCACCCGGCCAACACGGACGTGACCCTGCGCATTCTCAACGTTAGCGGCGGGGAGATCCGCGATTTGGTGCGGATTGTGGGCGGAGCCGGCAGCGACAATGTGCCCAACTGGGCTCCTGATGGCGCGTACTTCGCCTACGTCAGCTACCAGTTTTTGCCCGCTGAATATGAAGGTTCGACGCAATGACCACGGGCCAAAACCAACAATGACGAAAGAGCAGAGGTGTGATGCGTGAAAAGCCAACTCACTTTGTTGCTCCTTTGGTGGTGCATAGTGGGGTGGGCGCAAACTGCGCCGCCGCTTCCCATCGGGAGCCTGGTTCCTGGCTTCTGTCTGACGGGCACAGATGGCGTCGTTCACTGTGCGAAGGATTGGGAGGGGAGCCCTGTCCTGGTAGTTGCCTTTCTCTGTAATCACTGTACGGAGTCGCAGGTATACGAGGCCCGCCTGAACAAGCTGGCGCAAGATCATGCAAGCAGAGGCGTCAACGTGGTTGCGATTCAGTCGAGCAACCCGCAGGCTTTCAGTGCTCAGGATCTCGCATGGTCAGACGTTGGCGAGAGCCTCGCCGATATGGAAGTGCGCGCCGTCTTCAGGAAATTCCGCTTCCCGTATCTTTTCGACGGTGACACTGGCGCCACCGCCAAGGCCTTCGGTGCGATCTTCGCTCCGTCGATCTATGTCTTCGACAAGGAGCGGAAGCTACGCTACACCGGCAGTATCGATAACGATCCGGCGGATGGCCCCTCCACTGAGCATGACGCTGCCGCTGCGATCGACGCGTTGCTTGCGGGCAATCCGGTGGCTGTGCCAATAACCGCTGCGAGAGGATGTACTCTACGGCTCGGCGCGAACAGATCAGACAGCAAGAAGGATGATGACGGCCCTGTGAGCGTCTCGTTGGCGCCTGCAGAAATGCTATCGTCCCTTCGGCACAACCCAACCGGCAAGCTTCTCCTTGTAAATTTCTACGCAACATGGTGCGGTCCTTGTGTCACCGAGTTTCCGGATCTGATCGCCACCAACCGTATGTATCGTGGCCGAAACTTCGTCATGACGACCGTCTCCTCCAATGTCCCAGAGGAGAAGCCGGAAGTGCTGAAGTTCCTACGGAAGATGCACGCCACCACCAATAACCTTCTCTACGGATCCGATGATACTTACGCCATGCAAGCGGCGTTTGATCCCGATGTTGGATCAGCTGTTCCGGTAACGGTCCTGATCGCTCCTGACGGAAGGCTGTTATTAGATGAGCAAGGAGAGATTGATCTGATGAAGATCCGTCGCACCATCCTGGCAAATCTCCCTGATGAAACTGGACATGAAGGATCACGGAAATACTGGTCGACAAAGTGATCTGCCCCTTTCTCGATACCCAGCACGGCAATCGCCATTTAGCGGTTGAAGGAGTATTAGCCATGAATCGTGTGAAATGCCTCTTCGCGGCTGTCGTTGTATGTCTAGTTGCCGCGCCCATCTTTGCCCAGCACGCAATTGCTGTTCGCGCCCTTAGCTCCACTTCCGAGCATCCCCTGATGCCAATCGGCACTGCGGCTCCCGACTTCTCGCTGAAGGGAACAGACGATAAGATTCACACTCTGGCGGAGTTCAGTAGTGCGAAGGTTTTGGTCATCATCTTTGAATCTGTTCACTGTCCGGTGTCAGAGAACTATGAGGGCAGAATACAGAAGCTCTATGACACCTACCACAACACAGGAGTGGCTTTCGTTGCTATCGACCCAAACAATCCCTCGGCAGTGCGGTTGGATGAACTTGGATTTACCGACCTGACCGATTCACCAGAAGATATGAAGATTCGAGTCCGGGAGCGCCACATTCCCTGGCCTTTTCTTTACGACGGAGCCACACAGGAGGTCGTGCAGAAGTTTGGTGCCGTGGCGACCCCGCATGTCTTTATCTTCGACGCGGAGCGGAAGCTGCGCTATGAGGGCCGAATTGATGATAACCAGAATCCGGCACTGGTGGAGACGCACGACGCACGCGATGCTATCGAAGCGCTGCTGAATGGGCAGCCCATTGCCGTGTCTCACCGGCCAGCCTTCGGATGTTCTACCAAGTGGCTATCCAAGTCGGTAGACGTGCAACGCGAATGGGCCAAGATTGTCGCTGAGCCTGTCGCGGTCGCGGAGGCTTCGGCGGCCGAGTTGAACTCGTTGCGGACAAACGCAGGCGACAATGTATCCGTCGTCCACTTCTGGAACCTGAAAAACAAGAACCTGACCCAACACTTCGCTCAATTGGAGACAACCTATCGCATGTATCGCGGGCGCTCGTTCTCCTTCGTAACAATCAACTCCGACGCTCAGGGCGACGCCGACAAGGTCATGGAGTTCCTCAAGTCCCAGCATGCCTCCGGCAGGAATCTTCGGATTTCGCCGGCGGATCTGTCGGTTGTACAGAACGCATTCGAATCTTCCTGGGGGAAGAATGAAGAATTCACTGCTGTGATTGCGCCTGGAGGCAAAATCGTTTACTCCCATAAGGGGTCGGTCGACATCCTTGACCTTCGGCACGCCGTACTAGCCCAATTCACTGACATCAAGTTCTATCCCGGACAGGCGCAGTACTGGGCGGAGATGGTTCCCCGTTAGAGCTTCATTCCGAACGCGCTAGTAAAGGCCTTCGTCACGCTTCACCGGTGCAACGCGTTCAATTCGCTCAGCTTTTGCCCACCGCGCCGGATCCGAAATTGATGTGCGCGTCCCTAATCGAGAGTCCGGCTACTTCGATACGCTTCAGGTCCCGTGTTCCGATCCCGGCCTCTTCCGCGAGACGCAGCGAGTTGTCGCCTCGGATGAACGGAGGAGTGCCGCGCTCCGCATAAGGATCGTAGCCCATCACTTCCATCCCGACAGCGTCCACGCAGATGGCGTTGCGGCCGGCAATGATCACGTCCGGGTGACATCCTTTCCAAGCCAGCAAGCCACGGACCTTCCCCTCCCCGCACCATCTGACGAGAAAAGGAGGTGAGAGTGTGGACTGCAATAACGCGTGCTCTGACCAGCGATAGAAACGTCGGACTGTGGCTTATGGCGTAAGCGCGGTCGCCCTCGCAATTGCAGATACGTGTACGTTAACGCATAAACCAAGCTATACGCCTTTCCGCAAGATGTCAAAACCCACCTTTCTTTCACCTGTTGCATATTCTTTACGGGCTTTTGTTTTAGTGGTGTAAATTTAGCGAGAAGGCACATCGCAGAGGGGCTTCCCAAGAAGTTGAATCGAGCGATCCAGAAAACCAGCATTCCATTCCGGCCCGATATCGAGGGATTGCGGGCTTTGGCCGTCGGTCTGGTGATCGCGTCCCATGCCGGATTACCCTCACTGCGGGGCGGTTTTGTGGGGGTGGACGTCTTTTTTGTTCTTTCCGGCTATCTAATTACAAGCCTTCTGATGCAGGAGATGTCTTCGTCGGGCACAATCAATCTCGCACGCTTCTATGCACGCCGCGCACGGCGGCTGCTTCCGGCAGCCATCACGATGGTGTTGGTGGTGTGCGGCGCAGAAGCAATCATCATGAATCCGGTGGCACAATTCAATACGTTAAAAGCAGCGCTTGCAACCGTGCTCTACTCCAGCAATCTCTACTTTGCACATTTGCAGATGCAGTATTTCTTTCAGCCCTCAGCGATCAATCCACTTTTACATACCTGGTCACTGGCAGTGGAGGAACAGTTCTACCTGATCTGGCCTGTTCTGTTGCTGCTGCTGGCACGATGTACCAAGAGTGTCAGAGGCGAGGGCACGGCGTTGGCAGCAATTTCGCTGGGTTCGTTTGTGTTGTGCGTGTGGTTAACAGCGGTAAGGCCCATCCTTGCGTTTTATGAGATGCCGGCCCGAGTTTGGGAGTTCGGCGTGGGTGGAGTTCTGGTGTTCGCGCCGGAGCGGTGGATCAGGGGGCATCGACGGCTTTGGTCGTGGTTGGGAGGAATTGGGATCATCGCGCTGATGGCCGGTGCCGAGTTGATCCGCGCTTCGAATTTTCCGGGGTATGTTGCAGCGATTCCAGTGGTTGGGACGCTACTCCTTTTGTTAGCGGGCGTGGGGGCTCCGCAATCGCCGGCACCACGGCTGTTGTGTACGAGACCGGCCCAGGTAATGGGAAGGCTTTCGTATTCGCTTTACCTATGGCACTGGCCTGTACTGGTGATCGGGCAACAACTGATACCCAATAACTCGGTCCCAATTCGATTGAGCTGGATTGCTGTTGCGGTGCTAATGGCGGCTGTGACTTCTGGCGCGATCGAAAGCCCGATCCGGTTCCAGCCCTTTCTCATTGCGCGTTCCGGCTTCACGCTTGGGCTGGCGTTACTAGGAGCGATCTTCTCCGTTGGCGT
>Ga0210394_10003037_pt1 | contig 21893 bp, 14 predicted proteins | sample IncBWC12MmetaG_FD_160121 | JGI IMG/M metagenome (GOLD analysis project Ga0210394, IMG submission 160121) | Forest soil microbial communities from Barre Woods Harvard Forest LTER site, Petersham, Massachusetts, United States - Inc-BW-C-12-M | ecosystem: Environmental > Terrestrial > Soil >...
CATCGATCTTTCATCCCTTCCCTCTTATCGAGCGCCCCGGCGTTCGCTTTTCTCTGCGCGCAAAATTGCGCTCATGGCTTCCGTCGTCGCCGGTCTTGGCGTCGCGATTTATGGCTTCAGCCCGTCCTCTGGTCCGGTGGATCTTTTCAGCAGCCCCGCGCATGCGCAGGTCAACAACGAGGTGCGCAAGGTCGCCCAACCGGTGGGCTTCGCCGACATTGTCGAGCGCGTGAAACCGTCGGTGATCTCGGTAAAGGTCAACATCAACCAGAAGACCGCCAAGAACGACAGCACCGACAACAGTGACGACTCGCCGTTCCAGCCGGGCTCGCCGATGGAGCGCTTCTTCCGCCGCTTCGGCGGACAGGATGGTTTGCCGCCCGGCCTGCGGGGCGGCCCGCGCGGACGCGGGGTGGTGACCGGCCAGGGTTCCGGATTCTTTATTTCGCCTGACGGCTACGCCGTCACCAACAACCACGTGGTTGACGGTGCCGACAAGGTCGAAGTGACGACCGACGACGGCAAGACCTATACCGCCAAGGTGATCGGCACCGATGCACGCACCGACGTGGCCCTGATCAAGGTCGAGGGCGGGTCGAACTTCCCGTTCGCCAAGCTGTCCGATGGCAAGCCCCGCATTGGTGACTGGGTGCTCGCGGTCGGCAATCCCTTCGGCCTCGGCGGAACCGTCACGGCCGGCATCGTCTCGGCCAGCGGCCGCGACATCGGCAACGGCCCGTACGATGACTTCATTCAGATCGACGCGCCGGTGAACAAGGGCAACTCCGGTGGCCCGGCCTTCAATACCGAAGGCGAAGTGATGGGCGTCAATACCGCGATCTATTCGCCGTCCGGCGGCAGCGTCGGTATCGCGTTTTCGATCCCGGCATCGACCGTGAAGAACGTGATCGCGCAGTTGAAGGACAAGGGCTCGGTCAGCCGCGGCTGGATCGGCGTCCAGATTCAACCCGTCACCTCGGACATTGCCGACAGCCTCGGCCTTAAGAAGGCGGAAGGCGCATTGGTCGCCGAACCCCAGCCCAACGGTCCGGCCGCCAAGGCCGGCATCGAATCCGGTGACGTGATCACCGCGGTGAATGGCGAGACGGTCAAGGATGCCCGCGAACTCGCGCGCACCATCGGCGGTTTGGCGCCGGGCAATGCCGTGAAGCTCAATGTGCTGCACAAGGGCCAGGACAAGGTCGTCAACCTTACGCTTGGCCAGTTGCCGAACACCCTGGAAGCCAAGGCCGACATCGATAACAGCGACAAGGGCACCGGTGCCCACGGAACCGACGTGCCGAAGCTCGGCCTGACGCTCGCGCCCGCCAACAGCGTCGCTGGCGCCGGCAAGGACGGCGTCGTTGTGACCGACGTCGACCCGAACGGCGCGGCGGCTGAGCGCGGCTTCAAAGAAGGCGACGTCATTCTGGAGGTTGCCGGAAAGAGTGTCGCCAATGTGGGAGACGTGCGCGAGGCGATCAATACCGCGCGTACCGACAACAAGAACAGCGTTCTGATGCGGGTCAAGAGCGGTGGGTCGTCGCGCTTTGTTGCGATCCCCCTCGCGAAAGGCTGAGCACCGAGCGCTTGAAGCGTGATCCGGAAAAGTGAGGAATTTCTCCGGATCATGACTGAAGCAATGGAGGGTGTCGCCGGCATTAGTCGCCCCCGCCGACGGCTCTTTCCGGGGGGCGGGTCAAAAGCCCGCTCCCTTCAAGCTACCTTCCGGTGGAAAACGCCCCCCTCCGTCGGGAGGTCAAAGGGCGGTGAGGTTCCCCCAGCTTCACCGCCCGCTTTTTTGGCCCAAAGGGCGCGCCAGGAAGCCTTGCATGTCGCCTTGCATGAGGCTGCCGACCGCGCCATGGTGATAGAAGGCAATCCCATTTGACCGTAGCCGACACCCAGATGCGCCTTTTGATCATCGAAGACGACCGCGAGTCCGCCGACTACCTGGTCAAGGCGTTCCGCGAGGTCGGTTATGTCGCCGATCTTGCCAGCGATGGCGAGGAAGGATTGGCGCTCGCCGAGGGCGGTGATTACGACGTGCTGGTGGTCGACCGCATGCTACCGAAACGCGATGGCCTGTCGCTGATTGGCGCCTTGCGCGACAAGGGCAATCGCACGCCGGTTTTGATTCTCTCGGCACTCGGCCAGGTCGATGACCGCATCAAGGGCCTGCGCTCCGGCGGCGACGACTATCTGCCAAAGCCTTATTCCTTCGCCGAATTGCTGGCGCGGATCGAGGTGTTGTCGCGCCGCCGTGGCGGCCCGGCGGAGGAAACCACCTATCGCGTTGGCGACCTCGAACTCGACCGGCTTTCGCACCGCGTGACGCGCGGCAAGGACGAGTTGACGCTGCAGCCGCGCGAGTTTCGGCTGCTGGAATATTTGATGAAGCACGCAGGCCAGGTGGTGACGCGAACCATGCTGCTCGAAAACGTCTGGGATTATCATTTCGATCCGCAGACCAATGTGATCGACGTGCATATTTCGCGGCTGCGTTCCAAGATCGACAAGGGCTTCGAGCGGCCGTTGCTTCATACCATTCGCGGCGCGGGATACATGATCCGTGACGGCATTCGGTAAGCTGGTCCGAACCACGGCGTTCCGGTTGACGCTGGTCTATCTGTTTTTGTTCGCGCTGTTTGCGGCGTCGCTGCTGGGTTATTTCGCCTGGAATACGCGCCGGCTGATCACCGAACAGATTACTACCACGGTGAACGCGGAAACCGGCGAGATCAGCGATATCTTCGGGCGGCGCGGCCTGCGCGGCCTCGTTCTCACCATCGAAAACCGCGCACTGCGCCCGGGCGCCAATCTCTACCTTGTGACCACGCCGGCAGGACAGGCCATCGCCGGCAATGTGGGCTCGCTTGCGCCGGGCGTGATGGCGACAACCGGCTGGTCGGAAACGGCCTATCGGCGGCTTGACGAGCAGGACACCGCTGACCACCACGCGCTGGTGCGGGTTACCGAACTCTCCAGCGGCTTCAGGCTGTTGATCGGGCGCGATCTGGAGGAACGGCGGAGGCTGTTTGGCATCGTCGCCAAGGCCGCGCAATGGTCTGTTTTGATCGTGGTCGTGCTCGGCCTTGGCGGCGGCGTCTTTGTCGCGCGGCGCGTGCTGCGACGGATCGATGCCATGACCGGCACTACCCGGCGCATCATGGCGGGCGATCTGAGCGGCCGCCTGCCGGTCGGGCGCAGCGGCGATGAGCTCGACCGCCTGGCGGAGAACCTCAACGCCATGCTGGAACGTATTGAGGCGCTGATGATGGGGCTTAAGGAAGTCTCCGACAATATCGCCCACGATCTGAAGACGCCGCTGACGCGATTGCGCAACCGTGCCGAGGAGGCATTGGCGAGATCCGGGACCGAGGCCGAATACCGCTCGGCGCTGGAACGGACCATTGAGGAATCCGACGGACTGATCCGGACCTTCAATGCGCTGTTGATGATCGCGCGCGCCGAATCCGGGCAGGCCCGCGGCAATATGGACGATTTTGACGCCGCCGACGTAGCCCAAGGCATTCACGAACTCTACGAGCCACTCGCCGAAGACAGCGGTATGACCCTGCACGTCAAGGCCAGGTCGGCGCCGCTTCACGGCAACCGCGAATTGATCAGCCAGGCTTTGGCAAATCTGGTCGAGAACGCGATCAAATACGGCAAGCCGGTCTCCGCCGCGCAGCCGCTGAGCGCCGGTGCGACTGCCGATGCCAACCAAAGAGAGATCCTGATCGAGGCCCGGCGCGACGGCGATCAGGTCCTGCTCAGTGTCACCGACCACGGGCCGGGAATTCCCGTGGCCGATCGCAAGCATGCGGTGGAGCGATTTGTCCGGCTGGAGGCGAGCCGAACCCAGGCCGGCTCCGGTCTTGGACTAAGCCTGGCGTCGGCGGTGGCAACGCTGCATGGCGGCGACCTCAGGCTCGACGATGCTCGTCCCGGCCTGATCGCAACCCTGGCCATCCCGACGCCGTCAGGCGCCAGAGACGGGCTTGCGGCTCAAACGCATGATGTGCCACAGAAGGCGGCATGATCGATCCGAGCGGATGATAGCGCGGTTTGATATCTTCGGGCGGCTTTGGATTTGACATTCGCTATGACGATTCGCGGCCGCACCGAAGCGAATGTCAAATCCGGCGCACTGGCCGCGCGGTTCGTGGACGGACCCTGTGTGTCTGCTCCTGACAAAGCCGAACGGCGACTGAAGGACTGGCTGAGCGATCTTGCGCCGGCACAGGCCGCCGCGATCGATGGCATGCTTGCGCGATTTCCGCGGGTCCGGACTATTTTCTCGGGTATCGCGGAGGCCTCTCCGTATCTTTTCGATCTTGTTAGCGCCGATTCCGCGCGAGCGCTCCGGCTGCTGGAATGCGAACCTGAGCTGCATCTGGCGCAACTGATCGAGAACACCAGAAGCGAGGTTGCGGCGGCATCCAGCGAAGCCGATGTGATGCACAAGCTGCGCCGCACGAAATCGGAGGCTGCACTGCTTATTGCGCTGTGCGACATCGGCGGCGTCTGGTCCGTGATGCAGGTGACGGAGGCGCTGACCGATCTTGCCGTCACCTCCGTGCAATCGGCGCTGCGCTTCTTGCTGCAGCAGGAAGCCATGCGCGGGAGGATGACGCCGCTGAATCCGGATCGCCCCGAGGAGGGCAGCGGTTTGATCGTGCTCGCGATGGGCAAGATGGGCGCGGGCGAGCTGAATTTTTCCAGCGACATCGACCTGATCGTGTTTTTTGACGCCGCGGCCTCTACGCTGGCGCCCGACATCGAGCCGCAGCCGTTCTTCGTGCGGGTGACGCAAGGGCTGTCGCGGTTATTGCAGCAACGCAGCGTCGACGGTTACGTGTTCCGCGTCGACCTGCGGCTGCGTCCTGATCCCTCCTCGACGCCGGTGGCGATCTCGACCGCCTCGGCGCTGCATTATTACGAGCGGGAAGGGCGGACCTGGGAGCGCGCCGCCATGATCAAGGCGCGCGCTTGCGCCGGCGACCTCAGGGCCGGCGAAACGCTGATGGCCGATCTCGCGCCCTTTGTCTGGCGCAAGCATCTGGATTTTGCGGCCCTTGCCGACGTGCACGACATGAAGCGGCAGATGCAGACGTATCGCGGACAAAGCGAAATCGCGGTCGAGGGTCACAATGTCAAGGTCGGGCGCGGCGGCATCCGCGAAATCGAATTCTTTGCGCAAACCCAGCAGCTGATCGCGGGTGGCCGGCATCCCGAATTGCGGGTGCGCCCGACGCTGGAGGCGTTGAACGTACTGGCCTCAAGCGACTGGATCACCTTCGAGGCGCGCGACCAATTGACCGCGGCCTACGAGTTTCTGCGCCGGGTCGAACATCGGCTGCAGATGATGGCTGACGAGCAAACGCATGCGCTGCCAGAGGCGGACGAAGCAGTGGAGCGTTTTGCCTGCTTTTTCGGCTACGACAGCCGCGCCGCGTTCGCACGCGATCTGCTTGGCCATCTCCATGTGGTGCAGGGGCATTACGCCAAGCTGTTCGAGGGCGACCCGGCCGGTACCGCGAAATTGCCGGCGGTGGATTATGCGGCGGGACCGGACGACCCGCGCCTGATCGAACATTTGGCTTCGCTCGGCTTCAAGAAGCCGGCCATGGTCGCGCAGACGGCGCGACAATGGCTGGACGGGGATTATCGCGTGTTCAGGACGGAATCGACCCGCAGCGCGTTCGTCGAGTTCCTTCCCTCGCTGATCGCGGGCCTCGCAAACGCCGAAGAGCCGGACAACGCGGTGGCGGTGTTCGACCAGTTCCTGCAGGCGCTGCAGCGCGGCGGTCGGCTGTTCCTGCTGCTCAGTCAGAACCGCGATCTCGTCGCCCTGGTGGCGCTGATCCTTGGTGCGGCGCCGCGTTTGGGCGACATGCTGGCGCGGCAGCCGCAGATCATGGACGGGCTGATCGATCCGCGCTTCTTTGGCGCGATGCCGGACCGGCGCGAATTGTCGGCGCGGTTGGCGGCGACCCTTAAGGACGCCCACTCCTATGAGGAGTTTCTCGATCGCCTGCGATTATTCGGCCGCGAAAGCCTGTTCCTGATCGGCACGCGGATCCTGTCCGGTACGGTCTCCGCCCAGCAGGCCAGCATCGCCTTTGCCGACGTCGCCGAAGGCATCGTCCATACGGTGCACGGCCTGGTGAGCGACCAGTTCGCCACCCAGTATGGCCGGATCAAGGGACAGCAGACCGCCATCCTGGCGATGGGCAGGCCCGGCAGCCGTGAAATGACCGCCGCGTCCGACCTCGATCTGATCCTGCTCTACGAATTCGACCCTGAGCATCCGGATTCCGACGGTGCGAAATCCCTGCATGGGGCGCAGTATTTTGCACGCTTCACCCAGCGGCTGATCAGTGCATTTACGACGCGGACGAACTACGGCGTGCTTTACGAGGTGGATATGCGGCTGCGGCCTTCGGGCCGGGCCGGCCCGGTGGCCTCGCACCTTGATTCGTTCGCCGAATACCAGGACCGCGAAGCCTGGACCTGGGAGCACATGGCGCTGACCCGCGCCCGGGTGATTTCGGCGTCACCGGATTTTCGCAGGCGGGTCGAACAAATCATCCGCCAGGTGTTGACGCGGCCGCGCGACGCCGTGAGCGTTGCCAGCGATGTTGCCGATATGCGCCGCGCCATCGCGCTGGAAAAGGGCGAGGACGACATCTGGGACCTGAAATATGCCGCCGGTGGCATGGTCGATATCGATTTCATCGCTCAATATCTGCAACTGGTTCATGCCGCCGAGAAGCCTGATATCCTCGACGTCAGCACGTTGCACGTGCTCGACAACGCCGCGCGGCTTGGTGTGCTGGCGCAATCATCGGCGGAAATCCTGCGTTCGGCGGCGCGCCTCTATCATGACCTGACGCAGATTCTGCGGCTCTGCGTCAGCGAAAGGTTCAAACCGGAAACGTCTGGGGAAGATCTATTGCGCGTCATGGCCCGGGCCGGCGATGCGCCGGACTTTTCCTCGCTCGAGGCGCGGGTGAAGGAGACGCAAGCCGAGGTGCGCCGGGTGTTTCGGGCGCTGGTCGAAAACGGGAGCTAGGACTATTTCAGTTATCGAAACACCCAGAACCGTCGCTGCAAGCCAATCCAGCCCGACCCCTTCCAATGTGCTCTCCTGACACGATACGATGTCCGCCTTGACCCAGCGGGAGGAGTTTTATGAAACCAAGGTCGCTTGCTCGACGATTATCCATGATTGGTGTGGCCGCCATGTTGATGGTGAGGGCTGCATCCGCCGCCGATGTGCAGGTCATGATCTCGTCCGGCTTTCATGGAGTCTATTCTGAGCTGGGTCCGGCTTTCGAGCGCGCCAGTGGCCACCATCTGGTCACGATCCGCGGTCCCTCCATGGGTGACTCTCCGGAGGCAATCCCCGCACGCCTCGCTCGGGGCGAGGCCGCCGATGTCGTGATCCTGGATGGAGGGGCGGCCGATGAGCTGGGCCAGCGAGGATTGGTGCGCGCGGACAGCAAGATCGAGCTCGCCCGCTCGCTGATCGGCATGGTCGTGCGGGCCGGGGCTGCAAAGCCGGACATCAGCAGCGTCGAGGCATTGCGGAGCACGCTACTGGCGGCACGGTCCATCGCCTATTCCGACAGCGGGAGCGGCACCTATCTGTCCACCACCTTGTTCCCCAGGCTCGGCGTCGCCGACCAGGTCGCGGGCAAGAGCCGGAAGGTACGAGGCCCTCCATCCGGCGAGCCGGTGGCCGCGGTTGTCGCGCGTGGCGAGGCGGAGATCGGCTTCCAGCAGGTCAGCGAACTGATCCATGTGCCTGGCATTGCCTTCGTCGGCGCCATTCCGGTCGAGGTCCAACCGAAGATTTTTTTCGCGGGTGCTCTGACCAGGACCGTCCGGCAGCCCGAGGCGGCCAGTGCGCTGATCCGTTTCCTGGCTTCGCCCGAGGCGGCGGTGGTGATCTCGAAGGCTGGGCTGGTGCCGCTCTCGGAGCGATAGCCTGCGCACTCGGTTTGAACGCCCACCAACGCCGACGCAGGGCGATATCAGGGCAGGAATTTTATGCCGTATGTCTTGCCGCGACGCCAAACGACTTCGCATAGCTCGCGCTTCGGATGATCCGGCACAAGCGCCAATTCGAAGTTGTCCCTGACATCCATCGCATCGTCTGTCGCGATCCTGGCGCCGCCCGGCGAGACGTCCAATACGAAGCATTCGCGCCTGGTCATTCCGTTGTCGACCGTGATCCAGGCCGGCTGCTTGCGCAGGTGACGTCGCGGTTCGCGCGGTACCTTTGTCCTCGACTCAATAACAGTCATGATGACCACCAGCGTTGGACGCGATGGCGATCGGCTCGGCGATCGTCAAAGCAGGTCACCAGATTGAAGGTGATTTGGTAAAGTTCCCTTAGCGCATTGCCTTGAAATTTAAGGATTTATACCCCGGAAACGTCCGCGGGGGCCGACGTCGCGACCGTCTGTCTTTGCGCTTCGGCATTCGCAGTCTTGAGCGTCGCGATGGCGTCGCGCACGTTCGGATCGAGGCCGGCGCCGCCGGCATCGAGATGGGCCAGGATGGCGGAGCACATCCGCGGGTCCCAGAATTTCCGGATGTGTTCGGCAATTCCCGCAACCGCCTTGTCGTGGCCCTGGTTCTGGAAGAATTTGCCAATTTGATTGGCCATGTAGATCAGCCGGTCAGGCGACATGGACGGCTCCTTGCGCGATGGCCGCGGACGTAATGCGGACGGGGTGGGTGAAAATCTCGAACCCGTCGGCGCGCGCGATGGCGGCGAGCGTAATGCCGGCGGCGTCGGCCATCCGCACCGCCAGCGCGGTCGGTGCGGAAACCGCAACCATCACGGTTGCGCCCATCGCCGCGGTCTTCTGCACCATCTCGACCGAGACCCGGCTGGTCAGCAGGACCATGCCCTCGCTGGTGGCGGTCTTGTCCTGCGCCAGCGCGCCGGCGAGCTTATCGAGCGCGTTGTGGCGGCCGACGTCCTCACGGAGCGCGACGATGCCGCGCCCCGGCATCCAGAACGCCGCGGCGTGGACCGCCCGGGTTTCAATATTGATCGCCTGCAATGGCGGAATGCTCTGCATCGCCGCCATCACCTCCCGCGACGAGAAGCGCCGGCCTTGCGCGACAATGGCCGCGGGGCGAACGGCTTCGGCGATCGAATCGATGCCGCATATGCCGCAACCGGTGGGGCCGGCGATATGCCGCCGCCGTTCGTTGAGCCGGTCGGCATTCTTCTGCGCCAGCCACATCCGCAGCTCGATGCCGTCCTCGAGCTCGATGATATCGAGCGAATGGATATCGTCGGAGGATCGCACGATCCCTTCGCTGAGGCTGAAGCCGACCGCGAAATCCGACAGATCTCGCGGCGTACCCATCATCACCGCATAGGTGCCGCCATTATAGGTAAGCGCAATCGCGGTTTCTTCCGGAATGGTGCGCAGGCCGTCGCTCGGGCTGTCGTCGCGCCAGACCTGACGATCGACCGTGCGAACCGGGCCCCGCATTCCCTTACTCCGCGGCTTCCACAACCGGCGCAATGCGCCGGGAGTGGCGGGCCTGTTCGTCGTAGGCCTTTTGCCATTCCGAGGGGCCGTTGGAGGGCGATATCTGCACCGCCGTGACCTTGTATTCCGGGCAGTTCGTGGCCCAGTCGGAATATTCCGTGGTGATGACGTTGGCCTGCGTGTCCGGATGATGGAACGTGGTGTAGACCACGCCCGGCGCGACCCGTTCGGTGATTAGCGCGCGCAGGGTGGTCTCGCCGGCGCGGCTTGCAAGACGCACCCAGTCGCCGTCGCGCACGCCGCGCTGTTCGGCGTCGTGAGGATGAATCTCGAGCCGGTCTTCTTCATGCCAGACGATATTGTCGGTTCGCCGGGTCTGTGCGCCGACATTGTATTGGCTGAGAATGCGCCCCGTCGTGAGCAGCAGCGGGTAGCGCGGACCGGTCCGCTCGTCGGTCGCGATATATTCGGTGACGACGAACTTGCCCTTGCCGCGCACAAAGCCGTCGATGTGCATGACCGGGGTGCCTTCGGGTGCCTTCTCGTTGCAGGGCCATTGCACCGAGCCGAGTTCATCGAGCTTGGCATAGGATACACCGGCGAAGGTCGGCGTCAGCGCCGCGATCTCATCCATGATATCGGACGGATGGGCATAATTCATCTCATAGCCCGTCGCCCGTGAGAGGCGGATGGTGACTTCCCAGTCGGCCAATCCGTTGCGCGGCGTCATGACCTTGCGTACACGCTGGATGCGGCGCTCGGCGTTGGTGAAGGTGCCGTCCTTTTCAAGAAAGGTCGAGCCCGGCAGGAAGACGTGGGCGTAGTTGGCGGTCTCGTTGAGGAAGAGATCGTGGACGATGATGCATTCCATCGCCGACAACGCCGCAACGACGTGCTTGGTGTTGGGATCGGACTGCAGGATGTCCTCGCCCTGCACGTAAAGCCCCATGAAACTGCCCTCGATCGCGGCATCGAACATGTTGGGAATCCGCAAGCCCGGCTCCTTGTTGAGCTTGACGTTCCAGATCGATTCGAAGGACTCGCGCACCGCATCGCCGGAGATGTGACGGTAACCCGGCAGCTCGTGGGGGAACGAGCCCATGTCGCAGGAACCCTGCACATTGTTCTGGCCGCGCAGCGGGTTCACGCCGACCCCGGGCCGGCCGATATTGCCGGTCGCCATGGCGAGATTGGCGATCGCGATCACCGTCGTGGAGCCCTGGCTGTGTTCGGTGACGCCGAGCCCGTAATAGATTGCGCCATTGCCGCCGGTGGCGAACAGCCTTGCCGCGGCGCGCAGCTCCTTTGGATCGACGCCGGTCGCAAGCGCGGTCGCTTCCGGGCTGTTCCTCGGCAGCGCGACGAATGTGGCCCAATCCTCGAATTCACTCCAGTCGCAGCGTTCCCGAACGAAAGCCTCATCGACGAGGCCTTCGGTGACGATCACATGCGCCATCGCGGTCAGCACAGCGACATTGGTGCCCGGCAACAGCGGCAGATGATGCTGCGCCTTGACATGCGCGGAGCGGACGATATCGGTGCGCCGCGGATCGATCACGATCAGCTTGGCGCCACCGCGCAGCCGCTTCTTCATGCGCGAGGCGAACACCGGATGGGCGTCGGTCGGATTGGCGCCGATGATCATCACAACGTCTGTCTGCTCGACCGAATCGAAATCCTGGGTACCGGCCGAGGTGCCGAAGGTGGTGGCCAGCCCATATCCCGTCGGCGAGTGACAGACGCGGGCACAGGTATCGACGTTGTTGTTGCCGAAGCCGGCGCGGATCAGTTGCTGCACCAGATAGGTTTCTTCGTTGGTGCAGCGCGACGAGGTGATGCCACCAACGGAATCGCGGCCATATTTGGCCTGAATTCGCTTGAACTCGGAGGCGGCATAGCCGAACGCCTCATCCCATGATACTTCGCGCCAGGGATCGGTGATTTTTTCGCGGATCATCGGGTTTAGGATGCGTTCCTTGTGGGTGGTATAACCCCAGGCGAAGCGGCCCTTGACGCAGGAATGACCGCGATTGGCCTTGCCGTCCTTGTAGGGCACCATGCGGACGACTTCCTCGCCGCGCATTTCGGCCTTGAAGGCGCAACCCACTCCGCAATAGGCACAGGTCGTCACCACCGAATGTTCGGGCTGGCCGATTTCGATCACCGATTTTTCGGTGAGCGTGGCGGTCGGGCAGGCCTGCACGCATGCGCCACAGGACACGCATTCGGAGCCGAGGAAGCTTTCGCTCATCCCCGGCGAGACCCGGCTGTCGAAGCCGCGCCCCGAGATGGTCAGCGCAAACGTGCCCTGGACTTCCTCGCATGCACGCACGCAGCGCGAGCAGACGATGCATTTCGACGGGTCGTAGGTGAAATACGGATTGGACTCGTCCTTCGGCATCCAGGCCGCGTTTGCGCCGCCGTTGGCCCTGGCGAAGACGTGGTTTTCGCCCTCATAGCCATAGCGCACATCGCGCAGGCCCACCGCGCCCGCCATGTCCTGCAATTCGCAGTCGCCATTGGCGGCACAGGTCAGGCAATCCAGCGGATGGTCCGAGATATAGAGCTCCATCACACCCTTGCGCAGCTTCTTCAGCCGTTCGGTCTGGGTGTGGACCACAAGGCCCGGCATGACAGGCGTTGTGCAGGAAGCCGGAGTACCAGTTCGGCCCTCGATCTCGATCAGGCACAACCGGCACGAGCCGAAGGCGTCCACCATGTCAGTGGCGCAGAGTTTTGGAATCTGGGTGCCGGCCTCCATCGCCGCGCGCATGATCGAGGTGCCTTCCGGCACCGTGATGCTCTGGCCGTCGATCGTCAGTGTGACCATGGTCTCGGATCTGGAGCGAGGCGTTCCGAAATCGGTTTCCTGGATCAGCGACATGGTGATCGTCCTTTATTCCGCGGCTTGCAGGTGCGTGGGGGCCGGGCCGAAATCTTCCCGGAAGTGTTTTAGGGCGCTCATGACGGGGTAGGGCGTGAAGCCGCCGAGGGCGCAGAGCGAGCCGAATTTCATGGTGTTGCAGAGGTCTTCGATGACGGCGATGTTTTCGGTCACACGTTCGCCGGCCCGAATCTTGTCGATGGTTTCAGTGCCGCGGGTCGAGCCGATCCGGCACGGCGTGCACTTGCCGCAGGATTCGACGGCGCAAAACTCCATCGCAAAGCGGGCCTGCTTCGACATATCGACGCTGTCGTCGAACACCACGATGCCGCCATGGCCGATCAGGCCGTCGCGCGCCGCGAAGGCCTCATAGTCGAACGGCGTGTCGAACAGCGCGCGTGGAAAGTAGGCGCCAAGCGGGCCGCCGACCTGCACCGCCCGGACCGGACGTCCGGTCAAGGTTCCGCCGCCGATATCGTCGACCAATTCGCCGAGCGTGACGCCGAAAGCCACCTCGAACAGGCCGCCGTGCTTCACGTTGCCGGCAAGCTGGATCGGCATCGTGCCGCGGGAACGGCCCATCCCGAAATCGGCGTAAGCCTTTGCGCCGCCGGCCAGGATGAAAGGGATCGCCGCGAACGACAGCACGTTGTTGATCACGGTCGGCCTGCCGAACAGGCCCTTGTGCGCAGGCAAAGGCGGCTTGGCACGGACGATGCCGCGCCGGCCCTCCAGGCTTTCCAGCAGCGAGGTCTCTTCGCCGCAGACATAGGCGCCGGCGCCGACCCGGACTTCGAGATCGAAGCTGTGAGCGGAACCGCCGATTTGCGCACCGAGATAGCCGCCACGCCGGGCTTCCACAATGGCCGCGTTCATCGCCTCGACCGCATGCGGATATTCGGAGCGGATGTAGATGTAGCCCCTGGTGGCGCCGACCGCGACGCCGGCGATGGTCATGCCTTCGATCACCACGAAGGGATCGCCTTCCATGATCATGCGGTCGGCGAAGGTGCCGCTGTCGCCCTCGTCGGCGTTGCAGACGATGTATTTCCGGTCGGCGCTGGTCTGCGCCACGGTCTTCCATTTGATTCCGGTCGGAAAGCCCGCGCCGCCACGGCCGCGCAATCCGGAGGCCGTGACGTCGGCAATGATCGCATCCGAGGTCAGTGTCAGCGCCCGCTCCAGCCCCTTGTAACCATCATGGGTACGGTAATCCCCGAGCGAGCGCGGATCGACCACGCCACAACGCGCGAAGGAGAGGCGGGTTTGCCGTTTCAGCCATGGTATCTCTTCGGCGAGACCGAGGCGCAGGGCATGCGGACCGTCCGCAAGCATCGCCTCGAGCACGGATGCGACATCGGCCTCGGTCACTGGACCGAACGCGACACGGCCGTGTTCCGTTGCGACCTCGACCATCGGCTCCAGCCAGTACAGGCCGCGTGATCCCGTTCTGATGATCTCAATGGCCGCACCGCGTTGCGCCGCGGCCCGCTCCAGCATGACAGCTACTTCATCGGCGCCGACCGCGACCGCGCCGGCATCGCACGAAACAAAAACCCGCAACCTCATCGCTGCGCCTCCGCGACCAGCGCGTCGATGCGCGCTTCGTCCAGCCGTCCGACCACGCGGCCATCGAGCATCGCAGACGGCGCGGTGGCGCAGAGCCCGAGGCAATAGATCGGCTCCAGCGTCACGCGTTCATCCGGTGTGGTATGTCCGATGGCAATGCCGAGTTTCGCTTCCGCGCGCGCTGTGAGCGCGTCGCCGCCGGCGGCCTGACAGGCTTCGGCGCGACACAGTTTGAGGACATGCCGGCCTGCGGGCTTGTGGCGAAAATCGTGGTAGAATGTGAAGACGCCGTGGACCTCGGCGCGGGAAAGATTCAATGCCGACGCGATCATGGGTATCGCAGGCTCCGGTACGTAGCCGAATGCCTGCTGCAGCGCATGCAGGATCACCAGCGTCGCACCTTCAAGATGTGCGTGCTCCGCAATGATCTCCGTGCCGCGCGTGGCGTTCCAGGGTTCGTAGACGGTCATGATCCGAACTCTCATCAGAGGCCTTCAAGAGACTGATGAGAATCGTAAATCGCGTCAAAGATCAATAAAGCCGTCTCATGCGGCGATAGGGAAAGGCGATCAATAAGGATATGATATCGAATGATATCAAAATGGAATGGTGACCGACCGTCGCAAACGTAATCTGGCCGCGACTTTTTGCAGCTTCGCACTGTGAGACCGTGATATTCGTTACCCTTGAATCGTGGGGGCCTACTTGATCGACAAGCTTGAACTTCTGCTGGCTCTGGCCAAGGAACGTCACTTCGGACGCGCCGCGGAGGCCTGTGGCGTCACGCAACCGACGATGTCGACGAGCCTCAAGCAGCTCGAGGAGATCCTTGGCGTGATGCTGGTGCAGCGCGGCTCGCGCTTCCAGGGCTTTACGCCCGAGGGCGAGCGCACGCTTGACTGGGCGCGGCGGATCGTCGGCGACGCCCGTGCGATGCGCCAGGAAATCAACGGGCTGAAGGACAAGCTCTCCGGCGAGATCCGGATCGCGGCGATTCCGACCGTGCTCGGCATGGTCGCCGCACTGACCACGCCGTTCCGGGCGCGCCATCCGGACGTGCGCTTTCGAGTCGTATCCTGCACATCGGCCGACGTGCTGGGCCTGCTGGAAAATCTGGAGGTCGACGCCGGCTTGACCTACATCGAGAACGAGCCGATCGGCAAGGTCCGCACGATTCCGCTTTACAACGAAAGCTATCGCCTGCTGACTTCGCCGGATGCCATGTTCGGCGATCGCAAGCAGGTCACTTGGACGGAGGTCGGGCAGGTCCCCTTGTGCCTGCTGACGCCGGACATGCAGAACCGGCGCATCATCGATCGTGCCCTTCGTTCGGTGGGCGCCGAGGCGAGACCCACGCTGACCTCGAACTCGCTGCTGGTTCTCTATACCCATGTCAGGACCGGCCGCTGGGCGAGCGTGATGCCGGCAAAGCTTGCGGAAACGCTGGGGCTGGCTGATGCCGTCCGCAGCATTCCGATTGTCGATCCCGTCGTAAACTACAGCGTCGGGGTGGTAATTCCGCAGCGTGACCCGATGACGCCGCTGATTGCCGCGCTGGTCCAAATCGCAAGGGAGGTGGCCCCGACGCTGGAGACCTGAAGACGGTTTTTGCGCCCGGTCTGGCGCGCAGCAGAAACCGATCAGCCTGGAGCGAGATGACATTTCTTCGAATCGTCATCTCGCTCTATCTTTTTTGTTTGAGCATGACCTTTTCGGAAAACCGGTACCCACTTTTCAGGATCATGCTCTAGGCCGCGGCGGAGATTTTCTCCCTGGGCTTGCCGGCGTCGCGCGGCAGCGACACGCAGACCACCGTTCCGGTGCCGAGCTTCGAGCGCAACCGCATCGATCCGCCATGGAGATTGGTCAGGGACCTTGCGATGGCCAGTCCGAGCCCCGAGCCGTGATAGGTCTTGGTCAGCTGGCTTTCGACCTGCTCGAACGGCCTGCCCAGTCGCTGCAGCGATTGAGGAGCGATACCGATGCCGGTGTCGGCAATCATCAGCACGATGGAGTTCTCAAGCGACCGGGTGCGCACAACCACCTTGCCGCCATCGGGTGTGAACTTGACGGCGTTGGACAACAGATTGACGATGATCTGCTTGATCGCCCGGCGATCCGCCACCACCGAAATGGGGCCATCGATGTCGGCGTCGAGCACCAGGTTCTTGTCCTCGGCGCGCCCTGATACCACGCGCAAGGATTCCGCCAGCGCCTTCGACAAATCGAGCTGCTCCATGTCGAGCTTCATCCTGCCGGCTTCGATCTTCGACATATCCAGGATGTCGTTGATCACCTCGAGCAGATAGTGCCCGCTGGTGAGGATATCGTGGCAATATTCCTGATACTTTTCCGATCCCAGCGTTCCGAACATGCCGCTTTCCATGATTTCGGAAAATCCAATGATGGCATTGAGCGGCGTGCGCAGCTCGTGGCTCATATTGGCGAGGAATTTGGATTTGGTCTGATTGGCTTCCTCGGCCCGATTTTTCTCCCTGGAGTATTTCTCGGCGAGATCGGCGAGTTCGATGGCCTGGCGTTCGAGCGCGGTCTGCGAGCGTTTCAGGTCGATCACCGTGGCGCGCAGTCGCAGGTCGTTCTCGACCAGCTTCTGTTCGTGCTCCTTGATACGGGTAATGTCGGTGCCGACCGAAACGTAGCCTCCATCCTTGGTCCGGCGTTCGCTGATATGCAGCCAGCTTCCGTCGTCGAGCTGCGCCTCGAAGGTGCGCGCGCCCGGCGCCCGGTTGGCGACTTCGTGAAGCCGGGTGCGCACCTCCGGCATCCTGCCGACCTCGATCACGGTTTCATAGGACGTACCCGGCGTCACCGCTGAATCCGGCAGCTTGTGCAGCCGCTGGAAATGCGAATTGCAGAGCACCAGCCGGTCTCCCGCGTCCCACAATACGAAGGCCTCCGGGATGGTCTCGATCGCATCGCGCAGCCGCAGGTCGGCCTCTATGGTTTTCTCCGCCAGGCTCTTTTGCTCGGTGATATCGACGGCGATGCCGATCAGGTGCAAACCGGCATCGGCCGCGCCCTGGCTGAGTTCGCAGCGCACCCGCAGCCATATCCAGTGACCATCGGTGTGCTGCATCCGGAAGGTCTGGTCGATGTGTTTTATTTTCGAGGAAATGAGCTGATCGGCGATCGCGAACAGGTCGATGTCGTCTGATTTCACCAGCGCGTTGACCTCGCCGAAGGTCAGGAGGTCGCTGCGGTTCTCGAGGCCGAGCATGGTGAACATCGATTGCGACCAGAAGATTCTGCCGCGTGAGAGATCCCAGTCCCACAATCCGCAACGTCCGCGATTGAGCGCGGTATCGATGCGCCCGCGCACGGCGTCATTGATAAGATCGCCTTCGCGAGCACGCGTCGATTGCCAGTGGAACGCAAATCCCAGGATCAGCACGACAAAGCCGGTGGTCGCGGAAAGCGTCACGGAGAGGGCTGCGTCCGAGCGCCAGATCGACTCGATTTTTTCCTGAATGACAATGACCTGGCCGGGCAGTGATTTGACGACGTGCCGAACCGCCAGTGCCTCGTCGCCGTTCGGCAGGGTGATGTCCGTCACGCCGGCTTGCGCCCCGGGCGCGCTCAATGGCAGGACCGAACTGATGACGTCGAGGATGCGGCTGGTGTCGCCGATCGCAGATTCGATCGGCAAACGGGCGAGAACGCGCTGGTCGGCACCTGTGACGATGACGTGCCTGCCGGCCGCGACGGCCCATGAGGGAATCAGGCCGGGCAGCAGCAGTTGCAGGCGCTCAAATGACGCCGCGCGATCCTGTCGAACCGAAGCGATGCGGTCGAGACGCTCGGCAAGCAGGTCGGCGACCGCCGCCAGGTCGCGCTTGATCGACGCGCGCTTCTGGCGGTTCTGATCGATCACCTGCACGAATGCGCCAAGGCAAATGGTGATGAGGAACGCGATGATCAGGGTGGGCACAGCTCGGCGGAGTGCCGGCTCCGCAGTCAGTAGCCTGTGGTAGGCCGGTTTCGCGATCGATTGCGCCAATCCCTTGATCGAATCCGATTGGACGCACGCGTTCGCCGCGTGTGCACGCGCCATGCCTTTAGCCCCCTAGGAGAAAACTTTCTACACCCCATCCGGAAGAACTCCAGTGCTCCCGAATCAGAGATATTTGAATCCAGTTTTTGCGAGCTGTCGAGAGTCAACGATTCGTTAATGCAAATAAATCTTGTCCACGGAGAATCAGGCCTTCGAAATCTCCGCAAAATACCCGGCGCAGTGAGTCCGAAAGGAGAACGCCGGGAGCGCGCGCGTCGGATGTCTGCTACGCGTCCGGCGGCTCGGCGTGGCTGATCACGCGCTTGACGGTCGGGAAAGCGCGCCGCAGCGCGCGCTCGATCTCGTCGACATTCTCGTGAACCTCGATGACGCTCATCGACGGCGCGGCGCGGCAATGAAAGTTCACGATTTCGCCGGCATCCGTATCGCGGACCCGGACGCTGTGAATATCATGGATCGCGCCATCGGCGGCAAACCGCGACAATGCGGCGGTGATGGCTTCGACCCGGTCGGGCGCGGCATCGGTGCCGTGCGGCAGCCCCGGTTCGAGCGGCTCGATATGGGTGTCGACCTCGACATCCTCGCCGAATTCGTCGCGAATGCTCCGTTCCAGTCCCTGGGCGATGTCGTGGGCAGCCGTCAGCGCCATTTCGCCGTCGACTTCGAGGTCGATGCTGACGGTGAGCTTGCCGCCGAGATCGTGCACGGTGACATGGTGGACGGCGAGCCCGGAATTGCGGGCGATCACCATGATACGCTCGCGGACGCTCTCATTGTCGCGCGCGACCGGCACCGCGGTGAAGGTCAGGTCGGCATCTTCAAGAGTTTTGGCGACCGCAGCCTGCGCCTTCTGCTTGATCTCATCGACGCGGTCGATGGGGTAGGTGCGCGGCACCTGCACGATGGCGTCAATGAAATGCGTCGACCCCACCATTCGTACCCGCAGCCGCTCGACATCGACAACGCCCGGCACCGTCCTGATCGCTGCGGTTGCCTTCTCCGCGGCGCCCTCCGGCGCCCGGTCGACCAGGGTTTCGACGGTGGAGCGCGCCAGCCGCAGGCCCAGCATCGCGATCATGATCGCCACACCGATGGCGGCGGCGGCGTCGCCCCAGGCATAGCCCAGGCCGGACAGCGCAAGGCCGATAATGACGGCGACCGATCCAAGCACATCCGATGCGAAATGCAGCGCGTCGGCGGCCAGCGCCTGGCTCCTGGTGTCGCGCGCGGCGCGGTGCAGGGCGCGAGCGCGCCATAAATTCACGGCGATGTCGAGCAGCAGCACGATGAAGGGGATCGCCGACAGCGTCGGCGGTGGCGCGCCTTCGCGCAGACGGCTGTAGGATTCGACCAGAATCCCGCCCGCCAGCACGTAGAGCATCGCGATAATGCCAAGCGCTGACAGGCTTTCAAGCTTGCCGTGGCCGTAGTGATGTTCCTTATCCGCAGGAAGATCGGAAACCCGCACCACCATCCAGGTGACGACGGTGGCGACCACGTCGACGGAGGAATGCAGCGCTTCGGAGATCAGCGCGAGACTGCCGATGGCGATGCCGACGATAAATTTGGCCGTAGCCATGCCGGCGCTGGCAAAAATCGAAATCGCCGCGACGCGTGATTTGGTGCTGTGAGCAGGATGACCCATGGGCGCGGGTTTAGCAGTCCGTCAGAGAACATTAAAGACGCGGCCGAGAAAGACCCGGCAAAGGCGCAATCGCCACTCACTTGCAGCAACGATTGCGAGTTATTCCTACTCTAAGAAAGTCAACAAAATGGCTGCTCAAGGATTTCCAGCGCCTGGGATTTCCACATTCACCGCGTCGATGCGGGCAGATGATTTGCGTTGCCGCAGATCCTCATGTGAGGGTTGCCGCACCAAGGCGGCGCGCCGCCACTCGAAGCTACAATGTCACGACAATCTTGCCGAGATGCTTGTTGGCTTCCATGTGCGCGAACGCCTTGCCGATATCGCCGAAGGCAAACACCTTGTCGATCGGCAATTGCAATTTGCGCGATTCCACCGCCGGCCAGATATCCTTGCGGACTTCGTCGAAAATCTCGCGGATTTCTTCCATCGTCCGGGTGCGGAAGGTGACGCCGATATAGTTGATGCGGCGCGCGGCGTGCAGGTCGAAGTTGAAATCGGCATGGGTGCCGCCGAGTCGGCCGACGTTGACGATACGGCCCTTGATTTTGGCGGCCTTGAGATTTTGGCTCGCGACCTTGCCCGAAATCTGGTCGACGATCAGATCGACGCCTTCGCCGGAGGTCGCCTGCAGCACCTGATCGACCCAGCCGGGATCGCTGGAATCCACCGCCAGATCGGCGCCGAATTCCTTCAGCCGCCCGCGGCGCATCGCGTCCGTTGAAGAGCCGATCACCAGGCCGGCGCCCTTGAGCTTTGCGATCTGCATCGCCATCAGGCCAACGCCGGAACTGGCGCCTTGAATCAAGACCGTCTGGCCAGCCTGCAATGCGCCGATGGTCACGACCGCGTTGTGCATGGTGGTGAGTGCGATCGGCAGGGTGCAGGCTTCCTCGAAGTTCATGTTCGACGGTGCATGGAACAGCCGGGCCTGATCGGCCAACGTATACTCCGCGAACGCCGCGCTGCCCGAACCCATCACCCTGTCGCCGACCTTGACACCCCTGGCTTCGGGGCCGATCTCGGCGATCTCGCCCGCCCATTCCATGCCCAGCACGGTCCCGGCGCCGCCGGCACTGCCATGCGCGTGACCCTTGGTCATGCCGAGATCGGCGCGATTGAGGCCGCATGCGCGGACTTGGACCAAAACCTGGGTACCCTTTGCAGACGGTTTGGCGACGTCGGTGATTTCAGCGGCGTTGGCGCCGTAGACATAGGCCTTCATGCGGTCATTCCTGGTTATGGTGACGCCGAGCCGTCCTATTCGGCGGCTTCACGGCGATTGCCGGATAGCATGGCTTCGAGCCGGCTCTCGATGATGGCTTCTGCCTCGCGCATGATGCGCGACACCAGTTCTGCGCAGCTCGGGATATCGTGGATCAATCCCTGCACCTGTCCCGCGGACCAGATACCTTCGTCGGCATCGCCGTTGGCATAGACCATCTTGCCGCGCGCGCCGGCGACGAGCTCGCGAACCTGCTCGAAGGTTGCGCCTTCCTTCTCCATGGCGACAACTTTCGTGCTGACCGCGTTTCTGGCGACACGCGAGGTGTTACGCATGGTACGGAAAATAAGCTCGGTCTCGCGCTCATCATTGGCGACGATCTTTTCCTTGATCCGTTGATGGATCGGGCTCTCCTTGGTACACATGAAGCGCGTGCCCATGTTGATGCCTTCGGCGCCCAGCGCCAGTGCGGCGACGAGTCCGCGGCCATCGCCGAAGCCGCCCGACGCGATCATCGGAATCTTCACCTTGTCGGCCGCCACCGGAATGAGGATGAGCCCGGGCGTGTCGTCCTCGCCGGGATGACCCGCGCATTCGAAACCGTCGATCGAAATCGCATCGACCCCCATGCGCTCCGCCGACAGCGCGTGGCGGACGCTGGTGCATTTGTGCACGACCACGATGCCATGCTTCTTGAACTCTGTGAGGTGTTCCTGCGGCTTGTTGCCGGCGGTCTCGACGATCTTGATGCCGCTCTCGATGATGGCCTGGCGGTATTCCGCGTAAGGTGGCGGCTTGATCGACGGGAGAATGGTCAGGTTGACGCCAAACGGCTTGTCGGTCAGGCCGCGGCAGCGCGCGATTTCTTTTGTCAGATCCTCCGGCGACGGCTGGGTCAGCGCAGTGATGAAGCCGAGCGCGCCGGCATTGGCGACGGCCGCGACCAGTTCGGCCCGGCCGACCCATTGCATCCCGCCCTGGACGATCGGGTGTTCGACGCCGACCAGCTC
>Ga0210394_10003039_pt1 | contig 21875 bp, 37 predicted proteins | sample IncBWC12MmetaG_FD_160121 | JGI IMG/M metagenome (GOLD analysis project Ga0210394, IMG submission 160121) | Forest soil microbial communities from Barre Woods Harvard Forest LTER site, Petersham, Massachusetts, United States - Inc-BW-C-12-M | ecosystem: Environmental > Terrestrial > Soil >...
GCGAAGAGGGCAAAGGACTTGAGTCGTTTTGGCCCAACAACGGACCTGACCTATTTTCAGCCTGACGACGCTTCGATTGCGTCGCATCGTTTTTTACCGGAGTTTGCGCAACCGGTTGCGCAAGTGGCGAAGAGGGCAAAGGACTTGAGTCGTTTTGGCCCAACAACGGACCTGACCTATTTTCAGCCTGACGACGCTTCGATTGCGTCGCATCGTTTTTTACCGGAGTTTGCGCAACCGGTTGCGCAAGTGGTATTACAAACAAAGGACTTGACTCGTTTTGGCCAAACAACGGACTTGCCTCATTTTCGTCCCTGTAAGCTTCTTGGAGTTTTCGACAACCGCCGGCCCGACACTCCGGGTGAATTTTGGCGCCAGGTTCCGGATTAACGCCGCGGCCGGCCGTCCGAGGCTTGTAGCTTTCGGTCGCTGCTTTGTTACGGATGAACCTTTCCCACTGATCCCGAGCGAAGTTGTACCGGGCGGAATCGCCGCGCCCCACCACAACCAAGCCCTTGTTGCGGAGCCCGGCTATTGCGGCTTCTTTGGTCCGGGGTTCGAGGCCGGTCCACCGCGTCCAGGTTTCATCGGGAATTGTGATGGATCTGCCGCCGTTGTTGTTTTGCCGGCGCATCACCGCCAGCAGCATACTGCGCTCCGCGGCCGTGAACAGCCATTGATTTTCGATAAACGAGTTCGGGACTTGGGAGTACCCTTGGGTAATTGTGACCGCTGCTGTAGCCGCTGCGCTCATCGCGAGAGCCACTTTCCAACGTGCTGAGGCATGCAACCCTTTCCAAACGGGAACACTAAGCGGCAAGTTACGGCGGGAAATCGAAAGGGTTGATAACGACCTCCCGCCCGCAATCTATGCGCGCCCACCGCGGCCAGCGGTTGACGGTCCCACGTTCAGAGTATACACAATTGCGGTCTGAATGCAAGGGCTACTGTTTTCAAACCCTCCGCCCCGACCGAGCTCCTACCCTGAATTACTAGACTAAGGTGTGTATATAGGTTCTTCCAAAAGGTTCTTTCTCTAATAATGTTGCTCGCGCAACCGGTTGCGCGTTTTCCCACAACCGGTTGCGCATTTCGTCGCAACCGGTTGCGCGTTTTCCACCAACCAGTTGCGCCGCGGTCCAGTGTGTTTTTTCTTAAGTACCCGGTACGTTTCACCCTTGTATTTCGGAAGGGTTTTTGGCACACTTGAGCAACCGCGGCCCGTATGTCACCCAACAACCAGTTTCGCGAGAGTGGGCTAATAACGCCGCACACCCGGAGTCTGATCTACCGAGCAATCGGCGCCACCGGTGAGTGGCGCGGAGAGCGCCGCGGCGTCACTATGCGGATTCAACTATTGAACCAACCGGAACTTTTTCGGGGATCTCGCGTACATTGGCGTGCACGTTTCCAAAACGTCTGGATTTCAAGTTTCGCAGACACCATCCGAGACGCAATCGACGATATTGAGGATCGCGCCAAGAAATGAAAAAGAAGGTTTTTCTGCCGATCCCCGATTTACTTCGCGCCGGTCGCAAGTGTGTTATAGGCGTCCACAGCGCCAGAGTCATGACCGACACGGAGCCTTACATCCCATGCCCCCAGCCGCCCGTGTGGTACAGCTTCCAAACAGGAAATACGTTCTGCGAGCAGCACAAGCAACATCTGGAAAAGCTGATTCAGGAGAGTGAGGCATTGTGAACACCCTGGATCCAATCCACGCGCTAGGAGTGCATCGGCCCGAGCTCCGCGAAGTCCCCGGAGATCCGACTAGCCTGCCCACCGACCGGCTAGAGCTGTACTTCATTCTGAAGCGGGAGTTTAAGCAACTCCTGCTAGTGTTCCACGAAGTTTACATGACATCCGCCGGGGCCCGCGACGGCGCCCGGGTCCTCGAACGCGCGGCGTACCGCTTCGCCCGGACCGCTAAAGCCTTCGCCGACGCAGACCCGAAGGAGAAAGTATGAAGGCCGCCGTATATGCCCGGGTATCGACCCAGGAAGGCCGGCAGCATCTTGAAAACCAACTCCAGCAGCTTCGAGCGTACGCGAAGCGGATGCGCTGGACAATTATCGAGACTTACACGGACCAGGCCAGTGGAGCCAAAGACAACCGGCCGGGCTTTGAAAAGATGATGCACGCGGCCGCTGGCAAACAGTTCGACGTGCTGTTAGTCAACGATCTTAGCCGGATGACCCGGCAAGGCCCCGCGGCCGCGTTCCGCTACATCGAGCGGTTGAACAGCTCAGGCGTCGAGTTTCACAGTTTCCGGGAAGAGTACTTCCGGACCACCGGCGCGGCAGGCCCGATGTTGGTAGCGATCGCCGCCTATATCGCCCAGGAGGAACGCCGGCAGATGCAGGACCGGATTAACGCCGGGATCGCGCGGGCCCGCGCTTCCGGCGTACGCCTAGGTCGGCCGCGCAAGTTGGTCGACCGCGCCCGGCTTGCGCAACTGCGAAAGCAAGGAAAGTCGATCCGGGAAATTGCGGTGAAGCTGAAAACATCCCCGTCCATCATCATGCGCGCAGTCCAGGGGAAGTAAGATGGAACCAGAACGAATGGACTCAGAGACCCGAGATATCCACGCCGCCAAAATGCGCCTATCGCACGCAGGCGAACGGCTGGAAACCATCCGCCGGCTTCCGAAGCAAACCGAGCAGCAGCGGCAGACCTACCGCCAGTCCCTAGCCGACTTCTGGAGAGACTGCGCCGAGGACCGGCAGTTTTTGAAAGGGAAAGGAATCACGCGATGGCCGAAACTACCGAAAGAACCACCCCCGTCGACTTGACTGCCGACGAGCTCCGGATGTTACTTGCCGGCGGATGTTATGCCGACCTACTGCAATGCTCACGGGGGGAAAAGATGGCTTGGAAATTCAGAGACGCCCTGAAAGTCATAAGCGCAGCGCCGCCGCCCCGTGAAGCGATCTACATCTGCCCGTATTGTAATCTTCCCCACCCGGCGTCAGATGCTGCGTTTTGGCAGCAACACAAGGCCGCGCATCGCGGCCGCTTTCTTTAGGAGGACTACCAAAAAATGAACAGCCGCCAGTTAATCGAAGTCACTGGAATCGGACCCGGACAATTGCAGCGTTGGAGCGAGGCCGGCATCATCGGGCACCCCGTCGGCGGGAAGGGATACCGCCGCCGGTTCACCTTGCGGGACGCCATCCGCGCCGGGATCACGCGTAATCTCACCCGGCGCCGCGTCAGTGTAGCGACGGCCGGCAAAGTCGCGCGGTCCTTGACCCGATACGCCGGAATCTACATGCTTAACCCCGACGCCTTTGCCGTGGTTCACGGAGACCACCCGCAACACGCCGCCAAATCCCCGAGGTTCGAGGTACGCCACCGCTCCCCGCAGTCCCAGGACCCCACTGCGGTGATCACCCTCACGCCGGCGATTACGATGGCCGAAATCCGGAAGGCCCCCGGGCCCATTCACCTAATCGCCCTAGGGGGAATCGTGCAGAGGATCAGCGCCCGGTACCACCGCCAGACTAAGGCAATTTCTAGGTAATTCGGTCCATTGGAAAAGACAGAATCGCCCGGTAAAATCGAGGCAGAAAGGGTTACTCATGCAACGTCTCACTGAACAACAGACCAACCGGTTACAAAACCTGATCGCTTGCGGCCCGCTAGATCGCCGCCCCGTCGACACCGACCTTATCGAGCTTGGATGGGCCCAGATTTACGACGACATGCCCGACGCTATCGAGGCCCACGCGCTAGCGAGTGAGGCGTTGTACGACGACCGCGGTTGCATCAAAGACCGCCTGTTACCCCAGGCGTGGTTAGACCAGAAACGTCAGCTTGCCGGCCGGAGGGAACGATGAAACACCTGATCGCTTTCGTTGCCGGCATGTTCACCATTGCCATCACCGCGGCCGTTTCCGGGAGCCACACCGCGGCCGTAGTGCTTACGCTGGGATTCGTTGCCGGCACTGCGGCCGGCGCCACCGCCGCCGGGAGTTTGCGCCGCGCCGCCGCCCGCCTTGAAACCATCGCGCAATGGATTGACGGCCGCCCGGCCGCCGGTCCGGTCCGGGTGTCAAATAAAATTGACACGGTCGCCGATCCCCGCCAAGCCGAACTGACCAGCGCCCTTATGAACCTTGGATCACGTAAGCCCGCAGCGGCCGCCGCAGCCCGTTACGCGATTCAAAACGCGCCGGACAAGGCGAACCTGCCAGATTTGGTTCGGATCGCACTGAGAGCCCCCCAGGAGGCAGCATGAGGCTCGAAACGTACATCGTCGTAACGCCCGCGATCGCCGCGCGAGCGACCGACCGGGGAACCTATGTTCAGCTTCAGCCGGCCACACTTGGAAGGATCCGAAAGGAAGGTTTCGAGACCATCGGCCAGGCACTTCGCAGGGTCTACCCGAACGCTTGCCTCTATCCCATCGGCCGGAGGCCGGAATAATGGACCCCGCCAGCATTTTCGCGTTGTTAGTCTTGGTGTTTGCCGCTTGGGTAGCTTGCGTCGGCCGGAGGTCGGAATAATGAGGGTCAAACGCCAGACCGAACGCCAGCGCAAGCGTTGGGCCCTAGCGCGCCTCTTCCTCTTCATACTGGACACATGCGTCCTGCTAGCACTGGCAGCACTGCTGGTGTGGTTGCGCCGATGACCGCGGCCGCCATAGTCGAGCTGATCCGCACCGCCCGCCGCCGCCTTTTTTTCTGCGAGGCCCACCAGATCCATCGCAAGACGCCGGAGACGTGCGAGCTTTGCATCCTGGAGCAGATGAGCCAGGCCCGCGGTCCCGGCCGCCGGTTCCGCTCCATCGCTCAAATCATGGCGCGCTAGATGCCGATTCGACCCGACTTGCGGCACTTCTACGGCCATGAGTGGCGGACCGTCACCCGGCCGCGGATCCTAGCGCGCGCCAAAAATAAGTGTGAGCAGTGCGCGAAGCCGAACGGCCGCAAGGTTTGGGTTTGGAAAAACCAGGAGAACCACCAATACTGGACCCTGAGTAAGGCCCGCCAACTGTGGCGCTATTGCCGGTTCGGAAGTGAGCCCGGGAACTTTTGGCTTTCCAGCGCCGGACTGAAAAGCGCCCGGCGGATCCGCGTAGTGCTCACCGTCGCGCACCTAAACCACACCAGCGGAGACGACCGGGACGAGAATTTGAAAGCCCTATGCCAATGGTGCCACCTTGACTATGATAAGCAGCACCACCGGGACACGCGAGCAGCTAGGAAAGACCGCAGCCGCCCGATCCTAGTCCTAGCATCAGCGGGGAATCCCGCCGGCAACCCGAGCCATCAAGTCAGCGCCCGCTAAGCAAGCAAGACCTAAGCAGGCCAACCGCCACCGCCACGGCTCAACGGCCGGATTAAGGAAACCGGAGAGAACGAACAAAACCAGAGCGAACATCAACAGGATCATACTCACCATTTTTACCCTCCTTAAACTAAGGCCATCTGCCCGGCAAGCAAGCGTTGTAAGAAAGCAATTGCGGCCAGCAGCGCTGCTTTCTCCGTAGGATTTGTGATCCTGCCGACCAGAACATTGAGGAAGCTGAGCGCCGCCTGAAGAATGAACTCTTCCCACCAGCTTGGTTTGAACATCGTCGGTTCCATCGTCGATTCTCCTTTTTCTTTCTCAAACATTCGTCAAATCGCTAGGCTTGCCGGGCAGGTAATAGGCCACTTCAGCCCCGGCCGCATTGTAACACCACGCCACCCGCGGCCCCGGCCGGAGATCGATATGGATATACCGTTGCGCGTCGGCCCGCCCGATCCCGTTGATTTCAGGAAGCCCGCGCGCAATGGTTTCCAGATCCGCCGCACTCATGCCCTGAGCCCTGATATCGGCGGCCTGCCCGGTAACATGCCGGCTGAAACTCGCGGCGTTCACCAGCTCCGCATTGTGTTGCGCACACCGATAGCCGGAGTCGACCAGCAGCGGCCCGGTTCTCAACCGGATTCGCTCAAGTGTTGCCACCAGTTCCGGCGTGCAGTAGTTCACATGACAACCGGTATGGAGCGGCCCGCAGGTTTTCCCCTTACATTCGAGCTCCGCATCCGAAAAGTGTTTTGACGTTTCGCTCACGTGCGCGTTCCAAACCGTCGGATGAACCACATGAAAAGACGGTGCAAAAACAGGGCCCTCATTTCAGGTTGTCGACTCTGCTTTGCCTCTGGTTATGATCGTCCAGATTTTTTCTCGCTTGCATAGCCTCCGCGAAGTCCGCCGGATCGCCCGACAGTTTCGCGACCCTTTCTTTTTGGACGGCTATCTCCGCCAGCGCGATCCCATACTGGCTGTTGACGAGAATGTGAGTTTTTTCCGCTAGATCCTTCAGCACCTCGGCAGACTTCGCGGCCCGGTCTGCTGTGCCGGCCGCCGTGATAGCGACCGTTTCAACTTTGGCCGCCTGCGCTTTGGCTACCAGCATCTGAATCAGCGCGAGGACGGCCACCAGAAGCGGCGTCAAGAATTGGAGAACTAAAACCAAATTGGGGTTAGCGCTGGTCATGGACCGAAGAATACCAAACTCAGCTTTCGAGGTATTCCATCCACGCCCGCGCTCCATCCCGATTGTGTTTCTGAAGCGCCCGGAACCCTTCCGCCCCGGCGTGCATATGGTGCAGCAAATACTGGGCCGTTTTCGCGATGTCCAGAGCGTCGTCTACATCCGCTTTCCAATCGTTCGGCGCCCAGTCGATCGCATCAGAAACCACCGACGGAATCGACTCCGCCGCCCCATCCGCCGTCACCATGTTAAAGCTTTCGGTGTAGGAGGGTTGCATCAGCAGATCCATACTGCGGATCACTTGGCGAAATTGCGGCCACTGAAACCAGGGATCCTCGACCAGGGAAACACACGGCACGTTCTCCAGCATCGCGCGAAGCGCCCGCACCACCGTCGTGCCGCCCTCGACCCGTCCCACCGAGATATGGAACTCAAGTTGTACGTGCAACCCCTCCGCCAGCTTCAGCGCCGCAGCCGCGGCACTGGTGAGATTCTTGAGAGCCCGCACCGCGCCGAACGCTCCGATGCGCAGGAACGATCCGTTCCACGGTCGACGGTACACCGGATCCTGTCGATCCAAAAAATAAAGATTCGGAAGCCACAAGCACGGCCGCTCATAAGCCGACTCGATCCAGGAGCAAAGCCGTTGGCTGTTCCCAGCCGCCCGGAAATTCAGCGCGCCCTGTTCAAGCGCCAAGTCTTGCCGAAAATTCGTAATCGCTTGCGGATCGTTCTGCAGAAAGCCGACGTTAGAATGACACACCACCGAAAACTCGATGTCAGGATGACCGAACACCAGCACCTGAAGATCAAGAGTTGGGATCCACGGCGCACCGATCACAATATGAGTAGGCCGGATGGGAGACGTTTTGATCCGATCCGCGATGGTTTTGGCGCCTAGAATCGCCCACACATCCGCGTTGATGCCCTTTGAGCGGAGAACCTTAGCAGTGTTCAGCGCTGAAACGCCCAACCCGATATGGCTAACGTGATGGGCGACGGGAAAGTTTTTGTAGCAGAGAATTACGAACGGACGAGGTCCGCAGGGAATGGGAGCGGTTGAAATCGTTTGGCGCAAAGGTGCCCCCTCTTCTTGGGGTGTCTGAAGTATACCCTTTTTCAGGCCGGACCGCGAAAACTAGTAGCTGTACACATTCCGCCCGGTTGCGCTGCGTCCACCACCAGTTGCAAGTCGAGGGAATCGCAAACCCCGTCCGAATTGAGATCGCAGGTAAGACGCGGAGCGGCCGCCACAAGCTGAGCGTTCAGTAAGTTCGCGTCCACCTGGTTCACCACTCCATCCCCATTCAAGTCGCACCGGGCGATGACCAATATCCCGATTGGAGGCGGAGCTGTGATGGGCAGCGAAAGACCCGCAGGACTCGCCGCCACCGGCAGAGACATCGAGAACGGAAGAGGCCCGGCGGCCGCCGTGGTCTGGAAAACCAAAGTAGCCAGAACCCCGTCGCTCATCGTGTTGAGATTGAGGCCCCAAATCACGCATACCATGGTCGACGTTACCGGCCCACAGCGCAGCCCTTTCGCGGCCGCCGTTGCCGCAGCTCCAGGGTTTCCGCCGACGAACGTGGTAGCCGGCGGAACCGCAACCGTGAAATTGATAGCCGCAGGTCCCGAGTTCGCCTGAAGCCGGACCGTGACCGAGAAATTAGTATTGTCACGGATCGCCGGCGCCATCGTCCAGGTTAGAGCTTGCTGGGCAACACACGGCAACGCCACGGCAAGGAAAAGGAACCGTCTCACGCCCCGTGCTCCACGGTGTACGTCGAGAGCCGCCACTTACTCCGAGAAATCGAACGGCGTTCACGTCGCGAGCCAACCGGCGGCCGAGCCTTAGCCGCCCCCTTCGCGTCCGCGGTTACCTGTTGCCAGCCCTGCGTTAAGTTGGACAGGTCGAGCATGCCGAGGTAGCCACCGGAAAGAATCTGAAACGGCTGCGAAACTTTCCCTTGATGATCGAACCGTGTTGAGCCCGCAGCCCGGAACTGCTCGAAGTAAGCCGGATACACGAAGTCGCTCACCAACACGCCGTTGATATCGTAGCCGAGCGTATCATCCTCAACCGGATCGCCGACTTCATAGGCGTACATTTTCGATGGAGACCCGCCGCCGTCGTCAAACTCCGCCACCAGGTTGATGTCCGGATCCGCCAGCATTTCAAGCAGCTCATGGCTTGCCGTGACGCTAACCAGATCCCCGGCCGCTTCGGTTGTTTTGACAAACACCTTGCCGATCGGCAACCCGTCCGCCGTCAAATCGTGGTAGCCCAGCGCGCCGGCCACATCCGAGTTGTCTAGAAACGCGATGCTCCAAAACCCGGGCGTTGGAACAGGAACGCTAGCCGGAGCCAAATACAAGGCCGCCGGCACTCCCCAGGCCGGAGCGAAGTCGCGCGTAACCTGTACCTGAAGCGCCGAAACAATTGCTTGCGCTTGAGCCTGAGGCAACGAACTCTTATTGATGAACTGAACCCGGATCATTCAACACCCCCCTTAGAAATCGTCATCGTCGGCACCCAGAGCCACCCACAGAACAAAGGCAGCAAAGACTAGGGCCACAATCGCGATTATCGCCGTGAGCTGACTCATGGTGCAAGTTTCCGAGCCGCTGAAGCGTGAGCCAGAAGGAGCGCCGCCAACTTTTCAGCTTGAGAAGGACTCAGGGCAACGATTACCCTGATCGGCCCGTGCTCCGCCGTGAGCGCCACTTTCCCAGGTTCGTACGAGACTTCAACCGAATCCATAAAAATCCTCCGAGAAGCGATTCGCGCGAAATCCCATGCCAGTGGGCTCCTGGAAGATACCGCAGCGAGCAGCGCCCGGCCGGTCTCGCTGATTACGTAGTGTTCAACCTCCTTGCCCTCGGAACCCTGTCTACGGATCGCACACGCCCGAACGAGCCGCGAAAAAACCCCACCGCTTATCCGTTCAAAGCCGATCCAGGCCCCGAACCCAGCCTGAAAAACTAACTCTTGTTCCTCCGGGTCGTCAGAGGCCAACCGGTCCAAAACCACGATATCCCTCGAATTGAGAAGGCGGCCGTACTGTTCGATCAGTTCGCGAGCTGTTATCGGCTTCAGATTGCCCATTCCCCGCTCAAGTCCGGCCCGTCAGGGACGCGTCCGCGCGTGGGCTCAGCGCCCTTTCGGGTGCCAGTGCCAGCCCCGTAGGTGTTCACTAGGTAATAAACAGAACTGGGATGACAGCGGAACCATCGCGCAATCTGGCCGTAGTTCTTACCCTTCGATTTGAGCGCTAGCGCGATATCCGCCCGGCAGCGAACGCGATCAGCTTGCCGCCAACCCACACTGCCGCGCGCTAAAACTAATTCCAGCTTCAGCCCGTGAACGCCAGCAATCTCCTCCATCAATTCAGCGACGGCCTTGGGCATCAACACAGGAAGCGCCATATTTAAGGCATCCACCCCGGACAGGTGCTAGTAGAACACCTGAGTTTAGAATTGAGCGGAGTGAAACAGTACTGACACACGCCACCCCTTTCCGCCAAGCGCACGGATTTTCCCCGCGCAAGCCGGCCAAGATCCGCGCACCGCATTGCAACCGAGCCCAGACTCCGCGGGTCCTCATCGTCCTCGATCAGCTTCAACACTGCGTCCAACGAACTGTAATCGTCCATAGAATCAGCCCTCAGGAAACGGAGCGGAAGGCTTTAAAACCGGCCGCCGACGGTTTGGAACGCGCACGTGAGCGAATACGCCGTTGATATCGTACCGTTCAAGCACGGCGACGGTGCTCTTAGGAACAACGGACATCACAAAGCACCACTCTTCCCCGTCAGGAGTCTTGCCCAGATCGAACACATGGAGTATCGATCGATCCCGCGCCATCATCCGGATACCGCGCTCAGCTTCCCGAAGAGTGTAAGCCAGCAGCACATCGTTCATGAAGTTTTTCTAGCCGTATTTCCCCGGCGATCCGTGAGCCGACCAGCGAGGTACGCGCGCAGCGCATCTACCACAAGATCCCGCATTTCCCGGCCATCCTCCGCAGCCGCAACCTTCAAGGCGCGATGCAGTTCAGACGGAAGGTTAAACGTCGCTTTCGTTATTGGCATAAATCAGATCATTCCGGCACAGCAGAATCAGCCGGGCCCGCCGGTCCGTTTTCAGTATCTTCCAGGAGGCCACCGGCCTGGGATTTCGGCACGCCGGCCTCCGATCCTTCGTCAAAATCAAGCACGGGGATTTTCGGACCGGGAATTTTCGGACCGATGCGCGTTTCGGTCGACGCCGCAAACAGTCCAGTTAACCCAAGAGACACCCAGCCGCGGCCGGTCCATTCCGCCGGTTGCCAACGCCGCGCGGTAAAATTCCAGACCCAATAGAACCCCGGTTTCATTTCGGGACCGTCCCTCTTGCAATCTCTTTTTCGATCAGCGCCGACAGAACCCACGTTGACCACTTGGGCAGCTTTTCTATTCCTAGCTGCATTTGTTTCGGATGGATCCGGGTATCCAGATGAGCGCGCGCCGCGCTTTCGTCCGGCCAGAATGACACCTCTGCTTTCTCTTTCCCCGGAATCGTAATGTGCAGCTTGACGTTCACCGCGGGCCCCTGACGTGCCGATCCAGATATTCAGCCGCAGCCGCGTAAGCAGCTTCGTACCCTTTGCCGATGCGCCGGTAAAGAGCAACGCGCATCGACTCCGGAAGCGACCAGTAGCACGCCCTGCATAGAGTCCGGTCCGGCGTTTTCGCCGCACCACACCGGCAAATGTTGCCGCGCAGCTCCGCGAGTAGCCTATACTCTTCCGCCCGCCGTGCTACGTTGGCGCCGCGCTGATCGGTCATAGGATCAACCCGACTTCGGTTTCTACGTCGCTCACATCGCACCTGCCGTCCCCGGTTACATCGTCGATACAGGGCGAGAGCCCGAGAACCTCATTCACGAGTATCAGTAGATCGATGACATCGACCACGCCGTCCCCGTTGAAGTCGCCCGGCACCGGACCGGCTACCGCGATCGCCGCGCCCGGCGGACCGTCGAGCAGAGTCGTTTTCATGACCGCAAACCTCGGCGGTAATTCGAGGTACGCGATAATGCCGTTGCTGAATCCGCCGCGCGCCCGGCAGGTCTCTACGTTGCCGGTGGTCGAGCAGGAAACTACGGTTCCCACGTTCGTAGCGTCCGCGTCCGGGCCGAGTCTTAGCCATCCGATAGGCGCTACCGTATTCAGCGTCATTGACCAGCCTAGGATCGGTGCTCCCCACCCTGGATTATCCGGAGTGCAGTCCGCGTACGGAATCGGCGCCGCAAGCCCGCTCAACACGACAGCTAGAAGCGGTTTCATTGCGCCCCCACCGGAACTGGAGCGGAGGCCGGGAGCCGTTCACTCCCGGAAGGCCCGAAGACTGCGCCCCTCCGCGTGAAGCAGAAACCTCCGCCCCAGGCTTGACCGTCCAGAGCGGAGGATCCCAGCAACAGTGGAGCGCCCGGAGGAGAAAGCAAAGAGAGGCCCCCACCGCACAGCCGGGAAATTAAAACCCCGCCAGCGGGCCGAGCCACCTCCCCCGAGACTGACACCGGTACGCCAGCGGAGTTACACACACCCGAATTGTACCCGATTTCCGAGCGATTAGGAACCCGGAAACGGGTGAATGGTACCAGAACCAAGCTACTAGGCGGGAGTTTGCGGGGAAGGCACGACGGAAAGCAGAGGAACGCCGAACCTCTGCTCGAGATCCGTTATCGCCCGATCAAAGTCCGGATGCTGTTGTCGCATGCTTGAAACCATCCACCGGCAAGACGATGCCCGGTAATAATCCAACTCTGAAGCCCCGGACCGCGGCAACAGCGCCGCACGCCGATACAGCTCAAGCGCATGGATCGGATTTCCAGTCATACACCAGAGCGTCATGTAGTAATCGTTCCAGCCAGGCCGGTCCGGATAGTCGCGCCGAACATACTGGCCCAGCCAATTGTGCCAGACGCGCATGAGCATCAGACCAAACGCCGATTGCATCCACTTCCACCACTTGCGCTCACGGTAGGAGCGGAACGCCCTAGGCTCAAACGCGCCGCGCTCTTCGAGCGCATCAAGCACGGCGAGCAGCGGAAATAGTTGCCTGAGGTTCCCAGTGTCACGCGCGAATTGATTGAGCGGACCCACCACACGGCGAAGGCGATTAAGGTTCTTATTGAAGCGCCCACGCTCCACAACGCGACAAGCCCAGATGAGCCGCGGGCCCGGAATGTGGAACGGCTCAGAAAGGAACTTCATCACCGAACAGCCCACCTTGCCGGCCAGAGGGTCCGTACATTTGCCGGCGAACCGGCCAGGTCCGAGCCGTGTAAGCCGAGCGGATTTCCCGCGGAGTGCCGCGGACGGTTGCAACCGCTTTGCTAACGTCCCCTTCCCACTCGCCGCGCATGACCTTGATAGCCGCGCCGTACTCTTTCATGAGCTCACGCCGTCCGCGGCCCGCCGGGTTGTACTGGTGAGTCTTAGAGCCGATCCGGGCCCGGCGGAGGACGGCGCCCACCTTGCCGTTGCAGCTCCGGCACGTCCAGATCAGATTAGCCGGATCGCCGTCACTCTCGCGACCATTGATATGGCCCACCATTGTCTTTTTTGTGGATCCACAAAAACCGCATTGCTTGGGAGCAAGCGGCCGGACCGCGGGATGCTGAGCCCGGTAGCGTTTCGCGCGATCCGTAATCAGATGCACCGGCTTGCGCGGGCCCATGTTCACGCGGTACCGGATCACGCGTTTCATTCTCAAATCTTACCCCAGCGCAACGTACAGCACCACACCGAGCGCAACCACGCCCATGCCCAACAGAACCGGATCCACCGACCCGGCCGACAAGAACGAATCGAGCGAAAACGTCCCCGCATCCGTGTAGACATTTGTGGGCATGGCCGACGCATCAAGCGAAGCGGCGCCACCGGGAGAGAGTGAGCTTAGGAGAGTATCCGGACTCACCCCCAGAGCCGTCGCGACGTTTGACGCGTAGAGCGTTGGGTTGTTTCCGGAGGCCGCCGGCGCATATACGTTCATCATCCCTTGAATGGTGAGACCGCGGCCGGCGTAGAGCTGGATTTGATTATTGAGAGCTTCAAGTCCGGTCTGGTAATCCGGAAAGCTAGCGAAGCCGCCGGCGCCCGGGGTTGCACCCGCTTGCCCGGCATAGATCAGATTCCCCGGATTGTTGTTCTGATAGGCGAGCGTGCCCGGGTAGTAGCCCTCTTGGGTTTGTATCGCCGCGGCAATTGTGGCGGTCGTCGACGGATCTAGAACCTGAACCGCGCCCAGGCCGGAGAGCCCGCCGCGAGTGAGTAACACCGAACGCGGCCGGGGATGTCGGCCCGGACTCACCCGCGGGACCGGAATAAAGACCGGCACAGTTTCATCCCTCCGTTCTACGTTTGAAGATCAGCGCGGACACGTTCGGCAACCATGAACTTTGCGGTGTTCATATCGTCGGAATCGGTCTTAAATTCGCTATAGCCGTTCTGTCGATTGTAGAGCCGGCCAATGTACTTGCCGGTGTTCGGATCCGGGCCCCGCGCCGCAACCTGGATTACTTCGGCTTGACAGAGGCCGCCGCCCACATCCGGAAGGCCCTCGCCGCGTTTGCCATCGAGATCGACGAGAATGGAGCGCGCTTGCGGATCCGCCGAATCATTCAGCCACGTGAAACCCTCCGCCGGCCGGAGCAGCTCCGTTACCGCCCGCGCCAGTCCGTCGCTTAATTTTACGGCGGCGGAAATGCTCATCTTGACCCCGCCCACATCGACGGTGCCAGAATCCCGGTTGGCAGCCGGGCCACCGTTCACGGCTGATTGAACCACCGGCAAATCCCTCAGAGCCCGCGCAACCGGTTGCGCGCGGGGAGATGGAGGCGGAGGCGCCGAAACCAGCGGTAAGGAAACAGAACCAGGCGGGAAGTTCCCAAACTTCAACCGCCCCAAAGAAAAGTTACAATCCGCCAGCTCCATCGCAAAATACGGGTCCGTCGCTTCCGCGTCAGACAGCAGGCTAATAGCGTCCGATCCAAGGGAATCCGCTGCGCTCGATCCGTCCCGATTCATAACGCGCCGGACCAACTCCGTCAAACTGGGAAGATCACCAGTAACAGCCCAGTGAGCCAAAAGAATATCGTTGCCCGCCGGCGACTCAGGCGGTGTTTTTTTGACCAGCATCTCCGCTTGCCTAAGCAAATCGATGTTGGGCGATTCTTTCCAGATCGGATTATCTGCAAGCGGGAAACGAGCTTCGAGACACAAAAGGATTTCAGCCACAGGCTGAGACATCGGCACGTGGGGGACGTGAGACGGATCGAATTGAATCAGAAAAGGCGCTAGGCCCTCGGCCGAGGTCGGCGCCGTGTGAGCAGTTTCTAAGTAGTGAGTACGCATGCGAGAAAGTATAACCGATTCACTGAGCATACGCGCTTACCGCTTGCGCGCCGGCGGCCCCGGCCGCGGACTGAATCGAGCCGCCATCAAGATGCCCCACGCCGGCGGAGACGGTGCCCGGGAAACCGGCTCCTTTGACCGCAGTTCCGCCGCCCGCGGTGCTATTCAGACTGAAATCGTTCGAGCCCGGCGCCGTGAAGGGCCCGGCCGTCAGGGTGACATCCCCCGTCCCCGCGGGCCAGCCGTTATAAAATCCCAGAGCGCCACTGGTATTACAGAAATTGTGATCCGAAAGAAACACCGGCGCGCGAAACGTCAGGGTCCCATCCTGGATAAAGCAGTAACCGGCGATGCTCGAAATGACCGCGTTGCGGATGAAAAACGGCCGCGAATCGACGTTACTGTTGAGCGTGAAATGGAAGGCATGCCGGGTGACGTTGTAAATGGAAAAGTTGATCAGCTCCGCGGCATATTCGAGCACTGTACAGACCACGGCGTCCGCCGTGGTCCCGGTGAAATTCGCCACCACCACGTTCTGGTAAGATCCGGCGCAGGCCCCGTTGATCCCAATGGCCCCGTTCACCGTGGATCCCAAAAATGCCGAGTTGTAAAGCTGGATGACGTCTCCGCCCGCGATATGCATAGCCGACACGGTGGGGTGTCCGCCCGTGATCCCGGCCGCGGGAGAATTTGTGGAAGTACAGCGGTCGCAGACTTCGCCGACGTTTTCGACGTCAAAGGCCGGATCCGAGCAACCCTTGGCGTAGATGTTGCTGGCGGTCTGATACGCCGTGTTGTATCTCAACCCGGCGGTGAAGGTCTGGCTATTGCAGTCGAGAACTGCGTTTGAAAAGACGGTCCCCGATGGACTGCCAGAAAACCGCACGATCGCATTATCCGCTCCGGCCAGACCAGCCGCGGCCTGAAGCACTGGACAGGTGGCAGTGAAGCAGTTGGAAAACGCCAGGTCCCCGCGGGTCGAAGTGTACCCGGACATAAACGCCATTCCGTTGTTAGTCGCTCCGGACGCAAGCGAGATCATGGCCGTAATCGAATACGTACCGGCTTTCACCCAGCATCCGGCCGCAGTCGATAGCGCCATGTTGGTCGAGCACTGCCCCGGTGTCGCGAGCGCTCCGCCGATGTTCAGCGTGATCCCGGTCCCCGCCGCGCAAGTCGAATCGAGCGTAACCGTGGTCACATTCGTAAAAGCAGTTACCTCTTTCCACACCGCGGCCAAGCTTCCGGACCCGCCGTTAAGACGAACGAAATTTCCGATGAGCGCCGCGGAAAAGTTGGCAGTGGCGGACATCAACGCGGTCGTGCCCGCACAGACTGCGTCGGTCGTCGAAATGTTCACGGTCGCGCTTTGACAGCTCGAACAGGCCGCCGCGTTTTTATTCGCGAACTGGCTCATGTCGGTACCGGATCCCGCCGAATCGAAACCGCCGCCGTTGGTATCGTTCGAGCCGCTTTCCACCTCCCAGATCGACGTAAAGTTAGGCAGCGCCGCCCGGCCAGGCGTCAGAAGCGCGAACAAGGAAACAAGGAAAAAAAGAGATCGTTTCATTAGGAACACCAAATCTGAATCGTGACCAGGGTAACCGTCGCAACCGTAACGATAGTTCCACCGAAAACATCCCCCGAGCTCACCGCAGTAGACCAGCCGCTCAGGCTTCCGGCCTGACTCAGTTGCGCACTCGCGAGCGTTGCCGGCGCCGACGCGCTGATCTTCTGTGCGCTCGTGGGGATCGCTCCGGCACGCTTCCAAATATCGACCGTGATCGATCCCGACTGATCGGCCGAAACGTCGATCCGGTTAATCGTGCAAGCAAAGGCAACCGTCGGGAAAACCTTCAGATCCCCGGTGGTGATCGCCGCGCCCGACGCCCCCTCTATCGCGAACGTGATCGTATGGAGCTGAGCGGCCGCGGAAAACGTGACGCCGCTACGCGTCTTCGTCAGGGTCATTCCAGACCCCTGAATGTTGCGCACGCAATTCGCCTCGTAGTTGGCGCCGTCCGAGGTGAGAATGCAATACTCACCGGTCGAAATCACAATCGAGGCCGCGCCGCTGATGGTCGAAACGGTTCCGGTAACGGTTGTGTCGCCGGCGCCGATGGTCTTTACGACCGTGAACCAGCCGGCCGGGAAGCCGGCAGTACCGGCCTGAGGAAGCGCCACGGCCGTAGCTCCGGCGTTTGAAAACGTGACCTGCTTCCCGCAATCCGATCCTAGGACCGTGTAGCTAGCCGCGCTGACCGCGTTCGCCGGCCAGGAGGACACCAGAGTCCCGGTGGTCGTGATCGGCCCGCCTGAGAGCCCGCAACCCGTCGCTATGTTGGTCACCGTGCCCGTGCCCGGCGCCGACGATGCGAACGTGGTGCCTGTGCGGGTTTTGGTGAGGGTCATATTTGCGCCCTGGATCGCGCGGTTGCAATTGCCCTCGTAGTTGGCGCCGTCCGAAGTGAGGATGCAAAACTCACCGGTCGAAATTGTAATGCTCGCCGCCCCGCTGATGGTCGAGACGGCCGGCGTTATAATCACGTCCCCAGTGCCGATGTTCTTTACAATCGTGAACCAGCCAGAGGGAAACCCCCCGGATCCCGACTGAGCGAGCGAAACCGCCACACCCCCGGCGTTTGAAAACGTGAGCTGCGATCCACAGTCGGTCGACCGAATCGCGTACGTCCCGCCGGTCTGCGCATCCGTTGGCCAACTAGAGGCCACCGTATAGGCCGGCCCACCGCTAACCAGCACTCCGCAGCCAGCGGAAACGGTTGGGATGACCGGAGGATTTCCAGCCAGCACATAGTAATTAGTGCCGTTTGAAACCAGGCGCACGCCGTTACCGCCGGCAGCCGACGCGTTGATCGTGTACGCACTCCCACCCTGAATCGTGCTCACGGTAGGCATCAACGAAATCGCCGAACTCTGCCCGATGATGTCGACGAACCACCCCGCCGGAAACATTCCGCCGGCGCCAGCTTGCGGTACGTTCACCGTGATCGAAGGTCCGAGATTGGTCAGCACCACCGCCGTACCGCAATCGCTGTTCAGCAGATTGTAGGACGCCCCGCTTTGAAGGTTGACCGCTTCGGTTCGCTGAATCGTGCCCGTGGTCGTAATCGGTCCGCCGGTGAGACCGCAACCGGTTGCAACATTCGTGACCGTCCCGTGCGTAGTAGCGAAGCCACCGCTACAACCAGGTTGCCGGCATCCGTACAGCTCACCGGTGATTACGCCGGTGCCCGTCTTACTGGTGAGCGCCACGCGCACGAACGGCTGAAATCCGGAGAATTGGGCGGAAGCCGCCGTGATCGAAGTGTTTGGATTGATCCCATTCACTAGCGTACCGGCGAAGGCTCCCCACGCTCCCGGGACTCCGCCGCCCGCATCGGGCGCCGATTCAACTCGGAGGGAAAGGACGGAGAACCCTGTACTTTTGTACGTCACGGTCCATTGAAGAATCCCGTTTAGGTTGGTTCCACACGTCCCTAGTCCCCCCTGAGTTTGGCCGGCCGCGGTCAAACTGAAGTCGATAACACAATCCGGCTGCACGCGTTGCCCCTGTGCGGCCGCAGGCGTTGCAGCAAACGCCCAAAGAAGAAAAGCACCCAGACCCCAGCAAATAGGGATCCGTTTTTGTTGACGTCCAAGCATCATGAGCCCTCGTATCCCCCCTCCGGCCACTCCCAGCCGGACAGAACCGCCGTTAAGAAATTCGCCGCTCCAAGACCCATATTCGCGACCGGCGTTCCCTTGATCCGGATGACTTCCAGATTCCTGTGCCGGAACTCAACCGGCCATTGTGGGCCGGTCTGCAAACTGCCAAGCGGGTAGGGGACGTTGCTGTAATTCTTTTCCACGTAGCCACTCGATGCTCCCAGCACCCGATCAATGTCAATCGTGTAGCTCACATCGCCGGGCCCGGGAGCTTGCCCGGATCCGTTGAACCCGAGAACGATCCCAGTAGCGAGAAAGAACCAGTTGGCACGCACCTTGAACTGGAGAATCTGTACCTGAGTGCCGTACGCCGCCGGCGTTGCGACGAAACCGAACACATTCACCGGGAGTGCAACCCGCGGAATCGGCAAGCCGAAGGGAGACCGGCGCGAGCTCCCCAAATCGCGCGCTTCTTTTTGGATATCGGCGAGCGACGACAACACCGGCAGAGTAGCACCGTTGCCCATGGCCTTACCCCCTCCCCAGTAAATCTAGATCCGGAATCGCAACCAACAAGGAAAGACGGATACCGGTGTTGGTCGACGCGAGAGTATTCCAGAACTCGACGCGAAATTCCCCAGGAGGAGTCACCGGGTAAAGCGCCGGCAGTAGGCGCGGGGACGGATTGAGGTTGTACAGCCCGTTGATCAGCCCTTGCGGGTTCGAGCTAGGGGCATCGTTCAGCAACCACGCCTCAGGCACCGGCTTTTCAAAGAACCGGTATTGCTTTTGAACGTCGGTAATCTGAAACCGGAAACTGGACCGAACCGGCGGATTCCCGGAATCGTTGGGATTCGCAAGGCTTGTAAAGCAATGCTGAAAGCCCACAATGAACGAACCCGCCGGCAGCACCAACACGTACTCTAGAAAATCATTCGCGAGCACGCCCAGGTTTTCCGCTTCAGTGTCCGGCGCGTGGAAGATCCGCGGAACGTAGCAAGCGGCATCTAGGAGCGGGTCCGTGAGCTCCGTTAATCGCGCGTCCAAATCTCCCCAGTAGTCGCGATAGTTGGACGCGAGCCGAAGCGGGTTGATCGGCGGCCGCGTGGGAAAGCAAGTAGTCGGATTGCTGCTCATTGTTCACCGTAGACTTTCATCCCCTTAAAGCACAGAGTCGCGAGCCCGTTGACAGGCCCGAACGCTTGGAGGTCGAGGTACAGAGCCTGATTTTTCGGGATGTAGATTTCCGGGTATGGCAAGCCGGGCGTTTGGGCGTTATCGTAGCCGAAAATCAGCTCCGCCGGCACAAAGTCATTCATGTAGTACTTGCCGGCCCAGTCCCGAATCTTGACGCCCAGCGCCTTCATGGTCCCCACTTGGCAAGGGACGCCGGCAATCCCGGAAAAGCTGTTGTTAGGAGACTGCGCAAAGGTCGAGGTCCCCAGAAGCACGCCGGCAGACCAGGGCAGTAAGGCCCCGAAATTGGTAGAGGTGAAAAACTGCGCAGTCGCGAAGTCCGGCGACGTCACGTAAAACGACGCGAGCGAGTTGACGCCCACGCTAGCCAGTTGAAACTCGACAATGTCACCCGCCACAGGAATAGCCAGAGCCACCGATTGAACCCAGGTCGGATTATCGGCCGCCGGAGCCCGCGAGAGGTAGATGAAATCCGAGCCGGTTAGATTGGTGACCCGGTAGCCGAAAACCAGCTCCGTTGCGCCGCTCGCTTGCGGGTTCGCCACCGGCCGAGTGGTCCAAGCAATCGTTATAAACGGCCCAGTGTCGCCATCGGAAGCAAACACCTGGTCGATGGTCCCGAGCGTTCCATCCGGATGTAAGGCTTGATGCTGAATAGAATCGAGCCGCCCGAATGGGTCGTTATGCTGAACCGTGAACTGGAAGTGTACGTTATTCGTGGCGGGATCCAAGACCGCACCCGTCACGAACCATTCTTGCTGACCGGCGCCGGTGGTCCCGATGGGAGTCCAGGCGCCATCCCAGGTCGAGGAGCCGAGCAGAATTTTCGCGTAGCTCACGCGGTTGTAGAAAATCCCAGCGACCGACGTCGTGTTATTGGTAACCGCGATCACCAGGGAGTTGTCGGACGGCCGATGGGTTGCCGTCATGCCGAAGAAAGTACCCTCTTGCAGATTCACGGCATCGAGCACCGCGAGAGTGCTCTTAACCTTCGCCTGCCAGGTATCAGACGCCATCGAGAAAGTGATTTCGGAGACCGTGTTGTCCGAATCCCAGAACACGCAATAGATGTTTTTCACGGCCGGGCTGACGTCCCGGGCCGCGCCATACATCGCAAACGAGAACGCCGCCGGATTCGACACGTTGATAGCGGGAGCGCCGGCCGCGTTCATTTCGGCCCACGTCAAGCCGCCGTTGGTCGACTTGTACGCGCGGAGTTTAGCGGCCGGCTCATCCATGAGAATCTGATACCTGACCGTTGCACTCTCGACAAACACCGTGGCGTTGCTGAGTTGTCGATTCCCCTGAATTTCCGAGCCCATGGTAGCCGCCGCGGAAATCTGCGGAGCCGCCGGCGGTGCGGGCATGCCGGTTACCGTAGGATCGAAATAATCCTGCCCGCGGGCCCCGGCGCCGAAGTCGAAACTGAAAGCCCCTTCCGCACCCGGTCCGCAACCGTCCGTCTGTTGACCGTGTTGCCACACAAACCCCGCGTCCGGGGCAATGTTCAACGGAAGATTAACCGCCGGCAACTGTGCCCCCCGCACCTGGAAGTTGTAGCCGATATACGGCCGCTTGCGTGACTTCTGTTGGTAGCCCGGGTTCCAGACCGTGCCCGCCGGAAATATCTTCGTACCGTTGTACACGACCAGCACCAGCGCATCCGTCACGCCGGTGAGTTGTTCGAGATCGATCGTGATCGAAGTTCCGGCAGGGTAGAAGATATTCGTGCCCAGAGCCGAGAAGTAAGAAAAGAACGGCGGTCCCTGTCCGCCGGCGCCGGTTGCCGCACCGGTATCGTACGGGTTGAGCATTTGCGTTGAGACTAGGGTTTTTTGGATCCAGCTACCATCGGGCCGAGTCCAACGCATCCGCACACCGACGTTACCCGAAGCCCCGAGCGGAACGCTTGACGAGTTGAAAATATAGAGCGCAACGCCGGTCATTCGGAACGGAGCATCGGAATCGGTCTGGAGCTCCACGTTCAGGTTTCGTTGGCCGGCGACCAGGCCGGTGTTAGGAAACCGCTTCACGTACCACTGTTGACGCTCGACCAGATTCGGAGCTTGCACCATGCCGGAGCTCATAGCGTACACCGCCCATAAACCTTCATGCCGCGCAAGGAAA
>Ga0210394_10003040_pt1 | contig 21860 bp, 23 predicted proteins | sample IncBWC12MmetaG_FD_160121 | JGI IMG/M metagenome (GOLD analysis project Ga0210394, IMG submission 160121) | Forest soil microbial communities from Barre Woods Harvard Forest LTER site, Petersham, Massachusetts, United States - Inc-BW-C-12-M | ecosystem: Environmental > Terrestrial > Soil >...
AAATGTTCTCGATCAGCTTGCAGCCTTGGGCCGACCACCCACGCGGCGACGAAGCCCGACGTTCCAGCGGCAAGGTGGATGACGTATCCGCCCGAGAAGTCCGCCACGCCCATGCCGGCGAGCCAGCCGCCGCCCCACAGGCTGAACGCGCCCACCGTATAAACGAGCGTCATCCACACCGGACAGAAGATCATCCACGCCGTGAAGTTCATGCGGCCGAGCACGGAGCCGGCGAGAATGATGACGGTGATGGCAGCGAACACGAACTGGAAGAAGACCAGCGTCGCCATCGGGAAGGCGAGGGGCGGCATGCCCGCGGCTGCCGCCGGAATCGTTGCCTGGCCGGTGGTAAAGATGGCAGAGGTTGCCAAACCCGGTGTGCCAAGGAATGGGAACCATTGCGGCCCGAAGGCCATGTTGTAGTCGAACAGGACCCAGACGATCAGCACAGAAGCGAAAGCGTAAATCGACATGAAGGCGGAATTGATCGCCCATTTTTTCTTGACGATACCGCCGTAAAGAACGGTTAGTCCGGGGATGCTTTGCAGACCGACGAAGGTCGCGGCGGCCAACTGCCAAGCGTTATCTCCGGTATCAAGCCATTGTGGTGATGGTACGAGTGCCATTTGCTTCCCCCAGGACAATTGCCCTCTGCACGCCTCCGGCAGACAGGCCAGCCAATGCAACACACGGCAAAAAATATGCCAGCCAATCAAGCCTTGACTGGGCTTCTTTCCACATGAAGGTTGTGCGGTGGCAGATCGAGTTGATTAGAAAATCTGCATTCTGATTAGAAAATGGGCAGACAACCGATGCGATCGCACCTTCTAAGTCGGCCATTGGCGGTGGCAATGATCGCGCTGGCCGGCGCGGCCGCAATCGCCGCCGCCCATGCAGAAGCGCAGCGGGGCGAGGTTGAGATTACCTGCGCGAATCTCTCCAGCGGCGCCAGCTGGCAGATCAAGATCGACTACGACCGGAAGACCGTGGATTCCAATCCAGCGCGGATCAGCGACGCTGAGATCTCGTGGCGCGACGTGAAGGACGGCTGGTACTACCGGCTCGACCGCAAGTCCGGAGATCTCACGGTGACGCTGGCGTCGGCCACCGGCGGCAATTTCCTCTATGATCGCTGCAAGCTGGAGCACTAAGCCGCCCTTGCGGAGCAACAAACCGCACCAACGCCAGCCGATGATCGGAGAAGATCGGAGCTGCGGCGATGGTTGAACGCCTCTCCGGCGTCAAAGCCAGTGTCGGCTTCGCCTCGGAAACCGGGCCGCGCGAGCGCAACGAGGATTTCGCCGGCGCCGTTTTCGGCTGGGAGCTGCCGAAACCGCGCCGGGATGTCGTCGCCGCGATCGCCGACGGCATCGGCGGCGCCAAGGGTGGCCGCGTCGCGGCCGAAACCGCCGTGCGCGGTTTTCTCGACGGATTTTGCGACCTGCCGGAAACCGTCGAGGTGCGGCGGGCGGCGGCGACCGTCATCAGCTCGCTCAATGGCTGGATCAATTCCCAGGGCCGGCGCGACCCCGAGCTGGCGGGAATGGGTTGCACTTTCACGGCGCTGGTGTTGCGCGGGCGCGTAGCGCATGTGCTGCACGTCGGCGACACCCGCGCCTATCGGCTGCGCGGCGACCGCCTCGCCTGCCTGACCATCGACCATGTGCGCGAGGATGGTACCGGCCGCTCGAACATCCTCAACCGGGCGCTCGGCGTCGAGACCGAGGTCCGGCTCGACTACGCTACCCAGCCGGTGGCGCTGCACGATCGCTTCCTGCTCTGCAGTGATGGCGTCTATGGCACGCTCACCCCCGACGCCATCGCTGAAATCCTGCGCGGACGCTCCGCGTCGGATGATTCGGCGCGGGCGCTGGTGGCCGCCGCGCTCGATGCCGGCTCGACTGACAACAGCACCGCTCTCGTGCTCGACGTGGTCGAGTTGCCGACGGCGGAATCCGCCGATATCGGCGCCGCCATCATGCAGCTGCCGCTGATCCCGGTCCCGGTCGATGGCGAGACGGTCGATGGCTTCGTCCTCAAAGTGCTGGTCTCCGACGGCCGCTACAGCCGCCTGTTCGGCGCCGTCGATGAGGTCGAAGGCGGCGAGGTGGTGCTGAAGTTTCCCAAGCCCCAGGTCGCGACCGTCGCCACTTACCATGCCGCCTTCGTTCGCGAGGCCTGGGTCGGGGCGCGGGTGAACAGTCCCTGGGTCGGCCGTGTCATCGAGCTGCCGCCGGGACGCCAGACCTGCCTCTACACGGTGATGCCGCTCTATCAGGGCGAGCTTCTGGCGACGCGGCTCGCGCGCCGCCCGTTGGTGGGATTGGAGGAGGGGCGCAACATCGCCATCAAGCTCGCCCGCGGCATTGCGGCGCTGCACCGCGCCGGTATCATCCATCGCGACATCAAGCCTGACAATGTGATCCTCGAGAGCAATGGCTCGCTCAAGCTGATCGATCTCGGCGTGGTGCGTGTGCCCGGCCTCGAGGACTTTCCGCCCGAGGACATCCCCGGGACCGCCGCCTACATGGCGCCGGAAATGTTCACCGGCGAACCCGGCAATGAAGCGACCGACATGTACGCGCTTGGCGTCACCATGTTCCGCGCCTTCACCGGCGAATTCCCTTACGGCAATCCCGATGCGGTGAGCCCGCCGCGGCGCAAGCGGCCGACGCCGCTCGCGGAGCTGCGCCCGGACCTTCCGGCCTGGCTGCAGGCCGCGCTCGGGCGGGCCATCGCGACCGAGCCTGCCGAGCGCTTTCGTGACATGAACGAGTTTGCCCTGGAGATGGAGACAGGACCGGAACGCGCGCTGGTCGAGGTGCGCCAGCCGCCGACGCTCTACCAGCGCTATCCGGTCCAATTCTGGCAGGGCGTCGCCGCACTTCTTGCCGTCGCGCTCTTGGTGTCGTTGCTGCTGCGGCACTAAGGCGGCGATCGACCGCCGCCGGCGCCGCATTGACTCTGTTGCGGCGACACCGCTAAGCCAGAACCCCGGCTGGCGGGTTAATGACCGGAATGTTCAAGCGAATCCTGATTGCCAATCGCGGCGAGATCGCCTGCCGGATCATCAAGACCGCGCGTCGGATGGGTATCGAAAGCGTTGCGGTCTATTCCGAGGCCGACCGCGACGCGCTCCATGTGGAGATGGCCGACGCCGCGATCCCGATCGGCCCGGCGCCGGCGGCGCAGAGCTATCTCGTCATCGACAACATCATCGCCGCTTGCAAAACGAGTGGTGCGCAGGCGGTGCATCCCGGTTACGGTTTTCTCTCCGAGCGCGCGGCGTTCGCCCAGGCGCTCGCCAAAGCCGGCATCGTCTTCATCGGGCCGAACCCGAAGGCGATCGCCGCCATGGGCGACAAGATCGAGAGCAAGCGCCGGGCCGCCGCCGCCAAGGTCGCGACCGTTCCCGGCTTTCTCGGCGTGATCGAGGACGACAAGCAGGCGGAAAAGATCGCCGACGAGATCGGCTATCCGGTGATGATCAAGGCGTCGGCGGGCGGCGGCGGCAAGGGTATGCGCATCGCCCACAGCCGCGCCGAGCTCAAGGAAGGATTTGCGCGCGCCCGCTCCGAGGCGAAATCGAGCTTCGGCGACGACCGGGTGTTCATCGAGAAGTTCATCACCGATCCGCGCCACGTGGAAATCCAGGTTCTCGGCGACAAGCACGGCAATGTCATCTATCTCGGCGAGCGCGAATGCTCGATCCAGCGCCGCAATCAGAAGGTCATCGAGGAATCGCCGAGCCCGCTGCTCGATGCCAAGACGCGCGCGAAGATGGGCGAGCAGGCGGTCGCGCTCGCCAAGGCCGTTGGCTACGACAGCGCCGGCACCGTCGAGTTCGTCGCTGGGCAGGACCGGAGTTTCTTCTTCCTGGAGATGAATACGCGGCTCCAAGTTGAACATCCGGTTACCGAACTCGTCACCGGCATCGACCTCGTCGAGCAGATGATCCGGGTCGCCGCCGGCGAGCGGCTCGCCTTGAAGCAGGGCGATATCAAGCTTGACGGCTGGGCGGTCGAGAGCCGCGTCTACGCGGAGGATCCTTATCGCAATTTCGCGCCCTCGATCGGCCGGCTGGTGCGCTATCGCCCGCCCGCCGAAGGAGAGCATGACGGCGTGACCGTGCGCAACGACACCGGCGTGTTCGAGGGCGGCGAAATCTCCCTCTACTACGATCCGATGATTGCGAAGCTCGTCACCCACGCCAAGACCCGCGAGCAAGCGATCGACGCGCAGGCCGACGCGCTCGACGCCTTCACCATCGAAGGCATCCGCCACAACATTCCGTTTCTCGCGGCGATCATGCAGCACCCGCGCTGGCGCGCCGGCAAGCTCTCGACCGCGTTCATCGCCGAGGAGTTTCCCCGCGGCTTCGAGCGCGCGCCGCCGACGGGTCAGGCGGCGCGCACCATCGCCGCCGTCGCCGCGGCGATCGACCACGTGCTGGGCGAGCGCAAGCGCCGCATCTCCGAGCAGCTGAACAGCACGCTGACCCGCGAGCGCCGACGCGCCATCTGGCTCGGCACCGACGTCCTGTACGCCGATGTCGCCCGCGAAGGCGAGGCGATCGCGGTGTTGTTCGAAGACGGCAGCCGCCATGTCCTTTGCTCGGACTGGGCTCCCGGCGTGCTGGTGTGGGCCGGCACGATCGATGGCGCGCGCGTCGCCGTGCATGTGCGCATGATCCCGAACGGTTTCGAGCTTGCCTATCGCGGTATCGAAGTGAAGGCCTTCGTCTATACCGAGCGCGAGGCGCGCTATGCGCGGCTGATGCCGGTGAAGAAGCTCTCCGACAGCGGCAAGTCGGTGCGCTCGCCGATGCCCGGCCTGATCGTCTCGATCGCGGTCACGCCGGGTCAGGAAGTCAAGGCCGGCGAGACGCTCGCCGTGGTCGAGGCGATGAAGATGGAAAACATCCTGCGCGCCGAGCGCGACGGCAGCATCAAGACCGTCCGCGTCAAGCCGGGCGACAGTGTTGCCGTGGATGCGGTTATTATGGAGTTCGCCTGACCGAGGACCGGCGTCGCCGGGGCCGACCAGCATGCGCGCGCTGCGCTTCTTCTTCTCACCGTCCGGGCGGGTGCCGCCGCAGGCGTTCGCCCTTGCGGTCGTCATTGTCTATGCGGCCGGCGCCGCGTCGCACTGGCTCACGACCCCGGGTGTCATCGCGCGCGCCGGGCTGTGGCCGTTCGTGGCCGTCCAGGTGCTGGTAATCTGGATCTGGTACGCGCTGCACGCCAAGCGCCTGCGCGACGCCGGCCGTCCGGTCGGCCTCGCGGTGGGAGTGGACCTTCTCTATACGCTTTCGGTGGTGCTGCTCATCATCATCGCCGCGTCGTTCTTCAACGCCTCGATCGATCAGGATTCGAACGCGACGAGCGCTCTCGGTCTTCTTCTGCTCGTTTCGATCGTCGCCTCGCTGCTCGGCTCGCTGAACTACGACTTCTCCTGGCTGATCGTGACGATCTTGGTGGTGATGGCCGTCGTGCCGGTCATTGTGGCCGCCATATTCACGTGCTGGGCGGTGCTGCAGCCGAGCGGTCCAGAGCTCGCGGCGTGATGTTGCACTTCGCCTACGGAGCGAACATGAGCCGCGCGGTCATGCGCAAGCATGCGCCGGGCGCACAGCCGATTGGTGTCGCGGTGCTGGCGAATTACCGCTTCATCATCACCGCGGACGGCTATGCCTCGGTCGAGCCGATGCGCGCCGCGGCGGTCCATGGCGTGCTGTGGCGGCTCACGTTGCGCGACCGCGCCGCGCTCGACGCCTGGGAAAGCGTCGCAAGCGGCTCATATCGCGCGGCGACGTTGGCAGTGCATGGCGACGGGTGCCGCCGGACGGCGCTCGTTTACCTGGCGCGGCCGTGCGGCATCGGCCGGGCAAGGTCCGGCTATGTGGAGCTCGTCGTCGCAGCGGCGCTGGCCTGGGAATTGCCGCCGCGCTACGTCGCTTCCTTGCGGCAATGGCTGCCGGTAAACCCGGTCGGCTCCGGCGTGCGCAAGCTCGGGGAATTCGGATGGACGTGACGGTCCACATCATCATCCGCGGGCGCGTGCAGGGCGTCGCCTTTCGCGCCTGGACCGAAGTAGCCGCGCTCGAGCATGGTCTCGAAGGCTGGGTGCGCAACCGCCGCGATGGCGCGGTCGAGGCCTTGTTCGCAGGACCGGAGGAGATCGTCCTCACCATGGTCGAGGCCTGCCGGCAGGGGCCGCCCGGCGCGCGCGTCGACGCCGTCGATCAGCGCGACGGAACGACCGAGGACCTGGCGCTGCGCCGACACGGCGAGCTGTTCTCCGTGCTCGCGACCGCCTGAGCGTCCACCGTCGCGCCGAATAGCGGCTTGAACGCGGCGCGCAACACCCGATCGACCTCCGCCATTGCCGCCGGCCGGCCGAGATCGGCGAGGGAGGTGACGCCGTAGCGCGGCTCGGAAACCCCGCACGGCACGATGCCGGAGAAGTGCGACAGGTCGGGGGCGACATTGAGCGCGAAGCCATGCAGCGTCACCCAACGCTGAACGCGAATGCCGATCGCGGCGATCTTGTCTTCCCGGCCCTCGCCTTGGTCCGGCCGCCGGACCCAGACGCCGATGCGGTCGTGGCGGCGCTCGCCGCGCACGTTGACTGCGGTAAGCGTCTGGATGATCCATTCCTCGATCGTGGCCACGAAGCGGCGCACATCCGGCGCGCGGCGCTTGAGATCGAGCATGACATAGCCGACCCGCTGGCCGGGACCGTGATAGGTGAATTGCCCGCCGCGGCCGACCACATGCACCGGAAAGCGCGCCTCGATCAGCTCCTGCGGCCGCGCGGATGTGCCGGCGGTGTAAAGCGGAGGGTGCTCGAGCAGCCAGACCAGCTCCGGCGCTTCCCCGCGAGCGATCGCCGCCGCGCGGGCCGCCATGCCGGAAAGCGCGCTTTCATAGTCGACCGGGCGGTCGCTCACGAGCCATTCGGCCGGCGCCGCTCCGGCGCGTGGAAGAAGGCCGATCGTCACGTCGCCGCGCGTGTTAACCACCTCGTAACCATGCCATGGTCAAACAATATGGCACTGAATCTCCTTCGGCAAAACCCGCGCGGGGCAGCATGGCGACGCTCGACAATGTCTCGATCGATATCGCGGTGGTGTTGGGAAGGACGGCGATGCCGATCCACCAGGCGCTGCGGCTCGGCCGCGGCGCGATCATCGAGCTCGACGCCTCCGAGGAAGACGAGGTCCGCATTCTCGTCAACAACATGCCGGTGGCGAAAGGGACCGTGATCGTCAGCGGCAACCGCATCGCCGTCGAGGTCAAGAAGCTCCTGCTGCGTACCCCGGACGGAGCCTGAAGGAACCGGCGCCGGCCGGGTCTTGTCCGCCAACAAGCGAACTGTTACATCCGCGCATCCAGCGCTGTTTTGCGGCGCGCTCACCCCACATGCGGTCGTGGCGGAATTGGTAGACGCACTAGCTTGAGGTGCTAGCGGGGCAACCCGTGGAGGTTCGAGTCCTCTCGGCCGCACCATTAACTACGGCATCCCTGATTTCTCAATAGCTTATTGAAAGAATTGGCTTTTTACAAGGGTGTCCCTACATATAACGCTACAAAACGGTTTTGTAGCGGAGCCTCGATTGCCCCGATCTGCGTCCAAACTCGCGCCGACAAGTAAAGGCGGTTTCGTCGCCCGCAAGGTGATCCCACTCGACGTGCGCGACGAGTATTCCAAGCTGTACGACCAGTGCACCGAAGAACGCCTGAACACCGGGCCGATGCCGCTTCTGCTCGCACGAGCAAAATACCGCGAATGGTCGAGCGACATTGAAGCGCGGATCGCGAACATCCGCGCGGCACGAAAAGGGGAGGGGCGCACGCTCACTCCGAAGGAGGCGCGAGCACTGGCCGGCGAGTGGTACGACTGGTTCGCCACGCGGATGGTGACACACAATTGGTCGGCAGACGTGTGGGAGGACTACCAGTGGTTTGTGCGCTCCGAGCTTTATGGCCCGGCAATGGCTGGTGGCGTGTTCTCTGGGGACCCCTTAGAGTTTTGGGAGCGCGATAGCGCCATGCGCGACCGTGTGCGTCCGATTATCGCCGACGAGGCCAAGTCTCACCAATTCTTAGCGGCCAAGCGGCTGATCCTGAACCCCGCCTCGCGGATCATGTTTCTGGATTATGTGACGCGCGATTTCTTTGCCGCCGTGGCACTCCTGGCCCGGCGCGCCCGTGGTGACTATGGCCCGGACAAGTGGACGGAACAGTTCCCGCGATCCCAGGCAGCGGTGGACCCGAGCCTAACGCCATGGTCTTTGTTTGAACGTTGGATCGCCACGGCCAAGCCGGCCGTCTCGACTGTAGACCGATGGCGCGTCGTGTTCCTGCGGCTGCAAAGCGATTTCCCGAACACGAACGCCGCAGCTTTATTGCCCGAACAAATGCAGCATTGGGCTAACGGGCTTATCAATTCAGACAGGACCGCCGGCACGGTCGCGGAAGTATGGGTTAACGCGGCACGGACCATGTTCGCATGGGCAGTTGGTGAAAAGCTGATTTCGCGCAACCCATTCACCGGCTGGCGTGTGACGGTGCCACGAAAGATCAGAACGCGCGAAACCAAGGCGTTTACTGCCGATGAAATCGACAAGGTATTAAGTGCCGCGCTCGCGGTCCAACAGCGCAGCAAAGGCGATGCAGCCAAACGTTGGTGTCCGTGGCTCGCGGCGTACAGCGGCGCACGCATGGGCGAACTTACGCAATTGCGTGGCGTTGACATTTTAGAGCGTGACGGCATCCCCGCGATAAAAATCTCGCCGGAAGCAGGCTCGACCAAAACTGGAACCGCGCGCCTAGTGCCGCTTCATGAGCATTTAATCGAGCAAGGCTTCCTCGCGTTCGTCAAGACCAGCGGCAAAGGGCCACTGTTCTACAACGAACCGAAGGAGCCGGCGGCACCGAACGATCCGACCAATCCCCGCAAGCCGCGCTACGTGAAGGCACGCGAGCATGTCGCCGCATGGGTTCGAGATATTGGTGTCAACGATCCTGAGTTGTCGCCGAACCATGCGTGGCGGCATACGTTCAAGGCCATGGGCTTTCGCTGCGGCATTTCCGAAAAGGTGCTTGATGCTATCGTCGGACATGCGCCTGCTTCGGTCGGGCGTAGCTACGGCGAGCCGACTCTCGCGGACAAGGCTCAAGAGCTTCGCAAATTTCCACGATACAAATGAGGAGCCATGCAGTCCGCGGCTCTAAACTAAGAAACCGGGTCGCCTGAGCGATTTTCGGCTGACCAGCTGGCTCATAACCGCTTGGTTGGAGGTTCGAGTCCTCCCGGGCCCACCATATAATAGAATCAATGGCTTACCTAGGTAATTGACGGCATTGGCGGCAGCAATTGGCGACAGTCGCGAATAGCGAAGCGTGGACCATTGCAGCAGATCTTGCGATTGATGAAGTCCATTGCTTTCCTGATTACCGCCGCGTGGAGTCCGACGCGGTCAAAAATTTGGTGATATCTGCATGATAGCGAAAACAAACGCCGCTCGCCGGAGCGATGCAACAAAATGCAAATAGCGGCAAGATTCGACAAGAATTCTGTAGTGGGTAATTGATCTTAAGGACGTTGCGACGCATTCGCCCACTATCGTGTGAGCTCGTAGGGATCAATGCCGTGGACAATGAACTTTGGCATAAACAATCTGCTAAAAAACTCCTTGCCATGGCAGAGTGTCGTTATTAACGACGCGAGAGGTATTTTCGGATCAGGGCGGACTATTTTCTGACATCACCGCCGAGGCGCGTGTGCCGGCGAACTGTCCACTCAGGAAGATCCGGGGGCTTGTGCGCGATGTGCCGTGCGAGTTGAACCGCAGCCTGGGTAAGCTCTGCGCCAATAAAGGCGGTCCCTCGACTGCGTCGGCGAAGTTACCGAGCGCGCTGCCGTCGGATTCCTCACGACAGCCGAAGCGATTGGCATCGGCTCCATGGGTCAGTTTCTACTCCGCTATTCTCGAGTGCGAGCACGCAGCCCTTGCTTTCCGGCGCGCGCGGGAGGGTAGATTAACGGTGCGCCTCGGGTTCACAGTGCTGCTGCTTATTTCACTCGCCTTGCACTCCGCCGCCGCGCACGCGCAGAATATCGAAGACAAGGCGAAAATCTGCGCCGCCTGCCACGGCGAGAATGGCGCACCCGTGCAGCAATCTTCACCAGTGCCGGTGATTTGGGGCCAGCAGGCTGGCTATCTCTTCATCGAATTGCGCGATTTCAAATCGGGAGCGCGCAAAGACGACTTGATGTCGCCGATTGCGCAAGGTCTCAATCAGGCCGACTTGTTGCCGCTGGCGGAATACCTTGCGCAAAAGACTTGGCCCAATCTGCAGCAGCCACGAGCTGCCGGCGATGTCGCCGGAGAAGCAGAACGCGCCAACGCATCCGTGGTCTGTACCAGCTGCCATCAGGTTGGATTTAAGGGCGACGGCACACAGCCGCGGCTCGAAGGCCAAGTCCGCGCCTATCTGGAGAAAACGATGCGCGACTTTCGCACCGGCGCGCGCGGCAACAATCCCGGCATGTCCGATCTCATGAGAGCAATCTCCGAGCAGGACATCGCCGCGCTAGCGGCCTATCTCGCCGGATTGTGATTGCGTCATTTCCCTCGCCGACGCGGCGGCTCGGAATAAGGAATCTTGTTTGTCGGAGACCCGAGACGCTCAAGCCGAACTAGCCAAGGCGAACATTCATAATCCAATCATCTTCATGACCGGCCATGGCGATATCCGATAACCGTCAGGTCTGCGCGGCATTCCCGCCCACCAACGAATTGTGCACGCAAAACCGGACCACGGCGTGAGGAAAGGCGGCAAGGAGCCCGCCGTCGTCGGCATTTTCGGCCAAGCCCCGATCGAGTTCAAACTGATCGACCCGTCTAAGCCGCCAGTGCGGGTCGTGTAGGGGATTAGTCGCCTCCTTCAAGTAGCGGCAGCGCGCAGAGATCGAAAAGCAAACGCTGGGCTGTTGCGCGCACGCGGCTTCGAGGCCCATATCATACTGGAGATTGGCAGCACCGAAACTCTTGTTGGGCTTATGGATACGTGAGTTCGATGGAGTTCGATCGTATTGCTCCTAAATCCCCGTCATCGACAGCACAAACGCTGATCGAACAACGGAGATGAGTCCATGACTGTCAAAGCTTCTAAGCTTGCAATCGCAATCGCAGTTATCGGTTCGTTCGCACTTGCTACGGCGGTCGAATCGTTCGCCCAAGCCCCGAGCGCTCCCCGGCAATATTGGGACTATGCGCCCAATTCGGGTACCTCACCCAATCAGGATTCTCTGGACGCTTTGTGTGCGGGCTATGATTGGGTCGGGAAAGGCGCATGCGCGTTCTGAGGCGTGCGCGTTCTGAATTGAGTAGTTCAGTGGGGGCGTCCTAGACGCCTCCACCCCTACTTCCCAGTCAACGCGCCGTATCGATCATCCCGCATCCGCCAGTAGGCAGGCCACCGCCGTGCAGGACAAGTTTCGGCAACCGAATGACGGGCAAGTTTTTGAGCGGGTGCTGGTTGCCGTCGATGATTGCCAGTGTGGCACCTGGCAGGCTTTCAATCTGCGCGATGCGGGTATCGAGGGTCGCTTCATAGGAAACACCGTCCTCGCCCCCGCGAAACTCGCGGAACTGTAGAACGTCTGTACCCGCAACGAACGCTTCACCTGTCCTTGTCGGAAACTTTGTACCTGGCGAACCGGCGCTGCTCGTGGCCGATGATTCAGCTGCTCAGATTGCTTTGTGGTGCGCTCATTGGGCTGTTGCACTCCAGCGCACGGCGTGAAGCGGAGATCCTGGTTCTTCACCACCAGATCAATGTACTCAGGCGCAAATCGCCGAACAGACCGGCATTGAGCAACGTCGATCGCCTGTTGTTCGTTTTGCTGTCTCGGCTGGTACCCACAACACTTGACGCACTGACAGTGGTTCGGCCGGGCACAGTGATCCGCTTGCACCGCGCCGGTTTCCGAGCCTATTGGCGACGGAAAATCGAGACCGCGCGGTGCGAGATTAAAATTTGGCAATTGTGTTTGCCGAAGTTCCCATGGAAGCTCTGAAACATTTCGCAAGATTAATGCGTTCGACAGGACACCGTAATTTGATCTCGCCAATTGTAATTCATGGGTGCCGCAATGGCACGTCGAAATTGGTGGAGATCTGGTTATGACCGATGGCAATAGTTCTCTTTCTCAACGTGGCAAAACTCTGAGGGCGTGTCGTCTGGCGCTGCTCGCGTCGGCGGCCGGGCTCGGTGTCGCCGTGATGGTGGCCGAACCTGGCGGCTATCATCCGACGACCTTACCGGCCTGGACGTCATACGCGCACGCATCCGAATCGATGCAGCATCCCGCCGGATTCGCCGATCTAGTCGCCAAGGTGAAGCCAGCCGTTATTTCGGTTCGCGTCAAGATGGACGAGTCCGCGAAGACGACGAGCATGAATCAGAACGGCGATGACAACGTCGTTCCGTTCGAGCCCGGCTCGCCCATGGAGAAATTCTTCCAGCAATTCGGCTCACCGAATAAGCCCAACGGCATGCGGCAACGTCACGAAATGATCATCGGCGAGGGCTCGGGCTTCTTCATCTCCCCCGACGGTTACGCTGTCACCAATTACCATGTCGTCGATCACGCCAAATCGGTGCAAGTCACGACTGAAGAGGGCACGATTTTCACCGCCAAGGTTGTCGGCACCGACCCGAAGACCGACCTGGCCTTGATCAAGATCGATGGAAAGAGCGACTTTCCCCATGTGAAGTTCGCCGATCATGCTTCGCGTGTTGGTGACTGGGTGGTCGCAGTCGGCAATCCGTTCGGCCTCGGCGGCACCGTGACCGCGGGCATCGTCTCGGCGAGCGGACGTGATATTGGTGCCGGCCCATATGACGACTACATTCAAATCGATGCTCCGATCAATAAGGGCAATTCCGGTGGACCGGCCTTCGATGTCGAGGGCAACGTCATCGGCGTCAACACCGCGATCTTTTCGCCATCGGGTGGCTCGGTCGGCATCGGCTTCGATATTCCGGCCGACACCGCGAAAATGGTCGTGGCCGAACTCAAGGAGCACGGCTATGTAACTCGCGGCTGGCTGGGCGTGCAGATTCAACCGGTGACCGCGGGCATCGCCGACAGTCTCGGCATGAAGAAGGCTGAGGGTGCGGTGGTCGACGAGCCACAGCAGGGCAGCCCTGCGGCCAAGGCCGGTATTGAGTCTGGCGACGTCATTACGGCGGTCAATGGCACGCCGGTGAAGGATGCGCGCGACCTCGCCCGCAAGATCGGCATGATGGCGCCGAACACCGCAGTCAAGATGGATATCTTGCGTAAGGGTGAAGCCAAGACCCTGACGCTGACGCTAGGTCAAATGCCGAACGAGCAGCAGGCGAAGGCCGATACCGAGCAAGCGAGTCCGAGTGGCGTGCCACATCTTGGCCTGTCGGTCGCACCTGCGAACGACGTGGCCGGCTCTGGCAGCAAGGGCGTTGTGGTCACCGGGATCGATCCCGATGGGCCCGCTGCGGATCAGGGCTTCCAAACCGGCGACATCATTCTCGATGTCGGTGGCAAGACAGTCGGCAATGCACACGACGTGCGCGACGCGCTGACTGAAGCGAAGGTGCAGGGCAAGCATAACGTTCTGATGCGGGTGAAGACCGGCGATGCCACCCGGTTTGTCGCCGTGCCGCTCGGCCAGGCGTGACGAATCGGGACGCCCGCCGGCTTTTGCCGTCTCCGGCCGGGTGCGCCCCAACAGGGGGGACGGTTCGACCCGTCCCCCTCTGACTTTCATCGATCTCAACTGCCGCGCGCATGTTCTGTTCGAACGGCAGAATGGAAATCCCCGTCTGGCGTACACACCTGATACTGTAGCCATGATCGCTAGAAGAGCCGATACGACTCAAGAAGACGTCGTAATTTCGCGCTGAGTGTCGACTTCTCAGATATCGTGTAAGCCAGTTCAGGGCGTTACAAAGACCAGACGTGTGAAAGCTCTGGATTGGTCGCCCCCTATAGACACTTTAGGTATTGAGTCTTCAGCGCGGAGATTGCTTAGAATCCCATTTCAATGAATCATGCTCGAAACAGTTGTGGATACCGAATAGTCCCGGCAGGGAAGAGACCATGCTGAATTTGGGACGAGGGTACGTAATCCAATGGTTAGCCACAATTTTTTGTATTATAGGCATTAGCTGGCTTGCGTTGGAATATTTCGTTCCTTCGCCGCCGTCAAAAATAACAATCGCCACAGCTCTCAAAGGCACTACCTACGATTATTTTGGCCAGCGATATCGAGAAAGATTTGCACGTGCCGGAGTCAGGGTAGATCTACGCGAGACTGCTGGGGTATTGCAAAACCTCCGGCTTCTGCAGGATCCGAGTTCCGGTGTTGATATCGCCTTTGCGACTGGAGGCGTTTCGGACAGCAGCCATGCGCCGGACCTCCTGTCGTTGGGTCTCATCTTCAACGATCCTTTTTGGATCTTTTATTCCTCTGGCGGGTCGCTTGACAGTCTGTCGCAACTTAGGGGCAAACGTATTGCCGTTGGGCCGGAAGGAAGCGGCGCTCGATACACGGCCGAAAGAATTCTCAGCAAAGCTAACATCAATTCAAAAACGGCGACGCTATTGCCTTTCGGCGGAGACGCAGCAGTCGACGCACTAAATGACGGCAAAGTGGATGTAGCTTTGATCGCTGGTGGACCGGAATCACCGGCCGTTAGAGCGTTGCTCACAAATCCTAGTGTCCGACTTATGGATTTTCCAATGGCGGAGGCTTACACCCGCATTTTCCCAGATCTTGTTCGGCTAGTTTTGCCAAAGGGCGTGATTGAAATTGATCCGCCCAATCCATCCAATGATGTGACGCTTCTGGGAACCACGAGCAAGGTGTTAATTCGTGATGGTCTTCATCCAGCAATTGTCCAGCTCCTGGCCCGGACAATGAAAGACGAACATCATGGTCCGGGGCTTTTTCAACGAGCCGGGGAATTTCCCACGAGCGTCGATCCAGAATATCCGATGTCTCAAATTGCCATCGATTACTATAAGAACGGCCCGTCGCTGCTCCCAAAATACCTGCCCTTTTGGATGACCATTTACGCGCAACGAACGATCGCATTTCTGGTCGCGTCGGCGGCAATTGTGTTCCCGGTATTTGGTTTTGCGCCCAGGCTGTACGCGTGGTTGGTCCAAGAACGCCTGCGCAGGTTATATCGCCGCCTCAGAATCGTGGAAAATGCACTACAGGCAGAGCTTAGCGCTCCCCAAGTGGAAGCTCTTCAAGATGAATTGGCGGACCTTGATCGGGCGACGAGGATTGTTCCAATGCGAAACTCCGATCTCTATTTCATGTTTAGGTACCACCTCGAGCGGACACGTTCGCGTCTCCTTGAGGCGCGCAACAATATTGCCCAGGTTGCCCGGGGTGCCGGCTCGTAAACGTATCCGCGAACCGGTTACATTACGATCGCGCAGGGGGAATGCGTCGGTAATCTGACGTGCGATCCATTCTGGTGTCGGATTTGTCGCAAGATGCAGATCCTCGGCAATCTGGCAGCGCGCCGAGAGCGGACTTCGGAGTCGGCCGGGCAGAAAGGCGACATCGCTTTCGTGCCAGTGCCATGCCGATCATCCGCGGCGCTGGTGCAATCGCGACGACGCTGGGTATGATCTCGCTGGTCAATCATTCCGAGTTTGAATTTATTTCATTCCTCGCGATTGCCGGCGCCATGCTGGAGACCGTGCGCGTGACTTATCTGTGCCTGGCGCGGATAAGGTCCTTACGCGGTTCGGCCCCATGGGCATTGACGCGGCCACCGGCATCGTCAGATTCTTCGTTTCCGCCATGGGCCTTGGGCTCGTTTTCCATGGGATGATCGAAGCCTTTCATGAGTACGGCGTACTGGCGTTCACGAGTACGGCGTACTGGCGTTGCGATTGACGATGGGAGCGACCGGCGCAATTGACAGCTGCGATCCTCTCCCGAGCGGCGGAAAACGAGGGTCTCGACTCAGGACTTGATGAACAGACTGCACCAACGAGCGATGCACCGGCGCAACCGATATGAGCGTGACAAGGCCTGTTATATTTTGGATTGCGGTGCTCGCGGGGCTCTTTGTCGTGGTCGCGCTATTAGGCGAGGCGCTGCTGCCATTTGTTGCCGGCATGGTGCTGGCCTACCTGCTTGATCCTTTGGCCACCCGAATGGAGCGGTTAGGAATGAATCGCCTCATGGCGACCCTTGTAATCGTTGCCCTTTTCTTTGTCGGCGTTATTGCGCCGATTGTTCTCGCAGCCCCTGTAATCGTCCGAGAGCTTGCATATTTCGTCGATGACATCCCACTCTACGTCAGACAGCTGCAAGGGCTCGCAACCGATACAAATCGGCCGTGGTTGAGCAAGATCGTTGGAGAAGGCTTGGGTCAGGCAGAGCAGTCATTCGGTGAATTGACGAGTCTCGCGACCGACTGGGTTGGCACTTTTTTACGATCGGTATGGTCGGGGGGCCGGGGGTTAATCTCAGTCTTGTCGCTGTTGATAGTGACCCCAATCGTCGCCTGCTATCTCATCTACGACTGGATGAGATGATAGCGGTGGTCGACCATTGGGTACCGCCGGCACGGCGCGACATCGTCCAGAGCCTTGCCCGCGAGGTCGACACTACAATCCGCAGATTTGTGCTTGGCCAAGGCGCGCTATGTATCGTCCTCGGGTTGTTTTATATGGTCGCCCTCTCGCTAATCGGCCTCAAGCACGGGCTTCTGATCGGGCTCGTAGTAGGGCTGATTAGCTTTGTCCCGTATCTCGGCTCGCTAACCGGCCTTGTGGTATCGACATGCGTCGCGATCGCCGAGTTCTGGCCAAATTGGGCTCACATTTTGATCGTACCGGCGATTTTCTTCATCGGTCAGTCTCTATCGGACTACGTGCTTTCGCCGTATCTCGTCGGCCGGCGCGTCAACTTGAACCCTGTCTGGGTGATGTTCGCACTATTCGCGTTCGGGCATCTGTTCGGTTTCGTTGGTCTTTTTATTGCGGTGCCGCTTGCTGCGGCGATCGGCGTGCTCATGCGTTTCGCATTCAGGCAGTATTACGCCAGCCCCTTTTACGTCGCCCCGACGGCATCGGTGATCGATGGGGGCATGTCGACGCATTCCGATAAGCGGACGGACTGATAACAGCTTAGCATATTGATGCTCGGTTCAATAAAAAGGCATCGATATAATTCCTAACTTCTTTGATACTTGCCCAGTGCCTATCCCAAGCGTACGATTTTCACTACTCATACGATCGATTGGTCGAATATTGGCCGAAGGTCTGGGAGACTCCACCATGTCGGACGCGAAGCGAGTTTCGAAGCGAAGGCATAGGAGGAAAGCCATACCGGTGTTGGGGGCCGCGGGGTTGTCGTTGTGGCTAGCGAGCGGAGCATCCGCAGCAATCGGTGGCCCAGCAGCGGATATGCGGACGCGGAACACCGGAATGAGCCAGAAAATCACTCTCAGTGAGGAGGAAATCTCTGATGTCAGCTTGGCGACATTCTATATCTTCGACAAAGAAAACGCCGGAACATTCCGGCGTGGCGTACGACTTGCCGCAGGCGGCGGCTGCGGCGGCTGCGCCGGCTGCTCGATGGACACCGATTACGGAGGATCGACGCTAGGGAACGGTGCTAATCCGCAGCGTTCTTCGATCAAGCCCGCGCACAAATACGCGCACGCGTTTAAGCGCGCCCACGTTCCCAAAAACCCATAACACGCACGTTATCGGCGAGACAGATGGACGGATGTCCTGCGGTATAGGCGCAGTTTGGTAAGTGAGGAGTTCCATCTTCGCCAGATTGGAGCCCATTTCGAAGCAACCGAGGTGCAGGAGATTGCCGCAAGAGCGGAATAGGTTGCGGCGAATGCAAACTTCGAGGACGCAAGAACTTCCCGCGTGAACCCGTGGCTGATGTTGGGATCGGTCATCGTTGCATTTGTTGCGGCAATCCCTTCAGTTTGCTCGGCTCACCTTGCCTACCGACCTCGCGACATCACACGTCGTTGATGCGCGGACGCGGATAAGTGTCGAGAATGCCCTCGGCGAGATGGCCATGCGGGTTGATGATGGCGACTGGCGCAACCGCAGCCACACCGGTTGGACAACCGGTGAACCCGAACGAGGGGAAAGCATAACTTAAAATTTCGACCCACGCTCCTCTGTCGGCAAAGGTTGATTGCCATGTCTCCAGATATCGTTTCCAGGCCGCCTCAATACGGGAGCATATCGAATTGGCTGGGAACGGAAATGGTTGCGCGCCTCTTGAGCTTTGCGCAAACATCGCGCGACCAGTTCACGGCGTCGGATGTAGGCTATGGAGAAAGTAATAGAATTGATCCTGCTCGACGGCGATCGACGAAGCTGAAGCCACCAGGCGAACTGGAGAGCGAGCTGCAGGTATGTGCTCAGGCGGCATTGCCCTCTATGTTCGAGCACCTCCGCTACAAGCCGTTCGATCCAGCACGCATCGAGCTTGAAATGGTCGCGCATGGCGACGGAGCGTTTTTCCTACGGCACGCCGACACCGTCATACGACGGGAGATGACCAGTTACCGGGCCATCAGCGCCGTCTACTATTTTCACCGGCTACCAAAATCGTTTTCCGGTGGCGTACTGCGATTACATTCAATCGGTGGCAAAGAAGGCTCATTTGTCGACATTGAACCCACGAACGACAGGCTGATTTTCTTTCCGTCGTGGTTCCCGCACGAAGTCATGCCGGTAGTCTGTCCATCCGGCAGGTTCGAGGATTCTCGTTTCTCGATAAACTGCTGGGTTTACACCAAGCAGTTACCGCCTAATTTCTACGATGATACTGGCTATGTGAGTTAAATATCTCGGGTTCCTCGGCAGAGGGGGAATCTTCCAAGAAGGAAATGGAGGCCGCAACGACAGGAGTGACTTCGCTTTTCGAATTGTCTTGCGGTCTGCAAATCGGCGATGATTGAATCAGTGCCCGCCATTCGCGCCAGCGCCTTAGCAGCGAATTTGGAAGGAATTGATAGTGACCGAAAGGACGGAATCGGGTCGGATGACACGAGGGAGACGGTTTCTGCTGGTCGGCGCCGGTGTGGTCGTCTTGCTGGGCGGCGTAATTGGTGGCTTTGTCTACCGCGGGGTCTTGGATTATCGCGACATTATAGACTCCAACCAGCTGGTCCTACAGAGCCGGTCCGAAAACCAGGAGCTCACGTCGCAAATCGCCGACGAAGGCGCAAAGCTCGCCGCGCTGCAGGTCAAGCTTAAAAGTGTTCAAGACGCGTTAGACGCGATCATGCCTGCGGAGAACACCTATAGCTTCAGTCCCAATCAATCGATGATTGTGGCGGACGGTAATTTGACCATTGGCTTAATCGGCTCTCCCGCGAACGAGGGTGTCAACATCAACGTCAACGGCAAGATGCACTCGGCGACCGCGGGAGGCGCCATTAAGATTCCGCTCGATCCGTCGACGACCTGTCAGGTGGTCGTCCGATCCTTTGACATGTTCAAGGCTGTCCTCACCGCATCGTGCGCAGCAGTGAAGCCTCAGTAGACGCCGTGTTCCCCGATCGGTCGCCGCGCAAGTGCATCGGAATGAAGTCGAGCACGACGACGACCAAGTCCGATTCTATAAGCTGGAAAGCAATATCCTGACCATCGCTTCCGCGCCCAATCGAAATCCTGTGGACGGCCGCGAGGGGGAGGAATGAGGATCGGTCGTTACCCCACAAAAAATCAGTAATTATCTCGACCGCTGCAATGCATACTCCGCTTCCGGATTGAGTCAAATCACCTATATCGAGCGTTCGTAGGCCACTTCCGCTCTTGCTCCAAAAGTCGACATTTGGTTGCAGCACAATATCCGCTTTGGATCAGTTCCGGACTCATGCACTGCACCAAAGAACCTGCATTGATTTAGGCTCGGGACCCATTAATCCTGCAGCACGTCACGACCGCTTCGAGCCCTTAGCGGACCCACTAACATTGTCGGCAGTTTCGTATTGCTCTCAGCGGAATTTATCCAGGTGGCATTCGCTCGAATTTCTGCAACGAGGAATCAATCGTGTCCCACGCATGGCCGCGGATGCTGTATGTGACCACCTGCGGGTTGAATTGGCCAGGGTCGTCAAGGCTGGTCGCGCTGACCGCAATCAGTTCCGGCATTGCGACGAATGTCAGATAGACCGGCGTTCCACAGGTCGGGCAGAAGGCGTGGACCTTTTCGTTCCCGCTGTCGCCCGCTACCCGCCAGGTGTTCGCTTCGCCCGTAATTGTCACATCGGCTCGCTGGGGGAAGGTCAGATAGGATCCATGCCCCGTGCCACTTCGTTTCTGGCAATCGCGGCATTGGCAGTGGTTCTCGAAGATGGGTTCGCTGCTCGTTTCATAGCGGATCGCGCCGCACGCGCATCCGCCGGTATAGGTCTTGGTCATTGTCATTCTCCCGCTGGCAGACTTGTTGATTGGCACCGCAAGGGATCAGGCCGTTTTTGGCTTGGCGAAAAGGTCAATGCCGCGGCCGGTTTCCAGGAAGGATTTCAGGCTGGAGAGGACAGCGGGCCAACCTTGTTTGATGCCTTTCGCCATCCCGCTGCCGGCTTCGAGTTCGTCATGGGTGACGGTCAGGCGGACCATGTTGTCGTATTCCTCGATCGCGAACGTCACCCGGCTGTAGCTTGCCGGATCGGAGGCCTGCGAAGCATTCGCCCAGGTGATGACGAGACGGGTCGGCGGCGAGACCTCAATGACCTTGCCGACGAGTTCGACAGTCCGCTCATCGTTGGCACGGATATGTTCCCATTTCGATCCGGGATTCCAGTCGGAGACGTTCTCGTGGCCCCAGTAGCGCCTTGCGACGTCCGGTTTCGTTATGGCCTCGAACACCTTTTCCGGGGTCGAGAGAATATAGGTCACGTAAACAAAGCTGGTCGTCTCTTTGGTCATTGTTACTCTCCTTCGAGTTCCTTCTTCAGATCGTGCAGCAGGCTGAGCCGCTGATGTTCGAATTTCCGCACCCACCGTTCGTAGACCTCGTGGAGCGGCACGGGGTTGATGAAATGCAGCTTTTCCCGACCACGCCTAACCGTGCTCACCAGATTGGCCGCCTCCAATATCCCGAGGTGCTGCGTGGCGGATTGCCGGGCCATGTCCAGGTTTTCGCAAAGCTGGCCGAGCGTCTGCCCGTTCTTCTCACAAAGAAAGTCAAGCAGCTTTCTGCGTGTCGGGTCGCCCAGCGCTTTGAAAACCTTGTTAGCGTGCATCGGTCTCACTCGAATGTGAGAACACAATATGCAGGTAACTACCTGCATGTCAAGCGCAGGTATTTACCTGCATGTAAATGGCAGCTAAGCCGGCATCATTCCTATGGAGTGAGTAGGCGACAGGCGCGCCGAGGCCGCGCACCTTGTCGAGATTGGTCAAGTCAGCACCAATCAGGGTGCCAAGGCCGCCGGCGATATAGGCCAGCGGCGGAGCTTCCTTGCGCGACAGTAGAAGCGCGACACCAGCGGTAACCAAGGCGGGCATGAACACCCGCACCGCTATCCCGAGACGGGCTTGCGTTTGCCAAGGGGGCTTGCCCCATCGGTTAGGGGCTGCGCTCAAAAACGGCGCTCAGATTATTGGCGGGCATTGGTATGGTCTCTGCCAGGGAAAAACCGTGACGGTGCGCCAAATCCGTGACCCCGGCGATGTCCCGTACGCCCCGCTGAGCGTTTTGCGTTCGCAGCCAAGCGTCGAACTCTTGGTTGCTCTGGGCGGTGTGACGACCGTTGATCTGGTAAGGACCATAGAGGTAGAGA
>Ga0210394_10003041_pt1:0-17500 | contig 21842 bp, 22 predicted proteins | sample IncBWC12MmetaG_FD_160121 | JGI IMG/M metagenome (GOLD analysis project Ga0210394, IMG submission 160121) | Forest soil microbial communities from Barre Woods Harvard Forest LTER site, Petersham, Massachusetts, United States - Inc-BW-C-12-M | ecosystem: Environmental > Terrestrial > Soil...
CTGATCTCCAAGCTCCTCGCGCTCGCGTATCTGCAGTCGGACCTGCTGGTACTCGCGGATCTCATCGCCGACCCGCGCGCGCCGCTGCCGGTGGGCGAGGGTGACGCGGAGGCAGTCGCGCCGCTGTTCGCGCCCGGCGACTTCGCGCTCGACGCGGCCTTTGCCGCGGAGTTTCGCGTGCAGGCCTCGCTCCTCGAGCAGACGCAGTACCTCTACACCATCGCCTGGAGCCCGCAGCCCGCGCACCTGAGCGAGCGCAGCGCGCTCGACCGGCTGGGAAGCGCCGTCAGCGGGCATTTCTTCAAGCTGAACGCGACCGTGAATCTGTTCGCGCAGCAGGTGCAGCGCCTCGACTCGATCGCCCCGGGCCCGGGAATCGCCGCCACCGATCGCAGGCTTGCCGATAGCAGCTCCACAGCGTGGTCGACCGTGGGTGTCTACAACCCGATCGGCAAGCTCCTGGCGGGGCTTGCCGCGCCCATGGGCGTCAACTATCCGCTGCGGGCGTGGGATGTGGCGGCACTGCAGCGCCTGGTGCGCGCCGGCTACGAGATCCGCCGCCGGCAGACGCCTAAGGCCGATATCCCGGCTTTCCTCGGGCAGCATCCCGAGTGGGCGACCCACCCGGGCGACGGCCGGCCGTTCGCGTGGAGTCCCGACTCTCTCGAGATCAGTGTGCAGACGATCGGTGAGCAGCCCGCCGGGCGGCGCTTCTCGATCCGTGTATGGGAGCCTCAGCCCCGACTTGCACCGCCCGCTCCGCCCCGATAGAAAGGAGGCGGATTCCGCCACGAGGCCCCCATCCCATGACGCGCGAGACCGTGACGCTGGATGACCTGCGCCAGCGCCTGAATGATATCGATCGCCAGCTCATCGGCCTGATCGCCGACCGCAAGGCCGTGAGTGAGCAGGTGGCGCAGGTGAAGCGCGCCACCGGCCGCTCGGTTCGCGACTACGAGCGCGAGCGCGAGGTGATCCTCGGGGTGCGCGCCATCGCCACCGAACGCGGGGTGTCGCCCGAGCTCGCCGAGCAGATGCTGCGCCTCCTGATCCGCTCCTCGCTCACCACGCAGGAGCACGCGAGCGTCGTGGCGCGCGGCGCCGGCACCGGTCGCCGGGCGCTGGTGATCGGCGGCGCGGGCAAGATGGGCGGCTGGTTCGTGAATTTCCTCGCCTCCCAGGGCTTCGCGGTCGAGGTCGCGGATCCCGCCCCGGGCGCTGCCGGCGGCACACGGGTTGCCGACTGGCACGCCACCGACCTCAAGCACGACGTTATCGTGGTCGCGACCCCGCTCGGCGCCACGGATGCGATCCTGCGGGATCTCGCGCTGCGCCGGCCGCCGGGGGTGATCTTCGACGTCGGTTCGCTCAAGTCGCCGCTGCGCGCCGGGCTGATGGCGCTCAAGTCCCACGGCTGCAAGGTGACCTCGGTGCATCCGATGTTCGGGCCGGACACCGAGCTGCTCTCCGGGCGCCACGTGGTGTTCGTCGATCTGGGCAATGCCGCGGCGCTCGCGGCGGTGCGCGAGCTGTTCGCCTCGACCATGGCCGAGCAGGTGGTGATGAGCCTCGATGAGCACGATCGCCTCATCGCCTACGTGCTCGGGCTCTCGCACGCGCTCAATATCGCCTTCTTCACCGCGCTCGCCGAGAGCGGCGAGGCGGCGCCGCGGCTCGCGCAGATGTCGAGCACGACCTTTGATGCGCAGCTCGACGTCGCCAGCCGCGTCGCCCAGGAGAGCCCGGAGCTCTATTACGAAATCCAGAGCCTCAACGATTACGGCGCCGAGTCGCTCGAAGCCCTCTCCCAGGCGGTGGAACGGCTGCGGACCGCGGTCCTTTCCCAGGATCACGATACTTTCGTTGCTTTGATGCGCCGCGGGCGCGATTATCTCGATGACCGGCGCACGGTGACGGAGCGTCGTGCCTGAGGGACCAGGAGGAGCCGCAGCCCAGATGCGCCGCAGGAATGCCGAACACCGCGTGAGCGCCATACCCGCCGATCCGATGGACCCGCTCGAGCGGGAGAACGAAGCATTGCGGGCGCGCCTCGGGGCACTCACCGAGGAAGCCGGGCGCAACGCCGCGCTGCTGCGCAAGTCGCAGGAGCGCGAGCTCGAACTGCTGCGTGCCGGCTCTCTGCCGCAGCTCTTCGATCGGCTGATCGCGGGGCTCAGGACCTCGTACCAGCTCGACGGCGTGACGGTGGTGCTCAACGACCCGCAGCACGAGATCCGCCACCTGATCTCCGGTGATGACCTCACCCACGGCGCGCTCGCGGGCGTCGTGTTCGTCGATGCGCTCATGACCGTGGCCCCGCAGCTCGCCACGCTCGAGCGGCCCTGGCTCGGGCCGTACCGTCGTTCGGACCACGAGCTGCTGCTCCCGGGGCGCGCGCACGCCGCGAGCCTCGCATTGATTCCGCTGCGCCGGCACGACGAGCTCGACGGCGTACTGGTCTTCGTCAGCAACGATCCGCAGCGCTTCACGCGTGAGCTCGCCAGCGACTTCCTCGCGCACCTGGGGCTGGTGGCGGCGATCTGCGTCGAGAATGCCGTCAACCGCGCGCGGCTGCTGCGCAGCGGGCTCACCGATTTCCTCACCGGCTTCCACAACCGCCGCTACCTGCACGCGCGGCTGCGCGAGGAGCTGGCACGGGCGCAGCGCGTGCGCCAGCCGATCGTGTGCATGATGATCGACGTCGATCACTTCAAGCGTATCAACGACCAGTACGGGCACCTCGCGGGCGATACCGTGCTGCGCGAGGTGGCGCAGCGCATCGATGCGGAGATGCGCATCAGCGACACCGGCGCGCGCTTCGGCGGCGATGAGTTCGCCATGGTGCTGTCGCAGGCCGACATCGCCGACGGCGAGCGGGTCGCGGGGCGCGTGCTGAACGCGGTGCGCCGCGCACCGATCGAAATCGGCTCCGGAAGCGGCGCCGCCACCGCGACGGTGACCCTCTCGATCGGGGTCGCCGCGGCCCATCCGGGACCCGGGCCGCACGACTATAAGGCGCTCGCCGAGGGACTGATCGCCGAGGCCGATGCCGCGCTCTACCGGGCGAAGAGCGCCGGGCGCAACCGCGTCGCTACGTCCCCAAACATCGTCAGCTGAATCCGGTTCCAGGCGCACGGCGCACGGCCGCCGCCCGTCTGCACCCTCCCGCGGGGGGTCGTGCGTATTTATCTACAGCATGACCGAGACTCACCGCCAGGGAGACCCCGCATGAACGCCCGCCTGCTCACCGTAGCCGCCGCCTGCCTGACGCTGCCGCTGCTCGCGACCGCCCAGGGGCCGCAGCCGTTGCGGCTGCCCTCGTTCCCGGATTTGAAGGAGCACGCGACCGAATCGGTCGACATCACCCTCGGCTGGATGCCGCTGCACATCATGGGCTGGTTCATGAATGACGGCGACCCGGACACCGCCGAGATGAAGCAGACCCTGAAGGGGCTGAAGTCGGTGCAGATCCGCAGCTATCAGTTCGACTCCGACAACGCCTACCCTCAGGCCGACATCGATCAGGTGCGCGCCCAGCTCTCCGCTCCCGGCTGGAGTCCGCTGGTGCAGGTGCGCAAGCGCGGCGACCGGGAGAACGTCGACATTTACGTGGCCCTGGAGGATAAGAAGGTGAAGGGCCTGGTCATCATCGCCTGCGAGCCGCGTGAGCTCACCATCGTCAACATTGTTGGCACGATCGACATCGAGCAGATCGCGAGCCTGCGCAAGACCTTCGTGGGGCCCGGCAAGGGCCTGGCACAGGTGCCGCCGCAGGCCTGACCGGGCCGGCCCAACGTGAGTGGGGACGAGGAGTGTACGCGCGGCGATTTGCTCACTCGCGCCCTGGGCGGCGAGCGCGCGGCGTTCGCCGCCCTGGTGCGCTGCCATCAGCGTGCGGTCTACAGCCTGGCGCTGCGCATGCTCTCCGACCGGCACGCGGCGGAGGATCTGGCGCAGGACGTGTTTCTGCAGCTGTACCGCAACCTCGCCACGGTGAGCTCGGAGAGTCATCTCACGTTCTGGCTGCGCAAAGTCACGCTGCACCGCGCGATCGACCGGCTGCGCCGCGAGCCGCGCTACGAGGTGGCCGCGCTCGCAGACGCCGAGCTCCCCGCGAGCGAGGCCCCGGCGGGGGATCCGATCCTCGACCGCCGGCTGCGACAGCTGCTGGACGAGCTGCCGCCCGCGGCGCGCGCGGTGGTGCTGCTGCGCTACCAGGAGGATCTCGATCCCGCCGACATCGCACGGACGCTGCGCATGCCGGTCAATACGGTGAAGAGTCATTTGAAGCGCTCGCTGGCGCAGCTGCGTGAGCGCATTACCTCAACCGCATGGGCGCTGACATGAGCGACGACAGGCACGACGACATGGAAATCGATCCCCTCGAGCGGCAGCTGCGCGCGGCGCTCAAGCCGCGGGACCCCCCGGAGGGCTTCGCCGCGGGCGTCATGGCGCGCATCGCCGCGGAGCCGGCCGGGCCGCGGCGCGCCCGACACTCGCCGGCCGTGGCGGGCTGGGTCGGCTTCGGGCTCGCCGCCTCCGTGGTGCTCTCGGTGCTGCTGGCGCACCAGTGGCAGGTGCGGCGCATCGAGCAGGGGCGCGAGGCGCGGCGGCAGCTGCTGGAAGCGCTGCGGGTCACCGACGAAAAACTCGATCTCACCTACCGCGTCGTGAACGCGCAGCCGCGCGCGGCGCTTCCCCAACATTCGGGTGCTTGAGAACTCATGAAGACATTTTCCAGAAGATGGCTCATCGCGCCGCTGGCGGCGCTCCTCACCTCGGTCGCGCTGGCGGCGGCGCCGCCGGGACTGCTGGTGCTGCCGGAATTCGACGCGCTGGCGAAGAAGGCAACCGAGTCGGTCAACATCTCACTCGATCCGGCGCTGCTCGGCCTCGCCGCCGGCTTCCTCGACTCGAGCGATCCGCAGGATGCGTCCGCCAAGCAGCTGATCACAGGCCTCAAGGGCATCTACGTGCGCAGCTACACCTTCGATGCGGACTTCGCCTACCCGGCCGCGCAGGTGGACGCCGTGCGCGCGCAGCTCGCCCCGCCCGCATGGCAGCGGCTCGTGCAGGCGAACAGCTCCAAGGACCACACGCACGTCGACATCTACGTATGCGCCGATCACGGCGTCGCGCAGGGGCTCGCGATCATCGCCAGCGAGCCGCGCGAGTTCACCATCGTCAACATCGTGGGCGCCATCGACCTCGCGAAACTCCACCAGCTCGAGGGGAAGTTCGGCATCCCGAAGATCTCGGTGCCCGACAGCGGCGGCGGCAAGGACGACAAGGGCAAATGAAGCATTGATTCGCGGCCCGGGCGAAAAACACCTGCGCGTGTCCGCGCCGGGCCCCAAGGTGCGCATAACCTGACGCATGCGGCCGCTCGTCGACACCAGGGTCCTCCGGCCCACCGAATCCGCGCTGGCGCTCAAGCTCGTCAGCGAGATGGATTTGCTGCGCCTCAAGGCCATCGCTCGGCTGCACGCCCGGGCTGCGCTACTCGAGCGCGATGCCCCGAGCCGAGGACTTCTTCGACGCGCAGTGGATGCTGCAGTTGCTGAACGATGCGCGGCGCATGTGGCTGGCGAGCGCGGCGCTGCCTCCCAAGAAGCCGGAGCCTCCGGCAGCGTCCCGGGCCTCATCCCGTGCGCGGCCGGCACGGAAAAAGTCCCCGCGGCCGCCGAAGGAGCCGCGAGAGGGGTAGTTAAGGGTTCCGCGCAGGCAGCGCGAGCTTCCTCGTCCCGGTTGGTCTAGGCTTGAGCTGCCCGGGCGGATGATGAGGGGTTGCGGCGGGATGATGCGGCGTAACAGCAGTCAGGCGTCGGCAATGGCAGCGCGCGCACAGCTTGACGCCTTTGTTGCTCAGTACACGCCGGAGATCGCGACCCAATTGCGAAGCGCGCGCGCGGACCTGCGTAAACTGATTCCGAAGGGATATGAGCTCGTTTACGACAGCCACAACGCACTGGTCTTCGCCTTCGGTCCGACCGCGAAGGCGTCCGAGCTCGTGATTTCCATCGCGGGATACCCCAATTGGGTCACGCTGTTCTTTGCCAGAGGCAAGGCGCTCAAAGATCCTCAAGGCCTGCTTGAGGGCAGTGGCGCCGCAGTCCGGAGCATTCGCCTGGCTCCCTTCAGCGTTTTGAGGTCGCGCCCGGTTCGCGCATTGATAAGGCAAGCGTTGGCGGCGCGGGCAGATTCGTTCAAGCAGGCGCCCGCGCTCGCAACTGTGCTGAAGGCAATCTCGCCCAAACGGCGTCCTCGGACGCCAGGCGGTCCGAAGACGTGACGAGCGAGGTCCCATGGATCTGACACTCCTGAAAAAGCCGAGCGCCTGCCTTCCCATCGTCATGTCGGTGGCGGCTCTGGCGCTGGTCGCCGGCTGTCTCGCGCTCTATGGCATCCCGCCAGCAGGCGCTGATGAAGGCGCAGTGGCGCACACCTGGCAGCTGCTGATGGGCTGTCAGTTGCCGCTCATCGCATACTTCGCGTGGAAGTGGCTGCGCCGGACGCCGCGGCAAGCGGCTCTGATACTCGCCCTGCAGGCCGCCGCGGGCGTCGCGGCACTTGCGCCCGTGTATCTTTTGCACCTCTGAACGCGTGCGCTCCGACACTGCACGCACCATGCGGCGAGCCCTGCAGGCGCTTCTCCTCGTCGCGCTGCTCGCCATCATCGTGAACCCCGAGCTCCGCGCGCTGGTTCTGCTCACGAACGCGCTCGGTCTCGACATCACCCTGATCCTCATCGCCCTGCAAGGGCGCGCGCTGCTCATCGCCGCCGCTCCCGGCCTGCGTGGGTCTGCGGTCCTGGCATGCAGCCTGGCCTCGCGTCTGGGGTACCTCGCCTTGAGGGCGTATCCGCCCGCCGTCTCGATGCACCTGTTCAGCCGGCTGCTGTGCCCGGCCCTGATCACGGTCTCGTACGGACTCGGTTGCCGCGCCAGCCGGATCAGGGCCACGGATACTTACTTCGGATAAGCCTCGTCCATCGCAGTGGCGCCGGTCTCGAGCAGCGACTTGAGGTTCGAAATGATCTTCGGCCAGCCGCCCGACACCGCGCTGATGAACTTCGAGGGCTCGCGTTCGATGGTGTGAGTGATGGTGAGCTTGACCGCCGGGCCGCTCGGCTCGAGCTCCATGGTGCAGCGCGAGTCGCCTTCGGCCTTGAGCTCCGGCATTCTCTGGTGCTGCCAGCGGATTACGAGACGCTGCGGCGGGTCGGACTCGAGGATTTCGCCCGAGTCGAGGATGTTGCCCTCGTCGGACAGCATTTTCCACGGGGATCCGGCGGTCCACCCGCTCTCGCAGTGCACGCCGAACCAGTAGCGCTTCATGAACTCGGTGTCGGTTGTCAGTGCCGCCCACAGCCGCTGCGGTGTGGTGCGAATGTAGGTCACGTAGACGAACGTCGATCTAGCCATTGGCTTTCTCCAGTTTCCTCTTCAATTCCGCGAGCGCCTTGAGGCGCGGCTTCTCGAACTTGGCGATCCAGCGCTCGTAGATTTCCTGCAGCGGCACTGGATTCAGGAAATGCAGCTTCTCGCGGCCGCGGCGCACGGTGGCGACCAGGTTGGCCGCCTCGAGCACGTCGAGGTGCTGAGTGACGCCCTGGCGCGTCATGGCGAGGTGCTCGCACAGCTCGTTGAGCGTGCGGCCGTCGTGCGCCTGCAGCAGGTCGAGGAGCTTGCGCCGGCTGGCATCGGCCAGCGCCTTGAACAGCAGGTCGGTCTCATGGCGTTCTGTCATTGGATAACAGGCAATAAAGTACTTGCCTGTACTATAGGCAAGTAAGTGCTTGCGTGTCAAGCCGGACGCGGGCGCACGCGGGAATCGGCTCGGCTCGGGTCGGGTCAGCGTCCGCGGCCGCGGAGGATCACGACGAACAGCGGCGCCCCCACGAGCGCCATGATGGCCCCGACGGGCAGCTGCCGCGGACTCGCGATGGTGCGCGCTACGAGGTCGGCGAGCGCGAGCAGCATGCCGCCGGAGAGCGCGGCGGCCGGTGCGACGATGCGGTGGTCGCTGGTGCGAAAGGCGAGCCGCACGGCGTGCGGCGTGATGAGTCCGACGAAGCCGACGGTGCCGGCGCTCACCACCGCGATCGCGGTGAGCGCGGCGCAGCCGACGAACAGCACCGTGCGCCACGCCTCGAGCGCGAGCCCGACGCTGCGCGCGCGCAGTTCTCCCGCCGCGAGCACGTTCAGGGGGCGCGCCACCAGCACCGCTGCCACCACCGCGAAGATCGCCGCGCCCGCACTCGCCCAGGGTGTGACCGCCCACTCGAGATCGCCGGCCAGCCAGAACACCATGCCGCGCACGTGCGAGGTGTCGGCGAAGGTGAGCAGCACGCTGACCAGCGCCCCGCAGGCGCTCGCCAGTACCACGCCCGTGAGCAGCAGGCGCGGCGTGCCGCCGCTGCGCGCCAGGAGGTAGACCGTGACCACCGCGACCAGCGCCCCAGCGAGTGCGGCCGACTGCACGGCGAGCGCAGCAAGCCCGGCCATCATGGCGAGCAGCGCACCGACCGCCGCGCCTCCCGAGACGCCGAGCACGTAGGGGTCGGCGAGTGGGTTGCGGAACAGGGCCTGCAGCAGTACGCCCGCGAGCGCCAGGAGACTGCCGACGCCGAAGGCCGCCAGCACCCGCGGCAGCCGCACCACCAGCAGCACCGTCCGTGTGGCCTCATCCCCCGAGCCCATGAGGGCAGCGAGCGAGCCGCGCAGGCCCGTGCCGGAGCTACCGACCAGGAGCGACACGCAGAACACGGCCGCCGCCAACACGGCGAGCACCACGAGGCCCTTCGGCGACCCCCGTTCGGACCGGGTGGCTCGCGGAATGAGGGTGGTGTCGTGCGCGGGCGCTGCCATAGGGGCACTAGCCTATGGCAGACTCCAAGCCCAGTCATGAGTGATGTGATCGACCGGGACGGATTTCGCCACAACGTCGGCATCGTCCTGATGCACGAGGGGAAAGTATTCCTCGGACGCCGTACCGGCGGCCGGGGCTGGCAGTTTCCCCAGGGCGGCATGCGCGAGGGGGAGGCCCCCGAGGAGGCGGTCTTCCGTGAGCTCGCCGAGGAGATCGGCGTCGAACGCGCGAGCGTCGAGCTCGTTGGCGCGACCTCCGGGTGGCTGCGCTACCGCCTGCCGCCGCGCTTCATCCGCCGCAACCAGCAGCCGCTGTGCGTCGGGCAGCAGCAGCGCTGGTTTCTTTTGAGGCTCACGGATGATGACGTGAGGTTCGACTTCGGGCGGACCGATGAGCCCGAGTTCGACCGCTGGCGCTGGGCGACCTGGTGGGAGCCGGTGCGCGAGGTCATCTACTTCAAGCGCCAGGTCTACGCGAGCGCGCTCACCGAGCTCGCAGCGCTCGCCTTCCCGGAGGGGGAGCGACCGGAGCTGCCGAGCTGGTGGGACAAAGTCAACGCCAAGGGCGGCCGGCGCGCGGCCGCCACCTAGCGGCGCCCCCGTGCGGCTCTTCAAGGCGATCTTCGGCAAGGACGAGACGATCCCGCGGGTCGTGCATCGCGGCTCGCGCACCCGGCGCATCCTGGTCGGCCTCGCCGCCACGCTGATCGCCGCGTTCGGCATTTACGTCGTGTACGAGCTCGGCCGCTACAACGCCGGTTACGACCGCCAGGCCGTCTCGCAGCAGCGCACCGAGCTCGAAGTGAAGATCGAGCACCTGGAGAACGAGAACCGTGAGCTGCGCACCAAGCTCGCCGAGCTCGACACCATTCGCTTAGGGAGGGCGCGCGAGCAGTCCGAAGTCGCGCGTGCCATGGGCGACCTGCAGGCACAGGTGGCCAAGCAGTCGCAGGAGCTCGCCTTCTATCGCGGCGTGGTGGCGCAGGGCGCCGCTTCGGTGGGCGTGAAGGTCGAGGAGCTGCGCATCAGCGCCAGTGCGCAGCCGGGGGTGTACGTGGTGCACATGGCGCTGGTGCGCTCGGGACGCGCCGAGACACTCGCCGCCGGCACCGTGCAGCTCTCGGTGGACGGGGAGTTCGCCGGCGGCGACAAGACGCTCGACCTCGCGACTTTGAGCGGCGGGCGCCAGCACGACCTGCGTTACGACTTCCGCTATTTCCAGGATTTCGACCAGGAGCTCACCCTGCCGGCCGGCTTCAAGCCCGCGCACCTGGTGGTCGAGGTGCAGTCGAATCGCCATGATGTGACGCCGCTCTCGCAGACCTTCCTGTGGAGCGTCGAGGCTGCGCCTTAGAATAGGCGTCATCGGAGGACCCATGTTCAGCCGTGACTCGCGCCCACCGCACATCGATACCCTGATCGGCAAGGGTGTGCGCGTGCAGGGCGACATCGCCTTCCTGGGCGGCATGCACCTCGACGGCGCGATCGCCGGAAACGTGCGCTCGGACCAGGCAGCGAATTCGACGCTGTCGGTGAGCGAGACCGGCTCCATCGAGGGCTCGGTCGAGGTACCGAACGTGATCCTGCAGGGCCACATCCGCGGCGACATCCGCGGCGTGGAGCGCGTGGTGCTCGGTGCCACGGCGCGTGTCGAGGGCGACGTCTATTACGGCGTGATCGAGATGACGCTCGGCGCCCAGATCATGGGCAAGCTCGTGCGGCTCGTGCCCGCGGGCGCCGCGCAGGCGGCCCCCGCCAAGGCTTGAGAAGCCCCGGCCGGGGCCCCAAATCGAGTCCCTGGGCGCGCTGCGCAGCGCAGTTCGTGAAATGCGCCTTTGACCGGCGTGGCGCACGCTTCTAGACTCGGGTTGAGGAGATTATGACCACCACCGACATCCTTGAGGACGCCCCTGCCGCGCTCCTGTTCACCGACGCCGCCGCCCGCAAGGTCAGCGACCTGATCCAGGGCGAAGGCAATCCCAAACTCATGCTGCGCGTGTTCGTGCAGGGCGGGGGCTGCTCGGGGCTGCAGTACGGATTCGAGTTCGACGAGCAGATCCAGGACGGCGACACCTGCATCGAGAACCTGGGAGTGAAACTGCTCGTCGACCCGATGAGCGTGCAGTACCTCACCGGCGCCGAGATCGACTACCGCGAGGGTCTCGAGGGCGCTCAGTTCGTGATCCGCAACCCCAACGCAACCACCACCTGTGGCTGCGGCTCGTCGTTCGCAGCTACCTGAGCCAAAGCTCTTGCGCGTGCCAGTCGCCGTAACCGCACGCCTCGCCGAAGCAAAATCCGCCGTCCGCGCTGCGCTGCGTCCGATCCCGGACGTCCTCGCCGCCGTCGACCTGGGCTCCAACAGTTTCCACATGGTGGTCGCGCGCTACTCGCACGGCCAGCTGGTCATCATCGATCGGCTGCGCGAGATGGTGCGCCTCGCCGCCGGCGTCGAGGAGAGCGGCCGGATCGATAAGGACGTGGCGGCGCGCGCGCTCGCCTGTTTGCACCGCTTCGGCCAGCGGCTGCACGACATGCACGCCGACAGCGTGCGCGTCGTCGGCACCAATGCGCTGCGCATGGCGCACCGCAAGCAGGCCTTCCTCGAGCGCGCCCGCGAGGCGCTCGGCCACCCGATCGAGATCATCGCCGGCATGGAAGAAGCGCGCCTCATCTACTCGGGCGTCGCGCACACCATGCCGAACGAGGCCGGCAAGCGGCTGGTGATCGACATCGGCGGCGGCAGCACCGAGCTCATCATCGGCCAGGAGCTCACCCCGCTCGAGCTCGAGAGCCTGCAGATGGGCTGCGTCTCCCTGAGCGAGCGTTTCTTCCGCGACGGCAAGATTTCCGCCAAGCGCTTCGAGCGCGCGCGCCTGGCCGCGCGTCTCGAGCTCGAGCCGGTACAGGCGGCCTTCCGCGCGCGCGGCTGGGAGACCTGTGCCGGGAGCTCCGGCACCGTGCGCGCCATCGGCGAGGTAATTCGCGCGCTCGATCCGGCCGCGGCCACCATCACGCCCGCCGGCCTCAACCGCGCCATCGAGTACTGCATCGACGCCGGCCACACGCGCGAGCTCACGCTCGAGCCGGTCACCGAAGACCGCCGTCCGGTCTTTCCGGGCGGACTCGCGATCCTCGCCGAGATCTTCGCCGTGCTCGACATCAAGGCGATGCACATCGCCGAGGGTGCGATGCGCGAGGGCCTGCTCTACGACATGCTCGGCCGCTACCAGCGCGAGGACGCGCGCGAGCGCACCGTGCGGGGGATGCAGCAGCGCTACCACGTCGACACCGCGCAGGCCGAACGCGTCGAGGCGACGGTGCGCGATTTCCTCGAGCAGACGCGCGAGAGCTGGAAGCTCGAGGAGCCGCTCGCGCACCTGGCCCTCAAGTGGGCCGCGCGCCTGCACGAGATCGGCCTCGACGTCTCGCACTCCGGCTATCACCGCCACGGCGCCTACCTCCTCGAGAACGCCGACATGCCGGGATTTCCGCGCGAGGAGCAGCGGCTGCTGGCGCGCCTGGTCGGCGCTCACCGCCGCAAGCTCGCGCTCGACGGCGTCGACGAGCTGGTGCCGCCCTGGGACCGCAACTCCGTGTACCTGATCCTGCTGCTGCGTCTCGCGGTGCTGCTGCACCGGGGGCGCAGCGCCACCGCGCTGCCGCGCATCGAGCTCTCGGTGACGCCGCGCTCGGTCGAGGTGCGCTTCCCGGTGCGCTGGCTCAAGGATCACCCGCTAACGTCGGCGGATCTGCAGCAGGAGGTCGACTACCTGCGCGCCGGCGGCTATCGGCTGCGGGTGTTCGGCGGCGGTATCTGACGCAGCGCTTCAGGCGGTCGCGCCTGGTCCCGCTGCGTAGGCCGACAAGAGCTCCAGCTGCGCGTTCACCGACTTGGCTTCGCCGCGCTTGATGCGTTCGTAGGTGCCGTCGGGACGCAGCTTCCACGCCTGGCAATTGTCGTTGAGCTCGACCCCCAGGTCACGCTCCATGCGTTCCTGCTGGGCCTTGGCGCTGATCGGGAATGCCACTTCGACGCGGCGAAAAAAGTTACGTTCCATCCAGTCGGCGCTGGCGCAGAAGAGCTCAGGCTTGCCGGCGTTCTCGTAGTAGAAGACCCGCGAGTGCTCGAGGAAGCGCCCGACGATCGAGCGCACCGCGATGTTCTCCGACACGCCCGGGACGCCGGGGCGCAGCGCGCACACGCCGCGCACGATGAGATCGATCTTCACGCCGGCGCAGGAGGCGCGATAGAGCGCCTCGATGGCACCGGGCTCCACCAGCGCATTCATCTTGGCGATGATGCGCGCCGGGCGTCCGGCGCGTGCGTGTTCGGTCTCGCGCGCGATCTTGCCGAGCACCATGTCGTGCATGCCGAAGGGCGATTGCGTAAGGCGGTTGAGCTTCGGCGTCTGCGTGAGGCTGGTCAGCTGCAGGAACAGCTCGTGCACGTCCTGGCCGATCTCGTCGTCGCAGGTGAACAGCCCGTAGTCGGTGTACTGCCGTGCGGTTCGCGGATGGTAGTTGCCGGTGCCGAGATGGCAGTAGCGGCGCATGCCACCCGACTCGCGGCGCACGATGAGGGCGAGCTTGGCGTGCGTCTTGTACCCGACCACGCCGTACATGACGTGCGCCCCGGCTTCCTGCAGGCGGGTGGACAGCTCGATGTTGGCTTCCTCATCGAAGCGTGCGCGCAGCTCGACGATCACCGTGACGTCCTTGCCGGCGTTCGCCGCGGCCACCAGCGCATCGACCAGCGGCGACTCGTGGCCCGCGCGGTAGAGCGTCATCTTGATCGCGAGCACCTGGCTGTCGGCGGCCGCCTGCCTCAGGAAATCCATTACCGGCACGAAGCTCTGGTACGGGTGATGCAGCAGCAGATCCTTCTGGCGGATGACGGCAAAGATGTCCGTGGCGCCGGCCAGCCGCTTCGGCAGCCCCGGCGTGAACATCGGGTACTTGAGGTCCGGGCGCTGTACCAGGTCGTACACGGCGGTGAGGCGGTTCAGGTTCACCGGCCCGGGCACGTAGTAGGTGTCGAGGCCGTTGGCACCGGAGGCGAACTGCGAGTGCAGGAACTTCACCATGTCTTCGGGGCACTCGGTGGCCACCTCGAGGCGCACGGCCGCGCCATAGCGGCGGTGCATGAGCTCGCCCTCGAGCGCGCGTCGCAGGTCGTCGATCTCTTCCTCGTCGACGAACAAATCGCTGTTGCGCGTGACGCGGAACTGGTAGCAGCCCATCACCTGGATACCCGTGAAGAGCTTCGGCACGAAGGCCTGCACGATGGTCGAGAGCAGCACGCAGGCGCGCCCCGTGCCCTCGTGCGGCAGCGGCACGACGCGCGGCAGCGAGCGCGGCGCCTGCACGATCGCGAGCTCGCTGTTGCGGTTGAAGGCATCCTTACCCTCGAGCCGTACGATGAAGTTGAGACTCTTGTTCTGGATGCGCGGGAAGGGGCGCGATGGATCGAGCCCGAGAGGTGAGAGCACCGGCTCCACCTCGCGCTCGAAGTACTGCTCGAGCCATTGGTAGGCGGCCGGGCTCCAGTCCTTGCGCTCGAGGAGCGGCGCGCCCTCGCGCGCGAGCGAGGGGAGCAGCAGCTCGTTGAGACAGCGGTACTGATCGGCCACGAGTCGCGTCGCCCGATCGTGGATCGCAGCGAGCTGCTCCTCGATGGACATACCATCGGCGGCGAGCGGGCCGCCGCCGAGCTCCTTCAGCTGCTTGAGGCCCGCGACGCGGATCTCGAAGAACTCATCGAGGTTGCCGCAGGAGATACACAGGAAGCGCAGCCGCTCGAGCAGCGGCACCGATTCGTCGAACGCCTGGTCGAGCACGCGCTGGTTGAACTCGAGGAACGAGAGCTCGCGGTTGATGTAGTGCTGGGGTGCTTTGAGATCAGGGGCGTCCATTTTTCAAGGATACCAGCGGCCGGCGACGCTTCTATGAAAGCTCCGCCGGGGTCAGTGAAACAGGCCCAGCAGGCCGATGATGATCAGATAGACGGCGACGATGTAGTTCAGAAGCTTCGGCATGAGCAGGATCAGGACGCCGGCGATCAGCGCTGCGAGTGGGCCGATCGTCAGAACCGTCAGGTGGATATTCATGCAGCACCCTCTGCGGATTCGGGGGCCCCAGTCTAGCAGGGGGTGCCGATTCATCTGCCGGCCGGTGCCGACAAAGCGGGTCCGAATTCCGCCGGTCTCCCGGCAATCCCGGGTGTAGCGTCCCGCCCCCTATTCAGGAGTGGCACGGAGGGAGCGGACATGCGCAGGCTTTCATGGATTCTCTTGGCGGCCGCCGGCTGTGCGCCGGGTGCGTACCTCGGGGCCGCGGGCCCGGCGGCGACGACCTACCAGGTGACCATCCTCAGTGACGCCAACGCCCAGGGCAACAGCGTCAACGACTTCGGGCTGGTCGCCGGGAGCTTCACGCTGCCGAGCGGCGCGCTGCACGCGAGCCTCTGGGCCTACGGCCGGCAGCTCGACTTAGGCACGCTCGGGAGTGGGGCGGGCTTGAGCAGCCGGGTGCAGTGGCCGGTGAAGAACCTGCTGGGGCTGATCTCCGGGATCTCGCTCACCGATGCGCTCGACCCCAACCAGGAAGGCTGGAGCTGCGGGTTCTTCCTCAACAACCCGGGCTTCAACGTCTGCCGCGGCTTCGTCTGGGATGCGCTCGGGGGCATGCGTTCGCTGCCGACGCTCGGCGGCACCAACGGCTTTGCCACCGGCACCAATGACCTCGCGCAGACGGTCGGCTGGGCGGAGAACACCGTGCACGACCCGACCTGCATCAGTCCCCAGGTGCTGCAGTTCAAGCCGGTCGTGTGGGGACCGCTCCCCGGGCAGATCCAGGCACTCGCGCTCCCCGGCGGCGACACTTCGGGAGCCGCCACCGCCATCAACGACCGCGGCGAGATCGTCGGCATCTCCGGCACCTGCGGCTTCGCGATCGGCGGGCCGACGGGCAAGCACGCGGTGCTGTGGCAGAACGGTGAGCCGACGGTGCTCGTCAATCCGAACGGCGCGCCTTACTGGAACACGCCGATGATGATCAATGAGCGCGGTGACGTGGTGGGCTTCGCCGGGGCGCCGGGCGATGCGGCGGGGAACTTCACGCCGCCCTTCATGTGGACGCGCGCAGCGGGCTGGGTATTCCTGCCGCTGCTCGCGGGCGACATCGCCGGCGCCGCTACCAGCATCAACGCGAGCCGTCAGGTCGTCGGCTATTCGAACGACGCTGCCGGAAATCTCCATCCCTGGATCTATGAGAATGGGGTGGTGACGAACCTGAACGCCCTGATCGAGCCGGGCTCAGGGTTGACGGGCCCGATCGCACTGCTGTTCGACATCAACGACGAGGGAGTGATCACCGGCAGCACCACGACGGGGCAGGCCTTCGTGGCGACGCCGGTGCGTGCAGGGAGTGAGCGGTAGGCCAGGCGTTCACGGGCGGGAGCTGTGCGGCTCCCGCCCGTGCGCGTGGATCTTCAGCGAGCGACCAGCATCGGCCCCGCGGCCTGATCGAGCGAGGCGAGCAGCGCATCCGCATGCGCGTGGAAGTCGGCGGCGTAGCCTGCGTTGATCGGCGCGGCGGTCGGCAGCGCCACGGTCTGCGGGTTCTTGAACACGCCGTTGACCCGGTACTCGTAGTGCAGGTGCGGCCCGGTCGCAAGCCCCGTCATGCCGACGTAGGCGATCACCGTCCCCTGCGTCACGTGGGCGCCGGCGTGCAAGCCGCGCGCGAAGCGCGACAGATGCCCGTACACGGTCGTGATGCTGTGGGTGTGCTCGATCTCGACCAGGTTGCCGTAGCCGCCCATGACACCGGCGAAGCGGATGACGCCGTCGCCCGCGGCGCGCACCGGAGTGCCGATGGGAGCTGCGTAGTCGACGCCCTTGTGGGCGCGGATGCGGTTCAGGATCGGATGCATGCGCGCGGTGTTGAATCCTGAGCTGACGCGGCTGAACTCGAGCGGCGCCCGCAGGAACGCCTTGCGCATGCTGCGGCCGTCGGGCGCGTAGTAGCTGGTGGTGCCGCTCGGGTCGGTGTAGCGCACCGCGCGGTACTCGCGTCCCTGGTTGACGAACGAGGCGGCGAGCACCGGCCCGTCCTTCAGGTACTGCCCGTCGCGCCAGATCTCCTGGTAGGTCACGACGAAGGAGTCGCCGGGACGCACGTCGAGCACGAAATCGATGTCCCAGCCGAAGATGTCGGCGAGCTCAACCGCGGTCTGATCGTGGGCGCCGGCGCCCTCGACCGCTTCGAAGAGCGAGCTGTAGATACGGCCGCCGATGGTGCGGGTGCGCATCTGAAGCGGGTTCTCGACCACGTTGGCCTTGAGGCCGGCATCGCCGCGCACCACGTCCAGCGTCTCGCCGTCGCTCAGGCGGCGCTGAAAGCCGTAGAGCTCGCCGTCCCTGTGGCTCAAGTGAAGCGACTCGCCCGGGCGCAGGCTGTCGAGCCGCTCCTTCAGGCCCGGAAGCGCGCGCAGGCTCGCGAGGTCGGCGAGGTTCAGCTTCAGGCGGCGGAAGATCCGGTCGAGGGTGTCGTTGCGGCTCACGATCACGTCAATCGAGGAGAGCGCGAGGCGCGCGCCCTCGAAACCGGCAGCGCTCGCGAGCGCC
>Ga0210394_10003042_pt1 | contig 21836 bp, 22 predicted proteins | sample IncBWC12MmetaG_FD_160121 | JGI IMG/M metagenome (GOLD analysis project Ga0210394, IMG submission 160121) | Forest soil microbial communities from Barre Woods Harvard Forest LTER site, Petersham, Massachusetts, United States - Inc-BW-C-12-M | ecosystem: Environmental > Terrestrial > Soil >...
GGTGTCGCTCATGCAGGAGCTGGCGCACCGGCTCGATTCGACGAACAACCAGCTGCGCACGGCAACCTTCGAGGTGCGGCGCCTGAGCGAAGGCGTGAGGGCGACGCCGGCCGAATGAGCCGGCTCGACAGTTTTATCCGGCGGCTTGAGGCGCAGCGTGCCTGCCTCGATCGCGCCGCCGAGCTGATCCGCGATATCGACGGCTTCGTGCTCGAGCTGGGGCTTGGCAATGGCCGGACCTACGACCATTTGCGCTCGCTGTTTCCCACTCGCGCGATCTATGTCTGCGAGCGCCAGGTCGCGGCGCATCCCGATTGCGTGCCGCCCCCCGAAATGCTGATCCTCGGCGACATGCGCCAAACCCTCATTGCGGCGCAGGGCCGGCTGGGCGGGCGGATCGCCTTTGCTCACCTCGATGTCGGGACCGGCGATCGGGCGGCAAACCAGGTCTTGGCATCAGAGCTGACGCCGAGCCTCATGCCCCTATTATGCCCCGGAGCGGTGCTGGCGGCCGACCCGGCGATCGATTGCCCCCAACTCGAGATGCTGCCGCTGCCCGCCGGCATCGCCTCCGGCCGCTACCACCTCTATCGCCGGGTCAACCGTTGAATTCGACCATGACCGGCACGTGGTCGGAGGTCTGGTCCCAGTTGCGGCTGTCGCGATGGATTCGGGCCTCGGCGAGCGCGCTGACGAGGGGCGGCGTCACCCAGACGTGATCGAGGCGGCGGCCGCGGTCGGAAGCTGCCCAGTCGCGGTTGCGGTAGCTCCACCAGGTATAGAGCCGCTGTTCCGCGGGCACGAAATGCCGGACGGCGTCGACAAACCCGCCGGCCTGTTGCAGCAGGGCGAGGCGGTCGACCTCAACCGGGGTGTGGCTGACGACGCCGAGCAATTGCTTATGCGACCACACATCATTTTCGAGCGGCGCGATGTTGAGGTCGCCGACCGCAATCATCGCACGGCCGGCGCCGCGCTCGGCCGCGAACCACTGGGTCAATTCATCGAGAAATTGCAGCTTGTGGGCAAATTTCGGGTTGGCGTCCGGATCGGGAATGTCGCCTCCGGCGGGAACATAGATGTTGTGGAGCTCGGTGCCGCCGGGCAATTCGACGACAGCGTGGCGGCAATCGGTGCGGGTGCACCATGAGCGGGTCGTCGCCGAGGTGAACGGGAGCCGCGACAGGATGGCGACGCCGTTGTAGCCCTTCATGCCGTGCACCAGCATGTGAGGATAGCCGAGCGCCTCGAACTCGGCCTTCGGAAACAATTCGTCCGGGGTCTTAGTCTCCTGGAGGCACAGCACATCCGGCTGCTGCTCCTCGATGAGCCGGCGGACGAGCCCGATGCGCAGCCGAACCGAGTTGATGTTCCAGGTAATCAAACGCATCGGCCGCCCCCGTCACCCGTCCTACCCAGGAGCCGGACAATGCGACGGCGCGCGCGCGAGAACAAGCTACGGGCCACAAAAACGGCGCCCGGTCGGGGGGGATGACCGGGCGCCTGCTTGTCAGAAGCGCTTGGGGGAATTCAGGACCCGTAGGGGAGACGGGCCCGTCATAAGAGGGCTTGGCGCCCTCTCCGCTTCTGGATCACTCAGATGGGGTCGCAGGGGCTGGCCCACAATGCGAATCATGCATGCGACAGCGGCAAAAATGCATGCAGCAAGCAGGAACTTTAGAGAATTCCCGTCATGCTGCGCGGCGCTTTGTCGCAGTTACCGCTGCGGTTGCATGGCAGGCTTGCGCGAACGCGGCAAACAGCGCCCGCGAGAACGGGTTCTCCAGCGGCTTATATTCGGGGTGCCACTGCACGCCCACGACGAATCGGGCGCCGGGGAGGCTCACCCCCTCGATCTGCCCGTCGGGCGCCACCGCCTCGACGAAGAGCAGGGGGCCCGGGCGGTCGATCCCTTGGCCGTGCAGCGAGTTGACCATCAGCTCACCGGCGCCGGCGAGATCGATCAGCCGCCCGCCCACGGACAATTGTACCGGGTGCGCCGGCCCGTAGCGCTCGTCGAGCGTCATGGGCCCCTTCCGTCGCCGGTGGTTGAACCGCCCCGGCATCTCGAATATCCGCTGATGGAGCGAGCCGCCGAGCGCGACGTTGAGCTCCTGGATGCCGCGGCAAATCGCCAGGATCGGCAGGTCGCGGCGCACCGCCTCGCGGATCAAGGGCAGCGTCGTTGCATCGCGGTCGGGGTCGTGCAGCGTCCCCTCCATGCTCGGGGGGCCGCCGTACTGGTGCGGCTCGACATTGGAGGGGCTGCCGGTGATCAAGAGCCCGTCCAGGCGGTCGAGCACGGCGCTAAAATCCAGTTTCTCGCCGACCGCCGGGATCAGCACCGGCAGAGCGCCCGCCGCGTCGATGACGGCCTGTGGATAGCGGTCGTTGACCGTGTGGAACGGGCGCTCCCAGATCGCGCGCACGCAGCACGGAATGCCAATGAACGGGAGATTGCGGCCGGACATTAGTCTCGCTCTTGTTGATGCATGTCAGCGGTTCGATCCGGTGAAGAGAGACTGATACTGGAACAGCGCGGGGTCGAGCGCCATACCGAATTGCAAATCGGAGAGCGTGACGGTTGTCGTCTTGCCTTGCTGATCGACCACGATCCATTGCCTCAGAACCGGTGGATTATCGGTTAATACCAGGGTCAAGGAGCCGGCATCGGGCTGCGCGCTCTCGACCACCGTGACGCCGATCGCCGCCCCGGCATGTTGGATCGCCGTGACGGTCACATCAGAGCCAAAGCTGACCGGGTCGCGAAGAAGAAACCATGCCGGTGTCGACCTCAATTCATATTTCGAGGCTTGTTTCAGTTCCTTGTCCCAGTAATACACATAATTGCTGTCGGCGAGCAGCGTAATCGGGTTGGGTGGGTCATACTCAAACCGCATACGTCCCGGGCGCGCTACCCACAACTTGCCTGCAGCGACCGCACCATTACTGGCGACCTGCCGGAACCGCGCGGTCATCGTGCGGATGCCGTTCAAATAGGCGGCGAACCGCTGGAGCTGGAGCGTCTCCTCCTGGGTCAGCATTGCCGGCGCCGGGGCGGCGGCCCCGGCAACAATCGGCACCAGCACAAGAAGCGCCGCACCGAGCGCGCAACAGCGTCGCAAAAACCAGGCCATGCGGTTCGTTTGCTCCGGCCCGCCGCCGATGCGCGGCTCTTTGAGCAGATAGGCCGGCCGCCCGTCGCGTCAATGCGGCTCAATCGCCGACCGACTGACCGAAACGGCTCCCTCTCCGCCATCGGGGGCTTTGCCTTGTAAAGCCCGATTTTGGCGACATTTTTGGGCACGCTACCGCATTTCGGGCAAACGACGACACAACGCCTTCTCAATAGCTGAGCCAGACCCCACCTATCCAACTCGACCGTTGGCTCAATTCGAGGGTCTGAGCGATGCAATATGGCGATCTTGTTAACGTGACCGTGGCTGGTCGGGAAGTGGGCTTGGGCACGGTCGTCGCCGTGGGTTATGACCGTGCGAAAGTGGTCGTCCACCTCCCCAAGATAGACGAGGATTTCGCCTTTGCGGCCTCTCTCAGCTATTTCCGGCCCATAGACGATTCCCACTGGCGGATTGATATGCCACATCAGACGCGACGGGTGTTCTTTTCAGAAGGTTGATGAGATTTTTTGAGCCTTGAGTCACTGCGCCTTCGGTTTAAGCGGTCGTTTGCCTTTGCTACGGAGTTCACCCAACTTTTCCTTTAATTCATCTAAGGTATTCGACCTTCCGCTCCAACTGCGAGGATGCACTTGTGACGGGTCGTAAATCCGTTCATGCGTTCGTCCGTTAAATACCAGTATAGAGTGGCTCATCTCCAGAAATTCACCGTGCTCTGGCACATCTATCTTGTAGTGAGGAACTTTTCCTGTTCCTGTCACGCCGATTGTGGCTTGTGACTCTTTCTCGATTTTGAGCGCTTCGTGAAGGTTTGCCATCATACCTCGGATATATTCTTCGGGGTCGTCGAGCATATCGGTGATGCCGGTTGCGGTCGCATCCTTGGGTAACTGTTCACGGCTCCGCATCGCGCCCCTCCTGCTTCATTCGCTAAGCGTAACGGTGTCCGCGATGGGTTGTCAAAATCGGGTAGATGGAGTTACGGGATAAGGATTGCCGTCTCCCGTTCAGCAGTGATCGCACCCACGGCAACCAACCCGTCCATCCAAGCTTTGAGTATGGTGCTCGGAGAGGGCCGGGGCGAGGGGGCGATGGCGCGACCGTCGCGGGCGCCCTCACCCGGTCGCAGCCTCGCGGCCGCGACCACCCTCTCCCGCGGTGCGGGAGAGGGTCTCGCCCGTGGTGGTGACGCGGGCCGCCAGCGACCAGGCGTACCAATCCAAGAGCGAGGCGCCGCGGTGGGGCGGCGGCCGGCCGGAGAAGCCCGCCGCGCGCTCGGCCGCTTCCGCCGCGAGGCTCGCGCGCGACGCGAGGCGCCGATGGCCGGCCGCGAAGACGGCATCGGCAAGCTCTAATTCCGGCGTGTCGCCGAGGCGCGCGAGGCGCGGTTCCGCGTCGGCAAAATTGCGCAGGCAGGAGACCCCCGCCGGATCGATCTTCGCGCCGGCCAATGCCGCGCGAATGCTGGCCGTCGCCTTGGCATGCTCGCGCAACTCTTCGCGCTCCGACACCTCGCGCCGGACGGCCTCGGTCAGCACCGCCAGCCGGCGCGCCAACCCAGGCCTATGGAAGGGCGCCATTGACTGCTTCCAGCCGGTTGAGGCGGGCGTCGAACTCGCCGGCTTCGATCGCCCGGATGAAGGTGTCGACAAATTGCCCGAGTTCCCACGCTTCCCCGGTCGACAACACGCCCTCGGCCACCGCCTCGGCAATCGCCGTCATCGCCGGCGCGAGATCGGCGGCATTGTGCAGCGGCGGCAAGGCGAAGCTGGTCGGGCGGTGGCGGCGCGGCCCGATGATGCGCCCGATGCACAGCTTGAGCACCGCGGCGTCGCCCTCCAGCGCCATCGCCACCGCCTTGTTGGCCAAGGCGCCGCAAGCGCCGTCGAACAATTGCTCGGCCAGCACCGTTGCGCGATTGCGCGTGCCCGGAACCCGGCCCGCCGGGTTGCCGGACCGGCCCTTGACGAACTGCCCCTCGGCGTTGCGCTCCACCTGCATCTGTCGGGATTCAGCAGGCATCCTCAGCCCTCCTCGATGACCGCGCGACTCGCCAATCCGGATTGCGATTTAATTAAAATACACTATTTTAGCTTAAATGTAAAGAACAAAGCCGAAACCCGTGTCGGCCTTCATCCACTACCGACCCCGCAGCGGCGTTCGTCGTGCTGCGAGGTTTGCACCGGACTTCTGCACGGACTAACGACCTCGCCATGGGAGCCTCGCTGGGCGGAGGTCTATCGTCGGCTATGAGGGGTCATTGTGTCCTCGAGGCATTTTGCGCCAGCAGTTGGCGCAAAATCGGGATGATCGTATCGGCGCGGCCGTTGTTGCGTTCAATGACCCCGGCCAATTCGTTGCGCCCGGTAATCCGCTGGCTGACACCCTCGACGACGACATCGACAATTCTGTACTGACCGCCATGATCAACGAGATACCAGTGGATCTTGACCGGTGCGGCGCCGGGCCGCTTGATCTTGCTGCTGACGATGACCTCGCCGGCGCTACTGCGCGAGACCTCTCCGACCTTCACCCGCGCTCCGGCATATTGGCTGAGGGCGGTGGCATAGGCCTGCGCGGTGTATTGGCCGAACAAACCCACGTATTCCTGCTGTTGTTGCGGGTTGAGGTAGCGCCAGTTGAGCCCCAGGGCAAACTGGGCGATCGCGGGCACGTCGAAAGCGGCTTCGAACAGCTGCTGGAACGCGACGATGCGCTGCGGCGCAGGAAGGTTCGACGACGCCGCCTGCAGGCCTTGCTTGCAGACACCCTTAACGAAGGCCCGCGGACTTTGTGCGGCCGAGCTCGGCGACGGCGACAGCGTGAACGCCGCCGCCAGGAATAGACTACCGATGACGAGGAAGCGTCGCATCATCACATCACCCTCTCAGCCTCTAGGCCGGGCGTGACGCGCGGGTCTTCAGCCCGCGGACTTGACCCGCGGGAGGAGATAAGGCGTCGGCGCTTCAATGCAAGCGGGCGACGCTATAGGAGAGGGTTTGGGGGCGGGGTCAGCGGCCCCCTGGCGCGAGGACCTCGCGCTTGCCGACGTGGTTGGCCGGGCTGACGACGCCGTCGGCTTCCATCCGCTCGATGAGGCGCGCGGCGCGGTTGTATCCGATCTGCAGGTGGCGCTGGACAAAGCTCGTCGAGGCCTTGCGCTCGCGGCAGATGAGGGCGACGGCCTGGGCATAGAGGGCGTCGCCCGCGCCGCCCTCGTCGTCGCCGGCGAACGGGTCGAGGGCGCCCTCGTCATCCTCGGTGATCTCGTCGATGTAGTCGGGCTCGGCGCGGGATTTGAGGAACGAGACGACGCGCTCGACTTCCTCGTCCGAGACAAACGGCCCGTGCACCCGCGTGACGCGGCCGCCGCCCGCCATGTAGAGCATGTCGCCGCGGCCGAGGAGTTGTTCCGCACCGCCTTCTCCCAAGATCGTCCGGCTGTCGATCTTGGAGGTCACCTGAAAGCTGATCCGCGTCGGGAAATTGGCCTTGATCGTGCCGGTGATGACATCGACCGAGGGGCGCTGCGTCGCCATGATGATGTGGATGCCGGCGGCCCGCGCCATCTGCGCCAGGCGCTGGATCGCCGCCTCGATCTCCTTGCCGGCGACCATCATCAGATCGGCCATCTCGTCGACGACGACGACGAGGAGCGGCAATTCCGTAGCGTCGAACGGCTGTTCCTCGAAAACCGGCTGGCCGGTCTCCGGGTCGAACCCGGTCTGGACCTTGCGGATGAGGCTTTCGCCCTTGGCGGCGGCGTCGCGCAGCCTGGTGTTGAAGCCCTCGATGTTGCGGACGCCCAGCTTCGACATCTTCTGATAGCGGCTCTCCATCTCGCGCACGGTCCATTTCAACGCGAGCACCGCCTTTTTCGGGTCGGTGACGACCGGTGCGAGGAGATGCGGGATGCCGTCGTACACCGACAATTCCAGCATCTTCGGATCGACCATGATGAACTTGCAGCGCTCGGGCGGCATCCGGTAGAGGATCGAGAGGATCATCGTGTTGATGCCGACCGACTTCCCCGAGCCGGTGGTGCCGGCAATGAGGAGATGCGGCATGCGCGCGAGATCGGCGATCACCGGTTCCCCGCCGATATCCTTGCCGAGGCCGAGAACGAGCCGCCCGGCATGCTTTTCGTAGGCCGGACTATCGAGGAGCTCGCGCAGGTATACCGTCTCGGCCTTGAGGTTAGGGAGTTCGATGCCGATGACGGTGCGGCCGGGCACCACCGCGACCCGGACCGAGATCGCGCTCATCGAGCGGGCGATGTCGTCAGCCAGGCCAATGACCCGCGAGGCCTTGATCCCGGGCGCCGGTTCCAATTCGTAGAGGGTGACGACCGGGCCCGGCCGCACCTGGACGATCTGGCCGCGCACGCCATAATCCTCGAGGACGGCCTCGAGCATCCGGGCATTCTTGGCGAGCGCCTCCTCGTCGACCGCGGTGGGTCGCGCCGCCGGCGGCTTGGTCAAGGGGCTGAGCGGCGGTAAGAGCGGCTCCCGGTCGGGCACGAGGTCGAGCCCGGGCTGCTGCTCCTCAGCGCCGCGCCGACCGGGCAGCGGCGGCTTCGCCCGCGGCATGACGAGGCGAACGAGCCGGGCGGTCACCGCGCCGGGCGCCGACAGGACGTCGCCGGCATTATGTGATGCCCCGTGTGATGCCCGGCCGAATTGCGGCTCGCGCCGGCCGGGTAGCGGGGTCACCACCGACCTCGCGGCGGCCGGGCGGATGGGGGCAGTCCACGGCGGCGGTGGCCGTCGAGCCTCGCGCCGCGCCAGCCGGGCCTGCCACCAATTTCGAATGAGGAGCTGGCCGAACGCCGCGGTTGCTGCGGTGCCGCGGCCCGAGGCGCGGGCAAAGCGCGTCGCGCCGCGTCCGGCGCCGCTGCCCAGTTCGCGCCAATCCCCCGGCGTGAGGCCGATAATCGACACCAAGAGCAAGCCGACCAGCGCGGCGGCCCCCATCGCCAGCGGCAGGGCGAGGGACGCTAATCCGACGCGCGTTGCGAGGCCCAGCGCCACCCATCCGACCGCCCCGCCGGCGCCCGCCGGCAAGCTCAGCCCGGGGTGCAGGATCGAAGACGCCGCGGCGCCGAGAACCAGCGCCAGAAGGAGGAGCAGAAGGCCGCGCACCGGCCGGCGGATCGGGTGCCCCAACAACAGGCGGAACGCCCAGCCGAACGTAACGGTCGGCACCAGATAAGCGGCCAGCCCGACGCTCTGCACCAGAACATCGGCGATGAGCGCTCCGTCATGGCCGAGAAAATTGCGCGGCGGCGCATCGACCGCGGTATCGAGCGACACATCGCCCGGGCTGTAGGTCACCAAGGCGAGCAGCAATAGGAGGCTCGCCAGCACCAGCGCAACGCCGAGCCCCTCGAAGAGCCGCTGGCTCAAGGCGCCAAGCATCTCGCTCCCGCCACGCAAACGGTGGCCGAAGGCGCGAACCGACAGCTGCGCTGCCCTGGGCATCGCCTTGTCCCCCCACCCGACCCGAACCGCCGACCCCCCAGCCGGCGATCCGGTATCTTCTGCTACAACACGCGCCCGATCCGCGCAAAGGCGGTTTCGAGCGTCGCTTCGTCGTGGACGATCGCCAGGCGAATATAGCGGCTGCCCGGATTGTCCCGGCCCTCGGAAGCCCGCGCAGTATAGCCGCCGGGCAAAACCCGGATCGCCGCGTCGCGCCACAGCCGCAACGTCGCCCTCTCGCCGTCGCCGACCTCGAGCCACAGAAAAAACCCGCCCGCCGGCCGGTAAAACCCGAATCGGCCGCCGATCGCAGCCTCCGCGATGTCGAACTTGCGGCGGTAGCGCGCGCGGCTGTCCTCGACATGCGCTTCGTCCTGCCAGAGCGCGGTCGCCGCGGCCTGGATCGGCAATGGCACCTGGCAGCCGCCATAGTCGCGCAGATGCCTGAAATGCCCGATGAGGCGCGGATCGCCGGCGACGAAGCCCGAGCGCAGCCCCGCCGCGCTCGACCGCTTCGACAGCGAGTGGAAGACGACGACCTGGTCAAACAATCCATTGGCGGACCCTGGCCCGAGCGCGGCGCAGGCTTCGAGCGCCCCGGGCGGCGGTACGCGGTCGTAGATTTCGGCATAGCACTCGTCGACCGCGAGCACGAAATCATGGGCTCGCGCGAGCTGGATCGCCTGTTTCAGATAGTCGAGGCTGGCGATCGTGCCCTGCGGGTTGGCCGGCGAGCACAGATAGAAGAGCGCGGTGCGCTCGAGGACTTCGCGCGGGATCGCGGCGAGATCGGGCATGAAGCCGTTCTCGCGCGTCGCGTCGAGAAAGATCGCCTCGGCCCCGGCCATCGTCGCCGCGCCGTTGTAGACGAGGTAATACGGGTTGGGCACCAGGACGACCGGGCGCTGGCCGGCCTTGCGGCGCGGCACGACGAGGCTCGACAACAGATAGAGCCCCTCCTTCGTACCGGCCAGCGTCACGACATGGCGGTCGGGATCGAGCGACCCGGGCATCAGGCGATAGCGCCGCCCGAGCCAATCGACGATAGCCTGGCGCAGTTCCGGCGTCCCGGCCATCGGCGGATACTTGTTCCACTCATGGGCGTGCGCCGCCAGCGTTTCGGCCAAGAGGGCAGGCGGTTGATGCTGCGGCTCGCCCAACGACATGAGGATCGGCGCGTCGTCGACCACCGGGGTCACCGGGTTGAGGAGCGTGCGCAACGCCTCGAACGGATAGTCGGACAGGGTATCGAGCTGCGGGTTGAGCGGCACGGTCGCGTCCCGGTGGCGAAAAGATAAGAAACACTACGCGATTGCCGGCCTTCGCGGAAGCGCAGCCCGATTGCCAGCCCCCACCCTCCCGCACCTCCGGCGCGGGCCCCTCCCTCCCCCGCAAGCGAGGGAGGTTAAGGGGGGACATGCGGGGGAAGGGGCATTGGCGTAACTCCCTCCCTCGCTTGCGGGGGAGGGTTGGGGTGGGGGCTCGCGGCTCGGTGTGGACTCGCCGTCTGCCGCCCGTCATCCTCACGCCATGGCCGATGATGCCGAGCTGGTGATCGCGGGCGCGGGGTTGACCGGGATGCTGCTCGGGGTCGCCTGCGCCGGCGCCGGGCTGGAGGTCGCGGTCATTGACCCGCAGGACCCGGCAGTGATGCTGGATGCGGGCTTCGACGGCCGAACCTCGGCGATCGCCTACGGCTCCCGCCTGGTCTTCGACGGCATCGGGTTGTGGCCCGACATCGCGGCCGAGGCCGAGCCGATCCGCGAGATCCGCGTCGCCGACGATGGGTCGCCCTTGTTCCTGCATTACGATTCGAGCGATCTGGGCGGCGAGACGCCGCTCGGCTACATCGTCGAGAACCGGGTGCTGCGCCGCGCCCTCTACGAGCGCGCCCAGGCCCTGCCGAATTTGCGGCTCATTGCGCCGCGCCGCGTCGCCGCGGTGGAGGCGAGCACGACCGGCGCCATCGTGCTCCTCGATGATGGCGGGCAGCTGCGCGCGCGCCTCGTCGCCGCGGCCGACGGCAAGGATTCGCCATTGCGCCAGGCCTCCGCGATCCGTGCGACCCAATGGCGCTACCGCCAGACCGGCATCGTCACGACGGTCGCGCATGCCCGCCCGCATGGCGGCATCGCGGTCGAGCATTTCCTCCCGGCCGGGCCGTTCGCGATCCTGCCGATGACCGGGAACCGGTCGTCGATCGTGTGGACCGAGCATGCCGACCTCGCGCCGCGTATCCTCGCCTTGGCCGACGCGGAATTCGCCGCCGAATTGCGCGCCCGCTTCGGCGGCTTTCTCGGGGAGTTGGAGCCGGTCGGGCCGCGCTGGGCCTATCAGCTGGCGCTCCTCCAGGCCGAGCGCTACGTCGCGCGGCGCCTCGCGCTCGTCGGGGAAGCCGCGCATGTGATTCATCCGATCGCCGGCCAGGGCCTCAACATCGCGATCCGCGACGTCGCCGCGCTTTCTGAGCTGATCGTCGACCAGCGCCGCCGCGGCCTCGACATCGGCGACGATTCGGTACTGGAGCGCTACCAGCGCTGGCGCCGCGCCGACGCGGTGTTGCTGGCGGCGGTGACCGACGGGCTCAACCGCCTCTTTTCCAACACGATCCCGCCGGTGCGCCTCGCCCGCGACCTCGGCCTCGCCGTGGTCCACCGCCTCCCGCCGGTGAAACGCCTCCTCATGCGCCACGCAATGGGCACCCTCGGCGACCGCCCAAGGCTCGCCAGGGGCGAGCCGCTTTAAGCGAGCGAGTAGACACCCCTGACCCAGCAATCGGGGGGTCCGAAACCAAAAGCCAAATCGAACAGCTTGAACGACCCATATTTGGTGGCCATATCAGGATCGAGCCATAGCAGTGGTATGGGACAGGATGCCCTTCACCCTCGATGCATATTTGTCTGAGCCGCTGCAGCGCAGCGTCATTCCAGCCCTGCTCACAATCGTCGTTGGCCTTGTAGCGCGTGCGCTTTCGCCCCGCTCTAACGTAAAATGGGGCGTATCCCATGGGTTTGTCTTTGCCGTTCAACAAACCTCGGGAAACGTCTCATTTCACACCCTCACTGTTTTTGTTCAAAATTTGGGTCGCGCGGGAAGCGAGAATGTCGAAGTCCACTTCAATTATAAGCCTGAACATTTACAGATTTGGCCGACACTTAATTATGATACCACAACCAACCCCGAAAACCGATTTACTGTAAGTGTTAAACGCCTAGCTCCAAAGGAACATTTCACTCTTGAGTTATTGTCCGGTCGACCGTTGCCGGATGTTTTGCGTGTGCGATCCGATGCAGGAGACGCCAAAAAAGTGACAATCGGGCCATCGCAGATTTTTTCTCCATGGGTTAGACGAGCGCTCCTGTTCCTGATATGGCTAGGATTCTTCGCCATCATTCAAAACATCTATCTTTGGATTTCCCGATAGCTCGTAAGGGAATTATCAGGTTGACGTAGCATGCTGCATCCTATAGGATCGCCTGAGAGTTGAAAGGCAGTCCCGATGGCCCGCACGAAACGCAGCAAAATCGACCTTCGCAATCCGATCTTCCATGACGACGACGCGGCCCGCGAGTACCTGGAAACGGTGCTTTGGCCGCAGGGTCCGGTTTGCCCGCGCTGCGGCGTCATGGGCAATCGCATCACGAAGATGGGCGGCAAAAGCCTTCGCCCCGGCGTCTACAACTGCAAGGATTGCCGCAAGCCTTTCAGCGTGACGGTCGGCACCGTCATGGAGCGCTCGCATATTCCGCTATCGAAATGGGTTCTGGCGACGCGGTTGATGGCCGCGAGCAAGAAGGGCTTTTCGGCGCATGAACTGCATCGCTGCATGGACATCAGCTACGAGGGTGCATGGTTTCTGTTCCACAGGCTTCGCGAGGCGGCTGCCGATCCCTCGCCCGCGCCCCTAGGTGGCAAGGGTAAGGTGGTCGAGGCCGACGAGACGTACATCGGCGGCAAAGAGGCCAACAAACACGCGTGGAAGCGCAAGGGCGTCGGCGGCGGACCCGGCGGCAAGATGCCGGTCGTTTCGCTAGTCGAGCGCGACGGGCGCACTAAGAGCTTCCATGTCGCCAATGTGACGAGCGACAACCTGCGCTCGATCATGGTCACGCACGCGGATCGCAAGTCGCACCTGATGACCGATGGTAGCCCGGTCTATCCGAGGATCGGCGACGAATATGCCGGGCATTCGAGCGTTGATCATTCCGCCGAGGAATACGTCAGGCTCGGCGGTTTCGTGCACACCAACACGGTCGAAAGCCATTTCGCGCTGCTGAAGCGCGGCGTCTTCGGCACCTTCCACAACATCAGCGAGGCGCACCTGCACCGTTACCTCGCCGAGTTCGATTTCAGGGCCAACACCCGCGATATGGACGACGGGGAACGGGCAGCCGCATTGCTCGCCGGAGCGAAGGGCAAGCGGCTCCTGTACCGGCAGCCTCACTAAGCCGCGAACGGCTAAGCAGCGCCTTCGCGCTTTCCTGCGCTGGCGCGATCGCCAAAGGGGAGAAGGCCAGGAATGAGGATATGGACTCGCCTCTGCGCTGTGCTTTCGGCCCCGTGGTTGATTCTCTTGGGCACCTTTGCCCTCCTTCATCCGCACCGGCCCGGTGAAGGCGCACCGCCGGACGAGGCGTTTTTGGTTTTGGGTGTCTTGCCCTGTGTTTCGATTTGGCTTCTGGGATTGGGGATCGCGTGGGCGTTCCGTCGCTAAGCGGGCCTACGGATCTTGGGCGGGCGACCGCGCCGGGGCTTCTCCGTCGCGCGCCGGGCTGCTTCGGCGACTTTGGCGCGCGATTGAGGGGGCGTCTTCAGCAGCTTCAGCAGCAGCGCATCCATGCGCCGCTTGACCTGCCCGTCGTCGCCTTCCTGATCGCTCATGCGGGGAGGATAGCACATGTCTTTACGCGGCGATATCGAGGCGGCGGCCGATCAACTCGACACGCTTTTCAGGGAACTCTCGCATGAGAACGACCGGGTAGCAGCAATTACATGCGCAGCATGGCTAGATGATACACTGAGCGCAGCAATTGCCACTAGATTTATTAATCTCGGGAAGGAATGGAAAGAGAGAGTTTTTGATAATCAAAATGCTCCTCTTAGTACATTTAGCGGGAAAATCGTTATCGGCTACGCGCTAGCCTTATTTGGCTCACAGACCCGCGCTGATCTCGATATAATCAGGTGGGTCCGTAACCAATTCGCTCATCATGCCCAGCCAGTTTCATTCGATCGCGCCGACATATCCGAGAAGTGTCTTAAGATAAAAACCTCTCGCGATGATGACGCTCGTGGTTTCCTTAAGCCATTAACAGACGCAGACGCGCCAAAAGAACATTATCTCCGCGCCTCTCTGCGAATTGGCGGACAGCTTCTAAATCAGGCACGCGCCAATCATACGGCAAGTCGGCCGAAACCCCCTTATTATGCATTGCCGTGACCATCGCGCGGTAGAGGCGCATCACGAAATCCTCATCCAACTCAAACTCTGGATTGTAGCCTGCTACCGCCCGCACCCCCGCCTTTATCATCTCCGGCGTGATCTCTATCTCGTCGGTTGAATTGGTTTTCGTCTTTCGCGCCATCTGCCGCCATCCAGAGCGCCCCATCCGGGGCGACGGGGTAGCTCACAAAAGTTGCCGGCCTGTCACGCACTTCCCCGAATAACAGCCCGGATTTGCTACGTCAACCTGATAATTCCCGCTCGTAAGATGGGTTGAGCCGTATCAGAACCCATTACAATCCAGGCTTGCTGTTCAAGCCTGATCCCCAATAAATGTTGAATTCAACTCCAGGCGTTCGTATAATTCCGCGCGTGGGGTCACCGCTCGCCGCCAGTGGCTTTGAGCGCCCCGGCCTGAAGGCAACCAGCATGAAGGACGACGACAAGAAGATGCCTCCGCGTCCTGCGGGGTGGCGGCCGGACATCATCGTGGTCCCGGTCAATCAACCTCTGCCGCCACCTCCGGGCATCGAGTGGTGGCTTCGGCTGTTGCTCAGCAAGAGATAAGTGGCCGGTGCCCCTCGGGCCTCGGGGGTGTCCCAGCTCGGCAGACAACTACTGGGCTGCGTGCGCATTAAATGAGCCGATGTAGCGGCGAATGTCTGCAACGTCGGTGAGCGCGGAGAGGGTCCAGACGACCGTGGTCAACGCTTCTGCGGCACCGGGCGGGGCAATTCGTCAGGTTTGCCCCAGGATTTGAGCCATTTCACCACGTCTTCGTGGGAGACCACACGGCCGGCCTCGACGTCGGCTTCGGCTTCGGTGTTGGCCTGCGCCTCGGCGTCCCGGTCGATCTCGTCAAAAATCGGTTTTGGCTTGGCCATATGAGTTTCCTTGGCAACGACGCCATATTACCGCGCTTTTCGATCCTCGGGAAACCCGACGCCTGCCGTGCCCTCCTTCTGGGCGCCCGGCCGACGGATCGCCGCGGCGTAGAGGGTCTCGGTGAAATCGGGGGCGACATCGGCGGCGAGGCGGCGGTGGTGGATTTCGAGGTCGGCGAGGAAGAGGTCGCGGCTGATGCGGGCGACGATCGCGGGGATGCCGCGCTTCATGCTGGGGACGTCGCCCTCCGGCCAGCCGAAGCTGACAAAGCCGGCCGGGTTGTGGATATGGATGTCGCGCAGATAGGGTGCCGTGCCCGGCGCCTTTTCGAGATATTCATGGCCCGATCCGAGATAGGGGTGGGCGCCGAGGTAGGGGTCCGCCTCGTCGGGTGTGGGCATGTAGCGGTCGCGCAACAAGAGGATCTTGCCGGCGAAATCGGCGAGTTCGGAGCGGGAATAGGGGTCGACGAAATACCCGGTCCCGGCGATCGCGAAGTCGAAGCGGAATTGGGTACCGGCCGCCTCAGCCACGATCCCCTCCCCCTCGGCCCGGGCCGTCAGCCACGGCGCGGCAAGGTGCAGACGGAAATCAGGAAAGCGCAGCACCCGCTCGATCGCGTCAGCGGGCGCGGTCGACCCGGCCCGGCGAAAGCGGATCGCCTGGTGCCAGCGCACCGCATCCGGCAGGTCGGCGTAATTGTCGTAGGCGCCGGGATAGCCGCGCACCCGTGAAATCGGCACCGCGGCGAGGCAGGTTCGCCGCGCGAAGAGATCCACCGAGGCGGCGCCCGTTTCGAGCGCCACGGCGGCCGCATCGAAGGCCGAGGCGGCGCCGCCGATGACCGCCACCCGCTTCCCGCGGAGCTGCGCGAAATCGATCGCATCGGCGGTATGCGCGTAGAGAAGCGGTGGCAGTCCTTCGCTCAGGACCGGCGGGATGAAGGGCCCGCCATTCCCGGCGACGCCATTGGCGAGGATGATCTTGCGCGCGGTCTCGACCGCCCGACCCGCCTCGCCCTCCAGATGCAACCGGAAATGTCCATCGGCCGGCTCGATCCGCACGAGCCTGGTCTGATAGCGCACCGGGAGATCGAGAAAATGCCGGTACCAGCACAGATATTCGGCCCAGGCCGCGCGCGGGATGCGCTCGAATGCGGCGTAGGCAGCGGCGCCATGGCGGGCCTCGAACCAGGATTGAAAGCCGAAGGCGGGAATGCCGAGCTCGGGTCCCGGGAGGCTCTTCGGCGTGCGCAGCACATTCATCCGGGCCGCATTGAGCCAGACCCCCGCCGCCCTTTCGCTGTCGGCCATGTCGATGACCGAGACCCGCCCGATCCCGGCGCGGCGCAAGGCAAAACTAAAGGCGCAGCCCGATTGGCCGGCGCCGACAACGAGGACGTTGTGGTCGATCGGCCTTCCCTCCGGTCCCGGGCATTCGGGCACCCAGTTCTGCGGGTCGGGACCGATCAGCCGGAGCGCCTCGCGCGCCGCGGCGTCCGGATCGGCGGTCATGGCCATATCGCCCCCATCGAAATCATTGCGAGCCCACGGGTCGGCGCTTCGCGCCGCCCGAGGACAGGCTCCGCGAAGCAATCCCTTGCCGCCTACGCTCGTCCGGTCGAGATTGCGTCGTCGCTGCGCTCCTCGCAATGACGAGAAGGGGCACAGCACGCCTGAGACGAGGAACTGGCATGCCCGAACCACGCACCCTCACGGTCTACATCGATTACAAAAGCCCCTACGCCTATCTGGCGAAGGATCTGGTCTACGAGCTCGAGCGCGATTTGGCGGTGCATATCGATTGGCTGCCTTACGTCCTCGACATCCCGAGCTTTCTCGGCTCGGCCCGGCTCGACGGCGCGGGCCGGGTGATCGAAGAGAACCGCAACGCCCATCAGTGGCGCCGCGTCAAGTATTCCTACATGGATTGCCGCCGCCAGGCGCGAAAACGCGGCCTCACGATCCGCGGGCCGCAGAAGATCTGGGATTCGACACTCGCCGCCGCCGGCCTCCTTTACGCCAAGCGCCAGGGCGACACGGTGCTGCGGCAGTATCACGACATCACCTTCCTGCGCTTCTGGAAGCGCGAGCTCGACATCGAAGACCCGGCGATCATCGCGGCCGTCCTCGCCGAGGCCGGGACCGATGCCACGGGGTTCGCCGCCTATGCCGCCGGCGAGGGGCCGCGCGAGGTCGCTCGCCTATCCCGCGCGGCCGAGGAATTGGGGATTTTCGGGGTGCCGACATTCATCGTCGACGGTGAGCAGTTCTGGGGAAGCGAGCACCTGGCCGACATCCGCGACATGCTTGGCGCCAGCCGATTGGAGCCCCGCCCATTGGAGAACGCGTCATGAGCGATGAACTGCCGACCGCCGCCCGGGTGTCGGACCCCGGCATCCGCGCGCTCTATCGGCTGGAGAACCGCTGGCAGGCCTGGCTCGATGTCGAGGCGGCGCTGGCCAACGCGCAAGCCGAGCTCGGCATCATCCCGGAAGCGGCGGCTAAGGCGATTGCCGCCGCTGCACATTACGAGCTCTTGGACCGCGCGAGGATCGACGAGGGGTTTGCCCGCACCGGCCATACGATCGTGCCCCTGGTCTGGGAACTCTCCCGAATCGTCGGCGAGCCGCACGGCGGCTGGGTGCATTGGGGCGCGACGACGCAGAACATCACCCAGACCGGCGATCTTCTGATGCTGCGCCAGGTGCATCGCGTGATCTTGCGGCTCATCGCCGAGGCGCTCGGCGCCGCTGCCGACTTGGCCGAGAAGGGCGCCGACATGCCGATCGCCGGCCGCACCCACGGACAGCACGCGCTGCCGGCGACCTTCGGCTACAAGGCGGCGGTGTGGATCGACGAATTGATCCGCCATACGGAGCGGCTGCGAGAGGCGGCGCCGCGGATCTTTGTCGCGATGCTCGGCGGTGGCGCCGGCACCTATGCCTCGCTCGGCGCCGATGGCCCTCGGGTGCAACAAGGGATCGCCCGCCGGCTCGGCTTTGGCTCGATGCGGGTGCCGGCGCGCACGATCGGCGACCACCTCGCCGAAAACATCTGCCTCCAGGGGCTCCTCGCGGCGACCTGCGGCAAGATCGGCCGCGAGATCTATACCCTGATGAAGACCGAGTTCGGCGAGGTTGAGGAGCCGGTGCCGCCGGGCACGGTCGGCAGCTCGACGATGCCGCAAAAGCGCAACCCGAAATTGTGCCAGGACATCATCGCCGCCGCCGCCGAGATCCGCAGCACCGTGCCATTGGCATTGGAAGCGATGATGACCGAGCACGAGGCCGACCGCACTACGAGCGTCATGATGGACGCCGCCGAGGCGCGCGCCGGGATCGCCACCGGCGACATGCTCTCGCGGCTCGTCGAGGTGCTCCGCGGACTGCGCCTCGACCCGAAGCGCATGCGCGCCAATCTCGATCTTGGCGGCGGGCTCATCATGGCCGAAGCAGTGATGCTCGATCTCGGCAAGACGATCGGCCGCCAGCATGCCCATGACGTCGTCTACGACGCCGCCCAGGCCGCCGCGGTCGAAGGTAGGCCGTTCGCCGAGCTTCTCGCCGCCGACCAGCGGGTGAGCGCGCATCTCGACCAGCGGGCGATCAAGGCCCTCCTCGACCCGACCGCCTATACCGGCCTTTGCGCCGAGATGGCGCGCGAGGGAGCGCAGCGGGCGCGCAAGGCGGCACAGGAGATCGGCCGGGCTTAACCGATCGCCTCACCACCATCCCGGCCCCCGGGTCCGATCTGCGGCCGGCCCGAGGATAAACTCCGGCCGGGATCCACGCGTCGGCTTTCACAGAGATTGACGAATGGGTCCCGGCCCCCGGGATGACAACCTTTAGGGAGCACGCGGCCATGCAGTTCGGGGCGTCGATCTTTTTCACCGAGTATTCGATGTCGCCGGCCGAGTTGGGCGTCGCACTGGAGGAGCGCGGATTTGATTCTTTGTGGGTCGCCGAGCACTCGCACATCCCGGTGACGCGCCGCTTCACGCTGCCGGGTTCGATGGAGCTGACCCGGCAGTATTACGATGTGATGGACCCGTTCGTCACCCTGACCGAAGCCGCGGTGGCAACGAGGCGGCTGAAGCTTGCCACTGCGATATGCCTCGTCATCCAGCGCGATACGATCCAGACCGCGAAATCGGTCGCCTCCATCGATCAGGTGTCGGGCGGCCGCTTCATTTTCGGCATCGGCGGCGGCTGGAACGCCGAGGAGATGGAGGACCACGGCACAATCTATGCCACCCGCTTCCAGAAGCTGCGCGAGCAGATCGAGGCGATGAAGGTGATCTGGACCGAGGAGGTTGCCGAGTATCACGGCGAGATCGTCGATTTCCCGCCGATGATCGCCCGCCCCAAGCCGGTGCAGAAGCCGCACCCGCCGGTCATCGTCGGCGGCGCCTTCCGCCACGCCGCTCGGCGCGCGATCCGCTACGGCGACGGGCTCTTGCCGCAGGGCCCCGCCGCCGGGTCGGGGAGCCCCGAAGACTATATGCCGCGTCTGCGCCAGATGGCCGAAGCGGCCGGCCGCGACCCCTCATCCCTGCCGGTCACCATCGGCGGCGCCCCGGAAGACCCGGAACTCATTCGCCGCTACCGCGATCTCGGCGTCGCCCGCGTCACGGTGCGCCTGCCCGCCGCCAAGGCCGACGAGATCCTGCCGGTCCTCGACCGCTGGGCGGGGCTGATCCGCCAGGTCGGCGGGTGATCAGCCGAGATAGCCGCCGCCGTTGACGTGCAGGCATTGGCCGGTGATGAAGCCGGCCGCGTCGGAGGAGAGGAACACCGCGGCGCGGGCAATTTCCTCCGGTTCGGCGATGCGCCCGAGCGGGATCGTGCGGCCCGAAGCGGCGATCTCGTCTTCGCCCATGCCGTAACGCGGCTGGGCGGTGTCGGTGAGGCCGGGGGCGATCGCGTTGACCCGGATCCGGTAGGGCGCCAGTTCGAGGGCCATCTGGCGGGTCATCGAGAGGACACCGCCCTTGCTCGCGCAGTAATGCACGCCGCGCGGCGAGCCGCGAAAGGCCGCGCCGGATGTGAGGTTGATGATCGATCCCGGCCGCCCCGCCGCCACCATCTTTGTCGCCGCGGCCTGGGCGCAAAAGCACGCGCCCTTCAAATTGACGTCGAGCACATGGTCCCAGTCGTTTTCTCCCATGTCGAGGAACGGGACGCGCGGAAAGATGCCGGCATTGTTGACGAGGATGTCGAGCGGCCCCAGCCCCTCTTCGACCGCCGCGACCATCGCTTTGACGGCGTCGAGCCGCGCGACATCCGCCTGGACAAGGAGCGCCCGGCGACCCGTCGCCCGGACCCCGTCGGCGACGCTGTGGGCGGCCTCTTCGTCATCGAGCCAGTTGACCCCGACATCGGCCCCCGCGGCGGCGAGTTCGAGCGCCATCGCGCGCCCGATCCCCTGCTGCGCCCCGGTCACCAGCACCACTTTGCCCGCGCATGACATCTCGCACCCCTCCCCTTCTCCCGCTACCCGGCCGGCCCAGCCGGAACAGAACCTGGCGACGGCGAGCGGCGTCATGCGGATGAGTGTAGAGCCAACCCGCTGGGGAACGCGGCAATTTCTGCCGATGTCTCAGTTTGACGCTGCATACGCGTCGTGCGCCCTTCGAGACGCGCCTTTGGCGCTCCTCAGGATGACGTAAATTTATGATGGCGTTAAAAAAGGACGTCATCCTGAGGAGCCCGCGCAGCGGGCGTCTCGAAGGACGCACGACGATAATCCCGCGCATTGCTGCCTGACGCCGACCAAATCACGTAATGGGTCTATGCTGACCCAATCGGCGATGGGAGACGCGCGATGGGCATGCTGGTCAACGGCACCTGGTTCGACGACGATCCGCTGCCGGCCGATGGAGCCGGCCGATTTGTGCGCCCGGATTCGAGCTTCCGCGATTGGGTGACGCGCGACGGGTCGTCCGGCTTCAAGGCCGAGGCCGGGCGCTATCGGCTGGTCACCGCGCCCTCTTGCCCGTGGGCGCACCGCACCGTCTTGATGCGCAAGCTGAAAGGGCTCGACGGCGCGATCAAGCTCCTCGAATCGGACCTGCCGAAGGGCGAGGGCTGGGCCTATTCGCAGGGCTTCGACGATTTGGCGCCAAAGGCCGGCATCTTTCACGTTCACCAGGTCTATACCGCGGCGCGGCCCGATTATACCGGCCGGGCCACCGTCCCCGTCCTCTGGGACAAGAAGACGAAGACGATCGTCAACAACGAATCCTCCGAGATCATTCGCATGCTGAACGCCGAGTTCGACGCGTTCGGCGATGCCGGGCTCGACCTCTACCCGGCGGAATTGCGCCCTGACATCGATGAAGTGAACGCGTTCGTCTACGCCGCCATCAACAACGGCGTCTACCGCTGCGGGCTGGCCAAAAGCCAGGCCGCCTACGCCGAAAGCTTCGAGAAGCTGTTCGCCGCGCTCGACGAAATCGAGGCCCGGCTCGGCCGCCAGCGCTGGCTCGTCGGCGACCACTTCACCGAGGCCGATCTGCGCCTCTTTCCGACGCTCCTGCGGTTCGACACCGTCTATTACGGGCTGTTCAAATGCAATCGGCGGCGGCTCACCGACTATCACAATCTGTGGAACTACACGCGCGAGATCTACCAGATGCCGGGGGTCGCCGAGACCGTCGATTTCGCGCGGATCAAATCAGGCTATTACGGCGGCATGCGCCACCTCAACAACGGCATCCTGCCTCTGGGACCCGAGCTCGATTTTGCCGCACCGCACGACCGCGCCCGGCTGTGACACGGGTAACGCTGGCTGGAAACAAGCGATCGTGCGTCCTTCGAGACGCGTCCCGGCTTCGCCGCGCCGCTCGGGAAGTTTGTGATCGCATTAAGAAAGAACGTCATCCTGAGGA
>Ga0210394_10003043_pt1 | contig 21832 bp, 14 predicted proteins | sample IncBWC12MmetaG_FD_160121 | JGI IMG/M metagenome (GOLD analysis project Ga0210394, IMG submission 160121) | Forest soil microbial communities from Barre Woods Harvard Forest LTER site, Petersham, Massachusetts, United States - Inc-BW-C-12-M | ecosystem: Environmental > Terrestrial > Soil >...
AATTCGCCAGATACAGGTTGCAGGGAATCGCCATGCCCTTGCCCAAACTTCGTGATGCACAATTTGTGTAGTTCATCCAGAAGATCGCCGCTTATGTTGACTACCAACACCAGACGTACACGTTCATGACTCCGGCGACCTCGGTCCGCCCTTCGCAATTTCAGTCGTCACCGAGTGCTGCCTTCCGCCGAGATGACAGCGTCGGATTTCAGACCATACCATCTTTGGAGGACAAGATCGTGCTGAATTGTCATGAGGTTTCGCAGGCCGTAGATCCTAAGCGCCAGGATCGAAAATCCCCACGGCCAGCCTTGCGAGTTAGTAACTAGCAGGTTCGACCCGATAGCAAAGACTCGATTCAACCCTTTTCGGTAAGCACAACTACCTGCCTGCATACCGGGCTCATGTTTGAGGAACTCAAAGCCGTTACTGCGCGCTCGGTGTCGCTAGCGCGGCCGCAACTTGCTGCGCTTCCAGCGTGAGTGGGTTTTGTAGCACCATCTCGACTTGCGATCCGGCATCCAAGAGGGTGTACCCGCCTCGATGACGTCCCAGGAGTACCGCTGTGACGATTAAGGCGGCTGTAGCGCCCAATGACGCGCCCACCACGACTCCCATATTTGGTCCAAGCTTTGGCGCTGGAGGCAGCCCGGGTTGTTGTTGTGCGGCATACCCATTGCCCACCATGGTCTGACTGCCGGGGGGAGGATCGCTCGGAGCACTCTCGCCGTTCGCGGACGTCGCCGAAAGAACCGCACCGGGCTCACCAGCTTTCACCTGAGTCGTGGCACCTTCCAACGGCACGGTGTATCCGTTCGCGAACAAAAGCCGCGCGAAATGCATCCGTAGCGCGGGATGGTCGGCCGAGGGACGCCTCCACACTTTGTCGATCACGCCTTCCACGTACGTGCCTTCGGGAATCGCCACGGTGGTATCCACGGTGACGGGGAAAACGGACACCGCATGGACGGCATCTCCGGCCCGCACCGTTTTGCTCCACAGGCTGTAAGTCAACTTCACAGGTATCCTTGTCCCCGCCGGAACGATAATCGTCAATTTCTTTGCGGTCTGTGCAGGCGCTGGAGCTTGTTCCTGCACCACAGAGGAAGTTGACTGCGGCTGTAGGGCTTCTTGCGCCCAGCAACTCGTCGCAGTGAGTAATGTCATCAACGCAATTCGCCGCATGTCATTGCCTTCCTTTCTTGATTGGGCCAAGTCGCTCACCCCTGCTTCTGCGCCCTGGCCTCTACCCCGTCACGTTCTCCTAATCAAAAAACAACTGCAACGTCTGATTCTCAAACTGTAGGGATTCCAATGAGCTCGGGCCATTGGCATTGCTGCGTGTTGCGACTTCATCTCTCGACGCTTTTTTCTCCGACACCACGACCCGTGCCTGCACACTCACCACCAGGTTCCCCTTCTGATTAATTTTCACTTGCGCCGTGGGGCCCACGCCTGCCCAGGCGATTTGGTACGTTCCCGTGGTGAGTTTCTTTCCTCCCACTTGCACGGGATTCGGGAACGTAACGTATTCCACGTGATCGTCCTGATGACTCGGCGGTCCGGGTTTTACAATCGGCGGTCCAGGGCACGAGTATCCCGGTGTGCCGGGGGATCCCGGGAAGATTGTAGGCGGCGTCCCCGGTGTGCCGGGGGATCCCGGGAAGATTGTAGGCGGCGTCCCCGGCGTTCCAGGAGTCCCCGGTATCACTATGTCGGGCATCCCCGGCCCTCCCGGTATGACCGTGGACGGTGTTCCCGGCGTGCCGGGCGTCCCGGGGATCACGGTGTCTGACGTTCCCGGCGTGCCCGCCACGGGGCGGCATCTCGTCGCCGATTGTTGCGGCCAAATGGGGGGAGCCTTCGAGCGGCGTGCTGCCGCGGCGACACTCACAGCATCCACGGAGAGCGGGCTTTCGAGCGTCATCTCGATTTGCGATCCGTTGTCCAGTAGAATGTCGCTCGAATAACTTATTTGCACGTACGCCGCTGCCGTGGCCGCTGGGGTGTTTTCAGGAAGCTGAACCGTGTATCCATTCGCGAAAATCAGTTTCCTAAAATGGATCTGAAATTCGGCGCTGCTTGTTCTGCGTGTTGGCTTCGTCAGCGCGTCGATCGTGCCCTCCACATACGTGCCCGGCGGAATGGCCATCTGATTGTCGATTGACACGGGAAACGCCGAGATCGCATACACGTTGTCGCCGGCTTTGGCCGTCGCGCTCCAAACCGGGCTCGTGAGCGCCAATACAACCTTGGTTCCCGCCGGAAGGATGATACTCGGTTTTGCAGGGCTATCTTTTTTCTCGACTTGGTTCTGGCTTCCCTCCGCTGCCGACATAGACAACGGTTCCTGCCCAGCCCAAGACACACTAGCGCACAAACCAATAACGATCAGCAGCCGCATGGAAGGCCACCTCCGTCACTCTTTTCCGCTTCTACTCTCTCAGACGGTTCGGCTCAAACTTAGGTTTCCCATTTGTTCAACACCGCTGCTGAACCAAACAAAGACTTGGGACCGTTGGAAATTCAGGCGGTCTTCTTGTTTTGTATCCTTATCGCCGTTGAAACTTCACTATGGGGCTGCGTCCCATCCGATAGAACGCTTTGGCCGGCCGCAGAAGTTCATTGCGCTCGCTGCGAGCGGATCGTCGCATTGGCGAGGGCAGGGGGGCTCAGGGTCTCGACTAGCTATTGCGTCGCCCTGTTAGGTTTCGATGGGCTGGTCGCAACGCAAATCCAGAATGGCTAGACCAGTCTCCGGCATTCGACCCTCAAGATGCCGTTCGTTAAGCTCAGAGCCGTCCATTTGAATTGACTTCTCCCGTTATCGGGACTTGGCTTGGAAGGACTAGTATCACGGAATCCTGCGAGACATCGTCCCAGGGAGTGCGAAAAAGCCACCCGCTTCTCAGGCATGCAAATTTGCTTCCTGGTTCTACTGTTTCGAAAATAGTTCCTGGTCAGTTGAGAAACGATTTTGCGTCGGAAAAGGAAACAGCGCCATCTTCTGCGATGGACCAAACGCGCCACTTCCAGAGACTACGTGTAGTCCAAAGTTGCCCAGCCGATACTTGCCCGTTTGCGCCGCCATTCCTCAAAGGAAATTTCACGAAAAGCCGCGCATCGTTCTTGTAAGCGAATTCTACGATTTCGGCCACAACGTCAACCGAACTGCTGGGCCGCCAGGTGAAATCTCCGAACCGCTGGCCTGAAGGCAGTTGGGGAAATTGTCCCTCTTCCGGTGCATCCAGCTTCGCAGGTTTTGGTGTGCTACCAAAGGTCCAGGGTTTCCCGAGCAAACTTGATAGCTTCGGCATTTGGCGCACAAAGCCCGTCGTCGTGACCGGGTCCCTGCTCGCCGTCAGCAATCGCCATTCACTTTCTTGTCTGCGGAGTGTCAGGAGCACGGTAACGTGTCCAAGCTCTCGGGCGGATTCATAACCGAGTACCATTGGCACAAAGGCTAGATGGTCGTTTCCCCAGTAACCGCATTCTCTTGTCTCGGAAACCTTTAGTTGTTCTTGATTCGCCCCCTCTGCGTGAAGTCGGTCGGCGTCTTCAAACGCCTCCAGCGATGCCGCGCCTTCAACATAAGCGGGGCCGACGCGGACGGCAATTGCTCTGAGATCTTCTGTCAAAGGCAGGTTCTGCCAGCTCGCATCACATTTAGGAGGTCGAAGCGCAAGGGATTTCGCAGCCTCGTAATTCTTCGATGTGTGCATTAAGAATTCCCAGCCCCTTTTCGGACCCTCCAGTCCTGTCAGAGATTCGGAGACTTTCACCAGACTCTGACGAATCTTGTCGCTGCTGCCTATTCCCGCAACGTTGCCAAGCGGGGTGGTAATTCCATCGATCACTCCATGGTTGTCGATGACTAAGATGTCTGGCTCCTGGTTTTTCCCGAAGGCATCAAGAAAAGTTTCGGCAAAACCCTTCGCTGAAAAGGATTCAATTCTTAGCTCGTAACCCAATTCCTTGGCGCTCAACTCAAGATCTGTGCGGATCGTCGCGTCAGGGGTATCTCTGGTAAAAGGGCTTTCAACTCTCCAGACCGTAATCACTCTTCCCGCGGACACTGCTGGCCTAGTGCTTGACCCAGGGCGCTGTTGCGACGCCGCAGACGGCGCCAGCACGGCGGTAGAGGCCAGCAAAGCAAAAGCTAAGAGGTACACAAAAGTGTAGGGCCGCAAGGGCTTGGGAGGTAATTGAAGACGAACGAACATGAAAGCTTTCCCATTTCTGGGACGTTGACGCGCTACGCTAGGTTTCACAGACAATCGATAATTGACTATCAGCAACTGCGAGTTCTCTTGTTTGTGCCTGGACCGAGCAGCGTGACTTGCCTGGACTTCACTTCGAATAGAAGCAGGAGACTTGGATAACGAAATTCAGGGCTATGGCATTTGGTCTGATTTGCAGTTCGCGGCAGCAGTCTTGCGCGTTGAACATGCAGGCTACAAGACGAAAAACCCGCCCTCGCGAGTTTCCATGAAGACGGGTTCTGCCGATGTTTACCACTGACTCGCTAAAATTGGAATTTCAGGCCCAGCAGGAAACGCCGCGGCTGATTGAACTGTGTCGTGAACACGCCAAAATTTGTCGGGCTGTTCAAACTCAACGATGGCGCGGCGAAGTTCACGAGGTTGAATACGTTGAGCATCTCGGCGGAGAAGATCAGGTGATAACGCTCGGTGACCGCGAAATTCTTTCCTAGCGAGAAATCGAAGTTCCAGGTTGCCGGCATGCGCAATTGGTCGTAGGGAATGCGACTCTGCACGCTGAGCAACGGGCGCGAACAGGACTGGTATACGGCCACCGGGTTTGCGAACAAGTTCAAGCCGCTGCCGCCGCTCGAGGCATTTCCCGAGGTGGCGATGCCGCTCGAACCGGCCACGCCGTAATTCTGACCGTACAAACTGCCCAGCGGCTGCGTGCAGATAGCTGCTGTGCCTTTGCTTTCATAATCGCCGTAGTCGCCGTTCGCCGCGATGTTTATCGGACTGCCAGTCGCAAATGTGTAGATTCCCGAGGTGTACCAGCCACCAATCGCGCGATCCAGAACGGAATTCTGAATGCCGAATCTGCGCCCTTTGCCCACGGGAAGTTCATCATAGAACCACGCGGTGATGACGTGGCGGTGGTCGAACGCTTCGGACGCCCGGTCCAGATTGATGTTGTAAGGGCTATTCGAAGTGCTACCGCTTTGCTGATCGACACCTTGATTGCCGATCGCGTGGCTCCAGGTCCAGCTTCCCTGGAACTGTAATCCCTCGCCAAAGCTCTTTTTTAAACTGGCGAAACCTGCGTTGTAATTGGAATAGCCGCCATCGGTAATGGCGTAGGACTGGAATGACTGAATATTGTCCACCGGAGCGGGACCTACTCTATCGAATTCGTTTAATGAAAACATATTCAAGGAACCGTTGATGAGGTCGGTCGGGTCTTGTTTCGCGACCATAGCGCTGCAGTTAGCAAACCCGAGTCCGGTACATTTCGCCAAGCCGATCTGGTTATCGAAGAAAGGCGCGTCGGGTATGGCCGTTCCCGTGCGCAGGGCTTGTGCCACGGCGTCGAAAGCTTGGGCGTATGTCTGACCGCTGGTTTTGTCTTTCATCAAGTAATCGGTGGCATTCAACGAGTACTCGTTGAATAAATTTCGGCTCAAGCGAGCGATGTATCCGGCTTCCAGAATCATCTTCCAGGGTAGCTCTCGCTGAATGGTTAAATCGAAGCTGTGGTCATGGCCCGGAACGGTGTAGGGATCGAGACCGCTCATCATGAAAAGCCCGAATGGCTGTGAGGCGCTCCCGCTAGGAACATAAGGGATCGGCGCTGCGAACGGTGTGGGCACCGGCACACTGTTGCCGTCCACACCGATGCGGAAGGCGTTGCTGGGATTCGTCGTGGCATTGGTGCAAGCCAACGAGCCACCCGAAAGCACAGGCCCGCCGCAGGCATCCACATCGAGTAATCCGCCAGTGGTAAGCACCAGAGACACTTCGTTGATGTCGTCAAAGCGCTCGTACACGACGGCATAGCCACCGCGGATCACGGTTTTATTATTGACTTGCCAGGCGGCGGAGATTCGCGGGCCAAATTCATGCCAGTCGGTAACGCGCACCTGGTTCGTAAAGGGTGCGGCAACGGAGCCGACCGGAGAGACCCCGAAGAGCGGATTGAAAGCCTGGCCCGGCAGTACGCCGTTATTCAGTGACGCGGCTCGCTGTTGGAAATATCCCTGGTAGTTCACCGGCTGGTTGCTATCAGCATAGACCAGCAGATCATATTTTCCCGTGGATTCGTGTGGCGTGGGCTGCACCTGCCAGTCGAGTCCCAAAGTCAGCGTAAAGTTACGGCGAAGCTGCCAGACGTCCTGGAAATACCCGTTAGCCGCCGGAATCAGCGTGTGCGAGAACATCGGCGTGCCAAGAGAGTTTGGCTGGAAACTACCGTTCCGCGTCAACACCTGCGAGCTCCGGTCCACCAGGCCGAGAACTGAGGTGTACAGCTCGTTGTACCGCAGCACGTTCGCCGAGGTGAGGCAATTTGTAGTGACGCTCCCGCCGCAACTCGGCGGCCGGTCAGCACTGGGAATCGAAACAAATTGCCCGCTGCCGTTCCCCTGTGACTCGATGTAATCAACCGGTCCGGTGGTCAGCCCGCCTGCAAAGTTGTCCGTTTTCTCAAAGAAATTGTGCGAGATATAGCCTGATGCGCCGAATTGAAATAGATGCGTGCCCTTCAACCAACTGAAGTCCTGCGCGAGGTACCACTTGTGTCCATCGAAGACTCGGGCCCGCGCCGACTGCGTGTTATTCACAATCGGGTCAGCGATTAACTTGCTTGTGCTGTTGCTGGTGCCACTGCCCTCACCGGCCAGCGAAAGTGCTTCTTGCACCCCGGAAATAAGGGGTGCCGGACTGATCCGATCCCAGCCCCACCAATCGCGCAGGAAGGAACCATGCGTTACGGAGATAAGACTCGAGGTCAATTGCCCCTGTACTTGAAAGGTTCCAAACCACGCCTTGATGGGATCTCCCGAAACGGCGCTGGGCGTGGTGGTGTTTAAGATGTCGAACTGCTCTGTCCCCGTGCGCGTTGTGTTGGCGAAGTGATAGGTAGCGAACGCATTCCATTTCTTATTGATCTTGTAGTCAGCACGCAGCACGCCAATATCCTGCAAGACCGGCGTCGGTGCACTGAAGGTAAAGCCGGTGGTGTTCAATCCATCTCCCAGAGACGCGTTGTTTCCCTTCGTGGGATACAGCGCCATCTGAGCCGCGATCACCGGACTCATTCCAATGTTGCGCGGGTCGCAGGAGACCCCACCGCACGCCGTAGTGATGCTCCCCGGCTGGAAAGAGAATTGATCCACTGCGCCCGAGGAATCGCGGAATTGTAAGATTCCCGCTCGCAGCGTAGCCGTTGGAATCACAGTATTGAAGGAGGAATCGTCATAAAACCGCCGGCCTTCATAATTCCCGAACAAGAAGAGCTTGTTCTTCCAGAGAGGACCACCGAGAGCTCCGCCAAACCGATTGTCCACTCCATGCGGTTTGTGGATGAGGAGCCGGTTATTCGTCCAGGTATTGGCATTCAAACCGTCGTCGTTATGAAATTCGTACGCGGTACCGTGGAGTGTATTTGTGCCCGCTTTGGTAAGCATGGCCACCTGTCCGCCGGATGAACGCGCGAAAGTCGCATTGGGATTGGTCGTGGCAACCTGGAACTCTTGCGTGCTCTCGATGGGGACCGGCAGTACCGGCGACGGTGCGGGCTCGCCCGGCGGAGCGGCGTAGCCATTATTTCCTTCGAGGTCGCTGGTGACGTCTCCTCCATCCAGACTGAAGGTAATCTGTTCGTCGCGCGCGCCCGCGATCTGGCCGGTGGGAGAAACAGCCGGTTGATAAAACATCAGAGCGCTCGCGCTCCTCGTATATACCGGTAGCGCATCCAACGCCGCGCCGCCCAGCACTTCACCAACTGTGGCGTTGGTGGTTTGCAGCTCCGCGCCGGCGGAGGCCTCAGAGACGGTAACGGTTTGCGCGGCTTCGCCGATCTTCAGAGTCATATTGACCGTGGAGCTCTTCTGGACCTCAACCTTTAACTCGTTGATTACGGTTGTCGCGAAACCCGGTGCGGCGATGGTCAGTGTGTAGTCGGCTGGATTCACCGCGGGGAAGACGTAGCGTCCTTCCGAATCGGTATGCGCGACTTGTGTTGCACTCGTACCGCGCTGCTGCAATGTGACTGTCGCGCCGGGGATGGCGGCCGCAGAGGGATCGGTAACCACCCCGGTCACCAGCCCGGTGGACGCGGATTGACCGAAGAGCGCTACGGGCGCGAGGATTAGGAGACACATCAGGACGGCACAAACGCTGAGGACCAAGCGCTTTCCCCACATACACCACCTCCAGGGTCAAGCCCGGCAATTTACGGCCAGTTGAGCGCGGACTATAGTGAGGCGCCCCGGCAGTGTCAAGCGGAAAATGTCTGCAACTGACATGCAAGTTGGATACGCATAATATGGCGGTTCGTGATGGTGGCGCCAGGGCATCGCGGTGTTCCCTTACGAGAATGTAATCCTGGACTGAGCTTTCGTCGGAGAATTTGGAATCTCGCCCGGAGCGCGGGCCCGCTTCAGCGTGCCGTGCCGGCCGGGAAGAAATTCATGGCTACCGCCGGGGCGCACCCCAAGTGCTTCCGCGAAGGCCTGCAAGTACGCTCGGAAATCGTCAGACCAACAATAACCAACAGGGCGCCAAAATAAATTGTGAGGAAAGTTTGGTCCAGCAGCAAAATCGCGTGGTCTTCAATGGCTCGACGGAACATGAGCTTCGCCGCTCGCCAACCCTAGCACCTTACTGCGCGACTGTAGGATATGGTCGTACATCAGCTTGCGCGCCAGATCCGCGTCCTGATTCCGAATCGCCTGAATAATGACTTCGTGTTCTTGCACCGGCGCTTCGCCATAATATCCGATATCAATGGCGGCATACATCACGCGCTCCATATGGCAGCGCATGTCAAACACAGCACGCACGAGCATGGGGTTTCGCGTCAGCCGGGCGATCCCGATGTGAAATTGCGTGTCCGCCTGAATGAATCGCTCATAACTGGCAAAGTCGTTCGTCTCATATTGTGTTCGCGCTAGCCCGGCGAGCTTTTCGAGCAAGTCCTGATCGGCGGCTTTACGCGCTGCGAGTTCCGCGCAGGCACTCTCCACAGCGCCCCGAAATTCATAGATTTCATTCAGCCAGCCGATGGTCATCGAGCTCACGAAGTAACCGCGATTGGGGACAATCCGCAGCAAGCTATCCTGCTGCAAGCGCACCGCCGCTTCGCGCACGGGCGTGCGGCTGCCTCGATACATCTTGGCGAGCCCCTTTTCACCCAGCGCCTCTCCCGAGGGATGGAGTCCGCGAATGATGTCGCGCTTCAGAGCTTGATACACTCTTTCGCTCAGCGTACTGCGCCCGTTCTGAGAACCGGCAGGCGCGGCACCCAGCGCGGGAACGAATCCTGATCGGTGCGCGACCCGATGCGTGCGCGAAGCCTTGTTCCGAACCGGTTTTAGACGGGATGATTTCTGATTACGCAAAAGGTCACTCCTTGTGGGTACCGTCAGAGTAGATGAGTTCCCCGCTAAGTGCAACCGAAGAATCCGCGCTCAGCGCAAGTGGCGGTCGCATTTCACTCCGGCAGGAACTCCGCTGGCGACATACTTTCGGTATACCGCGTGTTCACCTGCACTTCGCGAATCCCCAGGAACCAGCGTAGGCCCATGGATAGCCGGAAGAGAGCGGCGCGGTGCGTGTCTCTCTGGTGCCTTACCATACCATTGCAGAAATCGCACGCTGCCGGCGAGTTCCCGGAAAAGATTGCCCCCAGCTGACCCGGTCGCCGCTCAAAATTCAGTTCCTGAAGCCGGAGAGCGGCCCGGATGTACCAGGACTCTTAGCGCCTTCGCTCCCAGCTGAGCGCACAAAAGTTGCATACGAACGGTATACCGAAAACATACGTGCAAACGGGCCGCCGCTTGTGCTAAGCTCTCGCCGCTCTAGGTTGCCAAGGCCGGCCTCGCAGCCTCGTCTGTGCATCCGCTGCGGCTGGATAGCGCTGTAAGGAAGTAGTGCGATGCTCACAGAGCGCGAAATTCACAAGATACGCTCCCGCTTCCCCATTTTTTCTCGCAAGATCTATTTGAATTCCTGCTCACAGGGGGCCCTCTCGGATGTCGTGGAAGCCGGCATTCAGGAATACCTGCGCACCTGGCACGACGCGGGATCTCCCTGGGACCTCTGGGTGCAGAAATATGAAGCGGTACGAGCCGAGTTTGCGCGCTTGATCGCCGCGCAACCCGACGAAGTTGCCATTGTTCCGAGCGCCTCCGCTGGCATCAACTCAATTGCCAGCACATTTGATTTTACTGCTCGCAAAAAAGTCGTCCTGGGCGAATTCGAGTTTCCGACCATGGGTCACGTGTGGCTCGCGCAGCAGCGCCGCGGCGCGGTGGTCGAGTTTATCCAAGCCCACGGCGACGAGATCACACCCAGTTCTTATGCCCGGGCGCTAGACAAGCAAACTGCTGTTGTTCCCGTCACGCACGTCTGCTTCAAGAACGGCTTTCGTTGCGATGTGCAGGAAATTACGCGCATGGCACACGTCCAGGGCGCTTTGGTCTTCCTGGACGACTATCAGGATTGTGGCACGCGTCCCATCAATATCAAATCCCTCGGCGTTGATTTTTATGTGAGCGGAACGCTGAAATACCTTCTCGCCGCACCGGGTCTCGCGTTCCTTTATGTTCGCCAGGACTTGATCTCGTCGCTGACACCCACCATTTCGGGCTGGTTTGCGCAATCCAACCCATTTGCGTTTGACGTGCAGCATCTCGATCTCGCGCCTGCGGCTCGCCGCTTTGAGTCCGGCACTCCGCCCATTCCCAATCTCTATGCCGCGTCCGCCGGCATCGCGCTTCTACAAGAAATTGGCCTCGAAAATATCGAAGCGCAGATTCGGCTTCTGGCTCAAACGTTAATCGCCGGCGCGCGTGAGCTCGGCATTCACATTAAGTCTCCGCTTTCCACTGTGGGGCCGCTGGTTGTCTTGCAATGCCAAAACGTCGAAGCGGTCATCGCACGCCTTGCCGAACGAAATATCGTAGTCTCCGGGCGCCACGATGGCCTTCGCGTCTCTTTTCATGTGCACAACACGCTCGAAGATGTTCAAGAGGTTTTGCGTGCGCTCAAAGGCTGCCTCGACTTAATGGTGCGCGAGCACCAGCCGGCCTAAGCCTGCGGAATCGGACTCAACTGAAGGAGGCCGGCACAAAAGTTTGAGCACTGCCAATCAACTCGGACCGGACTGTGCCGTTCGGGAAAAGGAGCATGGCCCCCGGGATGCGCCCTTTCAGGGTTGCCTTGGCTGGCATTTCTAACGGTCACATACTTGATATGGAATCGCGAAAAAAACCCGTGCAACCCGCCGCTCGGCCCCGTCGAAGCGCCCGGGGAAATAGCGACAAGCACAGCGCTGACGCGCTGTGTCTGAGCTTGGAGGAATAAACATGACTGGTGATCGATTCATTCGGGCGCACGTTTCCTGGCTCGTCGCAGTCGCGGCCGCGATGCTACTCGCGGTAACAGCTTTCGCACAGTCCTATCCGACCAGTCTATACGAAGGAATGCGCTGGAGGCTGGTGGGCCCCTTCCGCGGCGGGCGCGCGGAAACCGCAGTAGGTATCCCGGGCGATCCCAGCACCTACTATTTTGGCGCGGTTGCCGGGGGCGTCTGGAAAACCACTGATGGCGGCGTAACCTGGGTCCCGATCTTCGATCGCCAAGCCAATTCTTCCATCGGCGCCATGGCCATCGCGCCATCAAATCCGAACATCATTTACGTCGGGACCGGCGAGCCGTGCCTGCGCAACGACATCACTTTCGGCGACGGCGTTTATAAGTCAACCGACGCAGGCAAGACGTGGACCTACAGCGGCCTGCGCGATTCAGAACATATCGCCACGCTCCTGGTCGATGCTCATGACCCAAACAATGTTTACGCTGCCGCCGTGGGGCATGCTTTCGGCCCCAACGAAGAGCGCGGCGTGTTCCATTCCATGGACGGCGGCGCGAGTTGGCAAAGAATTCTGTATGTGGATGACAAGACCGGCGCCGCCGATCTGGTCGCCGATCCCAGGAATCCGCAGATCCTGTTTGCTGCGATGTATGAAGTCCGCCGCACCGCTTACAGTATGATCAGCGGTGGCCCGGGCAGCGGGCTCTATAAGTCCACCGACGGCGGAGTGAACTGGCGGCACCTCGAAGGCCACGGACTGCCGGGCGGCATACTAGGGCGCATGGGTATGGCCATTTCCGGCGCGAACTCGAACCGCGTCTACGCCATCATCGAAGCGAAAGAAAACGCCATCTACAGCTCGGATGACGGCGGTGAAAACTGGAAAATGGTGAACAACGAGCCGCTGTGGGTGCGCCCCTGGTATCAGAATCACATTTTTGCCGATCCGCAGAACGTGGATACTCTGTATTCACTCGACGTCGGCCTGTTTCGATCCACCGATGGAGGTCGCACCTTTGAAGCGCTTCCCGGCGTTCCTCACAGCGATAATCACCATCTCTGGATTGACCCCACAAATCCCAAGCGCATGATAGAAGCGGACGACGGCGGCGCGACCGTCACGGTGGATGGAGGAACCACCTGGACGCTCGAGAATAACCAGCCAACCGGGCAGTTCTACCACGTTACCACCGACAACGAATTCAACTATTACATTTACGGCTCACAGCAGGACAGCGGTTCCGTCGCCATCCGCAGCCGAACCGACCAGGGAACCATCGGCGAAGTCGACTGGCATTCGGTTGGCGGCGGAGAATCCGGATTTATCTGTCCGGATCCCCGTGACCCCGAGATTGTTTTTGCGGGCGACCACAACGGACGCTTCACGCGTTACGACGGCCACACCGGCCAGGTGCTGGACATCGCTCCGTGGTTCGGCGCACGCGCTCACCAGGCTTCCGATACAAAGCACCGCTTTCAGTGGACCGCGCCGATCGAGATTTCGCCGAACGATCCAAATGTGCTCTATCTCGGCGGCGAGGTAGTCTTCAAAACCATCAACGGAGGCATGAGCTGGACGGCCATCAGCCCCGACCTGACGCGAAATGACAAGACCAAGCAACACTCCACTCCGGAGCCGCTCACCCCCGATAATTCGAGCGCCGAGTACTACGACACAGTTTTCGCCATCGCCGAATCGCCGGTCGAGAAGGATCTAATCTGGGCGGGCACCGATGACGGTTTCGTGCACGTGACCGCCGACGGCGGTAAGCACTGGACAAAGGTGACGCCGCATAACCTGCCGGAATGGTCTCGGGTCAATTTCATCGAGCCTTCGCACTGGGATGCTGGCACCGCGTATGTCGCTGCAGACCTGCACTTCTCCGACGATTTCCGGCCGATGATTTTCAAGACCAGCGACTTCGGCAAGACGTGGACCACCATCACCAACGGAATTCCGGCCAGGAGCTACGTCCATTCCGTGCACGAAGACCCGAAAGGCAAGGGTTTGCTCTACGCAGGCACCGAGCAGGGAGTCTACGTTTCGTTCGACGACGGCGCGGACTGGCAATCGCTTCAGCTCAATTTGCCGATGTCGCCGGTGTATGACACGGCCATTCATGGTGACGATCTCGTGGCCGCCACGCACGGGCGAGCGTTCTGGGTTCTCGACGACATCACGCCGCTGCGCCAGGCGAATCGCTCCATCGCCTCCGAGCCGGCGCATCTGTACACGCCGGCAGTTGCCTATCGCGTGCACGGCGGCGGTCGTGGTGGCGGCGGTGGTGGCCGCAGAAACTCTGCACAGAACCCGCCGGTCGGCGCGGTAATCGACTATTTCCTGGGCGCTGCCACATCCGGGCCAGTGACGATTGCTATTCTCGATAGCCAAGGTCAAGTGGTGCACCACGGAAGCAGCGATACGCAGGCGCCCGCGGTCACCGCGGGCAGAGCTGGCCGGGGCGGAGGCGCTGCGGGCGGACCTCCCACCGCGCGCCCGGGATTGAACCGCTTTGTCTGGAACTTTCGATTGGACGGCCCTAAACAGGTACCGGGCATGGTGATCAGTGAAACCAACGGAGCAGGACCCGCGGTGCCGCCGGGAACCTATCAGGTGAAGCTGAACGCCGGGGGAAAAGAGTATGCGGCCGAGCTGGTCGTGAAAGCAGATCCGCGCGTGAAAATGTCGCAGGCCGATTTCGATAAGCAATATGAATTTGCCGTAAAGCTCCGCGACCGAGTCAACGACGTAAACAGCACCGTCAACGAAATTCGCGCCGCACGCGCTGCGCTCGAATCCCGAAAGAAGGCGGATTCGTCGAAAGCACAGGCCATTGACGGCCTCAAGCAGAAAATGGGTGAGATCGAAGGACAACTCATCCAGGTGGCTTCCGTGACGCGCTGGGCGGATCTCGTGTATCCCATCGAACTCGACGCGCAGTACGCGGACCTGATGAACGTGGTGGAGAGCGCCGATTCCGCCCCGCCGGCGCAAACCTACGAGGTTTTCCAGACCTACGAGCAGAAGCGGGACGATCTGATGTCACGCTGGAAAGTCGTGAAAGCACAGATTGCGCAGCTGGGAGGCGAATAATCGCGCGCCAGAGAGTGTTTCCCTCGCGTAAAACATGTACTTTGCGCGCCGGTTCTTGAAGTTGCATTTCCAAGGAGTATCCGATGAAACCTCGGCACGTGTTCATGCTGCCCGTTTTGCTTCCTCTGGCTATTTTCGCTGGCGAGCACTTGCTGCACGCCCAGTACAATTCCAAGTCCTATCAGGCGCTGCGCTGGCGTTCCATCGGGCCCGATCGCGGCGGCCGCGTTACCGCCGTTGGGGGCGTGGTGAACGACCGCCTCGTCTATTACATGGGAGCCACGGGCGGAGGCGTGTGGAAGACCGTGGACGCCGGAATCACCTGGACGCCCATCTCTGATCGCTACTTCAAGACCGGCTCGGTTGGCTCGATTGCCGTGGCCGAATCCGATCCCAATATTATTTATGTGGGAATGGGCGAGGCCTGCTTACGCTCGAACATTTCGCATGGCGACGGTGTTTACGAATCAACCGACGCTGGAAAGACCTGGCGCAACATCGGCTTGCGCGATTCCAGCCAGATCGGCAAGGTGTACATAGACCCCAAGAACCCTGACCTCGTTTATGTCGCCGCGATCGGCCACCCCTACGGACCGAATAAGGAACGCGGCGTCTTCCGTTCGCAGGATGCCGGCGCAACTTGGAAGCAAATCCTATTCGTGAATGAGAACACCGGCGCCGCCGATCTTGCCGCGGATCCCCATGACCCGCGGACGATTTACGCCTCCATGTGGCAGGTTCGTCGCATGCCCTGGGATATCGACGAAGTCGGTCCGGGCAGCGGCATTTACAAGACTACCGATGGCGGAGATACCTGGACGCAGCTCAAGGATGGATTGCCCAAGACGGACATGGGCAAAATCGGTCTCACCGTTTCGCCCATGGACCCCAAGCGAGTGTGGGCCACCATCGGTGGCGACGACGGCGGAATCTATCGCTCCGATGACGCCGGCAAGAGTTGGCAGTTGCTGAACGGCAACTTTGAGATGCATTCCCGCCAATATTATTACGGCCACATCTTTGCTGATCCACAACAGGTCGACACGGTTTACACTTTTTCTTCCAAGGATTTTTACAAGTCCACCGATGGCGGTAAAAAGTGGAGCAAGATACAAACACCGCACGGCGATTATCACGACCTGTGGATCGACCCGCACGACAGCCAGCGCATGGTCAATGGAAACGATGGTGGCGCGACCGTCACTTTTGACGGCGGCAAGAGCTGGTCTCCGGAAAACAACCAGGCCACCGCGCAATTCTATACAGCGCGGAGCGACAATAGCTTCCCGTATCGCGTCTACGGCGCGCAGCAGGACAACACCACCGTATCCATCTCCAGCGAAGCCACGGTTGGTCGCGGCGGTCCGGCTTTCGAGGAGGTGGGTGGCGGCGAAAGCGGCTACGTCGTGCCGGACTTCGAGGATCCCAACATTGTGTATGCAGGCGCGTACTGGGGCTTGTTGACGCGTTTTGACCGCCGCACCGGCATCGCGCGCAATATCACCGTTTGGCCGGACTATCCCGGCGGCCGGACCGCTGCGGACCAAAAATATCGTTTTCAGTGGACGTTCCCTATCGCGGAATCGCCCGCCGATTCTGGCGCGCTGTACGTGGGTGGTAACGTCGTGTTCAAATCCACCGACCAGGGACAAAGCTGGAAACCCATCAGCCCGGATCTCACCCGAAACGACAAAACTCGCGAGAATCGCGGCCGGTTGGAAGACATCTATTGCACGGTTTTCACCATCGCTCCCTCGCCGCTCGCCAAGAACACGATTTGGGCCGGCTCCGATGACGGCTTGATCCATCTCACGCGCGATGGCGGAAAAACTTGGAATGACGTGACGCCGCCGGCCATCCAACCCTGGACGCGAATCAATATCATCGAAGCGTCGTCCCGCGACGCGGCCACAGCGTACGCCGCCGTGAACCGCTACCAGATGGATGATTTTCATCCGTACATCTACCGCACCCACGACTACGGCAAGACGTGGACGCTGGTCGCCAGCGGTATTCCGGAAGACACGTTCGTGCGCACCGTTCGCCAGGATCCTGCGCATCCCCAGCTGCTCTTCGCTGGCACGGAGACGGGCGTATACGTTTCTTCTGACGACGGCGACCACTGGCAGAGTTTGCAGTTGAACTTGCCCATCGTGCCGGTCACCGATCTCACCCTGAAAGACGGCGACCTGGTCGCCTCCACGCAGGGCCGGGCCTTCTGGATCTTGGACAACATTACGCCTCTCGAACAGCTCACCTCCGGAAGGGAAACCTCCGCAATGCGCTTGTTCACAGTTCGGCCGGCCTACCTCACCGGACGCGGAGGACGCGGAGGCGGACGTGGCGTAGCTGGTCCCAGCGGGGTAATCGTGGACTACTATCTCGCCGAAGCCCCACCGCTGCCGGTGACTCTCGAATTCCAGGATACTGGCGGCAAGCCTATCAAGACGTTCACAAGCGCGGTGAGTTCCGGGGGCCGCGGGCAAGCTGCTGTAACTGCCGAGCTGGGGCTCAACCGCTTCAATTGGGATATGCGCTATCCCGATGCGCACGGCATTGAAGGCGGAACCTTTTTCCTGGGGGGAAGCCTACGCGGCCCGCAGGCAATCCCTGGACAATACAAAGTGAAACTCACGGTCGGGGATCAGTCGGCAACGCAGAATTTTGAAATAAAGAAAGATCCGCGCGTTGCGACGACTCCCGCGGAGTACCAGAAACAATTGGAACTCTTGCTCGAGGCGCGCGACCAGCTTTCCGCCGCGCACGATGCCATCAATCAAATCCACGCCGTGCAGCGCCAGGTGGATGCCGCCGCCCAGAAAGTTTCTGGAAATCCCGGTGTCACCGAGGGGGCGTCCAAGCTGAACGACGCGCTCAACTCCGTACTGCACAAGCTGTACGAGCCCCGTTTCACCGGGTTCGACGACCAGACTCTGATCTATCCGTTGCAGCTCAACAATCGCCTCGCCGCCATGCAGAATTATCTCGGGGGCGACGCAGGTCCGACGGAGCAAGCTCAACAGGTTTTGGCGCAGCTGTCTTCCGAGCTCGATCAGGAGTTCGCTAAACTAAAACATACGCTCGATGTGGACCTCTCGGCGTTCAATTCTCAATTGGAGAAAGCAAGTCTGCCGGCCATTACCGTCTCTTCGGTGGCCCGGACCACAAGCCCGGAGTAATTGCTGCGACGGAACACGAGCTGACGTTTTTTGCCGCTGATTTCAAGTTAAGCTCGGCACGGCTCGGGCGATGAACTTTCTTTCACTAAGCAGAGCCTATGAAAAAAGCCGTCGAAGAACTGGCCGCCTTGCTCAAGAGCAGCTTCAAGGGCGATTTACTTCAACCTGGACAGCACGGCTTCAACGAAGCTGGCGCCATCTGGAACGCCATGGTGGCGTGCACCCCCGCGCTGATCGCGCGCTGCGCGGATACCGCCGACGTGCAGACCGTTGTGCGAGCCGCAGCCGCGGCGGGTATCCTCACCGCGGTTCGTTGCGGCGGCCACAGCCTAGCGGGTTTCAGTACTTGCGAGGAAGGCTTGGTGATTGATCTCACTCGCATGCGTCATGTCACCGTGGATGAGGGAAATCGGCGCGCGCAGGCCGAGGGCGGATGCCTGCTCGCCTCAATTGATTCCGCCACGCAGAGAGCAGGTCTCGTTTTTCCAGCGGGCGTTGTTTCGCACACCGGCGCCGGCGGATTGATTCTTGGCGGCGGAACAGGCTGGCTCACTCGCATGTTCGGAATGTCATGCGACAACGTGGCCCGCTTTACGCTGGTCGCCGCGGACGGCTCTATCGTGCGCGCCAGCTCAAGCGAGAATACCGAGCTTTACTGGGCGCTCCGCGGGGGCGGCGGCAATTTCGGAGTCGTGACGCAATTCGAGCTGCAACTCTACCCGCTCACCTCGGTCCTACTCGCCGGCGGATTTTGCGTCAATGAAGACATCTTCGCGGTTCTCCAATTCTGGCGGCGCTTCATGCCGGGCGCTCCCGATGAGCTCAAATGGAACCTTTCCTTGCGGCTCGCTCCGGACCTGCCTGCGATTCCCGCCGCGCTCCGGGGCCGGCCTGTTTTGAGTCAGTCGCTGCTCTGGTCCGGTGATCACGCGAAGGGTCGGCAACTCGTGGACCATATTTTTTCAGTCGGTAATCCAGGAGGGGTGTCGAAGAACGTCTTGCCTTATTTGGCCTTGCAGACCATGGCCGACGCAGAATTCCCCCACGGTCGCCGCTATTACACTAAGTCCGGTTTTTTCGAGGCTCTCGACGACGATTCCATCTTTCATATGCTGAATTCTCTGGCCACTGTTCCTTCCGCAAACACGCAGATCGAGCTCGCCTACCTCGGCGGCGCTGCCGGCCGCGTTGCCGCTTCGGAGACTGCTTTCGGCGACCGCAGCGCGCCGTTCATTGTGAACTTGCTAGCCGATTGGTCAAGTGCGGAGAATGACGCTGTAAGTATCGCGTGGGTGCGTGAGCTGTTCGGCAAGCTGCGCCCGGCGATGAAGCCGGGCGTCCACGTGAATTTCATGAGTGGAGACGAACAAGACCGGGTCCACGAAGCCTACCACGAACGCTGGGATCGTATCGTCGCTGTCAAGAGCCACTACGACCCGAAAAACTTTTTCCGCTTGAACCAAAACGTGCCGCCGCTTCACACGCCCAGCAAACGCTAATCGCGGACTTCTGCGTCTTCACATCACGGCAGCGGTTTCGGAGTGTTGTCGAGTCAGCGTTGAACGGCTGGAAATTGCCTTGCGGTGAACCCGACCTCTGCCGGGCTAGGACGGCTCCGGCGGCTTCAAGTCCGGTCGTCCCGGGGATTTCCTCTCCTTCACTTGCCGGGAATCGGCGAATTCCCTTCCCGGCCAATTAAACTCAAAGAATACGTCGGCAAAAGCCGCTGGTTCCTCGTGCCGCTCGCAAGGTGTTCTCCGAGCCGTATGAGCGCAGCGTTAGGGAAATAGTGGTTGAGGATTTGTCGGAAGCTGCTGCCCTCTTCGGCCATGGCCTGCGCACCGCGCTGACAGAGGCCGATGCCGTGTCCCTGGCCGGCGCCTTCGAGAATCACGTCCTCGCCTTCTCGGTGCGAGGTGAAGTTGTTGCTGGGTACAGCATTCCAGCCGAGACGTCGGTCCACGGCGAGTCTTCCGGATTCGCCCTTTCCAAGTAGCGCGGCGTCTTCGAAGGACAATCGGCGGGTCCAGCGATAGGCACTCTTGTGGCAGAAGTCGCAGAAGACAGAGAAGTAGGGATAAGCGCTGCCGGGAAGACCTACCTCGGCAGGAGTGCGCGTACGTCCGCCGCAACTGCGCGAGAACATAGCCGCAAAGGGTTTCTCCAGAAAGGTGAGGACGATCCCGCGCGTTTCGCGGGAAGCCATCGCTGAGGGGCTGTCCTCGGGCGGCGGCTCGCCGAGGAATTGGCAATGAGTGAGATCGCAAAAATCAAAGTCGCGGTGCCGGCCTCTTCCGGCCGCGAAGTAGGAACGCGCGACGACCGCCTGGGCCTTTAAGGCTTCTGATGGCGTATCCAAGCTGGACTCTGCCGCAACAGTGGAAGCGACCGCCGTTTCCCTGTCCATTGTGATGATGGGAACCACTTCTCCGCGTGAGGCCTTTACATCAAGCGTACCGCGATAGGCGCGAGTGATTTTCCCGGGAACAGTAAGGAGAAAAGTGACTGCCCCATTGTTGCGAGCGGTAGCGTGGACTTCCGAAGTCCGAACCAGGTGTTCACCGAAATCGAGGAGCAAGGCCCCATTGGAAATACGAAGGGAAGCGACGGCGCGTGAACCAGGCTCGAGGATGAGCGTCTGTCCCGCGGCTTGAAGGATGACGGCTTCTTGCCGCGAAGCCTCGAGGGTCAGTTGCCGAGGATGAAAGAGACCGAAGACGCCGATACGAACATCCTGGGCACTTGCACGAAGATGGAAGGCCAGCGCGAGAAACAGAAGGAGGATGACTCTGGCCGACACCTAGCTATTCCTCCAAACGGTGGAGCATGCGGCCTGCGGCGATCGAGGCGGTGGCTCCGGGTACCGAGTGAACTCGGACAAGGAGCAGTAGCTCTGGCTGGTTTGCGGGGACCATGGCGATGACGAAGCCGTCACCGGGAGCGGGGTGCGCATGGGTGCACGGAGCTGTCCCGGTCTTCACGAGAGCGTCCGGATGATTTAACCCCTGGCCTACTCCCTTCCCGGTTCCGCTACGGGCCGACTGTGCCATTCCGGCAAGTATTTCGCGAACGACAGGCTGATCGCGGCGGTGAAACAGCTCAAGGTACGCGCGAGCCATTTTGACAGGGGCGATGGGCCAGCGATCTCCAAGGCCCATCAGCGGTGGCCCGGACAAGGTAGGTTCGGGAGGGTCAAGGCCAAAGCGTTTTGCTATAGGAATCAACTGTTCGCCCGTCAGATTCTCCGCCAGTGCGCGGAAATAGGAATTGCAGGAAACCGAAATGGCAGAGACAAGGTTTAGTTTCCCGTGCGGGTGTACCTGCCAACAACCGCTGGCTTCGCCCCGGCAAGTATGGCTCGGAAACTGATTCCCGTGCGTCTCCCCGTAGGCGAGCGCCGTGAACGGTTTCACCAGCGAGCCGAGAGGGATGGGCTTGGCGGGGTCGTCCCAACGGGAGGACAAAAGCGCGCCAGTGCGAGCATCGAAGAGAAGATAGGAAATATCGCTGCTCGGGAACTCCCGTTCGAGAACGAGAACCGCGGATTGGCTAAAAAGAGATTTCGCCGGTGCGGAGGAATCCTGCCCGGCAAAAGCTGTCAGGTCGGAACGCCCGGAGAAGCCGGATGTGATCGCGAGTACCGCGATGACCAGACCCGCGGATATCCTCAGCGGGACCATTCGTAGGTGACCGTCTGGAAGACTTTATCACTTGCGTCGCGGACCACAATGGTTTCTGAAAAAACGCCGGCCAACGTGGCGCTGAAGCTCGCGAGGTTGTCCGAGAAGAACTGCGGATTAGGTTCCGATGCCGGAGCGCCGCCGGGGTTTGCGTTCGGGCGGTCCAGGAGACCGGTGAGCCGGGCGAAGTTTTCCCGTTCCCGTGCATGATGGAATCCCGCGACCAGCACCGCAGGCTTTTGCGCCGGCTTCTGATTCATATTCGCAAACATATTTCTGAGAGCCGTGGAATCATCTGAAAC
>Ga0210394_10003044_pt1 | contig 21824 bp, 23 predicted proteins | sample IncBWC12MmetaG_FD_160121 | JGI IMG/M metagenome (GOLD analysis project Ga0210394, IMG submission 160121) | Forest soil microbial communities from Barre Woods Harvard Forest LTER site, Petersham, Massachusetts, United States - Inc-BW-C-12-M | ecosystem: Environmental > Terrestrial > Soil >...
AGAGGCGGCTTGGCTCAACGGGAACAATTTGGAAAAAGAAGAAATCAAGAAGAAAGAAAAAACGAAAGAAAAGGTTTGACACGCACCGGCCTTCTCATGGAAGGAGTTAAGTGAAATCAGTAGCCCAGATGATGTAGATAACCGACGCACAGCGCGGCAATCAGGCAGTAGATGCCGAATAAATACCAGCGTCCGCCATCAAGCCATCGACTCAGCCATTTCAGTGCAATCAGGCCAGCGAGAAATGCGAAACCTGCCCCGAACAGACTAGGGAGAGTTGCTGATGCGAAGTTTGCCATTCCGTCCACTTGTTCGGCATGTACGACCCGCATCACTTCACGTGCCACCACTATCGGAGTCAGAACTACAGCCAACGCGAAACTAAACATTTCTGCCCGTGACTTTGCCACCCCTAAGAGCATTCCCGCAGAGATTGTGGCACCAGAGCGCGAGAATCCACGAAACGGTAAACAAAGTCCCTGGACGGCTCCGATAATCCCGGCATCTCTGCCACTTAGGTCCTTTGTATTAATCAAGCCTACAGCAGATTTTTCCTTATCGACGATGCCCGCCACTAGAATCAGGACTCCCGCAATAGCTAAAGCCGGGGCAACGAGTTCGAGGTGACCAAACAGGTCCTCAATCTGCGCGTGTGGAAAGCCTCGAAAAAAAGTCTTTCCGATGACCTTGATGATGGCTTCGCCAATCAATCCAGTGAGGGCAGTTGCTAACACGACATATCCAGCAAACTTCTTAAAGGCAGTCATATTCTGGAAGTAGGTGTCTCGCCACTGCCTCCAAAAGTAGACGATTACCGCAAACATTGTGCCTGTATGCAGCATGACCAGAAGCAGCGTCATCTGTGGTGAAGAAGGGTCAAGGCCGAGCAGCTTCTCAGTTACAACAACATGGGCTGAACTCGACACTGGAAGCAGTTCCGCTAATCCCTGCACGACGGCGAGGATAAGGATATACAAAAGAGCCACGTTAAAATTCTAAAGTAGTTTCACGCTAAGCAGAGAACATCTTCGTAGTTGCACCGTTACGATAAGCCCGAAGACCCCAAGTGCCCGAGAACTCGCGTTATTGGACATGTGGAGAGGCTAGTACGAACATGTCCGGTTCGCCGTTAACCAGGGAGTTTCTCGCGAGTCCTCAAGAAATCCCTGTCTTGCGAACCGCTTCTCTCAGCGAGTCGTAGGAAGACGTGCCCGTGTCAAAGACCTGGATGGTGCCTTTCTGGTCGATCAACACTGTTGTCGGAATTCCTCCGGCGCCAAACAGATTCTTCACTTTATCGTCAGGGTCCACCAGCGAGCGGAACGTGTACCCGAACTTATCTAAAAATGCGGCCTGGTCCTTGGCATCCTCGTCATCAACTCCTAAAACTACCAATCCTTTGTCCTTGAAATCGCGGTTCAGCAACTCCAGATCCGGCAACGCCGCTCGGCACGGAGCACACCACGTTGCCCAAAAATCCAGGAGCACCACCTTACCCTTCAGTTCACTTAGTTTGATTGGCTGATTTCCCAAATCGTTCAACGCAAAGTCGGGTGCTTGTGTTCCCACGCTTTCCGTGCGCGCCTTTCGTTGCACTTCGTCGCGCGCCTGGGCTTGCATCTTCTGTGGATCAAACGAAAATTGCTGTTCATTTACGCTGGGCACTGCGCGCGCCACAGAAAACGTCGTCACCGTGTGTATGGTGGTCGAATTGGCAGGTGTAGTTATCGTCCTCGTCACATCATCCCTGAGAACGAAATTTGTCTTGGGGTCGATCCACAGGATGCGAACTCTGCCGGGCCTCAATATCTTTACCAACGTACAATCAACATCGCCCAGACGCTCTGAACTGCTGACGCTCATTGAGCCATGAACCTGGTCTATGGAACGGTAACCATCGATTACCGAAACTCTCGGGCCCGCAGGATATGCAGTGTACTGGTTCGATTCTGGAAAATACGTCCAATATGTCTTGCCATCAGAGATTAAGATCGCGCGTTCCCCTAAAAGGAACGTTTCCCCTCTCAGCCTGCCCGACGAAGCGATCCACAAATGGGTCTGCCTTTTGGAACGCGAAGCGGTGGACTGGTTCGTGTGCTGGCTTGCTTCCTCGAACTCGAATTCGGCCGCAGTCAGGTTACTGTAAGCCTCGGCAACTTTCTCCAATACTCTCCGCGCGCTTTCGTCGTTTGCGTTTGCTTTTTCCCGGTCAAACGACTCGGTATGGTCCTGATCTTTGAACTCCGGACTCTCCTTAGACTCTGACTTGTACACCGCCATGAGCATGTCGTTCGGGAGGATAACGAAATACATTGTTGTCACGATGGGCCCTGTGTGGAACACGGCTGTCGGCGTGCCGTCCTTCACAGTGATCGGCGTGGTGCCCCAGTCGCAATCGACAGGTGCACACGCGCCCCAAGCGTGCGCATCCAGACCACCATTCTTATTGCTGATCACGATTTGGGTCACACCCAGAGTGGACGAATCGTGATCAACCCATGTCCCGATAATTCGGCTTGTGGAATCGGGCGAGAACTGGAGGGAAGCGATCAACGCGAGAAGCAGAATCATGTTGAACCTCACGCAGCCAAACAGCAACCGCTCCAAATTCTAAGCAAGCAGAGGATTTGCCGCAACTCCTGGTTCCAAGTCCCGAGAAGTCGCGAAATCGGAGAAGTAAAGTAGTACTTCACATTGACGGGAACGTCGTTTACCAGGACCTGTGAATCATTCGGCTCTTCGCCGTCACTTGTCGCACGTCATCTGTGCCCAGCGATTCGACACGAGTAGTCGGAGCGAAAACCTAGCGGAGTTATTCGTGTCGCAAGGTCTTCATGGGATCGATGCGCGCGGCGCGGCGAGCAGGCACGTAGCTGGCGAGTAGTGCAATGGCAATCAGGAGAACGGAAACTAACGAAAGTGTCAGGGCGTCGTGGGATTTCACACCGTAGAGGTATCTAGCGAGCAAGGGAGTGGCCAGAAACGATGCAGCCACTCCGATTGCCACGCCGAGCAAAGACAGGGTCATAGCCTGACGCAAAACCAAACTCAACACCTGCACGGGTTGCGCGCCGAGCGCCATGCGCAATCCGATTTCGTGACTTCTTTCACTGACGGAGTAGGACATCACCCCGTAGATCCCAATGGCAGCCAGAAGCAACGCCACGTCCGCGAATAGTCCCAGAAGTTGTGATAAGAAACGCCACGGCCGCGCGGAATCGGCCACCGTTTGCTGAACAGAAGTGACGCCGAAGACTGCCGAGTCGGGTGCCAGGTCTAAAGCTGTTTTGCGCATGGTTTTGATTAGCTCGTTGGAGACAAACTGAGCGCGAACGACCAGGCTTTTGTGCAGCCGCGCTTCGGTAAAATCGGAAGTGTGCGCCGGTAATTGCGTGTAGGCCACGTACGCTTGAGCTGGCGAGTCATGCGTTAGTCGGCTCCCCTTCACTTTTCCGATGATGCCGACGATTTGGCGGGGTCTTTCGTCAGGGGAGCTGTCAAACGTGATGACCTTACCAAGCGGGTCCTGGTCTGGCCAAAATTGACGGGCCATGGATTCATCGATGACTACGACCCACGGTGCGCTTTCGTTGTCTCGGTCGTCGATGCCGCGGCCGCGCAATATGGGGATGCCCATCACACGGAAATAGTCCAGGCTAATGGAATCCATGTTAATGGTTGGTGTCTCGCCGGGTAAGCTTGGCGCCTGACCCGAAATGCGGAAGCCGGGGTGGGCATGCTGGCTATTGTCAGCAAGTGGCAGCCAGTCGACAAAAGCGGCAGCTTCCACACCGGGCAGAGCTTGGAGCCGCTCCAAAATCTGTCGACAAAAAAGGGCCACGGGTGGGTGAATCACATACGAGTCAGGATACTGCGAATCGCCCCAGCCAATGTATTTGTCTCCTGCAAGACGAACTTGCGCGGTGACAAGATGATCGGGATTAAAGCCGGGATTGGTGTGCAAGATGCGGGTCAGCGTGTTGATCATGAGTCCAGCGCCAATCAATAGCACGACGGCCACGGCAACCTCGGCCACCACCAGAATATTTCGAGTCCGATGGCGCGACACGGAACCGGTAGCGCGTCCTTCAGCGCGCAGTGTTTCATTCACCTCGTGTTTCGAAGCATGGAACGCCGGTGCCAACCCGAACACAATGCCTGTCAGAATGCAGATGCCAAACGTGAAGAGCAAAATCCGCGCGTCCATCGGGGCATTTGCGGTGCGCGGTATCCCAGGCGGAGACAAGAGATTGAACAACTTGACGCCCCAAATGGACAGGAGAAGGCCACCCAAACCACCGGCGAAGGAAAGCACGATGCTCTCGGTGAGCAGTTGGCGAATCAGGCGAGTCCGGCTGGCGCCTAAGGCCACGCGAACTCCAATCTCTTTGCGGCGAGCGTCGGCTCGAACGAGCAGAAGATTAGCGACATTGGCGCAGGCGATGAGCAAGACGAACCCCACAACCGCCAGTAACAGGTACAAAAGGCTGGAATACCAGCCGAACAAGCCTTGCTTCAGCGGTTCGATTCGTACACTGGTGCTCTTGTACTCTTCCGGAAACGCTTGCGCTAAGTGCTGCTCGGCTACATCCATGGCCGCTTGCGCCTGTCGGATGGAGATGCCACGCCTCAGTTTGGCGATCGCAACCACCCAGCGCGGATCCCCGACTCCTGATTCGGCAGGATTCGCACTCTGGCGAAACAGAAAAATATCCGGAGGCCCCGTCTTGAAGAGGTCAAAGTGGGGAGTGAGAACCACCATAATCGGCCCAGAACCGGTGTCCACAAAAATCATCCGACCAAGAACGTGGGGATCGCCGACGAAATGCCGCTGCCAAAATTCGTAGCTGATTCCGACGCCAATTGGTTCGCTCTTCTCATCCGTCGGCATAGAACCCAAAAACGATTTCACACCCAGCATCGTCGGCAGTAGAGCGCTGAAATGTTGCACGGCCACACGTTCTCCAGAACCGCCACCGGACATCGCCACGATATCAGGCCCCGATACACCTTCAATCTGTTCGAACACGTTGGTTGCAGCCCTCCAGTGCGCCACATCCGTCCAGGAAACAGATCCGCCGTCTCGCGGATATTTGGGATCGTAGATTGACACTCTCACCAAACGATCCTGGTCAGGATACGGAAGCGGGCGGAGTAAAAGTGCATTGATGGCGTCGAAAATCGTAGTGTTGGCGCCAATGGCGATGGCCAATGTCAGCGTTGCCACGAGCGCAAAAGTTGGATTCTTCCTCAGTCCACGCACTGCGTAGAGGAGATCTTGACCTAACGCCTGGAACCATTCCGTCATAGGGATTGTCTGATTGTAAATCGCTAGGAGAATGTATATCCCAGCGACTGTCGAGGGAATCGATCATCAGAGCAATGTATTCTAGGGGTTAACTTCCGATAAGTCCCGAGAAATCGCGTAACCAGAAAGGTGGCTCATAGTACTCCACCGCTTGTGATTTTTAGGCTTTCAAAACCTGCCGTTCCGAGACCGTCGCCGTTTGATCCGACTTTGCGTCTGGTGTATTTCGGACAAAGCGTTAGCTTCGGCATCGCGCGCAAGACGGCTCGCTCTTCATGGGAGAATTCGAACTCGGGTTTCTTCTGGCGAGGCATCAGGCCCACTCCTCAACATAGTGCCTCCTAGCTGTCACGACGGTTACGTCAGATGACTTTTCGCAGTAGCTGCATTTGATGTGGAGACGCTCCGCATCGAGCGTTTCCAAATTCTTTTCATTGCTGACCCGGCTAATCGAAACGGGGAGGTTGCAATCGGGACAAGCGAACAAAAAGGAGGTGAACGTATCTCACGGGTGTTTGGGTTTCGGCCTGGCAGAGAGACCACCGTCATGCCAGCTTTCTAAGATCAAGCTCGGTGAGGTTCGGGTTGACCTGCCGAGTTTTCGACCTTCTTCATTGTTCTTTCGGTGATAAATTCTTCGGCCATAAAGCCCAAACCGCCGCCAGCAAAATGAGACTGGCCAGGGACGAGAAAACAACACTGTTCTCGTGCTTCATAAATAGTAGCCTCCTCGGTGGCCGGGTAGAGACCTGAACGGCGCAGGAAGGCCGCCAAATCGACAATTTCACATCGTAATCATGCAGCCCGGTGCAGATTCATAGCGTTACAAGGAGCCAGGGTGATTGCGCCAGGAATAAGTAGAAGTACTGGAACCGGAAATACCTGCCACTGCCGTGAGCAATTTTCCTACTTGTGGGTTCGTCCGTCGCCGTCTGCCAGTTTAATGGGAAGAACGATTTCAACCACGGTACCGGGATTGGTATTTTTGAGACGCATTTCCCCGTCAAGTTCAGCTACACGTTGCCTCATGCCTCCAATCCCAACACCAACGCTTCCCGGCCGAAACTTGCTCACCTGGGGTGGAATGCCTTTGCCATCGTCACGGATAGCGACGGTTATCTGGCCGTCGCGACGGACAAGAGTGACAGACGCTTTGCGTGCTCCAGAATGACGGAAAACATTTGTTAGGGCTTCTTGCACTATTCGGTAAATTGCATTTTCCTGTTCCGGCGAACATCTAGGAAATTCATCCGGATGTACTTCCAGCACGGTCTCGATTCCACTACGCTTTGTGAGTCCATCGATGTACCAGCGGAGCGCTGCGACCAGTCCCGCTTCTTCCAACAAAGGGGGATGTAAAAGATGAGAGATGGTGCGGACTTGTTTGAGTGCTTTCTCGATCAGCCTGCTGACTTCTGCGGCTTGCTCATTTGCTTCTGGAGATCGGATGCGGTCCGCCATCATCTTAGCGGCAGTAAGTTCCTGTCCCAAGCTGTCGTGCAGTTCTCGTGCGATACGTCGCCTCTCTTCATCCTGCAGCGTTAACATCCGGCGGGATAGGCTTTGCATTTCACCATAAACCGCATTCAGTTCCCTGGCCTTCCGATGTAGATCAACGAACACTCGAACCTTTGCCCGCAGCAATTCCGGGATGAGCGGTACGGAGATATAGTCAACCGCTCCGTGCTCGTAACCCTTCAGCCGATCCAAGTCCGTCATATGAACGCCCGAGATGAAAATGATGGCAATGTCTTGAAAACGGGGATGCTGAGTAATCATGTCGGCGAGTTGAAAGCCGTCTAGTTCCGGCATACAAACGTCGATGAGGAGAACCGCGATGTCGGTCTTCAACAGGCAGTCAAGTGCTTCGTTAGCTGAATGTGCTTTTAGAAGATTTTCCCCTAAATCGTTGAGGATAGCCTCATAGCTGAGGAGCTTCCCTGGGTGGTCGTCGACCATCAGGATGTTGGCTTTTTCCATTTAGGCGGAGCGAACGTTACTGGGGACCGGTTTGACTTATACTAGGGGAATCAAACCGGACATATACTGTGATTACCTTAGGCGCAATGATCAGGAAAAGAACGTTTCTCCGAATTGCACTCTTCTGAGCGACAGGACGAGCTTATCCCAAACCAATAATTTTGAGACGAAAGCAGCGGCACCCGCTTGTTCTACTTCCTTCACCACTTCAGGAACGTCGTATAAGCTGAGACTCACAATTTTCGCTTCTGGCAGCGCCTTGTGAATTAGCCGTATCGCGTCGATCCCATCCATCCGTGGCGTGACAATGTCCATGATTACGACATCGGGTCGAAATTCCAATGCTTTGACGAGCGCGTCGCGGCCATCAACGGCTTCGGCACAAACCTCGATGTCTTTCTCTTCGGAAAGGACGTTACGCAAGCCGCGTCGAATAGAGTCTTGGTCATCTGCAATGAGAACGCGCATAAACGAAAACTCTGCCAAGGCTCCCCTCAAGGCGTAGGCGAAGCAATACATGATTCGCTTTAATGAGCCAGATAACGGCACCGGAAGAGACTCCGGCGTACGGGCGCTGGCACCGGTGCGCTGCTATTCTTTATTCATGAAACGCAAGCGCATTGTTCCATCCAGTAATGATGTTAGTCTGTCTCACTAACCGTGGGCATGTCGAGTAGAACTCATAATGCAGAAAGGATGGCACTCTCCTATGCGGCTTCTTATTTTGTTGTGCGCTTCAGCCCTTGGGCTCACCGCATCGTTTGGCAAGCAGTCAGACGAAGGCGATCCGTATTCGTTGAACACCGTGCAGTTCGAGTTGAGGATGCGTTCGGGAGGAAAGAGAGTGACCCATTCCTGCCCTCAGAAACAACTCGCTCGAATCGGGGACGGTGTCTCCATTGCTCTCATTAAGATACTTGACGAACGAGACCTTGACAATCCGCAGATCGTGAGCGACTTCTTGCCCATAATCCGGGACTCCTTCGCGCAGCCCCAACTCATTTCAGAAGAGGTAAACAAGAAGCCAAAGGTTACATTGGTTCTGCTGAGATACTTGCGACAGAATGTTTCTAACGCGCAAACTCAGAAGGATATCGAAGAAACCATTCGATTTGTGACGGAGAAGGCTTCTATTTAACCCATAGCTGCCCGGGAATTCTGCGGCAATCGCCGTCCATGATGAAATTACCCTCACGTCTGTGTGTCGTCCTAGCAGCGTGCCTTCTGAGCGCACAGATAGACATTGCACAGGAGAAAGGATCGATTCAAGGAACGGTCGTGGACGAGCACGGCCTTCCCGCAAGCAATGTCAGAGAAAATGCTGATCGCGCTAATGGTCAAAAAAGAGCCTCGCTTATTCGCTACCCACTAGCACATATGCGGTTGTTGATTCATACGGTCAAGTCCAACCCACTGGCGGCGTTACCTTAAACTCAAGCGACGACTTCTCCTTTCAAATCCCGTTAATTGCAGCACGAAATGGAACCGATATGAACGGTCGAACCTACACTATCTACGTTCGAGCCACAGATAAGATTGGCAATGTTGGCAGCTGTTCAACCGTCGTCACGGTTCCGCACGATCCGGGGCAGTAAACGACACTCAACATGCTGAAGCTACGGTTTCGACGGCTCCTTCGGATGCCGTCTCCGCCATTCCGCCCTAGCTTCTTTCAACTGAACCACGAACACCTCGCGAGGGGCTTCGTGCCGATTCGCCTCGCGGCTGCACATCACTCGGGCCGCTTTCCCGAACTGCAATAGCTCTGCCTCCGTCATGTCTTGAAGGCGGGTGCGGAGTGCAGTCAAACTGAATGCGGTTGTGTCTACCGATTGCATTTCTAATCCCTCACTACCTGCCGCTCCGTGATCGTCGCCGTTTGGTCTTTCCCGAAATCAACTTGGTACTTTAGACCATGGGTTGTATCGAGGACCGCTTTGATAACAGCGTCTACGATTTTTCCGCCATGCATACTTATGCGGATTTTTTCGCCGACTTTGAACTGCTTTAGCGAAGGTGATTCGGATTGGCGTCGGTGGGGCATCCGGAACTACTGCTTAGGTAAACCATTTAGATAGGCGTCGCTATTTTTCGTCCACCAATCGCTAGCATCTTGAAAAGCAAACACATCGTTTGGTGCGAAACGCGTTAAGAGCTGGAATGAGTCGAGTGCCGCGCGTCGCACCCACAAATTGGGGTCATAATTCATACACTGTACAAGAGCACCGGGGGTCATTCTCTCGCGACGAGAACCAAGCAATTTCGCTGCCCGCACTCGAAATCTCCAATCTTGTGACCTGTTATTCAAAAATAGGTATATAAGCTCTGCCGTCGAAATTTTTTCATTAATATCCTTCTTCGACCCGTCTGGATTAGTCGTCCAAATGTCTGTACCAACTGTTCTGTCGGTGTTTAAATATACGACTTTTGTTTCCAACGCCATTTCATGTGCGTTATCGTTCAATGCGGCGTCGTTAGAGGCATACATCACAAGTTTTTGAAAACTCTCGAAATCGCCGTCAACTGCCTTGCCTTTCCAAAATTGAATTTCCTTTAGTTTTTCTTGATATGCAACCAAGTCCTTAAGCTTGTCGAGTTCCGTTGTATACTCTTCCCTAAGCTGATTGAGAGCTGCGTTTTCGGATTTACTTTGGGCGTCGAGCGTGGTCTGAAAGACGCCGATTTTCTGATTAACGTCTACTTTGAGTCCTGCGGCGGACGCAGCTACTGCATCCTTTTGTTGCTGAATTTGAGTTAGGGCGCTGCGAGTTGCGGGGTTTAATATGTTCTCCATTAAATCTTTTGTCTGAGAGGCTGCGGCTTTTTGCGCCGAATCCGAAATCGTCTTCTTGATTTTGTCCGATGCGAATTCCTTGTTAAGTCGGTCAGCCACCAACTTTCGAACAGGCTGGATGGATGACCACCAACCGATAGCTGCAATGATAAGACCGAGTATGGTCATACCAACGAGCCGTTTGTTGATTTCGGAATCGACTTTTTCCTTATGCTCCTTGAACGTCTGCGCTTGTTTTTCACGCTCATCAATGAAAAGCCTCTGGAACTCCATCTGTTGCCGAAGAACAAGGTTTTCAGCAGAGAGTCTGTTGATTTCTTGTTGCGGGTCATTCGGAGGAGTAGGCAGAACAGGCGGCTGGACAGACATAATAGCTCCTTCATCCAAAGCCTAGCATAATAACTGGTTGGTGACGTTGAGGCCGTTTATGCCCTGCATCGGATAACGGTAAACCCTGACAATGAAGAAGGAGATGAACCAGGGTGCGGCGCCGGAAGAGACTCCCGGCGCACGGGGCGCTGGCACCGGTGACCTGCTATCATCCTCCATTCATGAAACGCAAGCGCATGAAGGAAATCATGTTAAAGAGCCTTATCGCAATTCTGCTCGCCATGCTTTTCGTTGCTCTTCTAACGCAGCGACTGTTCCATCCTCGATAACCAGTGGACACAAATGCGGCCACTGAACAGCTCGTGTCGAATTCTAAGCCCAACTGCAAGATGCTGAATTTCCAGAGCTTCGGAACGACGTGTCCGGAATTGCGGCCGAACTTTTTATTTGTGATTGGAAGACCGGGAACCCGGATACGATTCCTCCCCTGTCTCGCATCCTTCGAACTTGCGGCCACTTTGCCGCTAAAAGGACATTTGGTCATGGAGAAAGCACATCTGTATGAAGCCCTGTATCTGGTGAACCACGGTATCGACGAAGCCGTTCGGGGAGTTCAACGCTTGAAGAAATCTCCCAAACTCTTCATGGAGGCCTATCACAAATCCATGGCGGGCCTTGAACGTAGGCGCGCCATCATCAACCTACAGTTCATGCTTGAAATGCGCAAACTGGAAGAAAACGATGAGTCTTACTTCGAGGAGGAATTCAACTGGCTCCCCGACGAACCCCTAACCGATGAAGAAATCTGTCAATTGATGCGCGCCGTCGAACGCGAGCGCAAACTGGAAGGGAAACCGCCGTTGGTGCAGTTTCTCCGCAGGAGCAAGCGCCCGAAGAAAACGTCCAAGAAAAACGAAGAAGTCCAATCCCCCCACAAATTAACTGGTTCACCGCCACCCGCTTCGGGTAGCGAGAGCACCGTGCCGGAGGACGTGCACGCCTAGAAAGAGAATCTTTCTAAACAGCCTGCTTTCATCGAGACCGCTCGGAAACAATCTCGAAGGCGAAATATGTAAAAAACGTGGGGATGATGGCTCATACTGCAAAGTGTCTCCGATGCGTGCCATACGGTTCAGGTGTCGCTGTCGTCCGGCTGGTAAAGGACGAGTGATATACTTCAAGAATAACAGCCCATCAGTGGAGTCAACTGAAAGATTATGCCTCGATTGTTGAGCGAGTATGACCAATCCGTTGTAGACCTTGCAGACGCTGCCTACGGTGAGGTCCTGAAATTTCACTACAATCAGGAATTCACTAAACCAAAACCTAGGCCACAATCAGGGCTTCTCCATCATTACACTACGGCGGAGGGACTCCAAGGAATCATCGAGAATAACGAACTGTGGGCCACATCGGCGTACTTTCTCAACGATTCTGCGGAGATTGTATACGGTTGTCGCGTTCTCAAGGAAGCTTTAGATGAATGGATGGCAAACAACCCACGACCAGAAGATTCCCTCATTCTTGGCATGGCGCGAGGGTTGCACACTACTTTCGGAGACCAGTTCTTAAACATGCACGTCGTCGAGCCGATATACTTGGCGTGTTTTTGTGAGGACGACAACTTACTAAGCCAGTGGAGAACCTATGGTCAATCGGGCGGCTATTCCTTAGGTTTTCAGGTCCCAGCTGCTGACCTACATACTGGACAAGGATTCAAGCCGGAACCGTGCACATACACTTCGAAATGGGTAAAAGTGGAGTATGACAAGAAAGAGCAAATCAAAAAATGCAGAGAGATTCTGGATGCGATCTTGTCGCCGTTTGACAAACCGGAGACTGCTCGTGCGCTAGCGGCTATCGGTGACCATCCCCTGGTTGGATACCCGATAATTTGCAGGGCAATAATCGATTTGCTGATGGAGGAGGTTGTCGGCTTCAAAAATGAAGCCTTCGCAGTCGAAAAGGAATGGCGAGTTGTAGTTCGGCGAAGGGAATTGACAAAACAGGGCACGGACGACGGCGGCAAGACACACCCGCCCGTTTATTTTCGCGCCTCCACCAGGGGAGCACTCATCCCTTATGTCAAACTAATCCCGAGTGTTCCAACTGAAAAACTGCCCGTCTACTGCGTTCGAACAGGACCGACATTGGATGCAAATGTATCAACGCTGGCACTACCACTGTTTTTGCACGCGAGGGGTTTTCCCGTCCGTATTCGGAAGTCAGAAATTTCGTTGCGCCTTTAGGGCCGGTCCAAATTTCGTCGGACGTTCTTCCGGGCAGCTCTGCTGTAAGCATGGAGACTGTCGAGCCTCTGGTCCAGGGCTGGCACCGGGTAGAGTTTTCTGTCACCTTGGGGATCGGTAACGGTCGTTTCGCCAGTTGCGCTCGACAGGTCACTAATCGTGGTCAATACTGCATCTGGGATCAACACCTATATTTTGTTGTTATTTAGTCGTTGACTATATCGACCAAAAACTTAGCGGTGTACCGCCGGACGCACATCTGATTCTGCGACGGTCCGAAGATCGGGAGGGCAACCAAGGCGATTGACACCTGAGGAAGAAAGCGCTGCACCGCGAAGTAGCAAGTATGAGCATTTGATTTTCGCCCCAACAGATAATGATTACCTTTCTACCGCTCGCCATCACGCAAGTTAGTGAACACCATGCGTGCCTTGGCGCAGTCTCTGCGTCAGGAACGTGGCTAAGACCATCACCTATACTGGTGTCTGATGTGGAGCGCTATGATTCGCCCTATCGATACTTTTGGTGGGCCGCGGCCAACGTGTCACAATCGGAATCAATTAACCGACAACCTGAAGATTGCTACTTTCTCGACGATCCACCGTGCCCACGCCTGATTGAGTGTGTTTCCTCTTCGAGGCGACAAGCGTTCCTCGAAGCCCACCTTGATGCTAGCGTCGAAGAGGCTTTTTCAGGCGGGCGCACTCTCGGTCTTGCCAAAGTTCTTGTTGAGAAAGTGTATCGAAGTGAATCGAGCAGTGGTCGTCCTTTGGTTAAGTGCGAGTTTATGGATTCCACCGGTACGTGCCATGACTGGATGATTGCCGAGCGTAAGTTTAAGCGGATGTTTGGCCTAAATCCGTCGTCTCCAAAACGACAGAAGCTCTATCCGCGCGCTGTCGATGTATTCAGACAAATGTCGGTTTATTTTGTGCTAGGCCTTACAAAACCCAAAGACGGAATTTCCGGCAGATTTGGCGGTTCGATACCACTGGTGGTCGGTATCCACACTGAACCTGACTACTACGCCATTTTGGGTGCCTTAAATGACTGACATAACACTTGCCTGATTCGACCCGATGGTGTAGCCTTCCCCAGTTGTTCGGTTCTGGATAACGAAATCTGCTGATCCAGACAGTTTGGAATTCATGATCAGACAGCTCAGATGAATACTCTGCGATCCTATTTCTCAGCTTCCAGGTGAGCAGAATTATGGATACGGCCAAAAATATCTCCTCGCTGCCATCCATAGGAATGGGCATAGGGTTCCGAAAGGAAATTGAGGAGCAAATCTTGGAAAGCCAGTCCTGCATTGACTGGCTGGAGCTGATCGCTGAACACTATATCGGGCGTCCACCTGAACGAGTTGCCGAGGTTACTCGTTTAAACGAAGTGTTCAGTCTGGTCCCGCACGGCGTGGAACTTTCAATCGGGACGAGCGGCGACTTGGATGCTCGATACGTCGATGATTTGGCTTTGTTCGTCCACTCGATCAACGCCCCCTGGTTCAGCGATCATCTGTCTTTTACGAGAGCAGGTGACATCGCCCTCGGACATCTCACGCCGGTGGTAAGAACTTGGAAGACAGTCGAGGAAATAGCTCAAAAGGTGCGGCACCTGCAAGGTCACGTGGGATTGCCGTTTCTATTAGAGAACATCACTTATTATGTGGATTTTCCGGGCGAGCTCTCCGAATCCGAGTTCATCTCGGCTATTTTGGAACAATGCGACTGTGGGCTGTTACTCGATCTAACGAATGTTTTCATAAACGCGACAAATCATAAATTCGATGCGAGAGAATTTCTCGATCAGATTCCCCTGGGTCGCGTAGTACAAGTTCACCTTTCGGGCGGGACGAAAACACCTCAAGGACTTATCGATTCCCACAGCTCGCCAGTTCCTCCTGAAGTATTTGATTTATTGCGTTATACCGTACGTGGCGCTGAGAACCTAAAGGCGATCATGATAGAGCGTGACCAAAACTATCCTGCCAATTTCGAAGAAATCACGCGCGATCTCCTTAGAGCGCGTCAAATCTGGACTCTAACGGTTTCGAACTCTTGTTCGTGATGATTCATCATGAATATTCAAGAAGCGTTCGCGTATATTTTGGTGAATGACGAGGCGCGGAACCTACTTCGCGACTGCCCGAGGCAGTTGCAAGCCAACCTCGAGCTCAGTGACGAAGATATCTCACTTCTCTCAAGTCTTGACTCAGACAAACTGGCATTAATGGCCGAAGGCGGTCGGTCAAAACGGCGAAATTTCCTTCATCGTGGCCTGCCCTCGGCCCTAACTGCTATATCACTCGCGTCTCGGAACCACATCGTCGATGAATTTCTAAGGGCAACAGCGCTACCAGTTCAGTCGGGAAACACAAATCGAACGCTCACGGAGAGCCGGGAGTTCGTCACGTTCCTCAATGATCTTGGAAGTGATCGGGCCAGTGAGGTCATCAAAACCATCGCACAGTTTGAATTGTCTCAGCTCGATCTAATTGCCAGTAAAGAGGCCAGTGCATGGGCCTTGCGAGCCGAGGAGAGCATGTTGGTGCTTCGCCGAAGCTCGAGTGGATTAGCGCTTCAGCGCATCGGAGACGTTATTCTAGGCAAGCACGTACTGATAGCTAAGTATTCGTACGACGTCACTTCTCTTGTGGTTGGCATAACAAATCGACTTTCCTCCAATGTGGCCGCTCTCGAACGCCGAAGTGCCTTTGTCATGTCTATCAAAAGAGCCGGACGATGTCAGATAACGGTTTCCCGTGTTGGCAATAAGCTAGCCTGTCTTCTATTGGGTTGTAAAGCGCCAGTATCGATAGATTCATTGTTTGGGATGAGCGAGTTTCAGTCAGACACTACGTCGCAAATACTTTGTCAAATGCTGTTCAATGGAGTCCTACTACCAACTTCGGTGCTGACCTAGGCAGGAGGCAAAACCATAGCCATGCAAATCTGCGCGCTGGTCAAATATCCGCCCATACAAGGCGGAGTCAGTGCTCGCTGCTACTGGATCGCCCAAGCTTTGGCCAGGCGTGGTCATAATGTCCGAATCGTCACAAACGCGGGTGAGGTCGAGGAAGAGTATCGGCTCTGGATTCCTCCAGACGACCGCAATATGCTCGAAACTGCTTTTCAGAACGGCGGGAGCGTGACGGTTGTCACGTCTGGCGGCGCAAAAAGATCGCTGAAGCATATACCGCAGGCAAACCCCTACGTTTCAAAACTTTCAAGCATAGCGACCGAAGAAATCCGATTTCACAGTTGTGATGTAGTGTTTTCCTATTATTACGAACCATACGGGATGGCCGGCCACCTCGCTGCGTCGTGGACAAGAAAGCCGCATGTAATTCAACACGCCGGCAGCGACCACGGCCGACTGATGAATCACCCAGAGTTATCCACCGCATATCGTGAGATGCTCAAGCGCGCGAGTTTGGTTGTGAGCAGTAGGTCCACGTTTCAAGCGTTGGGGATTCGGCCCGATCACGTAATAGCGCCCATACGCAATGGTGCGTTCTTACCTCGGCGATATTTTAATGGAGCTGCGCCTCCACTAGATGTCGACGCGTTGATCGATTTAGCCAGGGAGCATCCGTTCGTGCAAAACAGGGCCCCCTGGCGGCCCGACGTTCCCGTGTTTGGGATACTCGGAAAGGTCGGTAGAGCAAAAGGGTCCTATGACCTTATTGAAAGTCTTCGCATCCTGCGCAAAAGAGGTCACGATTTTAGTCTTTTGGCAATGGTGGGTGGAACCGATCGAGAAAATTTCATAGCAGCTGTTGGTGAGGCCGGATTGGCAGAAAATACGTGGACCTTGCCATTACTTCCGCATTGGCGTGTGCCTAGTTTCATCCGCAGCTGCACCGCGGTTTGCTTTATGGAGAGAAGATTCCCAATTAAGTCCCATACTCCTATGGTCCCACAGGAGGTTTTGGCCTGCGGAACCTGCGCGATCCTTTCAGCTGAAATTGCTCAAAAGCAAGGCTTCTCCGAGAAGCTGATTCACGGTCATAATGTTTTCATTGTCGATAATCCCTCACGAACAGAACCGTTCCTCGATGTTCTATTGACGGTTGCACGAGATCCACAACGAGTGCGGCAGATAGGAATCAACGGTTCATCGATTTTGCCGCCTGTTCGGGATGATGAGGAACTGGGTAACTATTACGAGGATTTGCTTCGGAATGCAGTTTCGAAAGGCATTTGCGCAGATGCTGTTGGAGACGGTTCCCGCGCCACAGAGGTAAAGCGTCGCTCTGATGTGAAATCCGAAGTCCGTAACTTCCTTGCCACCCAGATGCCAGCAAGTTTTCGCCTGTTTCGATCGGATATCGAGTCTGTACTGGAAAACCTCATCCTTGAGAACGTCGTGGACGGCACTGATGTTTCTTGCCTTGCTCATCGAGTCAGCGAAACTCTGTTCGACCTCAGGGCAAATGTCAATCATCCTGACCTTCTGCAGCTTGAGATTCTACGATTCGAGAAGGAATGTCTTTGGTCTGTGGTCGACCTCGAGGGCAGCGTGGGCAAACCACAGTTTCCACGAAAAAATGAAAGTCTTTTCCGAACTCGGCCTGCTACTCAACCTTTTGAATGTAAACCCTTGCGTTCAGACTGGCTGAGAATATCGGACTACTTCGGTGGTATCGAAGAAGCGGTCAAAACGGCTAAGCAGAACGGGAACGGCTACCGCGAGAAATTATCAAGCCATAGAATTGAGACATATATTTTTGTCAAGCGCGGAGACCTTCTCCCGAGAGCCATAAAAATCGATGGAGCGACAAGGGATGTCGTCGATCTATGCGATGGTACGCGGACGACAGGGCAAATCGACGCCGCGCTGGCAGAACGCGGGGTCGCCCTTCGAGAAGGTTTGTGGAATCTCCTTTATCACCTGGCAAAAACTGGAGTTTTGCGGGGTGTTCCACTGCACGATAACTCGGAAAATGGTTTTTGCATTGCCGACCGAGAGTAAATGAATCAGTAGGATAAGATTGTCAAGCATCCGTACACGCTCATTAAATAACGCAGAAATGTCTTGACACATGACTATCATCTACTTATGTTATCCAGCCAACGGGCCTATTTCTATGAGATGGCACCAGCCTTGCGATTTCGTTAGCGAAGCTAGCTGTCCTCGGCTGGGCAAAGAGAGAAAGCAGTGTTATTCCTGTGGCTCTTCACATTGCTCTTACAAGGAGAATTCGATGATTAGCAAGAGGGGCAGGCTGTTCGTGTATGTCGTGCTGCTCGCGGTAGTAGCATTTGGCTCGCCGAGTAAAGGAACCGCACAGAGCCAGAGCGCAGAGAGTTGCCCAGCAAATTGCATCGTTACCCTGTACCCCGCGTCAAGCTCTTGCACGAAGAACAATGTTACTCGGACCTTTAGTTTGGACTGCGGTTGGGGTGGTCCAGGTACTTGTTGCAATCCAACCATAAAACGATCCACCACTCAAGGGATCGGAACCGAAACCTCCTGTGGCACTCAGGGTGCAGCTCCATGCATAATTAACCGCACAACTAATTATGTAACTTACACATGCTGTTGCAACCCGATAGAGACCGACGGCTACTGTGAAACGATTCTCAGTAAGGACATCTGCCAAACCACTGTCAAAATAGGATGACTCATCGATCATGCGAAATTTAGCACTCTACCTCGTCTTTTGCTCGCTCGCCGCATCGATTGCGGGTTCCGCCAACCAACAATCTCAGGCGCAGAACTACAGCCTCGTCTTAAAAGACGAAAGTGCAGCGGACAGTCCTATCAAAGCCTCAGGACAGGTCAAGGTGCACAGAGAGTCCTCGGAAGGTACCGAAACCGGATCAATAGCATTTGATGTCCAGCTACAGAATGTGTCTCAAAAACCCATACTCGCTTATCAAATTACGATCGATGTGATACCGGAGCTAGGGCGATCTATTCACCATACACTTTTAGCCGATTTGTTCTTCAAGAAAGACTTGCTGCCGGGAGAGGAAGACGGCTATCAAAATTCGCTGCCCGCCCTAAGCTACCAAACTGAAAGTCCGAGCGGAACGACGAACCCAAGGACGACGGGTGCTAGTTTCAATGTCGTATTCGTAGAATTTGCGGATGGAACTTCATACGGAAAGAAAAGTAGTTGGGGTAATGCATTACCGAACGCACGTACGGCCGCCATTGAGCAAATGAAGGCATCAGTTCAGGCATTTGAGACCAGCGGTGAACCCCGCCTCAGGGCAACTCTGTCTGCCGCCTTAGCGCGTGCGGATCTCCCCAACCAGACAAAGGACGTCCTGCAAAGCGTGAAGCTGACGCTCGACGAAAAAGGACTTGACGCGGCACTTTCTAGACTTAACAACTTCCTCAGTGCCGCCGCCAAAAGGAATGGTGTCATGTGAACAGATTGGATTTCGTGTCCGACCTACGGATACGACTGACAAAGACGCGTCAAACATTCAAGGCCGTACGCTGTCTCTTCAGTAGCTACGTTCGATTAGAGCGGGCTTTTCAATTATTCGGTCTGGCCCTCATTGGCTCACTCAGTTTAGTTATGTTGACGTTCAGCGCCGCACGGGATTCCAGACAACTTATATCTCTGCCACCACCGTGGCAACAAAAGACTTTTGTGAACGCCTTCAATCTCGAAAGCTATTCCTTTCCTCAAGCAGCTAATGGCTACCTGTGGTCCTTTCGGGAAAGACTCACGGACAACGAAAGACATGCCATCCGAATTATCTCCCTGCAGGATGAACGTGTGACCGACATTCCCTTTGGGCCGAAGGATGCTGGGACCCTCTGGGTCAATGACGTCACTATTACAGCCGACCATGAAGTACTCGTCGGTGGTTCGTCCTCAGCAGGTGACGGTCAGCTCGCAAACTTCGTAGTGAAGTTGGATTTTGTTGGGAATGTCCTCGGTGTTTTCGATATAGGAAGTCTCGAACCAGGAAGAGTGTGTAGCGACACTCAAGGCGGGTTCTGGACCATCGGCCAAGACAAAAACGCAGAAACTTCCAACTCGAACTACGACATGTTGAGGAAGTATTCTTCGGCTGGCGTGCTGCTCAAATCCTACCTGGCGAGTGACGCAGTTTATTCGCAGTTGGTTCCACGGAGTCTAGAAAACAAAAACGCTTATGATCTTAATTTAATCCGGCGATTCCACGATCCAGAACGTTCGCCGGGGAATATCTTTTTGGTATGTGGAAACTCAAGTGTAGGGGCCTATATCAGCCAGACAAAAACCTGGGTAGAGGTAACCGATGATCGTGTCTTGCAAACTTGGACTGTGGCTCTTCCTGCAAAGTCAACTGGAGTAACGGGGGTTGTGCTGCTGAATGAACGCAGAGTCTATGCAAGTATGAGGATATTCAGCAAGGACGGCAAAGGAGATTTTATGCGCGGGCTTTACGCGCTTCAATTTAGCCAAGACGGGACAGCAAGCTGGGCAACCGTTGACGGAGCATTAATGTCTCGAGCTAGCATCCCCGAGGGCTTCGCGAGACTAGTCGGTCGTGATGGACCCAGCTTGGTTTACCTAAGGAACGGCTACGCCACGATAAACGGCACGATGTTCTGTTGCTCGCCCGGATACTATTCGGGGAACCCACCGTTGTTTTGGAGTAGGCCCTGATGGGGACGTACTCATTGAAATAATATTGTCCGCCGAAGGAGAGAAGCTATGACGAAAGGCGCAGACCTGGGATTTCAACTTCTAAAGGACACCGAAACTATTGGCTCGAAATGGCGGTCTGAACACTCAGAGGCAGAGTTGAATTTCTCGGAATTGAATTCCCTGCTGCCGGCAGAGGAGCAAATTGTGACTTCGGTCTCCACCACGTCGGCCAACGATTCAAGTTGTTGTGTAAGTTGTAGCAGCTGTGTCTGTAGCTGTGGTTGTTCCAGCTGCAGTTGCGGCTGAGCTGCGATACGACCACACAGCCCTGTGTTTTTCGGGCGCGACAAGGGTGCGTAGTGCACAATCCAAATAGGTTCGCCCCCTGGGCTGCCGGTTAGAAATTCGTTTCTATTCTCTTCGAAATGTGCTCTCAACAATAATGTGCCGTACTCTTTGAGTTCTTCCTTCTCTCGCGCCGCGCGTAAGTCTTTCAGATGTTGTTCCAGCGCGATGCGAATTAATTGGTAGACACTTGTTTTCTGCCGCTTGGCTTCGCCTTTCGCTTCATCAGACAGTTCAGACGTCAAACCCGATAGAACGAACTTGGTGAAGCTAGCCATGTCTTACCCCGCTGGGAAGAAAGCATCGTAGTACTTACCGCATTTCAAACTGAAGAACTGAAGCATCGCGTTTCACGCCACAATACGCATCCTCGGAATATCGCTGAACCCTGAAAGTTCGGCTCCGTCAAATCGCCTAGTGAGACTAGACTCGCCCGCGATACATCAGGACCGGTAAATGGTTTGCGTCAGGGCGCGTTGTTCACGCAATAACCCGCTTCAGGCCGGGGATATCGCTTCGTTCTGACAACACGGCTCCATCAAAATGCGCTACTGTTGTTTCGCTGCGATACATCAAGCAGCCGTCCAGGTTTGCTCTGTGAAAATTCGCGCCCGTTGCGTTGCTGAAAGAGAGCTCCGCGTTCTGCAACTTGGTTTTGCAGAATGACGTGCGGACTAAGCGCGCACCAAATAAATTGATGCCTTCACAGTTGGCGCCGTCAAGAGACATGCCGCTGAGGTCCGCGTGGGCTAGATCAAGACCTTTGAGGTTTGCACCTATCAAGTCCCAACGCCCGGGGATTTGTAACAGCACTTCTCCCAACACATTCTTGATGATCACGACTGGCACGGGCTTGGGTTTGGGCGAGAAGGGCCACATCATTTCACCTCCATTAATTCCGTTGGCTTCTCGAACAGTTCGACTGGCAAGTCCGCGTCGGTGGCTTGGTAACGCACAAGTACTGGAACGGTCTCGACGATGCTGTCCGCTTTCGCGGCTGCAGCGGGTGCTTGGGAGATTACGCGATGACGAGTGGGCGGCGCTGGGTGCCCCGGTTTGCAAAATTCAGGGAGATCAAACCCGAGCCCACACTTCGAAGCCCACTGTTTACGTAATTCCGCGTTTTCGGCAAGCTTGCTATATTTATCCGTAATTCCTTTTGCAGAATGGCCCACCCAAAAGCGAATAATTTCTTCTCTCACTCCGAATTCGCGG
>Ga0210394_10003045_pt1 | contig 21811 bp, 16 predicted proteins | sample IncBWC12MmetaG_FD_160121 | JGI IMG/M metagenome (GOLD analysis project Ga0210394, IMG submission 160121) | Forest soil microbial communities from Barre Woods Harvard Forest LTER site, Petersham, Massachusetts, United States - Inc-BW-C-12-M | ecosystem: Environmental > Terrestrial > Soil >...
ATCGTGTGGGCGGCGGTACGGCCGGAAAAGATCTTCATGTCGACCGCGCCGCCCGCGGGCACGGACAATGTCGTACGCGGCGCGGTCCAGGACATTGCCTATCTCGGCGATCTATCGATCTACCTCGTGAAGCTGCCCACCGGCAAGGTCGTGCGCGTGACCCAGCCCAATACGTCGCGCCATGCCGAGGCCATCACCTGGGACCAGCAGGTGTATCTGTCATGGGATGCGACCAGCCCGGTGGTGGTGACCCGTTAGCTCCGTGAGGACAAACGGATATTTACGGCGCTTCGGCGTGACGGGCCGCGGCTTGGTCGTGGTACTGCCGTACATGTGGCTGCTGTTGTTCTTCGTCGTTCCCTTCGTCATCGTTCTGAAAATTTCCTTCTCGGACATCGATCTGGCGATACCGCCGTACAAACCCCTGCTGGAGTGGGTCGGCAAGAACTCCCTCGCCATCAAGCTCAATTTCAACAACTACGCCTTTTTGTTCACCGACCGGCTGTACATCAATGCCTTCTTGAACTCGATCAAAGTTGCGTTCATCTCGACGGTGTTGTGCTTGCTGGTCGGCTACCCCATGGCCTACGGCATCGCGCGCGCCAAACCTACCTTGCGGAACATCTTACTATTGCTGGTCATCTTGCCGTTCTGGACCTCGCTGCTGCTGCGCGTCTATGCCTGGATCGGTCTCTTGAAGGCCAACGGCGTGATCAACAATGTGCTGTTGCACCTCGGGCTCATCCATGAGCCCCTGACCATGCTGTACACGCCGTTCGCCATGTACGTCGGCATCGTTTATTCCTATTTGCCGTTCTTCATTCTGCCGCTGTACGCGAACCTCGAAAAAATGGACTGGCAGCTGTTGGAAGCCGCGGAGGACCTGGGGTGCCGGCCCTGGCAGGCGTTTTACAAGATCACGCTGCCGCTGTCGCGCAATGGGGTCCTGGCGGGCTCCATGCTGGTGTTCATTCCGGCCGTGGGTGAGTTCGTCATCCCGGCGCTGCTCGGCGGCCCCAACGCATTGATGATCGGACGCGTCCTGTGGGACGAGTTCTTCTCCAATCGCGCGTGGCCGGTGGCGAGTGCCGTGGCCATCCTGCTGCTCATTCTCTTGGTGCCTTTCATGATGTGGTATCAGAGCGTGCAGGCGCGCGAATCGGCGGGCGCGCGGTGAATTACCGGAGTTCGTACTTCATTTTGACCTGCCTCGGGCTGGGTTTCGCTTTTCTCTACATCCCCATCCTGTCGATGGTGGTGTTCTCATTCAACGCATCCAAGCTGGTCACCGTGTGGGACGCGGCCAATTCGCCGACGTTGAAGTGGTATTACGCGCTGCTCAACAATGAAGAGATACTCGATGCCGCCTGGATTTCCCTCAAAGTTGCCCTCATCAACGCCTCGGGGTCGGTAATCCTCGGCACGCTCGCGGGCTTCGGGTTGGCGCGGTTCAGTCAATTCAGGGGACGCTTCACCCTCAATGCCATGACCACCGCGCCGTTGGTCATGCCCGAGGTCATCACCGGACTGTCGCTGTTGCTGCTGTTCGTCGCGTTGGAGCAGTTGATCGGTTGGCCCGCCGGACGCGGCATCACCACCATGACCATCGGCCACATGACGTTTTCGATGGCCTATGTCACGGTGATCGTGAATTCGCGGCTGGCGACTTTCGATACGGCGCTCGAGGAAGCCGCCATGGACTTGGGCGCCCGCCCGCTCAAGGTATTTTTCGTCATTACTCTGCCGATCATTTTCCCGGCGATTCTATCCGGGTGGCTGCTCGCCTTCACTTTGTCGTGGGACGATTTGGTGATCTCGAGTTTCACCTCGGGGCCCGGCAGCAGCACACTGCCCATGGTGGTGTTCTCGAAAGTGCGCCTCGGCGTCAGTCCGGAAATCAACGTGCTCGCGACCATCACCATCACCGTGGTGACTCTCATGATCGTCGGCGTGAGTTGGTGGATGGCGCGGATGGCCAAGCTCGACAAGGCGGCGGCTTGAGCATGAGGGACTTCGCGCTCGAGGTATATTTCTCGAAGTGGGAGTTCGCCGCCAAGTTCAACCTGGCCGGATCGGACGGCGAGAACATGCCGCTGGCGGAACTCCTGGCGCTTGCAAGCCCGCAGGATAGGGCTGCCTTCGACGGCGTTTCTCTAGGCTACACGGAGACCTTTGGCGCGCCGGCACTGCGCGCGGAGATCGCCGGCACCTACGATACGGTGGAGCCTTCGCACCTGCTCTGCTTTGCCGGCGCCGAGGAGGGGATCTACGTCGCGATGCGGGTGCTGCTGCAACCGGGCGATCATGCCATCGTCATCACGCCCAACTACCAGGCGGCGGAAACCGTGCCGCTCGACATTTGCGAAGTCACGGGCGTACCGCTCGACATCGACCGCAATTGGGATCTCGACGTGGATCTGCTGCGCGCGGCGCTGCGGCCCAATACGAAGCTGATCTCGATCAACTTTCCGAACAATCCTACGGGAAAAATCATCTCACGATCGACATTCGATGCGGTGGTGGAGATCTGCCGCAGCCGAGGCCTCTGGCTTTTCAGCGACGAGGTGTACCGGCTGATCGAGCGCGATCCCGCGCTGCGGCTGCCGCAGGCAGTCGATGCGTACGAGCGCGGGATATCCCTCAACGTGATGTCGAAGGCGTATGGGCTGCCGGGCCTGCGCATCGGATGGCTGGCTTGCAAGGATCGGGCAACGCTCGTCAAGTTCGAGCACTACAAACATTACCTGTCGATATGCAACTCGGCGCCGTCCGAGGTGCTCGCGCGAATTGCACTCAAGGCCCGGGACAAAATCCTGGCGCGGAACCGCAAGGTGATTCGCGACAATCTCGCCGTTCTCGGCGCTTTTTTTGCGGATTATGAGGATCTGTTCGAGTGGCGCGAGCCGGATGGCGGCTGCGTCGGTTTCATCCGCTACAAGGGCGCGGACGGCGTCGAAGAATTCACGCGCCGGCTGGTGGAGGAATCGGGCGTTCTTTTCCTGCCATCGAGCATTTACCGATCGGAACTCGGGCCGGTGCCGGACAATTGCTTGCGCGTCGGATTCGGGCGCTCGCATGTTCCGGCGGGCTTCGCCGCGCTGCGCAGATGGTTCGAGCTCAATCAATAGTCAACAGCGACATTTCTTTTGGGAGGGATGAACATGAGTCGATTCAGATTCCGTGCCGGGACGGCGGCGATCCTTTTGACGGCTGCGTGCGCCGCGTGGGCCGCGGCGCCCGCGGCGGCGAATCCGCCGGACAAAAAACCCGATGGCGACTCGGAAAGGGCGGAGGGCGGCAAATTCGAACCGTTCAAGCCCGAGACGTCGATGAGTACGGGAACGGTGACCATCGGCGGCCAGGCGATTGCCTATCAGGCGATTGCGGGTACCCTCATCGTCCATCCGAAGGATTGGGACGACGTGCCGCGCGATCCCAAGAGCGACAGGCCGGGCCCTGGGCCCGCCGAGGAGGGCGGAGAGCCCAAGAATCCGACCGCCGAAGCCTCGATGTTCTACGTCGCCTATTTCAAGAACGGCGGCGGGGCTCGGCCCGTGACATTTTTCTACAACGGCGGCCCCGGCTCCGCAACGCTGTGGCTGCACATGGGGGCTTTCGGGCCGCGCCGCATCGTCACGGCGACCGACGCGCACACGCCGGCTGCGCCGTACTCCCTGGTGGGCAATGCGTCGAGCTTGCTCGATGCCACCGATCTCGTCTTCATTGACGCACCCGGCACCGGCTTCAGCCGCATCGCCGGCAAGGACAAGGAAAAGGCTTTTTTCGGCGTCGACCAGGATGCCTATGCGTTCGCCGAATTCATCTCGCAATTCATGTCGAAATACGGCCGTTGGAATTCTCCCAAATATCTGTTCGGCGAAAGCTATGGCACGCCGCGTTCCGCGGTGCTGATCAATCAGCTGGAAGCCGATCGATCGATTGATTTCAACGGCGTGATACTGCTGTCGCAAATCCTCAACTTCGATCTGAGCCCGGATCGCCCGACCGGCAATCCCGGCGTCGATCTTCCGTATCAGACCGTGCTGCCGACCTACGCGGCCACCGCCTGGTACCACAAGAAGCTGCCGGGCGAGCATGCGAATCTCGAAGCATTGCTGGCGGAGGTCGAGCAATTCGCCATGGGCGACTATGCGCGCGCGCTCGCGGCAGGTTCCGAGCTTGGCGCGGCGGAGCGCGCCGCCATCGCGGACAAGCTTCATCAATACACCGGACTGCCGGTCGAGTACATCCTGAAGGCGGACCTGCGCATCGACGGCGGCGAGTTCCGCCAGAATTTGCGCGGCGACGATGGCATCACCACCGGACGGCTGGATTCGCGATTTTCCGGCCCCGACATCGATCCGTTGAGTCAGCGTGCCGACTACGATCCGCAAGCTTCGGCTCTCGGCTCGGCCTATGTCTCCGCGTTCAATGAATACGTGCGCAAGGATCTGCATTACGGCGAGGGCAAAGCCTTCAAACCGAGCATCCCGATCTTCAGAACCTGGAACTTCCAACACCAGTATCCGGCGCAACCACCGCAGCCGGTGTCGGCGCGCCAGGGATCCAATGTCATGCCGGACCTTGCGAACGCGATGAAGATCAATCCGAACTTGAAAGTTCAATTGCACGCGGGATATTTCGATCTCGCGACGCCCTTCTATCAAGGCGTGTACGAGATGCATCACCTGCCGATCCCGGCCAACCTCCAGGCCAACATCGAATACAAGTTCTACGATTCCGGCCACATGGTTTACGCCAAGGATTCCTCGCTCAAGCTGCTGCACGACAACGTCGCCGACTTCATTCGGCGTACCGCCAATCTGACCCGTTGAGGCAGACGGGGCCCCGGGGCATACTCATGTGTTCGCCAATGGGTCGCGGGAGTCATAAGTACGGCAAGGGGAGGACGGCGTGAACAAACTACTGAAAACGCTTCTGATTGGAGCGGTAATCGCTGGAGGGTTGGGTTCCGTGGCGACGGCGGCTGATGCACCCGATCCGATCCTGGGTACGTGGAAACTCGATACCGCGAAGTCCAAATTCACTCCGGGGCCGGCGCCCAAATCTCAGACTCGAACCTATGCGGAGACGGCACAGGGCACGGCTATGACGTTTACCGGAGTTGCGGCGAACGGATCGGCCATGTCGGGGCAGTCAACCTTCAAATACGACGGCAAGGACTACAAGATCACGGGATCGGCCGACTATGACGCGCTGTCCTTGAAGCGGCTCAACGGCAGCACCGTCAGGGCGGATTTGAAGAAGGGCGGCAAAGTCGTGGGCACGACCATTCGTACGCTCTCCGGACATGGCAAAGTATTGACATTGGCGTCCAGGGGGACGGGCGCCACGGGCGCGGCTTTCGACGATGTGATGGTTTTCAACAAGCAGTGATCGCCGCGAGCGGGCGGCGGCGCACGCCGCCCCTCAGCCAGTCCGGCCCCGGCAAATTTTTGGCGATCTCCGTATCGGGCCCGGCATGTGCTCCTCAAGTCATCCGCGCCGCGGCCGTTACCAGGAACTATGCAGCACCCGTCGCACCCACCTTGGCACGATGCGCCGCTCGACTCGGACCCTGTGGCCCTCATCCATGGCCTCCTGGAGGGGCACTTGGCCAAGCACGAGCTGGCCGTTCCGCTGTTGCCGGAGGTGGCCATTCGTGTCGTACGCGCCGGGTCTCAAGGCTCGACCAACGCCCAACAGCTCGCGGCGATCATCAACGCGGATCCCGCCCTCACGATGTACGTGCTGCGCATCGCGGCGTCCGCGGCGCAGCGCCCCTCGTCGCCCATTGCCTCGTTGCAGCATGCCGTTGCGTGGCTCGGATTCGACGAGGTGGCGAACATCGCTTTTACGCTCGCGCTGCAGGGGAAAATGCTGGACGTCAAGGGGCAGCAGCACAAAGCGCGGCGCCTGTGGCGTCATTCGCTGGCGAGCGCGTTATGGTCGCGACAGCTGGCGCACATGCTGGCCGAGGAGGCGGGCGTGTGCTACCTCTGTGGTCTGCTGCACAACATCGGAAAAGTCGTCGCCCTGGGCGCCGTGCACGAACTCGCGCAGCGAGCCGGCAAGAAATTGACCGGCCGCGACTACGATCAGCTCATCGAAACCTTTCATCGCGACATTGGCGTGCGAGTCGTCACCGCGTGGAACCTGCCGCCGCCGGTGTTGACCGTGATATCGCGGTGGGAAGCGTACGCGGCGGACGGTCCCGCGCCGTTCGAGCGCAACGTGGTCCACGTGGCGCATGCCCTGGCCGACTACACGCTGCTCGAACCCACGCAGCCGGCTCGCGATCTCCTGGTGAGCGATGCGGCGTACCGGAATCTCGGGCTGAGCCCGGCCGATGGCGAGGCCTTGTTCGGCTCGGCGGCCGCCATCAACGCCGAATTGGACCGCTACCTCGCCCCGTAGACATCCGCACGGCTCCGGCCACGGCTCGCGCCGCGGGCGCTTTCAATGCGCGCAGCGCTCCATTATCTTGCGGAATATGAAGAAGAACACACTCGTGAACCATCCTCCCGCCGTTCAGCTGGCCGCCGACAATCGTCCGCTGGTGGCTCCGATCTACCAGTCGGTGAAGTTCTCGTTCGACGATACCGGCGAGACGCTGCGCTACCTGCGCGGCGAACGCGAGGGATTTTTCTACTCGCGTACGTCGAACCCGACCTTGACTCAATTGCAACTCTTGCTGGCACAGTTGCAGGGCAGAGACGGCTGCCTGCTGACCGGGTCGGGTGTCGCCACCATTGCCGCGAGCCTGCTGTCGCTTTGCAAACAGGGCGATCACATTCTCGCCTTCGTCGAGTCATATGGGCCGACGCGCTACATCGTGCAGCATCTGCTGGCGAAATTCGGCGTGACCCACACCCTGATTTCGATCGAGGACCTGCCGGGCATCGAGCGGGTCTTGCGCGAGGTGCCGACCCGCCTTGTGATATTCGAGAGTCCCACCAACCCGGTCACCAAGATCGCCGACATCGAGCACCTGACGGCCGAGGCGCGGCGCGCCGGCGCTCTTACGGTCCTCGACAATACCTTTGCCGGCTTCCACAACCACGGCGCCTATGACATCGACATATTTCTGCACAGTCTGACGAAGTACGCCTCAGGCCACGGGGATGTGATGGGCGGGGCGATCATTGCGCGCGCGGAACTGCTCGCCGGCATGCGCAAGGACATCGTGTCGATGGGCCCGACGCTCGATCCGCACGCGGCTTTCCTGATTCAGCGCGGCATGCGCACCTATTTCCTGCGTTACGAGCGTCAGTGTGCCAATGCGCTCGCGGCCAGTCTGTTTCTGAGGGACCACCCGCGCGTGAAGCATGTCCATTACCCGGGTCTCGATAGCCACCCGCAACATCGGCTGGCGCGGCGCCAAATGAGCGATTTCGGCACCGTGGTGACGCTCGAGTTGGACGGCGGCTTTGAGGAAGGTGCGCGATTCGCCGAAGCGCTGCAGCTCTATTCGATATCGGCGAGCCTGGGGTCCGCCGAATCGCTGGTGATGCCCCCGCAACTGCTGGCCGGCGGCGAGTACACGCCCGATCAGCGCGCCGCTTCGCTGATTACCCGAGGGACCGTGCGGCTATCGATCGGCTTGGAGGACGCCGCGGATCTCGTCGAAGATTTGCGTCAGGCCCTGGATCAAGCCTTCATTTGACATAATTACGCTTGTAAGGGAATTCACCTCAAGCATGCCCCCTGGGTGCCGATCTGATGAGGGTTAGGCGCTTACTCTTAGGGGTGATCAGTGAGTCTCGAATCCGTCGTTGTCCTGTCCGCCCTGAGCTCACAGCAGGCGCGCGATTACCTCAGCGATTCGATAACCCGCCCCCAGACCATCGCGCCGCTGCCCCGCGTGTGCGCGCAACTCGCGGAGCTCACGGCACAGCTAGAAATCGACGGCGCCCAGCTTGCCCGTTTGATTCAATCCGATCCGGCGCTCGCCGGCGAGATCATGCGCGTGGCGAATTCACCCGCGCTGCGGCCGCGGTCCGCGATCGTTTCTTTGCAGCAGGCAGTCTCATGGCTGGGCGTTGCGGAAGTGCGCAATATCGCCATGGCGGTAATGCTGCGCGGCGAGGTATTCAAAGCTCCCGGCCATGAACCGGAATCCGAAGAGCTATGGCGCGAAGCGTGGCTGGCAGGACTGTGGGCCAAGGAAATCGCACGCGAACGCCGCAAGCATGTGGAAAGCGCCTTTCTGGCGGCGTTGATGCATCGCACGGGCGCGGCGCTGGCGTTGAAGATTCTCTCGCGCTTCGAATATGAAAATCGCTTGGTCCTGGACGCGCGCACGTTCGGCGAACTCGTCCTCGAATTCGAACCGGCGTTCGGCCGTCTATTGATGACCAGCTGGCTGCTGCCCAAGGACGTACAGGGTGCGGCGAGCGACTGGCGCCAGTACCGTGAATCGAGCCATAGCGATCTTGCGGGAACCGTGCATGCGGCTCATCTGCTGGCGACGCACACCCTGCATCCACAATTGCTGGACGAGGCGCTGGTGCTCGAGAGCCCGGTATTCGAGCACCTGGGCGTATTTCCCGACGATCGGCGGCGCATGCTCGAGAAGCGCGATCACGTGCTCGCGCTGGCGGGATTTTAGGAGCCGATGGTGCAGCCGGACGCCTTCGACTTTCTCTGCATAGGCTCGGGACCCGCCGGCCAAAAAGCAGCGATTCAGGCCGCCAAGGCCGGGTTTCGCACAGGCATAGTCGAACGTGAATCGCAGGTGGGCGGTGCTTGCCTGCTATCGGGCACGATTCCGAGCAAGGCGCTGCGGGAACAAGCGCTGCGCTATCGCCGAATGCGGGGCAGCGCATCGTCGCTCGCCGTGGAATTACGCGGCGACGCGCCGCTGTCGGCCTTGCTGCACGGCGTCGATGGGGTCATCGCCGCTCAGGACCGCTATCTGCAGTCGCAGCTGGCGCGGAATCGCGTGGAATTGCTGCGTGGCCGCGCCGTGTTCCTGGATGCGCATCGCATTGAGGTGCAACGCTTGGATGGTTCGCGAATCACGGTGCGCGCGTCGCATATCCTGCTCGCCACCGGCTCACGGCCGCGGCATGTGGCCAGCGTCGAGGTCGATCACGAACACATTCTGGACAGCGATTCGATTCTGAGCTTGCCGTATATACCGCGCACCATGGTGGTGCTGGGCAGCGGTGTGATCGCCTGCGAGTACGCTTCGATTTTCGCGGCGCTCGGCTGCACCGTAACCCTGGTCGACAAGGCGGCGGAGCCGCTGGGATTTCTCGACGCGGCGCTGCGCGAGGGGTTCCTGGCCGGTTTTCAGGCGATGGGCGGCAAGTACCACGGAGGCGCCGAAGTCGCCGGCGCGCGCTTCGACGGGTTCTCCCAGGTGGAGGTGCAGCTGCGCAGCGGCGCAGTGCTGACCGCCGACATCGTGTTCGCCGCATTCGGCCGGGTTGCCAATTTGGAGGGGATCGGTCTCGACCGCCTGCAACTCGCCATCAGCAGCCGCGGGCACGTGCAGGTCGACGAGCGCTACCAGACCAACATTCCAGGAATCTTCGCCGCCGGGGATGCCATCGGTCCGCCGGCGTTGGCGTGTGCGGCGGCCGATCAGGGGCGCCGCGCCGCTCTGGCGGCCTTGCGGCTGCCGCCGCCCGCGCTCACCAGTCTGGTGCCGAGCGGTGTGTATACAATTCCCGAAATCGCTTGCGTCGGCATCTCGCAGAGCGAGGCCGCGGCAAAGAATATCGATCTGATCGTCGGCCGGGCCGACTTCAGCGAAGTCGCGCGCGCCCACATTGCCGGCGAGCCCGTGGGGTTCTTGACGCTCTTATGCGAGCGCAGCACGGCGCGGGTTCTCGGGTGTCAAGTGCTCGGCGAAGGCGCCACGGACCTCGTGCACCTGGGCCAGGCGGCGATCGCCACCGGGGCGACCGCCGACTTCTTCATCGAACAAATCTTCAACTTTCCCACCATGACCGAAGCCTATCGGATCGCCGCATTCGAGGTCTTGAAGCAGCGGTCCGCGCCGCAGGCCGCGCATCACGAGCTGGCTCACGCAACGGGATAGCGGGGCGCGCCTAGCGGCGTGCGCAGTGGGGCGCTCCTAGCGGCGTGCGCAGCGGCGCGCGCCCGACGGCCGGCTACAGATTGCGAATCAATATATCCCCGAATTCACTGCATTTGACCTCGGTCGCGCCGTCCATCTGTCGCGCGAAGTCGTAGGTCACGGTCTTCTGGGCAATCGATTTGTCCATCGCGCCGATGATGGCGTCGGCGGCTTCGAGCCAGCCCATGTAACGCAGCATCATTTCGCCCGATAAGATGACGGAGCCGGGATTGACCTTGTCGAGATCTGCGTACTTCGGCGCGGTGCCATGCGTGGCCTCGAACACCGCGTGGCCCGTCAGGTAGTTGATATTGCCCCCCGGCGCGATGCCGATGCCGCCGACTTGCGCAGCCAAGGCGTCGGACAAATAGTCGCCGTTGAGATTCATCGTGGCGACCACGTCGAATTCATCCGGCCGGGTCAACACTTGCTGCAGAGTGATGTCCGCAATCGCGTCCTTGATGATGATCTTGCCGGCTTTCTTCGCGCCGTCCATCTGTGCATTGGCCTCGTTCTCTCCCTTGGCGGCCTTGACGCGTTCCCACTGCTCCCAGGTGAACACGTCGGCGGGAAACTCCCGTTCCGCGAGCTCGTAGCACCAATTGCGAAATGCGCCTTCGGTGAATTTCATGATGTTGCCCTTGTGCACGATCGTCACGTTCTTGCGCTTGTTCGCGACGGCATAGGCGACGGCGGCGCGGAACAAGCGCTCGGTCCCCTGCTTCGACGCGGGCTTCAAGCCGATGCCGGAGCTGTCGGGAAACCGTATCTTCGCGAACTGTTTCGGAAAATTCTGCTTGAACAGATCGAGAAATTTCTTGGCGTCGGGCGTTCCCGCCTCGAACTCGATGCCGGCGTAAATGTCCTCGGTGTTCTCCCGGAAAATGACCATGTCGACCTTCTCCGGCGCCTTGACCGGCGAGGGCACGCCCTTGAACCATCGCACCGGCCGCAAACACACGTACAAGTCCAACAGTTGGCGCAGCGCCACATTGAGCGAGCGGATGCCGCCGCCCACGGGCGTGGTGAGCGGCCCTTTGATCGAGATCAGGTAGTCGCGGCAGGCGGTCACGGTCTCGTCCGGCAGCCAGGTGTTGTACGCCTTGTTGGCCTTTTCGCCGGCGAACACTTCCATCCAGTGAATCTTGCGCTTGCCGCCGTAGGCCTTTTGCACGGCCGCGTCGAACACCCGTACGCTGGCGCGCCAGATATCGCGTCCGGTGCCGTCGCCTTCGATGAACGGAATGATGGGTTGATCCGGCACGTGCAGCTTGCCGTTCGAGATCGTGATCTTCGAGCCCCCGGCGGGGATTTGGATGTTCGCGGGCTTCGCGTCCGTCATTCGCTTCGCTCCTCTAAATTTTGCGGCAATGCTAGCATGCGCGACCGGAGACTTAAGCATTGCGCACGCTGAATTCAAATCCCGCGAAGGACGGCTTCCGCATGCCCGCGGAGTTCGAGCGGCATTCGGGCTGTTGGATGCTCTGGCCGGAGCGTCCGGACAATTGGCGCTGCGGCGCCAAACCGGCGCAAGGGGTGTTTGCTGCCGTTGCGGCCGCCATCGCCACCGCAGAACCGGTGAGCGTCGGCGTTTCGGCGGCGCAATTCCACAACGCACGTGCTCGGCTGCCGCGCGAGGTCCGCGTCGTCGAAATCACCAGCAACGATGCTTGGATGCGCGACTGCGGACCGACCTTCGTCATCGATGCGAAGGGGCGACGCCGCGGCGTCGATTGGACCTTCAACGCCTGGGGCGGCCTGGACGGCGGCTTGTACTTCCCCTGGGACCGCGATGACGAGGTCGCGCAAAAGGTGTTGGAGCTCGAGGGCGCCGATCGGTACCGGACGTCCTTCGTGCTCGAGGGCGGCGCCATCCATGTGGACGGCCAGGGCACCTGTTTGACCACCGAGGAATGTTTGCTCAATCCGAATCGCAACCCTGATTGTACGCGGTCCGAAATAGAGGAGCAGTTGCGCCGCTATCTCGGCGTCAGGCATGTGATTTGGCTGGGCAAGGGGGTCCATCTGGATGAGACCGGCGGCCACATCGATGAGCTGGCCTGTTTCGTAAGACCCGGGCACGTCGCACTCACCTGGACGACCGATCGCAGCGACCCGCAGTACGAGATCTCTCACGATGCGTACGAACGATTGAGAACGGCGCGCGACGCGCGCGGCCGCCCACTCACCGTGCACAAGCTCCAGCAGCCGGGACCGCTGTACATGACCGCGGAGGAAGCAGCCGGGATCGACCAACGCACCGGCAGCCGCGCGCGCAAGGCCGGCGATCGCTTGCCGGCGTCGTACGTCAACTTTTATATCGCGAATGGATGCATCGTCATGCCGCTCTACGACAAGCGTCATGATGCGGCGGCCAAGCGCACGCTCGCGCGGCTGTTTCCCACCCGAAAGGTGCTGGGAGTCGCCACCCGCGAGGTGCTGCTCGGCGGGGGCAATATCCACTGTATAACCCAGCAAGTGCCTCGCGCGACCGGCCTCTGAGGGGCTGCCGAGGGAACTAAAGCCGGGCGCAAGCTCTCGAAAGTCTTTATTCTACGCAGCCTTAATCCTTCTGCCCCCACAATATTGGAAGCCGTAGTGCACTCATTGTCAGGTCGATACGCTCGTAAATCGATGTGCGCGCTGGCGTGCGCCGCCGCCATTCTTGCCGCGGGCTGCCATCGCAATAACTTAACCAGCGGCTATGGCATCGGCTGGGCCACCTTGAGCGACACGCCGGGCGACTTCACCAGCTACACCGTCAACGTCGATTCGTTGACTCTGACCGGCAAGGTCGTCGGGGTCGTGACCGCGATAGGCGCCGTTGAAACGGTGGATTTCACCAAGCTCAAGAATTTCTCCGAGCTGTGGAGTGCCGCCAGCATTCCGAACGACACCTACACCACGGCGACCGTGGTGCTCGATTACACGAACGCCAATATCTCGGTGATGGTGAACGGCGTGCCGACGAAAGCCAAGGTCGTGGATACGACCGGTGCGGCCGTAACCACCCAGACGATCAACATCACGCTCGATCCGGTCAATCAACCGATCATCCAGCCGACTTATGCGTCGACCAGCGCCATACGTCTCGCGATAGATTTCGATGTCGCCGCGTCGAACGTCACGAACATGGCGACGAGTCCGCCGACCGTGACCATCAAGCCGTTCATGACGCTGGCCGCCAGCGCGCCCGATACCAAGCCGGTTCGCGTGCGTGGTCCGCTCATCAACTCGAGCGTCGGTGTCGGCACCTACACGGTATATGTGCGGCCATTCTTCGACGAGGTGGACAGTCTCGGTTCGCTGTCGATTTTCAACGATGCGAACACGGTTTACACCATCGATGGCACCACCTATGTCGGTTCCGCCGGCCTGACGGTGTTATCGCAAACCTCCGCCGGCGTCACGATGACGGCGGCCTACACTACTTACGAGCCCACGGCGACGCTGAATGCCTCGGTGACGGCGGGAAAGTTCAACTCGACGTTCGTGGTGGCGGGCAGCACACTCGAGGACTTCTACACCCAGGGCCTCGAGGGTGACGTCATCGCGCGCAACGGCAACACCCTGACCCTGCGCGGCTCGACTCTGCAGTTGAACGACGGGGTGAGCCAATACAACAATGCCGACGCTGTGGTCATTCTAGGACCCAGCACCATCGTGACGGCCGAGGACAACACCACCCTCACCGGGCTCAATTACAATTCGGTGTCCGTCGGGCAGCACATCGTCGCCCGCGGCATCTACGAGTTGCCGGCATCCGGCGTCGTCACCCTCGATGCCACCGGCAACTCCAGCACCAACACGGGATCGGTGCGCCTGCAGTCGACCGAACTGTGGGGGTCGCTGGTTTCCACGGCCGCACAGGGTCTGGTGCTCAATCTACAAACCATCGAGAATTGGCCGGTCAGCGACTATAATTTTACCGGCAACGGCGCCGCGGCCGTGGCGCCGGCGAGCTTTGCCGTCAATACCGGCAGTCTCGCGATTCCCGCCGGCACGGTCGCGGGAAATCCGCTGTGGATCGATGGCATTACCACACGGTTCGGGTCCGCTCCGCCGGATTTCGACGCGTTCACGATCAACAGCCAACTGTCCGTGCCGGCCTATCTCGAGGTTGATTGGCCGAACGGGACCACTGCGCCGTTCTCAGCGGCGACGGACGCCGCCCTGACCATCAACCTGGCCAACGCCAATTTAAAGACGGCCGTGATTCGCATCGGCTCCGAGAGCATCGACCTCACCGCTGCAGCGACGGTGTCTCCGCTCATCGTTCCGCAGGCGCCGCCCGCCGCAGTGGCTGGCTTGCCCCCGGTGTTCCTGCCCTTGTTCGCCATCGGCGGTCTAACGGCCGCGGATACAACCACCATCGCCGTGTACAACACCTTTGCGACGTTTGTGACGAAGCTGCCCACCGCGATCGTTGCGGCGACTCCGGCCCTGCACTTCGTGGCCACGGGGCTGTACAACCGCGGCAACAATACCTTTACTGCTTCCAGAATCGACCTCGTGAACTAAACTACCTCCCCATCATGGGGAAGCTCACCTTACGGCTTGGATTGTTTTGGGCGCTCGGAGCGGGCTGCCTGTGGTCGCCGGGATCCCGGGCGGACGTCCAAGCCGCCGACGCTGAACCGCCGGTTCGTCCGCGGATTTGCCTGGTGTTGTCCGGCGGCGGCGCGCGCGGCATGGCGCACATCGGCGTTCTCAAGGTCCTCGAAGAATTGAAAATTCCCATCGACTGCATTGCCGGCACCAGCATGGGGGCCATCGTCGGCGGTCTGTATGCCAGCGGCATGACTGCGGTCGAGATCGACGCGACCATGCGCTCGCTCGATTGGCAGGAGGCGTTTCGGGACGCACCGCCGCGCCGCGACCTGGCCTTCAGGCGCAAGCAAGACGACCGCAATTTTCTGGTGCGGCTGCCGCTGGGATTGAAGCACGGCCAGATCTTGTTGCCGAAAGGCTTCATACAAGGGCAAAAACTGCAGGAGACGCTGCGCCAGCTGACCCTGCCGTTCAGCAACAGCACGGATTTCGACCTGCTGCCCACGCCGTTTCGCGCGGTCGCGACTGATCTCGAAACCGGCAATGCCGTACTGATGGAGAAGGGCGATCTTGCGATCGCGATGCGCGCCAGCATGTCGGCGCCGGGTGTGTTCGCACCGGTGGAATTGAACGGACGCCTGTTGGTCGATGGCGGACTGGCGGAGAACCTACCCGTCAACGTGGCGCGTGCGATGCATGCCGACATTCTCATCGTGTCCGACGTGAGTTTTCCGCTGCTGCCGCTCGCCAAGCTCGATTCTGCGCTGTCGATTTCGAACCAGATGCTGGCGATTCTGGTGCGGAAAGATTCCGATCGCCAGCGAGCCAGCCTGGGCCCGCGCGATATTTTGATCGAGCCGAACCTGGGCACGGCGACGGCAACGGATTTTACTGCCCCGGCGAGCATCATCGCCGGCGGCGAGGCGGCGGGACGTGCGGCAACGGCCGTGCTCTCGGCGTACGGCGTGGGCGATACAGCGTATCGAGCCTACCTGGCGCGGCGCGCCACGCGCGAGCCGGGGCGGCCGCTCATCCAATTCGTCCGTGTGGACCGGCAATCCAAGCGCTATGAAAAAACCATCGTCGCGGAGATGCAGCCGCTGCTGGGAAAGCCTCTGGACCTCGATCAAGTGGGCAAGCGCATCACCGATTTGTACGGGCTCGGGAATTTCGAGACGATCGACTACAGCCTGGTCGAACAACAGAAGGGGGCAGGGCCCGACACGGGCACGGGTACGGCAACGGGCGCGGCACCGGGCGCGGGCGCGGCACCCGGGGCGGGCACGAGCACGGGCGCGGCACCGGGCACCGGCGCGGCAACGGGCGCGGGCGCGGCAACGGGAGCCAGCGCGGCGCCCGGCGCGGGCGGCGACGAGGAATCCGGTCTCGAGGTGCGGGCGCGGCGCAAATCCTGGGGACCCAATTATCTGCGCTTCGGTTTGAATCTGGAGGACGATTTCCAAGGCAACAGCCGCTACAACGCGGCGGCGCGTTTCGTCGTAACCGAAATCAACGAGCTGGGGGCGGAGCTTCTCACGGATGTGCAGATCGGCAGCGACCCCCGGGTATTGAGCGAGTTCTACCAGCCGCTCGATGCATCGCGAACTTGGTTCGTGGCGCCGAGCGCACGCGTCGAGGCGCGCGATCTGCCGATCTACGCCAACAATCTCGAAGTGGCGGATTTCCGCGATCGCGAGGTGGAAGGCGACTTCGACGTCGGGCGGAATCTCGGCAACTGGGGCGAAATCCGCGTGGGCCTGCACCGCACCAACGGACTCACTCACGTGCGCTTCGGCGACCCGGCGCTGGTGGAGCAGCAGTACAACAATGGCGAGCTTTTCTTCAAGTTCAGCTACGACCAGCTCGACAACGTACACTTTCCGCGCGAAGGCCAGACCTTCACCCTGCAGTGGGACGCGAATCGCACCAACTTGGGGGCCGACGTCGCCTCCGATCGCGTGCAGGCCGACTGGCTGATGGCGCGCTCGCGCGGACGCAACACGCTGTTGTTGTGGACTTCGGCGGGGACCATCCTGGACGGGGACTACAAACCGATCGACCTACCCGAATTCTATTCGCTGGGCGGGTTTTTCAATTTGTCGGGCCTGGCGCCGAGCTCGCTATTTGGTCCGCACTACGCGATTGCCCGGGCAATCTATTTCCGGAAAATCGGTCGTGGCGGCGAGGGATTCTTCGAGTTTCCCGCATACATCGGCATGTCGCTGGAACTCGGCAATACCTGGGAGCACCGCGGCGACATGAGTTTGGGGTCGGCACGCAAGGATGCATCGGTATTTCTTGCGTTCGATACCTTTCTCGGTCCCGTTTACTTGGGGTCCGGCTACGATCAGGGTGGGACCGCGGGGTTCTACTTATTTCTTGGCCGCACTTTTTGATGCGCTTCGCGCAACTCTCAACGGGGTCGAAGCGACCCCGTCCGAGAAAATTCTGTCAAGAGCGGACTTAGAAATTGCGGCTTTCGGCGAGCTTCTCGACTTTTTCGAACACCAGCGCCGGCTGATCGCCGATCCGCGAATACTCGTGCGTGCGCGACATGTCCTCGAGCACCCGGTCGCGCTCCGCCGCGGTGAAAAACCAATGGGTCTTCTGCCAGTCGGTGCCGAGCAGCTTTGCAAACGGATCGCCGGGGCGCAGGCGCACGCGAATGCCGTAAGGGCGCGGCAGCACCGGCAAGGTGCGCACCAGATTCTGAACGTTTGCGACTCCCATGATGGTCGGAAGATAGCCGAATCGCGCGCAGGCTGCCAGCTGATCTCGAGTTTGGTCGCATGCTAGACTCCGCCGCCTTCGACCAGCGAGCATTGGCATAACGATGGCATCGACCTACACGGCCTCCGACATCGAGGTTTTGAGCGGCTTGGATCCGGTTCGCCGGCGCCCGGGCATGTATACGGACACCACCCGGCCGAATCATCTGGCGCACGAAGTCGTCGACAACAGCGTCGACGAGGCGCTTGCCGGCCATTGCGAAAACATCAATGTGACGGTGTACAAGGACGGCTCGTGCCAGGTCGAGGACGACGGACGCGGCATGCCGGTCGACATTCACCCCAAGGAGAAGATCAGCGGGGTCGAATTGATTCTGACGCGCCTGCACGCCGGCGGAAAGTTCAACGACAAGACCTACCAGCATTCCGGCGGACTTCATGGAGTGGGCGTGTCCGTGGTCAACGCGCTGTCGAAGCATCTGGAGTGCTGGGTGCGCCGCGGCGGCAAGGAATATAACGTGAGCTTCGCGGGCGGACGGCTCAAGACGAAGCTCGAAGTCGTGGGCGACGTGCCGAAATCGAAAACCGGCACGACCATTCGCTTCTGGCCGGATCCGCAATACTTCGACACCGATAAATTCGCGATTCCCCGACTCAAGCAGGTGCTGCGCGCCAAGGCCGTGCTGTGTCCGAATCTGCGCGTCACGCTGGTCAACGAGATTACCGGCGAGCGCGACGAATGGTTCTACACGGGCGGGCTGCACCAATATCTGGCAGAGGAATTGGGCAAGGGTGAATGGCTGCCGGCCGAGACCTTCTACGGCAAGCGCGACATCGACGGGGGATCCCTCGATTGGGCGTTCGCCTGGGTGCTCGAGTCCGAGCACGGCATCACCGAGAGCTACGTCAATCTGATTCCGACGGTCGAGGGCGGCACCCACGTGAACGGCTTGCGGGCGGGAGCCGCCGACGCGGTGCGCGAATTCTGCGAGTTTCGCAATCTCGTGCCGCGCGGCTTGAAGCTCACCCCGGAGGACGTCTGGGATGGCGTGAGCTTCGTGCTTTCGATGAAAATGCGCGAGCCGCAATTCGCGGGACAAACCAAGGAGAAGCTTTCATCGCGCGAGTCGGCCGGGATCGTGCAGGGCGTCATCAAGGACGCCTTTGCGCTCTGGCTCAATCAGCATCCCGATCAAGGCGAGAAAATCGCCATGTTGGCGATCTCGAACGCACAGCAGCGTTTCAAGGACAGCCAGAAAATCGCGCGCAAACGCATCGTGGCCGGTCCCGCGCTGCCCGGCAAGCTCGCCGACTGCGTCAGCCAGGATCCGGCGCGCGGCGAGCTGTTCTTGGTGGAGGGCGACTCCGCCGGCGGGTCGGCGAAACAGGCGCGCGATCGCGTCACCCAGGCCATCATGCCGTTGCGCGGCAAAATCTTGAATACCTGGGAGGCTGACACCGGCGAAGTGCTGCAATCTCAGGAGGTGCACAATATCAGCATCGCGATCGGCGTCGACCCGGCGGCCAGCGATCTGTCCGGCTTGCGCTATCACAAGATCTGCATACTGGCGGATGCGGACAGCGACGGACAGCACATTGCCACGCTGCTCTGCGCCTTGTTCCTGCGTCACTACCGGCCGCTCGTGATGGCAGGGCACGTCTATGTTTGCATGCCGCCGCTGTTCCGGATCGATGCCGGCAAGGAGGTGGTCTATGCGCTCGACGAGGCGGAACGCGAGAAGGCGCTGAAGCGCATTGCGGCCGAGAATCCGCGCGCCAAGCCGGTGGTGACGCGCTTCAAGGGTCTGGGTGAAATGAGCCCGCTGCAATTGCGTGAGACCACCATGGCGCCGCAGACGCGCCGGCTGGTGCAGATGACCATCGATGCGCACGACAGTCCCGATCAAATGCTGGACATGCTGCTGGCTAAAAAGCGCGCCGGCGACCGGCGCGAGTGGCTCGAGACCAAGGGCAATCTGGCGCGCATCTAGCGCCGGGAACCGACGGCCATGAAAGATCAAGAACTCAACTTCGAGGGCATCGAGAAGGAACCGCTCAAGACTTTCGCAGAGCGTGCCTACCTGGACTATTCGATGTACGTCATCCTGGACCGGGCGCTGCCCCACCTGGGGGACGGACTGAAGCCTGTACAGCGGCGCATCGTCTACGCCATGAGCGAGTTGGGGCTGGCCGCCGGCGCCAAGCACAAGAAATCGGCGCGCACGGTCGGCGATGTGATCGGCAAGTTCCATCCCCACGGCGATTCCGCCTGCTACGAAGCCATGGTGCACATGGCGCAGGATTTTGCGTATCGCTATCCGATCGTCGACGGACAAGGCAACTGGGGCTCGACGGACGATCCGAAATCCTTCGCCGCCATGCGCTACACCGAATCGCGGTTGACCCGCTATGCCACCTTGCTGCTGCAGGAGCTGGGTTCGAGCACGGTGGATTGGTCCCCGAATTTCGACGGTTCGCTGGATGAGCCCACCATGCTGCCGGCGCGCGTGCCGAATCTCCTGCTCAACGGCGGGTCGGGCATCGCGGTCGGCATGGCGACCGACATCCCGCCGCATAATCTGCGCGAAGTGGTCAAGGCGTGCGTGGCTCTGCTCGACGACCCGGATTTGAGCACCCGCAAGATCATGGCGCACATCAAGGGTCCCGATCTGCCGACCGGCGCGGAAATCATTTCGCCGCGCGACGAGCTCGTGCAGATGTACGACACGGGATCCGGCAGCTTCAAGGCCCGCGCGACGTATAAGATCGAGGATGGCGAGATCGTGATCGATGCGCTGCCGTTCCAGGTATCCGGCGCCAAGGTGCAGGAGCAGATCGCCGCGCAGATGCAGCAGAAAAAGCTGCCGATGGTCGAGGATCTTCGCGACGAGTCCGACCACGAGAATCCCACCCGGCTGGTCATCGTGCCCAAATCCAACCGGGTCGATACCGCGGCGCTGATGGCGCATCTTTTCGCGACGACCGACCTCGAGCGCAATTACCGCGTGAATCTCAATGTCATCGCCCTGGATGGCCGGCCGCGGGTGATGGGGTTGAAGGAGCTGCTGCTGGAGTGGCTGCAGTTCCGCAAATCCACGGTGACGCGCCGGCTGAATCATCGGCTGGCGAAGCTGAACGCGCGGCTGCACATCCTCGACGGATTGCTGATTGCCTATCTGAATCTGGATGCGGTGATCCGCATCGTGCGCACCGAAGATCAACCGAAGCCGGTCCTCATCAAGCGCTTCAAGCTGTCCGACGAGCAGGCCGAAGCGATACTCGAAACCAAGCTGCGCCACCTGGCGCGCCTGGAAGAGATGAAAATCCGCGAGGAGCAGGCGGAACTCAGCGAGGAGCGCGACGGCATCGAGGCCATACTCAAGAGCAAGGCGCGGCTCACCAGGCTGGTGCGCGATGAACTTTTGAGCGACGCGGAGGAATACGGCGACGAGCGCCGCTCGCGCCTGGTGGAGCGCGAGGCCGCACAGGCCATCGCCGAGACGGAGCTCCTCAGCAGCGAGCCGACCACCGTCGTGCTGTCCCGGCTGGGGTGGGTGCGCGCGGCGAAAGGGCACGATATCGACGTCCGTTCGTTGAGCTACAAGAGCGGCGATGAGTTCCAGGCCGCCGCCCGCGGCCGCAACCTGCAACAGGCTGTGTTCATCGACTCCACCGGCCGCGCCTACAGCCTGGATGCGCATCAGCTCCCCGCCGCCCGCGGCTACGGCGAGCCGCTGTCGGGCACCGTCGATCCTCCTGACGGCGCGACTTTTGCCGCCGTCCTGATCGGCGAGCCGGACGACGTCTGGCTGCTCGCGAGCGATGCCGGCTACGGCTTCGCGGTGAAATTGCGCGAGCTGTATGCCCGCAACAAGAAAGGCAAGTCGGTGCTCAAGGTGCCGGAGAATTCGCGCGTTCTTCCGGCTCAGCCGATTGCACAGGCGGCCGCGCTCGCGATATTCGTCAACAACGACGGCGAGGTGCTGGCGCTGCCGGCCGCGCAAATCGAAGAAATGAGCGCGGGCAAGGGACAGAATCTCTTCGGCATCCCGGGCAAGAAATCCGCCGACCGCGACGAATACCTGGTGGCCATGGCGGTGGTCTCGCCCGGCGAGGTGCTGACCATTTACAGCGGCAACAGCGCGCCGATGAAGCTCAAATTCGAAGAACTGAAGCAGTTCCAGGACAAAAAGGGTCAGCGCCGGCAGCGATTCTCGCGCGCTTACAAGCAGGTCGATCGGCTCGAAGTCTCTACTGGCTAACTGCTGCGGGGTCTGGCTCGGGGAGGCATTTTCCGGAGCGTGAAAAACAGGACGTTTTTCCCGCAGCCCCCAGGGGTGCGACGCATGCGTCGCACGGGTGGCCATGGATGGCCACCCCGGGCTTGCGCGCAGCAGGGACTGCGCAGCGCAATGGGTTTACGGCGGTCCGGAAAATGCCT
>Ga0210394_10003046_pt1 | contig 21810 bp, 22 predicted proteins | sample IncBWC12MmetaG_FD_160121 | JGI IMG/M metagenome (GOLD analysis project Ga0210394, IMG submission 160121) | Forest soil microbial communities from Barre Woods Harvard Forest LTER site, Petersham, Massachusetts, United States - Inc-BW-C-12-M | ecosystem: Environmental > Terrestrial > Soil >...
GATCGACGAGATGAAGCATGCCGACCGCTTGGTCCAGCGCATACTTTTTCTCGAGGGACTGCCGAATCTGCAGGATTTGGGCAAGCTTTTCATCGGCGAGGACGTCAAAGAAATACTGCAGTGCGACTTGCGCAGAGAGATGGAGGCGCACCCCATGTACAGCGCCGCCATCACCCACTGCGAAACCGTCAAGGATTTTGTCACCCGCGATTTGCTGGTACAGATTCAGAAGAGCGAAGAACAACATATCGATTTCATCGAAGAGCAGCTCGGATTGATCGACAAGATGGGATTGCCGAATTACGTACAAAGCGCAACGGGAGAATTGGCGGACAGCAATTCCGCCTGAGAACCCAAGAACGACGCACGTGATAAAAAAAATTCTCCTCAGTCTGGTGGTTTTAGTGGTCGCGGCCGCCGCCGTGGGGCTGATTCTGCCGCGCCACGCGCGAGTGGAACGCTCCGTCGTCATCAACCGACCCGCGAGTTTGATCTTCGCCACGGTCAATTCCTTTCAGCTGTTTCCCAAGTGGTCGCCGTGGCAGGACCTCGACCCGAACATGCATCAGAGCGCGGAAGGACCGCGCGACGGCGTCGGCGCGAAACTGGTTTGGTCGGGCAATGACAAAGTCGGCTCCGGCACGCAGCTGATCACCGGCGCAGCTCCCGACCGATCGGTGGCCAGCGATCTTGACTTCGGCGGTGGGGTCGCGAAATCGCTACTGACGCTGACTCCCGAAGGACCGGCGACGCGGGTCACCTGGACGCTCGACATCGACATGGGCGCCAATCCCATCGGTCACTACGTTGGCCTCACGATGGATCGAATGATCGGACCTGACTTCGCGCGCGGCTTGAGCAATCTCAAGACCCTGCTCGAGAGCATGCCGAACGTCGATATCGCGGGATTCAGTGCACAAGAGGTGCAAATGATCCCGGCGCCCATTTTGCTGGTGGCCGAATCGTCGGCGACGGCGCCAAATGCGATCGCAAACGCCTACATGGACGGCTTCACGAAAATTGCCAAATTCATGGCCAAGCACAAGCTTCAGCAGAAAGGTGCGCCGCTCGGAATCGATGGCGCAGCGACGCCGGCCAGCTACTCATTCGACGCCGGCATTCCCGTGGACCGCGGCGATGTCGCAAGCGCGGATGGCGTGCGTGCCACCCAAAGCTACGCGGGCAAGGCATTGAAGACCATCCATCTAGGTTCATACGACGGCCTGCCAAAAACCGACGCGAAACTTCGCGCCTATATCGCGGCGCACGGCTACGCGCAAAATGGCGCCACATTCTCGTCGTTCGTCGATGATCCCGGAAGCGTTCCGATCGAGAGCTTGCGAACCGAGGTTTACGCCCCGATCAAGTAGCGCCAGCTCGCTGCTATGCCCTCGTGCCGCTGAAGGTGGCGCTGCCCAGCAGATGGCGGGCGGTGCCGCTGATGCGATCGCCGTCCACCGTCGCCGTAAATTTGAAACTCAAGCGCATGGGCTTGGTAATGCTCGCCGACCACTTGAGTTCATTGCCCTCGGCCTTGCCGTCTCTGATCGCGACGTGGTGATCGGCGTCGGACAGTGAACCGGTCAAGTTCTTTCCCTCAACGTGCAACTCGAGCACCCCCGACTTATCGCCCAGCGGCGTTTTGATCGTGATGTTCCACTTGCCTCGCAGCATCGCTCCCCCGCTTGCTATGCGCAGGCCTGCGGTTGCCGGGGACACGCGCCGCTGCGCGGACAAATGACGCTCGCCTGCGAGCCGAGAGCATCGGCGACCCATGAGATGTTGAGCACCTGCGAGGCGGCGCGAATGGCGGCGCTCGCCTTGGGAGGAATTGCACCGTCGCCGCCGCCGCGGCGGCACGATTCTGCGACCTCATCGACGATGTCATCGCCGTCGAAGCCCTGCGCGTCCAGCGCCGGCAGCAAATCCACGCCGACGGACAATACGTGCGACTCGTCCGAAGCATCCTGGGTCAAGAACGAGTGGCAGCAATACAGGCGCGCGCGTTTGCCGTCCTGCATCACCGAGATCTGCGATTTCGGCGTCTGCACCGACGGTGCGTCGGGCGTATTAAGGAGTCGAAATACCGCCCAGCGCGGACAGGGGTCCGACACCAGGCTCATATTGCCCCATGGCAATGGAATTCCATTGCCGCGATATACGGCGCGTAGATACCCGGGCGGATAGGCATCGAAAAAATGCCAGTGCCGATAGGGCGACACTGCCGTCATGCGGCGCATGACCAGCGCCGGAGTCACGCCGACTTTGTGGCAGGAGGTCACGCTGTGGGCCTCGCGGATCAGAAAGCGCCGAAAAGGAATGCGTGGGCAGAGCAGCGCGCCGGCGAAAAAGCTGCACTCGAAATCGCGCCAGGCATACAGCACGTCCTGCGCCCCCATGCCGCCGGCCGAGCCGCCCGATTCGCCATCCGCCAAATGCGCGGCGCTGTGCGGGGATATCACGCCATCGCCGTTGTGCAGAATCTTGTGTCCGATGAAAAACGCCAGTTCGTACTTCAGGCGCTCCTCCTGGCTGCGCAGGCGTTTATTGATCAGCACGGTTCCCGGCGGATGAAACTGCGAGCGCACCAAAGCGCCGCTGGGTTTGCGGCCGTCGCCGTCAAACCATTTGATGTCCAAGCCATGGCGTTTGCCTATCGCCATCACGGCATCCAAAGTCAGGGGCATCTGCCGATTGCCGCATTCCTCGGCCGCGCGTTCGATATCGGGGAAATTGTTGTGCCGGGTCTCCTGCCAGACGCGAATCAACAGTTGCGCGAATTGCCGGCCGGTGGTGCCGGTCTGGGATAACAGTTCCGGCAACGCGTTTTGCAGCAGTTCATGCGAAAACAAGAATGCCGGCTCCAGCGGCATGGCCTCGAGGCCGCCGCGCTCGCGGGGCGCGGGAGCGACTTCGACATCAGTGTTCTCATCGAGGAACCAGCGCGCCTCCTTGCTGAAGATGCCGGCCAGCATGTCGAGCATTTCCGCCGACGGCATGCGCTTGCCGTTTTCGACCATGCTGAGGTAGGACACCGACGGCGCGCCGCCGGCATCGACCTGCACGCAGCGCGCCGAGAGTTCGTCCAGGGTCAGGCCGTTGCGTTTGCGCAGCGAACGCAGTTTTGCCCCCAGAAAATGCCCCTGCCGAATCAGGCCCGCCATGTCTTCCTAGTGAAATTCACACTGTGAAATTTCTAATGTGTAAATCCGCAGTTTGAACACTTTAAACTTACCTCCTCCCGGGACGCAAGTTCGGCCCATTTGAACCTTAAGGAGACTGACTTGAGCCAGCAGACACTGAACCGATGGCATGGTGTGGAACGCCCCTATAGCGAGGCTGAGGTGGCCCGGTTGCGCGGTTCCGTGCGCATCGAGTATTCCCTGGCGCGCCTGGGTGCCGAGAAATTCTGGCGTTTGCTGCATAGCGAGCCGGTCGTGGCGGGCTTGGGCTGCATGACCGGAAACCAGGCCATTCAGACCGTCCAGGCGGGCCTCAAGGCCATCTATTGCTCCGGTTGGCAGGTTGCGGGCGATGCCAATTCGGCCGGCGAGGTATATCCGGACCAGAGTCTTTACCCGGTCGACTCGGTGCCGAAGATGGTCGAGCGCATCAACAACGCCCTGCTGCGTACCGATCAAATTCATCACATGGAGGGCAATCACGACATCGACTGGCTCGCCCCCATCATCGCCGATGCGGAGGCCGGATTCGGCGGCAACCTCAACGCGTTCGAGCTCACCAAGGCACTGATCCGGGCCGGCGCCGCGGCGGTGCATTTTGAAGATCAGTTGTCGTCCGCCAAAAAATGCGGCCACCTGGGCGGCAAGGTGTTGGTCTCGACCGCCGAGGCGATCAACAAGCTGGTAGCTGCGCGCCTGGCGGCCGATGTCATGGGGGTGCCGACGGTGGTCATCGCACGCACTGACGCCGATGCGGCGGACCTGCTGCTGACCGATCATGATCCGCGCGACACGCCGTTCCTGACCGGGCAGCGCTCCAGCGAGGGTTTCTTCCATGTGAAAGCAGGCATCGAGCAAGCGGTAGCGCGCGGCCTGGCCTACGCGCCGTACTGCGATCTCATCTGGTGCGAAACCTCCAAGCCCGATATGAACGAAGCGAAGCGTTTCGCGGCGGCAATTCACGCCAAGTTTCCGGGAAAATTGCTGGCCTACAACTGCTCGCCGTCATTCAACTGGGCGGCAAAACTGAATGCAGCAGCCATGAAAAGGTGGCGCGAAGAGTTGGCAGCCCTGGGTTATCGCTTCCAATTCATCACGCTCGCCGGTTGGCACGCGCTGAATCTTTCAATGTTCGAGCTGGCGTCCGCATACAGCGCCGATGGCATGCTCGGCTACTCGCAGTTGCAGCAGCGCGAATTCGGCCAAGAGCCCTTAGGCTATCGAGCGACCAAGCATCAGGCATTTGTCGGTACCGGCTATTTTGACGCCGTGCAGACGGCCATCAGCGCGAAGAGCTCCACAGTCGCGATGGCGGGCAGCACCGAGACCGAGCAATTCACGGTACCGCCACCGTCGGCGCCGTCGCCGTCGCCATCGCCGCAACGCGTGGTGGCATAGAGGCGCCATGAACGCCGACCTCGCCGCGCCGGGTGCAGCAGCCGCATCGGCTGCTGCACTCGCGTCACCGGCAATGGTGGGCACGACAGCGCGAGATTATGCGGTAACGATTGCCGAAGACTTTCGCCTCTACAACGAGGAGTTCGGGCGCATTACCCGGCGCGCAGCGCGGAATTTTCTCGCCCAGGATTGGCACACGGCGCAGCTCGATGCGGTAGCACGCATCGAGCTGTATGAGCAGAGAGTGGCGCGCTGCGTAGCGCTCGTCGGCGGCCAATTGCAGGCGCAACGCACCGATGTGGCGCTGTGGGCCGATATCAAACATGCCTACGAAACGCTGGTGGCTCGGCGCCCCGACAGCGATTTCTATCACACGTTCTTCAATTCCGTTACCCGCGACTTGTTCGGCACGGTCGGCGTCAACCGCGAAGTCGAATTTTGCGCCACCAGCGTGGGCCGCGCTTCGGGTTCCGTGCCGATCCGCGTCTATCGGGTGGGAGGAACCTTGCCGACCGCCGTGCGCGAGGTGCTCGCCGACTTGCCGTTCGGCGACGCCATCGGCGATGCCGAATCCGCCGTGCATCGCATCAGCGCCGAGATCGGCCGGTACTTTCAATTGGGCCGGCACAGCGGCGCGCCCGAATCGATCGAATTGATAGAGCCGGTGTTCTATCGCGGCATGCACGCCTTCGCGGTCGGCCGCCTGATCGGCGACAGCGCGATCACTCCACTGGTGATCGCCTTCACGAATTCCTCCCAGGGTGTGCAGGTCGACGCGGTGATGTTGTCGCGCGCCGACGTTGGCTCGCTGTTTGGCTATGCGCGTTCCTATTTTCACGTCGATCTGCCGGTGGTGAGCGCCGCAATCACGCTGTTGCGCTCTTTCATGCCGCGCAAACCCGTCGATGAGCTGTACACCGTGCTGGGGCGCGCCAAGCAAGGCAAAACGGAGCGCTACTTCGCGTTGCAGCGTCATTTGGATAAATCGATCGACAGTTTCGTTCATGCGCCCGGCGAGCGCGGCCTGGTGATGATCGTCTTCACCCTGCCCTCGCACGATCTGGTGTTCAAGGTGATCCGCGACCGCTTTGCCCCGCCGAAAACCACCACCCGTGCGGAGGTCATCGAACGCTATCAGTTCGTGTTTCGGCACGATCGGGCCGGACGCTTGGTCGATGCCCAGGAATTCAAACGGCTGCGCCTGCCGCGGTCGCGCTTCATGCCGGATCTCGCCGAGGAACTGCTGCGCGACGCCAGCGGCAGCTGCCGGGTCGAAGGCGGGGATCTCATCGTCGAGCACTGCTACATCGAGCGCCGCCTGCGGCCGCTCAATTTATTCCTGCGGGAAGCAGAGCCCGCCGCCGCCGAGGCGGCGATCATCGATTACGGCAACGCCTTGCGCGATCTGGCGGCGAGCAACGTGTTTCCCGGCGACTTGCTGCTGAAGAATTTCGGGGTGACCAGCCACGGCCGCGTCATCTTCTACGACTACGATGAAATCGGCCTGGTGTCGGATTGTGTGTTTCGCGACCTGCCGCAAGCGCGTACCGAGGAGGAGGAGACCAGCGCCGAGCCGTGGTTTTACTGCGGGCCGCGCGATGTGTTCCCCGAGCAATGGCTGCAGTTTCTTTCCATACCGCCCACGCTTCGCGAGGTGTTCGTGCGGCAGCATGAATGCTTGCTGACGGCAGCATGGTGGCGCGCCCAGGCTGAGTTAATCCCGGACGCCGGGCTCATTACAGCAGCGGCAGCGGCCTAGCATTACGCATGGACATCGATTAGCGCGGCAGCGGATGCACCGCCGCGCTGGATTTGCGCATATTGCTCGACAGGGCTGCGAGACGCCGACGTCCTGGAGGTTGGGCCGTCGGAGCGGGTCCCCGCATCGTATGGCAGAAGGTTTGGCCCTGACGCGCGAGCGGGGACCGGTGTTACATCGGTGCTCGGCGCATAGTCGGCCTGGACTACGATGACACGTCTCAACACCGCGCCATTGGGTAGCGCGGGCGCCGGCCACGGCGACTCGCCCGCAGGTATCAAGGTCTGATTGGCAGGTATCAAGTTCACTTAAGGGTATTAGGATCCGCGCTTAGGCAGGGTCAGATGCCAACGACATCCCAAATTTGTGACGCAGGTCACCTAACCAACTGTGGGTTCGCCCTCCATCTGTCCGCTCAATCCGCGAATGCCGCGTAAACAAGGTCGCGGAACAGATTGCGGTAGTAGTCGCGCTGGCCGGGAGCTTGAATCAGCATTAGCGCAAACAGCTGCTCCGCTGGATCGACCCAGAAGGTGGTGCCGGCGAGGCCGCCCCAAAAATACTGCCCAATCGAGCCCGGAACCGGAGAAATTCCGGCCTGCAGGCGCACCGCGAAGCCCAGACCGAATCCATAGCCGGGGAGCAGCAGATCCGGCGCTCCGGTGATGGGCCCCAGATGATCCGCTGTCATGAGTTCGACCGTCTTGCGGCTCAGGAGCCTAACGCCATTGAGCCTGCCGTGATTCAGCAGCATCTGCAGGAAGCGCGCGTAGTCGCCGGCCGTGGACACGAGGCCGCCGCCGCCCGATTCGAAGCCCGGCGCCTCTTTCACATTGATCAACTGCACGCCCGCGCCGGTGTCGGGGTCCTTCGCGAAGGCCTCGGCAAGGCGTTCGTGATCGGACATGGGCACGTGAAACGCGGTATCGATCATGCCCAGCGGCGCCAGGATGTTTCGCTCCAGATACTCTCCCAAGCTCAAGCCCGACAACACTTCGATCAGGCGGCCAACCACGTCCGTCGAGCGGCTGTACTCCCACTGTGATCCGGGCTGATGCAGCAGCGGCATCTTGCCCAAGGTGGCAACCTGATCGGCGTTGCTTTGATGGCGGTTGTAGATCTTCGCGGCCATGTACATCTTGTGCACCGGCCCGTTGCCGCGGAACTCATACGTGAGCCCCGAGGTATGACGCAGCAGATCCTGAATGGTGATGGGCCGCGCTGCCGGCACCAGCTCGATTTCCGCGCCGCGCTGCACGGCGACTTTCAGGTCGGCGAGTTCGGACAAATATTTGCCAATCGGATCGCTCAGCAGAAAGCGCCCTTCCTCCCACAGCATCATCGCGGCCACCGAAACGATCGGCTTGGTCATCGAATAGATTCGAAAGATCGCATCCTTGGCCATCGGCGCGCCGTTGGCCGGATCGCGCCGGCCGAAACTCTCGAAAAAGGCGACGCGACCGCGGCGCGCGATCAGCGTCACGGCGCCGGGCAAACGCCCGTTCGCGACCTCGCCCGACAGCACGTTTCCCAAGCGGGAAAGAGCGGAGCTTGAGAGCCCAATGTCCTCGGGCGTCGTCACGGGAAGCGGAGATGAGGTCATGAAAATGGATCCTGGGGGAGGGAGTGAGGGACTTGTCGGCGCCCCGATTATAGTTGAGCATGGCGGGCGAGTTCGGGTTACGTCATGAAGCTATACAACGAGCATAATCCGGCGCCCAATCCGCGGCGCGTACGCATATTTCTCGCGGAGAAAGGCATTTCAATACCCTACGTGCACGTCCCCATACGCGAAGGAGCGCACAAGACGCCGGAGTTCCGGGGCTTAAACTCGCTGGGACAACTGCCGGTTTTGGAGCTCGACGATGGATCAACGCTGTCGGAAAGCATCGCCATTTGCCGCTATCTGGAAGAGCTGCACCCGACGCCGGCGCTTTTCGGCGACGATGCGTTGCGGCGCGCGCGCGTCGAAATGTGGATGCGGCGCATCGAGTTCGTACTGATGAGCCGGATCGGAGCGGTGTGGGTCAACACGCACAAATATACGGCGCACCTGGGCACGCAATACAAGGACTTCGGCGAGGCGAGCCGGGTGCGCGCGATCAAGGCCCTGCACTGGCTGAACGACGAATTGGCTGGCCGCGAATTCATCGCTGTAGAAAAATATTCGATGGCCGACATAGTTGCTCTGACCACCATCGACTTCGCCACATTCATCGGTATCGAGATGCCTGCGGAGCTGCCGCACCTGCGGGCGTGGCACGATCGGGTATCGGCGCGCGCCAGCGCCGCCGCTTAAGGTGCCGCTGAAAACCCGGACTTCAACCAGCCGGCGGCGACGAGTTCATCGATTGCCGCACCGTCATGCCCCGCCACGATGTGAATACCCGGTTGCGCCGCGTGCAGCTGCTGGAGCGCGGCAAGTTCGCCGAAAACCGCATGCCGATCTTCCTCCTTTATCATGAACGTCGTGATGAGCCGGGCGCGTTCGCGCTGTAGTTCAATATTGCGGAACAGCCAGGCTACATCGCCGAGAAAAAGAAACTCCACGCCGTTCGCGGTTCGCACAAAAATCATCTGGCTTCCGGGTGTATGACCGGGCGCCTTGATCAGCACGATACCCGGCGCCACCGCCAGATACTTCTGATAACTGATCGGCGCATAGCCGTCCAATGCGTGATCCGGAAACTTCGCCGGCAACATGAGTTTCGGATCGGCGAGCTGCTCGCGCGTGAGCCTGGTTGCCAGCAGCACGCTCGACAGATTCGGCTGTACCGTAAGACCGCCGATGTGATCCAGATGTTCGTGCGTAATGAGGATCAGCGAAGCCTTTCCTATCGCGCCTTGCATGCGGGCAAAGGCATCGGCGTCGAACGAGTTCAGATTTTCGCCGCCGATTTCCTTGTTGAGCGCGGTATCGATGATGACGGACGTCTGCGGGAAAACAATGCGATAGGAAAACACCGGCAGCTCGCGTGTCTGCCACCCATCGCCGGCCACAATTGCGGTGGCGGGCGCTCTGAACACCCCAACACGCTCGACCTCGATGGCGGTCGGCGGATCGCCCGGCATAGCGCCGGACAAACGGCGAACCTCGCCGATATCCAGCGCGAACTGCGCATCGTGCGGAACGTGGCTTTCGACGAGCAGCCAGTAATAGGCGGCCCCCGCCACCACGATCAGGACGCCTGCGGCGACGATAAGGTTGCGAATCCATGGCTTCATGCGGGATCCCCGTGACGAATGCGCAAATCCGCGCAACAATGCGCCAACTATAAGCTGGGATGCGAAATAACATGAAACTACTGATGTTGGGCGCCGGCAGCGTGGGCGGTTTCTTCGGACTTCGCCTGCAGGAAGGCGGTGCGGATGTAACGTTCTTGGTGCGCCCCAAACGCGCGGCGCAATTGCGCGATCGTGGTTTGCGTCTTTATGGACCGCGCGGTGAGCTGCACGTGAAGCAATTGCACCTGTTGGAATCCGGTGCTGCCGCCAGCGGCACATTCGACGCGGTTATTCTGAGCTGCAAGGCCTACGATTTGTCGAGCGCCATGGACTCGGTGCGCCCGTACTTGAGCGCGGACACCGTCATATTGCCGCTGCTCAATGGTTTGCAGCATCTTGAAGTCCTGGACCGGGCTTTTGGCGCATCAAGGGTGCTGGGCGGCCTGGCGCAGGTATCTGCGACCTTGGATGCCAACGGCGACATCAAGCAACTTACCGATGTTCAGGCGCTCGTCTACGGCGCGCGCAGCGCCGTGCAGACAGCGGCGGCCGGCGCATTGGACAGCGCCCTGCAAATGGGAAAATTCGAAGCAAGATTGAGCCGCGATATCATGCTCGAGATGTGGGAAAAGTTCGTGCTGCTGGCGTCGCTGGCCGGCATGACGTGCTTGATGCGCACCAACGTCGGCGAAATTGCCGCCACCCAGGACGGCGCGGCGCTGATGGTGCGTATGCTGGACGATTGCGCGGCTGTCGCGGCCGCCGCGGGCCATGCGCCGCGCGCCAACTACATGGCACCGATCAAGGCACTGCTCACGCAGAAGAACTCATTGCTGGAGGCTTCCATGCGCCGCGACATGGAACAGGGCCACGCCACCGAGGCAGATCACGTGGTGGGAGACATGCTGCGCCGGGCGCGAGCCGCCGGCGTGGATTCCGATTTGCTGAAGTCCGCCTATTGTTCATTGCAAGCCTATGAACACGTGCGCATGGCAAGCATCGGTGCAGCCCAAAAATCCGCAATCTAGCGCTGCAGCGCCGCGAAATCCGCGAGCACCAGGCTGACGCACTCGGTCAGCCGGGTTGCATAGTCGATGTGCAGAAATTCATTGGGTCCGTGGGCATTGGAGAGCGGCCCCAGCACGCCGGTGACGAAGAACTGCGTCTTTGGGAATCGCTCGCCCAGCATTCTCAAGAAAGGGATGGTGCCTCCTCCGCCCAGACTCACCGGTTCGCGCCCGAACACCTGCCGCGAGGCGCGTTGCATGGACTCTTCGAACCAGGGCGCGAATGCAGGCGCATTCCAGCCGCCTGACGATGATTCGGGCTCGAAGCTCACATGCGCGCCGTAAGGCGGCTCGCGCTCGAACGCCGCGCGCACCGCGCGGCTCGCGACAACCGGGTCGACCGTGGGCGGCAGGCGCAAGGAAACCTTCAAGGTGATCTCCGGCAACAGCACATTGCCCGCCGTGTGCACCGCCGGCAGGCCATCCGCGCCGGTCACCGCGAGCGACGGCCGCCAGGTATTGTTGATCAACAGTTCCCGATGATCGGATGTCACCGGCCGGGCGCCGGCGGCGAACGGGATCTTGTCGAGAATGTGCGCGCCAAGCACATCGGCCGCCACGCCGATCTGGGCGCGGCGGTCTTTTGGAATGTCGGCATGCAGCTCATCGAGCAGCAGCTCTCCCGTGAGGGGGTTTTCCACGCGCTCCAGCAGTTGTTGGATAAGCCGAAACGCCGTTGGCGCGATACCCGATGCAAGTCCGGAATGCGCGCCCTCGCTCAAGACGCGCACCGTGAGCCGTCCCACCAGGTTGCCGCGCAGTGAGGTGGTGGTCCAGAGTTGCTGGTAGTTGCCGCATTCCGCGTCGAGACACACGACCAACGAGGGCTCGCCGAGATGCGCACCCAGTGCATCGAGATGCGCCGGCAGGTGCACGCTGCCGCTTTCTTCGGTGGCCTCGATCAAGATCACGCAGCGCGGCAGCTCAATGGTCTGCGCCTTGAGGGCCGCAATTGCCGTCAGCGAACTGAACACCGCATATCCATCGTCCGCACCACCGCGGCCATACAGCTTGCCGTCGCGAATCACGGGCTCCCAGGGACCAAGCCCCGGCAACCAACCGGTAAATTCCGGCTGTTTGTCGAGATGCCCGTACAGCAACACGCATCCTGGCAGCTCGCCGGGAATATCCACCAGCAATAGGGGCGTCACGCCGGGCAGACGGCGCACCGCGACGCGCATGCGCGGCACCGGTTGAGCGCGGCACCACGCCGCCATGAGTTCGATCGCCTGGTCCATGTACCCATGGCTCTCCCAGTCGGGATCGAACGCCGGGGACTTGTTCGGAATACGTATATAGGCCTGCAGCCGCTCGACGATCGAGGATTGCCAGACGTTTTCGATGAATCGACGCAAGCCTGATGAATTCATCCTGTTCAACTCCGGTTGGCGGTGCCCGCAGCTCCGGGCCACATCCAATTTTTGATCTCCGGCATGTCTTCGCCGTACCGATCGATGTATTGCTTGTGCTCGATCAGCTTATCCTGCAATTGCTGGCGCAGGTAATCGCCGCGGTAGCCGATCTGCGGCAGCCGGTCGATTACGTCCATCACCAGGTGGAACCGATCGAGGTCATTGAGCACGGTCATGTCGAATGCCGTGGTGATCGTGCCTTCCTCCTTGTAGCCGCGCACGTGCAGATTCTCGTGATTGTGGCGCCGGTACGTAAGCCGGTGTATGAGCCAGGGATAGCCGTGGTAGGCGAAGATGACGTGCTTGTCCTTGGTGAACAATGCGTCGAAATCACCATCGCTCAAGCCATGCGGATGCTCGGACGGCGGCTGCAGTTTCATGAGATCGACTACATTGACCACCCGCACCTTCAATTCGGGCAGCTCGCGCCGCAGAATCGAAACGGCCGCAAGGATTTCCAGCGTCGGCACATCGCCCGCACAGGCCATGACCACGTCGGGCTCGCTGCGTTGATCATTGCTGGCCCACTGCCAGATGCCGATGCCCTCGCTGCAATGATTGATGGCGCCATCCATCGTCAGCCACTGGGGCGCCGGATGTTTGCCCGCCACCACTACATTGACGTAGTGGCGGCTGCGCAAACAATGATCCATCACCGACAATAGGCAATTGGCGTCTGGCGGCAGGTAGACACGCACGATCTCCGCCTTTTTATTCACTACGTGATCGATGAAGCCGGGGTCCTGGTGCGTGAAGCCATTGTGATCCTGCCGCCAAACATGCGAACTCAGCAGGTAATTGAGCGATGCGATCTTGCGCCGCCAGGGCAGCCCTGCCGTAACCTTCAGCCACTTGGCGTGCTGGTTGAACATCGAATCCACGATGTGAATGAACGCCTCGTAGCAATTGAACAGCCCGTGCCTGCCGGTGAGAAGGTAGCCTTCGAGCCATCCTTCGCATTGATGCTCGCTCAGCATTTCCATGACCGGTCCCGAGGGCGCGAGAAATTCATCATCGTTCGTGGTGCCCGCCAGCCATTGACGACTGCCAGCCTCGAACACCGCTTCCAGGCCGTTCGATAGCGTTTCGTCAGGGCCGAAGAGGCGGAAGTTGCGCGGCTTTGCATTCAACTTCACCACATCGCGAAGAAACTTGCCCAGCACATGCGTATCGCCGATGCCGGCAATCCCGGGCACAGGAATTTCGACGGCGTAGTCGCGAAAATTCGGCATGCGCAAATCGCGCAGCAGCATTCCGCCATTGGCGTTGGGATTTGCACCCATGCGCCGTTGGCCGCTCGGCGCCAGCTCGGCCAATTCCGCCTTCAGCCGGCCGCGCGCGTCGAAAAGCTCCGCCGGCCGATAGCTGCGCAGCCATTCCTCGAGCTGCCGTAGATGCTCCGGATGCTTGGCAGGGTCCGTCAGCGGCACCTGATGGGACCTGAAGGTGCCCTCATTGCGCTTGCCGTCGATGATCTTCGGGCCCGTCCAACCCTTCGGCGAGATGAGCACGATCATCGGCCAGCGCGGGCGCTGCGCGACATCGGCCGAACTTTTCTGCATAGCCGCGGAGTCGCGCGCCTGCAGCTGAATTCGGCGAATCTCCTCGACCGCGGTGTCCAGCGTCGCGGCCATGGCCTCATGCATGGGCAGCGGTTCGTGGCCTTCGACGAAGTGCGGCGTCCATCCGTACCCAAGCAGCAACTGCTGGAGTTCGTCGCGAGAAATGCGCGCCAAAACGGTGGGATTGGCGATCTTCCAGCCATTTAAGTGCAGGATCGGCAGCACCGCCCCATCGTAAGCGGGATTTAAGAATTTATTGGAATGCCACGAGGTGGCAAGCGGACCAGTTTCCGCTTCGCCGTCCCCGACCACGCAGGCAACGATCAGCGCCGGATTATCGAACACCGCTCCAAATGCATGACTCAGCGAATATCCGAGTTCGCCTCCTTCGTGAATCGACCCGGGGCACTCGGCCGAAGCATGGCTCGGAATTCCCCCGGGAAACGAGAACTGCGTGAACAGCCGCTTCAGTCCGGCCTCATCTTGACTGACATTCGCATACACCTCGCTGTACGTGCCCTCCAAATAGGTGCCGCTGACGACCGCCGGGCCGCCATGCCCGGGTCCCGACATGTAGATCATATCCAGGTCATATTTTTTGATGACCCGGTTCAAGTGCGTGTAAATGAAATTCTGGCCCGGCGTTGTTCCCCAGTGCCCCAGCAGCATGCGCTTCACGTGCTCAATCCTCAGCGGCTGCTTCAAAAGGGGGTTATCGCACAGATAAATCTGCCCGACGGACAAGTAATTTGCGGCGCGCCAGTAGGCGTCGATTTTTTGCGCCATATTCGCATCGAGCACCGGCCGCAGGGCTGCCTTTTGCATGATCGCTCCTTTGTCACTCATTGGTGGGTCCTCCCCAGCAAGCCGGCGGTCAAATCGGCGATGATGATTTCCTCGTCCGTGTGTATCACCCGGACTGCGACTGCTCCGGTGTCGGGCGAAATTTGCGGTGCATTGCGCTGGTTTTTCAACTCGTCGATTTCTATGCCGAGAAACTCTAGTCCATCGCAGATTCGCCGGCGCAGCGGCGCGGCGTTCTCACCGATGCCGCCGGCGAACACCAACGTATCCACTCCGCCGAGCACTGCTGCAAACGAACCGATCCACTTCTTCGCCTGATAACAGAACAGCGCCAGCGCTTCGCGGGCGCGCGAGTCCTCAAGTTCACGGTCGAGCAAATCGCGGACATCGCCGCTGGTTTCCGAAACTCCGAGGAGTCCGGATTCGTGATTGACCATGGTCTGAAATCGTTCCGCGTTCATGGATTCGGCATGCGCCAGGAAACTCATCAGTCCGGGATCCAAATCACCCGAGCGGGTGCTCATGACCAAACCGGCCGCGGGCGTAAAACCCATGCTGGTATCGATGCAGCGACCGCCCTGCACCGCGGCGAGACTGGCGCCGCTGCCCAAGTGCGCCAGGATGACGCGGCCACAAGCCGCGGCCGGGCCGGCGATGCGCGTCAATTCCTGCATCAGGAACGTGTAGGACAAACCGTGGAAGCCATAGCGCTGAACCCCCTTATGGGCGTAGCGTCGCGGTATCGGCAATTGCGTGGCAACCCCGGGCATGCTGCGGTGAAACGCGGTGTCGAAACACGCGACGTGCGGCACCTTGGAATACGCTCGTTGCAGCGTCTCGATGAGTTCGATTTCCCGCGGCATGTGCTCCGGATCATACGGCGTGATGCGGCGAAGCTCGGCCAGCAGCCCCGCAGTAACGCGCTCGGGCGCGGTGTGCAGCATTCCATGCACCACCCGATGGCCGACGGCATCAGGAGCTGGCGATGCCGATCCTTGCAACCATTCCACCAGCGAGTCGACGGCTCCGCGGCCATGGGTTGCGTCCATGTCGATTTGCGTCGCCGTCCCGCCGTTTGCATGCACCGTCAAGTAAACGTCCGGGCTCCCGATCCGCTCCATTTTTCCGTCCAGCACACGGATCGGCCGCCCGGCGCACTCAAACAGAGCAAAGCGAATGCTCGAAGAGCCGGCGTTGATGGTCAGAATGTTGGTCATGGAACTAAAATCTGCATCGTCAAAAGACTTTGAGCAGCAGCCACAGTTCAACCCGGTATGATGTCAGCGAGGTTACGAATGCCACACTATCATGCGGTTGTTTGGATAGATCATCAAAAGGCGACCGCCTGGCACTTCACGCCGACGGCGCAGGAAAACACCCATATTCACGCCCATGACCAGCACCTGCGCGTGCACAGCCGCAAGAGCACCCACGGGGCCCACAAATCCCCCGCCGACCATCGCTTTTTCGAGGAAGTCGCGCAGGCGATTACGGGCGCGCACGAGATCTTGCTGATGGGTCCTGCGCAAACAAAACATGAGTTTGCGGTCTACTTGCGCGACAAGCACCCGCAGCTGGCAAAGTCGATCGTTGCCGTCGAGAACGCCGATCATCCAACCGATGCGCAGGTCCTAAGCTACGCGCGCAAGCACTTCCCAGCGCTCGATCGGCTGCAGTGACTGACGCTTAGGGAGAGCGCAGCGCCGCCTCGACGAGTTTGCTCAAGCCCGCAATGTTGGCCATCAATGCAGCAGGAAATCCATGACGTTGCTGCAGGTACTCCGGCGTATTGAAGGACACCCGGCAATGGTTCGATTCATCCTGCCACGCGAGCACCTTTAACGGCAGATCGAGAGCGAGCGTTGGCGCTGCAACCATCATCGGCGTGCCGCCGGTCGGATTGCCGAGAATCAACAATTGCGTCGGCGGAAGCGCAAGTCCGACCGCCGCGGCATCTTTGCTGAAATTGATGCGTGCAAACACGGTCATGCCATGGCTCTTCGCCACGCTCTCCAGCCGGTCCAGCGTTGCATCGACTCCGCGTGACGAGGCCAGCGTCCTGATCCCTTTGTCCGTATCGGCAGTATTCATTCCACACCCCGCTTGCATGGCATTTGATACCCTGCCCCATCGATTATTTTCTGTCCACTTGGGTCTTGGAGCAACCTGATGGAAGCTTTCTTGGTCTCAATCACGACGATCTCAGTTGCCGAAATCGGCGATCGTACCCAGCTCCTATCGCTGCTGTTGGCGGCGCGCTTTCGCAGACCCTGGCCCATCATCGCCGGGATCTTGTGCGCGACGCTGGCCAATCATGGGGTGGCGGGTTTCGTCGGGGTGTGGTTCGGCAGCCTGCTGAAACCCCGCACCCTGCAAGTCGTCGTCGGCATCAGCATGATTGCGATGGCGCTCTGGACCTTGAAGCCCGACAAGCTGGATGAGAAAGCCGGCGCGACCAAGGCCCTGGGCGCATTCCTCGCCACATTGACCAGCTTCTTCATCGCGGAGATCGGCGACAAGACGCAAATCGCGACGGTCGCGCTCGCCGCCGCCTACCCGAATCTGCTGGCTGTGGTAGCTGGTACCACCGCCGGCATGATGCTCGCCAATGTGCCCGTGGTGTTCCTGGGAAAGGCGTTTGCCGATCGCCTGCCGCTCAAAGCGATTCATTTGGGAGCTGCCGCCCTGTTCATGGTGTTGGGGGCTGTGTTCCTGGCGCGCGCGCTTTGGCATTAAACCTAGGTAGGTGCGCTAGGATATACGCATGGGTCACGTAGCCAACGAAAAAACCAAGCTGCTGAATCGGCTCAAGCGCCTGCGGGGCCAGATCGATGCCATCGAGCGGGCCGTCGAAGCCGACCACGAGTGCGCCGGCGTGCTGCAGCAGGCGACTTCCTGTCGCGGCGCATTGGACGGTTTCATCGCCGAGGTAATCGAAGATCACATTCGCGAGCACATGATCGATCCGCGCGCGGGCCGCGACGATCCGCGGGTGGTCGCCGCCGAGGATCTCGTCGAAATCGTGCACGCCTACCTGAAAAAATAGCGCGACCCTCAAGCGTCCAAAGTGCGTGGACATATAGGGGGGTATACTATACCATGCGGCGCATTATGACGCGCGCGCCGATCCCGGGAATCACCACGCAGGCCAGACGCCACGCGCTCGATAAATTCATCGCGCCGCTGGCGCTCGCGGCCGCCATATTTCATTCGCCATGGTCTGCTGCCGCCGCCGAGGAGAGCTGGGCCGCTCATGGCCAATTCACCTACGTGGAACAGTCGACCTCGGACTTCAACGCGCCGTATCGGGGCCCCAACAGCCTCTCGCCCGACAAGGGCGCGGAAACCACCGACGCAACGCTGTACCTGGGAGCGCGGCTGTGGCGCGGCGCCGAAGGATGGATCAACGGTGAAATCGACCAGGGCTTCGGACTCGATAACACATTGGGTGTCGCGGGGTTCCCGAGCGGCGAAGATTACAAGGTTGGCAAAAATCAACCGTATTTTCGGCTGCCGCGTTTATTCATCCGCCAGACCGTGGACTTGGGCGGCGAGCAGCAGCCGGTCGAGGCGCAGGCCAATTGGTTGGGCCGCCAGCAGAGCGCCGATCGCGTGGTCATCTGGCTTGGCAAATTCAGCGTCGTCGATGTTTTCGACACCAATCAATACGCCCATGATCCGCGCGCGGATTTTTTGAATTGGGCCGCTATCGACGCCGGCAGCTTCGACTACGCGGCGGATGCCTGGGGCTATACGGTGGGCGCCGCGGTGGAGTGGTACCAAGGCGCTTGGACCTATCGGGCCGGCATCTTCGATTTGTCCAATGTGCCGAACAGCGTGCACCTGGAGCCGGGATTGCACGAATTTCAAACCGACCTGGAGATCGAGCATCGTCATGAAATCGCCGGCCGGCCCGGCCGCTTGCTGCTGACGGTATTCGATAGCCGCGGCCGCATGGGGCTGCTGCAAGAGGCTGTGCAGGCTGCAGAGAGTTCTGGGTCGCCCGTGGACATCGCCGCAGTTCGGGCTTACCGCACTCGCATCGGCGCAAGCCTGAATTTGGAGCAGCAGATCGCCCCGGATCTGGGGGCGTTCGTTCGCGCCGGCAAGGCCGGCGGCAACGTCGAGGCGTACGAATTCACGGACATCGACCGCACGCTGGCCGCGGGCTTGTCGCTGCAAGGAGCGCGCTGGCATCGGACCGATGACACCGTCGGAGTCGCCGCCATCAACAATGGCATATCCGGCTCGCGCGAGGCTTATTTGAATGCCGGCGGCTTGGGCCTTCTGGTGGGCGATGGCCAATTGCCGCACCCCGGTCCGGAAGAAATCGTCGAAACCTACTATTCAGCCGCGGTGTTGAAATTCGCGCACCTCAGTTTGGACTATCAATACATCAATCATCCCGCTTACAACCGCGATCGCGGACCGGTTTCGGTGGTTGCAGTGCGACTGCACGCGCAGTTCTAACGGGGCCGAACCTCACTTGCCCCTGCTCCGGCCGCTCAGTAACATCGGCCGGCACACCCAAACTGGCGAACAAGGAGAATCCCGTGGGATTAGCATCAGAATTCAAAGAATTTGCAATGAAGGGCAACGTGGTTGACCTGGCGGTGGGCGTGATCATCGGCGCGGCATTCGGCAAGATTGTCTCCTCGCTGGTCGGCGATGTCTTCATGCCGGTGATAGGAAAGGTGGTCGGCGGCATCAACTTCTCGGATCTGGCGATCGGCCTGGGCGCGGACCCCACCGGCAAGGCGGTACTCATCAAGTACGGCGCGTTCGTTCAAACCTTGTTTGATTTTGTCATCATTGCGATCGTACTGTTCATGTGCATCAAGGGCATCAACAAGCTCAAGAAGCCGCCGCCCGCGCCCGTCGCTGCGCCCGCGGCGCCGCCCCGCTCCGAAGTGCTTCTCGAGGAAATTCGCGATTTGCTCGCCAAGCGCGTCTGAATGATGCCCGCTGGTCGCGTCAGCGGTGACTACGGTAAACCTGGTTTTCAGCTTCTAGTCAAAACGCAGTTTGCTCAAGGAGGCTTTTATGGGATTGTTCGACGGGATTTTGGGTGGCGTGGTCGGTGCCGAGATGGCCACCGTCGTCAATGGCCTCATCGAAAAACACGGCGGCGTACAGGGTATTGTCGCGCAGTTGGAGCAGCAAGGACTGGGCGGTACGGTGCGCTCATGGGTCGGGACCGGCGCCAACCAACCCATCACAGCCGAGCAAATACATCAGGCGTTCGGTTCTGACACGGTCAAGGAATTGGCCGCCAAGATCGGCCTATCGCCCGATGTGTTGGCCGCCAAGCTTTCGCAGGTTTTGCCGCAGGCAATTGACAAGATAACCCCCGGCGGCGCCGTTCCGAAGGCCTGATCGAGTTCACGTCGATTGCATTCAAGGAGATCGGTCATGTTCAAAACAGCGGTGTTCATTTTCCTTCTCGGCTTGGGTGTAGTGGCAGCGCGGGCCGCCGATACGGGACCGCGTTTCTTCGCACCGCCCGGTGCCGATCCAAAAACATCACCGCCCTTCAGCAATGCCGTCATGGTCGATGGGACGTTCTATGTAGCAGGTCATCTGGGCCTCGACCCCGCCACCGGCAAGGCTGGATCCGACGCGGAAACGGAAGCGCGGTTGGTGATGGACGCGGTCAAGCAAACCCTGGAGAAGGGAGGATTGACGATGGACGATCTCGTCTCGGTCACCGTTTACTGCACCGATCTTGATCTTTACGACAAATTCAACGCCGTCTATCGCGGTTATTTTCACGAGCATTATCCCGCGCGCGCCTTCATCGGGGTTGCGAAGCTGGTGCGCGGCGCTCACTTCGAAATCGCGGGGGTCGCCGTCAAGTCGAAAACGCCGCGCAAGCCCTAGCTGCTGATGCCAGCAAAATGGCTAGCCGTCGATGTATTTCTTCAGCCGCTCGATCTGCTCGCCGAGCACGCGATCGACAACTTTCGATAATTCGTCAAAGCCGTCTTTGGCGAAGCCCCCGACCGCGTAGCTCAGGGAAATGTCGGTGCCATTGCCGCTGTTCTTCAGGCTCCAGGTCATGGCGCTCTCCACACCCATGCCCTGCAGAGGTCCCAAGGCGCCGCGCAGCCTCAGGGATTTGCCCGGCGCGGCATAAACGACGCGCATGAACTCGGCTGAACCGCCGTCGGGAAAGTTCTCGCACCAACAGCCGCCGGCGCGCGCATCCAGCACGAAGTTCGCGGCGTTATGAGAAAACGAGTGATCGGAGCTCCACCAGCGCCCGGGCAGCAACAGCGCGGCATAGGCTTTGTCGGGCGCCGCGGCAACATGCACGGTTTCGCGAACCTCGAAACCATTGGCTGCGGCGGCGAGCACTTCGGCCGCCGCCCGGTCGGGGAACTGCAATAGTCCCAACAGTCCGAACGGTCCCAATAGTCCCGCGACAGCCGATAGTCTGCTTAAGCTGATCATATCCCGCGCTCCTTCTCGGTCACGCAGGCATTTTACCAAGCCTAGGTGGCGCGCGGTTGCTCGGTGAGCATCCTGTAGATTTTGAGCACTCTGGGGACGTAGGCCATGGTTTCGGTGAATGGCGGTATTTGTCCGCCATTGCGGTCGACCGCCTCTTCGCCGGCGTTGTACGCCGCCAGCGCCAACCTGATGTCCTTCCCGAAGCGGTCGAGGAGAAATTTCAAATAACGGGCGCCCGCGTGAATATTTTGCCGCGGGTCATAGGGATTCGAGACGCCGAATCGCGTGGCGGTTGCCGGCATCAGCTGCATCAGCCCGACGGCGCCGCGCTTCGATACGGCATGTGAATTGAACCCGGACTCCACCACGATCACCGCGCGCAATAGATTCGGTTCCAGTGCCGAGGAGACCGCGGCGTGCTCGATGATGGAATCGAACTGCGTGGCTCTGGCGAGCAGCTGCGCATCATAGCGATCACCGCTCTCGGTGCGATCCCGCGGCGAAAGATCCAGCAATCGATAGCGATTGTTGTCGGGAATATCCGTGTAGTGGCGCTGCCCTTGGGAATCCAAATAGGTATAAATCTTTGGGTTTGCCGCAACGGCCGATTGGGCGATGAGCATTGCCAGGAAAATTGCGAGCTTCGGCGCCATGGGTTTTAGTCCTTGGCCGAAACCCTATAGGGATCGCTGGATCGCCGATGGGACCTGTATCAAACATCCGCTTGCCGGCGCCAAATCCGCACGCCAGAGGGCCTACGGAGGCGACATAAGGCGGCCCGAATCTTCAATCGACGTCGGTTTGCAGCGGCTCCAGCAAGGTCTCGTCGTTGTTTTGTGGCGCGTCGACCCGGCTGCTGGTCGCGTACGCGATCATCCGCTCGTTGGCATAGGCAGCCAGCGCGGTAGCAGCGGATTCCTCGGCCCCGAATAACCATAATCCGCGCTG
>Ga0210394_10003047_pt1 | contig 21809 bp, 35 predicted proteins | sample IncBWC12MmetaG_FD_160121 | JGI IMG/M metagenome (GOLD analysis project Ga0210394, IMG submission 160121) | Forest soil microbial communities from Barre Woods Harvard Forest LTER site, Petersham, Massachusetts, United States - Inc-BW-C-12-M | ecosystem: Environmental > Terrestrial > Soil >...
CTGAGGTTCGCGATCCGCGAAGGCGGCCACACGGTCGGGGCCGGCGCCGTCGTCGAGATCATCGAGTAACCCATGCCCAACGGAGAGAAAATTCGGATTCGTTTGAAAGCGTACGATCACCGGATCCTCGATCAATCAACGAAAGAAATCGTCGACACGGCGAAGCGGACCGGGGCGGATGTGGCGGGGCCGATCCCTCTGCCAACGGTCATCAACCGCTGGACAGTCTTGCGGTCGCCGCACGTGGACAAAAAATCGCGCGAGCAGTTCGAGATGCGCACGCACAAACGCCTGATCGACATTCTCGAGCCAACGCCCGACACGGTTGACGCGCTGATGAAGCTCGATCTGCCGCCGGGCGTGGACGTTGAGATTAAGGCTTTCGGCCGGGAACACACAACCAAGTAACGCAACGCGAGAAAGCGGAGAAGAGCGAACGAAATGGGAGTCAACGGCATACTCGGCATCAAGTTGGGGATGACGCAAGTCTTCGCCGAAGACGGCAGCGCGGTGCCCTGCACCGTGCTGCAAGCGGGGCCGTGCGTCGTCGTCCAGCGGCGAACGAAGGACAAAGATGGCTACGACGCGGTGCAGCTAGGCCTCGTCGAATTCATCAAACCGCAACGCGTTCGAAAGCCCATGACCGGGCATTTCAAGAAGGCTGGCGTTGCTCCAATGCGCTACGTCCGCGAAATACGAATCAGCGATTCGAAGGATGAATCGAAGGCGGGCGATCGCGTTCTGGTCGACGGCTTCAAGATCGGCGAGTTCGTCGACGTCACCGGCGTGAGCAAAGGCAAGGGTTTTCAGGGCGGCGTGAAGCGCTGGCACTACGCGGGAGGCGACGCGTCGCACGGGTCGATGTTTCACCGCGCGCCAGGTGGTATCGGCGCCAGTTCGTTTCCCTCGCGCGTGTGGAAGGGACAGCATTTTCCCGGGCACATGGGGAATGAGCGAAAGACTTCGAAGAATTTGCGTGTTGTAAAAATTGATTCGGATGAGAACCTGCTGCTCGTGCGCGGCGCGGTGCCGGGCCCGCAAGGCAGCTATTGTTTTATTCGTAGGGCCAAGACCGCTCGTTAGACCGTTCAAAACGAGACGATAAAGAGACGACGATGCCCGTTGCGGACGTAAAAAATCTCGAAGGCAAGAAAGTCGGCCAGATTGAACTCGCCGACGACGTGTTTGCGGTGAAGGTGAATCAAAACCTGCTGCACGAAGCGGTGCGCCATCACCTCGCCGGCGAACGCGCGGGAACGCACAAGACGAAAGATAAGAGCGAAGTGAGCGGCTCGGGCAAGAAGCTTTGGAAGCAGAAAGGAACGGGACGAGCGCGAGTCGGCTCGATTCGTTCGCCGCTCTGGCGCCACGGCGGCACGGTTCACGGCCCCACGCCGCGTAGCTACGATTACGCGCTGCCCAAAAAAATGATTGTGGGCGCCTTGCGCTCGGCGCTTTCCGCGAAGTTCGCGCAGCAGAAGCTGACGATTGTGGATGGCTGGGCGCTGGAAACGCACAAGACGAAAGCGTTTCGCCTCGCACTCGGCAAGCTCGACAAGGACACTCGTACGATCCTCGTCGTTGAAAACGGGGACAACGTCAATCTCGAACGTGCGAGCCGAAACATTGAAGGTGTAACGCTGGTTCCGGCGACGGGCCTCGAGCCGTACGATTTGCTGCGGCACGATCACCTGATGCTGTCCCGCGAAGCCGCTGCAAAAATTAGCCGCGCACTTTCGGCAACCAAGCCTGAGATGCCGATTCAGATCGAGCCGGCCCCGCGGCCCAAGAAGGAACCGGCGGGAAAGACCGAGCACAAGCCGGCGGCGAAAGCCGAAGCGGCGCCGAAAGCGGCGAAAAAGCCCGCGGCAGCGAAAAAAGAAAAGCCGAAGGCAAAGCCCAAGGTGAAAAAGGAATAGGCCATGGCGACGAGGCTCTATCAAGTTATCCGGCGGCCGATCATCACCGAGAAGGGTCTTGGCGTGAAGGAGACGCAGCACACGGTGGTATTCGAAGTCGCTCACGATGCGACGAAAACAGAAATTAAAGAAGCGGTGCAGCTCGTTTTTAAGGTGAAAGTGGACAACGTGCGCACGGCGAATTTTCACGGCAAATTCCGCCGCCGCGGCCGCGCGGAAGGCCACCGGCGCGACTGGAAGAAGGCGTACGTGAAGCTGAAGGCTGGCGAAAAAATGATCGAGTACGCCGACAATCTGTAGCCTTAGCACGGTCACGGCAATAGTGGTTGGCAATCGGCGAAGAAGTAAGAGGCAACAATGGCACTAAAAACATTCAAGCCGTACACGCCGTCCCGGCGATTCTTGACGATGCTCGATAAGAGCGAGATCACGAAGGAAACGCCCGAGAAGTCGTTGACGGAATCCAAGAAGCGCACGGGCGGACGCAACGATCACGGCGAAGTGACGTCGTGGCATCGCGGCGGCGGACACGCAAAGAGGTATCGCTCGATCGATTTTCGCCGCGACAAGAAGGGCATTCCGGCGAAGGTCGCATCGATTGAATACGATCCGAACCGGTCGGCGCGCATCGCGCTGTTGCACTATGCCGATGGCGAGAAGCGCTACATTTTGCAGCCGGTGGGGCTGGAAGTTGGCATGACGGTCCAGAACGGCGAGGGTGCCGATATCCTTCCGGGAAACGCGCTGCAGTTTAAGCACATTCCTCCCGGCACCATGGTTCACAACCTGGAGCTTGCTCCGGGCAAAGGCGGACAAGTGGTCCGCGCCGCGGGAGGAGCGGCACAGCTTCTGAGCAAAGAAGGCGATGTTGCTCTGGTGAAGCTGCCGTCCGGAGAAGTTCGAAGATTCAGTGTGGATTGCATGGCGACGGTTGGTCAGCTCGGAAATCTCGATCACGAAAACGTGACCTACGGAAAGGCCGGCCGCACGCGCTGGCATGGAAAGCGTCCGACGGTACGTGGAGTGGCGATGAACCCGGTCGACCACCCGCACGGCGGCGGTGAGGGTCGCGTGAAGGGCAATCATCCGCAAACTCCCTGGGGTTTTCCAACCCTGGGTGCGAAGACGCGAAAGAAGCGGAAGAGCGATCGCATGATTGTGGAGCGGCGCAAACCGTAAATCGGGTTTCGGTTCGCAGAATCAGAAGAAGGTCAGGAACGAGGACAAGTAGCAAAATGAACCCGGCGCGGCGGGAAATAGAGAGCCACCTTATGACAGCCACACGAGCATCTAGACGTTCAACACGACGAACCACACGAGCGCGAAAGCGCGCTACGCGGGGAGCGGCGAAGCCGGTCGCGAAGCCTGCTGTAAAAACTTCGTCGAAGCTAGCTCCAGCACCCCAGACCTTGTTTCGGCTTTGCCGGGCTGGTTGGGCCGTAATTGTTGACAAAATTCCGAACGCGCAGGGGACTCGCTTCGTGTGTCCCTTCTGCCCTGTTTCGCACCGAGTGCCAGGCCCGGTCAGAGGCTTCCGCAAAATGCGCCGCGCGCAATGGGTAAAGCTGCGCCGGGTAGAGGAGTAAAGAGCAAGATGCCGCGCTCGCTTAAGAAGGGACCGTTCATTGACGACCCGCTCCGGGTGAAAATTGAAGCGCTTAACACGCGGAACGAGAAAAAAGTGATTAAGACATGGTCGCGCCGTTCGACGATTCTGCCGGAAATGATTGGGCACACAATCGCTGTCCATAATGGAAGGAAATTCATCCCGGTATACGTCACCGAGCAGATGGTGGGACACAAACTTGGCGAATTCGCGCCAACGCGAACGTTCAAAGGTCACGCGGTAAAAGCAGCTCTTGAAAAGGCGGCGGCAGCGGCAGGCGCTCCCGCGGCCGGAGCGGCGCCGACGGGGGCCGCGGGCGGTGGGGCGGCACCCCCACCGAAGTCGTAAAGGGAATTGACGATGGCAACAGCGACACAAGCAACGGGACAAATTGAAGGCGTCGCAATGGCGCGGTTCATTCGCGTCTCTCCGCAAAAGGCGCGATTGGTAATCGACCTGATCCGCGGCCAGCGCGCCGAGCAGGCGCTTCAGACGCTGCGCTTCACCAAGAAGCGAGTGGCACGCGAAGTGGAAAAAACGCTGCGCAGCGCGATCGCCAACGCCGAACGCAAAGCGGACGATTCCGGAGAATCGCTCGACGTGGACGCGCTGTTCGTCACGCGGTGCTTCGTAAATGAAGGACCTCGATGGAAACGGTTGCGACCCGCGCCCATGGGCCGCGGCTTCCGTTACGTGAAGCGGACGAGCCATATCGTCGTCGAGGTAGCGGAGCATCACCGCGCTGCGGCGGATCGCGTGGCAGCCGCTGCTGCCGAAGTCGAAGCATCGAAGGGCGTGAAGGGCGCTGTGCGGAAGGCTCGCAAGGCTCTCGAGAAGCGCGCCAAGCAGTCACAGCCCAGGAAGAAAAGAAAGTAGGAGGCGAGTTTGGGACAGAAAACACATCCCTACGGCTTCAGGCTTGGCTACAACAAAGTCTGGAAGTCCCGCTGGTTTGCGAAGAAGGATTACGCCGACCTGCTGCATGAAGACGTTGCCCTGCGAAAGCAGCTGAAAGACCGCCTGAAGTCCGCGGGCATCAGCGGCATCGACGTGGAGCGCGCCGCGAACAAGCTCGTCGTACGGATTTATACCGCGCGCCCGGGAATAATCATCGGCCGCAAGGGCTCGGAAATCGACAAGCTCAAGAACGAAGTGCAGAAGCGCACGAAACGCGAAGTGCACATCGACATCCAGGAAGTCCATCGCCCGGAACTCGACGCGCACCTCGTCGCCGAATCAATTGCGCTGCAGCTGGAAAAGCGCGTGGCCTTCCGGCGTGCGATGCGCAAGGCGGTCGATTCCGCGCTGCGCTTTGGATGCAAGGGAATTAAAGTACGCGTAGCGGGCCGGTTGAACGGCGCCGAAATCGCGCGCAAAGAATGGTACCTACAAGGCCGGTTGCCGCTTCAGACGCTGCGTGCGGATATCGACTTCGGCACGGCTGAGGCGCACACGACGTACGGCGTAATTGGCGTGAAGTGCTGGATTTATCAGGGCGAGAAAATACCAACGCGCGTAAAAACCGGCCAGGGCGCGGAAGCGTAAGGACAGAAATTTATGTTGATGCCGAAAAAAGTTAAGTACCGCAAGCAGCAGCGCGGCCGGCGAACGGGCAAAGCGTGGCGTGGCGGCTCGCTCGCGTTCGGCGAGTATGGACTCAAGGCGCTCGAGCCGGCCTGGATCACCGACCGGCAAATCGAAGCAGCACGCGTCGCGATTACACGGTTCATCAAGCGCGGCGGAAAACTTTGGATTCGCATATTTCCCGATAAGCCGTTCACCAAAAAGCCGGCTGAGACTCGCATGGGTAAGGGCAAAGGACCACCGGAAAAGTGGGTAGCGGTTGTGAAACCGGGCCGCGTGATGTTTGAGATGGCCGGAGTGGACTTGGCATCGGCCACGGAAGCGATGAAACTCGCGTCGCACAAACTGCCGATCCGGACCAAATTTGTCAGCCGGGCGGAGGAACTGTAATGGCAGAGCGCATGGAGAAGTTTCGCGACATGAATCCGGACGAGCTCGTGGTGCAGGAGCGCGAAATCGGAGAACAGATTTTTCGGCTGCGGTTCCAGCTCTCCACCGGGCAGTCCGAGGGTATCAAGAAGCTGCGCGAAGCGAAGCGGGATCTGGCGCGCGTGAAGACGCTGATGCGCGAGAACGCATTGAGGAAGGCGTAATGGCAAACGAAGCGGCTATGGCTCGCACGAACGCTCCTGAAGCGGTTCACCCCCGGGGAGCGCGCCAGGAACTGACGGGCATCGTCACGAGCGCGAAGATGCAGAAGACCATCGTGGTGAAGGTGATACGCAAGGCGCAACACCCTCTCTATCATCGAGTGGTGCGCACGACAAAGAAATACTACGCGCATGACGAGACGGGCGAGGCGCGCGTGGGTGATACGGTGCGAATTGTTTCCACCCGTCCGCTATCAAAATTGAAGCGGTGGCGGCTCGAACAAGTTATTGCGCGAACCACGCGCGTCGTTTGAGCGCTACAACGATCTAAGGGAGCACCAGCATGGTTCAGATGCGCACATGGCTGACGGTGGCCGATAATTCCGGCGCCCGTCAGGTAACCTGCATCCTTCCTCTGGGAGGAGATGCAGGGTTGACTGCGAGCTTGGGTGATGTGATCACGGCAGCGGTGAAAGAGGCTACACCCGACAGCCAGGTAAAAAAAGGCACAGTTGTGCGCGCCGTTGTGGTGCGCACGCGAAAAGAACAGCGCCGGAAAGATGGGTCCTATATCCGATTTGACGACAATGCCGCCGTGTTGATCAACGACGCGAACGAGCCGGTAGGCACTCGAGTTTTCGGCCCTGTGGCCAGAGAGCTGCGCGAGAAGAAGTTCACCAAGATCGTCTCGCTTGCTCCGGAAGTGTGGTAGCGATGAGAGAACCCAATCCAGCACCGTTGCCGCTGGGAATTCGCCACGGCGATATGGTCAAGATCATGTCGGGCCGGTCGAAGGGTAAGACCGGCAAAGTGCTTTCCGTGAATCGTGCGAAGCGCACGGTGACGGTGGAGCATACGAACATCATCAAGAAACACACGCGGCCGAATCCGTCGAAGAACATCAAGGGCGGCATTCTCGAGAAGGAAGGCCCGATGAATGTTTCGAACGTGATGCTCGTCTGTCCGGGATGCGGAAAACATACACGCGCCGGACACACGAAGTTGGCGGACGGTACCAAAGTACGAACCTGTCGGCGCTGCAACACGACTTTTGAGAATTAGAGGCTAAGTGAATCGATGATTACGCGTTTGCATGAAAAATACCGCAAAGAAGCCATTCCGGCGCTTTCGAAGCGTTTCGGGTACAAAAACACGATGGCTGTACCGCGCGTCTCCAAGGTGACGCTGAACATCGGACTCGGCGAAGCGAGTGCGAACGTAAAGCTGCTCGATACGGCCGCGGTCGAACTCGGGCAAATCGCCGGGCAGAAGCCGGTGATTACGCGAGCCAAGAAGTCGATAGCGAATTTCAAGATTCGCAAAGGCATGGCGATCGGTTGCATGGTCACCCTGCGCGGCGAGCGGATGTACGAATTTCTCGACCGATTTACGTCAATCGTGCTGCCGCGCGTGCGCGATTTCAAAGGCCTTGCTCCCAATTCATTCGATGGGCGCGGGAACTACACGGTTGGCCTTAAGGATCAGCTGGTGTTTCCCGAAATCGATTACACGCGTGTCGACAAAATTAAAGGAATGAACGTAACGATTACGACGACGGCGCATACAGATGAAGAAGGGCGCGAGCTGCTGAAGCTGCTCGGGGTGCCCTTTCGAGCGCAGGCGCAGGCCTAGGGGAGCGAGAGAGAATGGCGCGTACCAGTCAAATCGCGAAGACGCGGAAGAAGTTGAAATTCAAGATTCGCAAACGCAACCGCTGCCGGATTTGCGGCCGCGCGCGCGGGTTTCTCCGCAAGTTCGAAATGTGCCGCATTTGCTTTCGCGGTCACGCGCTCAAGGGCGAGATTCCCGGCGTGGTGAAGGCTAGCTGGTAGAAAAGGAAGCTTGAGAGAAAAATGACCACCGATCCCATTGCCGATATGCTGACGCGGATTCGCAATTCCGCGCGCGCGAAGCATCCGCGGGTTGATTTGCCTTCCTCGAAGCTCAAGGTGGAAATCGCCCGCATTCTGAAGGACGAGGGCTACCTCGTGAATTTCAAAGTGGTAGAGGAAAAAGGCAAGAAGACGCTCCGCGTTTTCCTGCGTTACACCTCAGACCGGCGTAGCGTGATCACCGACCTCAAGCGCATCTCGAGGCCAGGCTCGCGCCGTTACGTTGGAAAGGCGGACATCCGCACAGTCGTCGGCGGCATGGGAATTTCCATCGTCTCCACGCCTCGCGGATTAATGACGGGTCACGCAGCGCGCAAAGAAGGCGTTGGCGGCGAGATGCTGTGCGAAGTCTGGTAAGAAGTTTGGTGAGAAAAGTTCAGTAGATAGAAGACTGGTGAAAACGAGGTATCAATAGGCTTATGTCGCGAATTGGAAACAAACCGATCCCGATCCCGTCTGGCGTAAAAGTGCAGTTGAAAGACGGCACGGTGGACGTGCAAGGGCCGAAAGGCAAAATGAACGTCCGCTTGCCCGGCGGCATCAGCTTCGAACAGAAGGATGCCACGTTATTTGCCAAGCGCGAGACGGAAGATCACCGCGCCCTCCATGGACTTGCTCGCGCACTGGTAGCGAATGCCGTTACCGGCGTCACCGCGGGCTTCAAGAAAGATCTAGATATCGTGGGCGTCGGCTACCGCGCGGAAGTCAAGGGCAAGAATGTGGTTCTGGCGCTCGGTTATTCGCATCCAATTGAATTCCCGATCCCGGAGGGTATTCAGGTCACCGTCGAGAAGCAGACGCACATGACGGTAACCGGAGCGGACAAGAATCAGGTAGGCCAGGTGGCCGCAAATTTGCGCCGATTGCGTCCGCCCGATCCGTACAAGCAGAAGGGCATTCGCATCACCGGCGAACGCCTCAAGAAGAAGGCCGGCAAGGCTGGCGCCAAGACGGCAGCCGCCTAACCCAGAAGGAGAACGAACGTGGCAGCACCGGTTCGAAGATTGTCGCGCGAAGCACACCGCCGCCGGATTCACGTGCGCATGCGCAAGAGAATGTCCGGCACCATGGAGCGCCCGCGCCTGTGCGTCCACCGCTCCACGCGTCATATTCGCGCGCAAGTGGTTGACGATCTTTCCGGACGCACGCTCGTCTCCGCCAGTTCGCTCGACACGGAAGTGAAGTCCATCATTAAAGGCGGCGGCAACATCGCGGCATCTAAAGTAGTAGGGAAGATGGTTGCGGAACGCGCCCGCGCGAAGGGCATCGACAAAGTCGTGTTCGACCGCGGCGGCTATCAGTACCACGGCCGCGTGCAGGCGCTTGCCGAAGCGGCCCGGGAGGCGGGCCTGAAGTTCTGAAAACTATGCCGAAACAAGAACTCAAAGACACTCTTTCCGTCCGCCGGCCGATCGACGCAAATTCGGCCAATTTGAAAGATCAGGTGGTTTCAATCAATCGCGTCACGAAAGTCGTGAAGGGCGGCAAGAATCTCAGTTTCTCGGCGCTGGTGGTAGTCGGCGATCAGGGCGGCCATGCCGGATTCGGAATGGGTAAGGCCCGCGAAGTTCCCATGGCGATTCGCAAAGCTATCGAGCAGGCCAAGAAGAATATGGTCAAGCTGAACCTGAAGGGCACCACGATTCCGCATCAAGTGCTCGGTAGCTACGGCTCAGGTCAAGTATTGCTAAAGCCCGCGTCGGAAGGCACCGGGATTATTGCCGGGGGCCCGGTTCGAGCCGTGATGGAGGTCGCAGGCATTCAAAATGTGCTGACGAAGTCGCTCGGCACTTCGAATCCGCACAATGTGATTAAAGCGACGTTCGACGCTCTTCTGCATTTGAAAGACGCCGCCAAGGTTGCGGAATCCCGCGGCAAGAGCGCAAGCACTGAGGAAGGGGCGCAGCTGTAATCGCCCCGCATAGGGACAATGTCAACCACAACTAAGAAAAAATCGGGCACGCTGAAGATTAAATGGGTGCGCAGCTTTATCGGATGCCCGCGAAGCATGCGGCAAACCATTCGGGGCCTCGGGTTCCGCCGCATGCAGCAGGTGGTCGAACGGCCCAATACCCCGACGACTCGCGGCATGATCGCGCGAGTGCATCATCTGGTCGAAATTCAAGGGCAGGAATAAGCATGGAACCCACACTTTCGAATTTGAAACCGCCCCGCGGCTCGCGTCACCGCAAGGTCCGCGTCGGGCGCGGCATGGGCTCGAAGATGGGAAAGACTTCGGGCGCGGGCAACAAGGGACAGCAGTCACGCCGCGGATATTCGCGCCGGCCGGGATTTGAAGGCGGTCAGATGCCGCTTCATCGCCGGTTGCCAAAGCGCGGTTTTTTGCCGCCTTCGTCCACAACGTATGCGGTCGTAAACGTGGAAACCTTGAACGCGTTCGAAGCGGGCGAAACGGTTACGCCGGAAGCTCTCATCGCCCACGGTATCGTTCGGGCGAAACGGAACGGCTTAAAAGTGCTTGGCAACGGCGAGTTGAAAGTTGCGCTTACAGTCCACGCGCATGCCTTCAGCAAGTCGGCGCAGGATAAAATCGCGGCAGCCGGCGGGAAGGTTGAAATCCTGAAATGAAGAAGCTGGTCGAGGCATTTCGAAATATTTTCAGCACGCCGGACCTGCGTAATCGCGTTCTGTTTACGCTGGCGTTGCTGGGGGTGTATCGACTCGGTGCTTTCATTCCCACGCCCGGAATCAACTCCGAGCTTCTCCAGAAATTGTTCCAGCAAGGCCAGGGTTCGGTACTCGGCATCATCGACCTGTTCAGCGGCGGCAATTTCCGTCGGTTGACGATTTTCGCTCTCGGCATCATGCCGTACATCACCGCCTCGATCATCCTTCAGTTGATGGTCGTCGTCTGGCCCTACCTCGAGCGCCTTCAGAAAGAAGGCGAACTCGGCCGGCGCAAAATCACGCAATACACTCGCTATCTGACCATCGTCTTGAGCTTGTTCCAGTCGTTCACCATCGCCGAGACTCTGCAACGTCAGAATCTCTCGGGACAAGCTTTGGTATTCACTCCCGGGCCGCGCTTCATCATGATGACCATGCTGACGCTCACTACTGGCTCGGCTTTCATCATGTGGTTAGGCGAGCAGATCAGCGATCGTGGCATCGGCAACGGCATGTCGTTGATTATTTTCGCGGGTATCGTAGTCGGATTGCCCCGCGCGGTGTTCGATTTGGTGGAAAAGGCGAAAACACAGCAGTGGGGTTCGTTCACGCCAATCGCATTAATCGGCCTGATCATACTGATGGTGGGTGTCATCGCCTTCATTGTTTTTGTCGAGGGCGGGCAGCGCCGTATTCCGGTGCAGTATGCCAAGCGCGTGATGGGACGCCGCGTGATGGGCGGCCAGATGACCTACCTGCCGCTGCGCGTGAATTCCGGCGGAGTCATTCCGCCGATTTTCGCCAGTTCGCTGCTTACGTTCCCCCAAACGCTGGCGCTCTTTTTCCAGAACAAGTCGCCATTTTTCCAGAAATTTGCGGACTCCATTCGCTGGGGGGAGCCCCTGTACACCCTGGTGTACGTCACGCTGATCCTCTTTTTCGCATTTTTCTACGTCGGAATCATCTTTAATCCCACCGAGCTTGCCGACAACATGCGCAAATACGGCGGCTTCATTCCCGGCATTCGGCCCGGGCGCAACACTTCGGATCACATCAACCGCATCCTCACGCGGCTCACCTTCGTTGGTGGCATTTATCTCGCGGTAGTTTGCCTGCTCCCGGAGTGGATGATTTCCGGTATTCATCTCCAGCACTTGCCCGTGTGGCTGGGCGGTGAATGGTTCGACAAGCACATGTGGCGGTTCGTGCTCGACGGGCTGAACGTTCAGTTTTATTTCGGCGGCACGTCGCTGCTGATCGTCGTCGGCGTAGCGATGGACACGGTCCAGCAGCTCGAAGCGCAGCTTGTAATGCGCAATTACGACGGTTTTGTGCGCAAGGGTCGCGTGCGGGGTCGTCGCGGTTGATTTCGTTCGTTGGCGGTGAGGATGGCGCTCAATCGGGCGTTGATTTTCTTGGGACCGCCCGGCGCGGGGAAAGGCACCCAGGCCAAGCGGATCGCGCATCATCGCAAGGTGCCTCATCTTTCCACCGGCGATATGTTTCGCGACGCAGTCACTCGCGGCACCGGGCTCGGCAAGCTGGCTAAGCCGATTATGGAGCGCGGCGGCCTTGTCCCGGACGAGATTGTGATGGGCATGGTGGAGGAACGGTTGGCGCAGCCGGATTGCGCCAGCGGATTCGTCTTCGACGGATTTCCGAGGACGATTCCACAGGCCGAACAGCTTGATGCAATTCTCAAACGCCTGGGCTTCGGCAAGCCGCTCGTTATCGATTTTGAAGTCAGCAGCGACATGCTGGTGCGGCGGTTGTCAGGTCGCTGGACCTGCAGCATAGGCGGCGAGATCTACAATGATTTCGAGCATCCGCCCAAGGTGCCCGGGATTTGCGACAAGGACGGCGGCAAGCTTCTCCAGCGCGCGGACGACCGGCCCGAAGTAGTGAAAGACCGGCTCCTGGCGTACGAACGGCAAACGAAGCCTCTCGTCGAGTATTACCGGCGGCAGGAAGTTTTGGAAGTAGTGCAGGCTGGGGCGAGCGTCGACGATGTGCACCGACAGTTGAACGAGATTCTGGCACGTGCGGAAAGGTGAGATGGTTATCTGTAAATCGCCAGCCGAAATCGAGAAGATGCACCGCGCGGGCCTGATCGTTTGGGGTGCGCTGGAAAAAATGCGCTCCATGGTTCGCCCCGGGGTTTCGACCAAAGAGCTCGACGAGTTCGCGGAAGTGTTCACTGCCGAGAATCATGCCCGGCCGGCTTTCAAGGGATATCGCGGATATCCTGGTTCGGTATGCACTTCGATTAATCAGGAAGTAGTGCACGGAATTCCCTCGCCGTCGCGGCGCCTTCGGGATGGCGACATTCTCTCGATGGATTTTGGTGTGGAGCTCGAAGGTTATTTCGCCGATGCGGCGCTCACCGTGCCAGTCGGGAAAATTGCTCCGGCGCGTGAAAAGCTTTTGCGCGTGACGCGTGAATCGCTTGAGCACGCCATCGAGAAGGTGAAGCCGGGCAATCGCCTCGGTGACATCTCCGCGGCCGTGCAGGAATGGGTTGAACAGAACGGCTACTCGGTAGTGCGCGAGTTCGTTGGCCACGGCATCGGAACGCGAATGCACGAAGATCCGCAGCTTCCGAATTATGGCACCCCGGGCCAGGGCGCGCGCTTGCAGGAAGGCATGGTGCTCGCCATCGAGCCGATGGTGAACACGGGCGGGCCAGCCGTAAGAGTGCTGGACGATGAATGGACCGCAGTCACGGCCGATGGCAGCGACTCGGCGCACTTCGAACACACCGTGGCTGTAACGGCTAAAGGTCCTTGGATTCTCACGCGCCCCAAGGAAGCGACCGGGCCCTGCTGGTAGAAATTGCGGAACGGCCGGTGCAATAAACGCCCGGACTAAAGACAGGAGCATATGGCAAGAAGGCCAGAGCGGGAAAAAAAGAAGCCGACTGAGGGTAGCGGGAAAGAAGACGCGATTGAAGTGATGGCCACCGTCGTCGAGCCGCTCCCGAACGCGATGTTTCGCGTTGAGCTCGAAAACAAGCATCAGGTGCTGGCCCATATTTCGGGAAAGATGCGCAAGAATTTCATTCGCATCCTGTCGGGCGATCGCGTAGCGGTTGAGCTTTCACCCTACGATCTCACTCGCGGGCGGATTGTTTATCGCTATAAGTAGCACGGACTAGAAGGCCGTAACGGAAACGACGGGAGTCGAAAATGAAGGTTCGGGCATCGGTAAAGAAAATTTGCATGAAGTGCAAGATCGTTCACCGGCGCGGCGTGGTGCGCGTCATCTGTACCAACGCAAAGCACCGCCAGCGTCAGGGTTAGTTCGGGGACTAAGGAGAAGCTAGATGGCACGTATTGCAGGTGTTGACCTTCCGCCGAACAAGCGGCTATGGGTCGGCCTCACGGCGATCTACGGCATCGGGCACGCGCGCGCGCGCTCGCTCGCCGAGAAGGCCAATGTGGAGGCCACCAAGAAGATCAAAGACCTCACCGAGGACGAAGTTACTCGGATTCGCGCTGCTATCGAATCCGAAGGCCGCGTCGAAGGTGATCTTCGCAAAGAAATGCAGATGAATATCCGCCGCCTGATTGAAATTCAGTGCTATCGCGGACTCCGGCACCGGCGCAATCTGCCGGTTCGCGGTCAGCGCACGCACACCAATGCGCGCACGCGCAAGGGCCCGCGGAAGGGCGCAGTCGCAGCGAAGAAGAAGACCATGGCGCGCAAGTAGGGGCTGTAAAGGAGACCGAAGAAAGTGGCCAAAGAACCGCAGGATGCAGCCGCTGCTCCGGCAGCAGCAGCGAAAACTACAAAGCGGAAGAAGGAATTTCGCAAGAAGAAAGAAAAGCGCGTGGTGCCTCACGGTGTCGCCTGCATTCAGGCCACCTTTAACAACACGCTGATTACGCTCACTGATCCGGATGGCCACACTGTCAGCTGGGCCTCGGCAGGCTCGGTCGGCTTCAAGGGTTCGCGCAAGGGCACGCCATACGCCGCGCAACAAGCTGCTGTCACCGCGGCAGGCGTGGCTCGCGACCAATACGGCATGAAATCGGTGGAAGTACGCGTCAAAGGCCCGGGCGCCGGACGTGAATCAGCTGTGCGTGCGCTGGCAACCTCGGGTCTGCACATTAACGCGATCAAGGACGTTACGCCCGTGCCTCATAACGGTTGCCGGCCGCCCAAGCGCCGCCGCGTATAGCGATTTTCAGTTCGAGAAAAAGGAGAGAAGGACTTGGCAAGACATCGTGAAGCAGTTTGCCGGTTGTGCCGCAGGGAAGGGATGAAACTCTTCCTTAAGGGCCTCCGGTGTTTTACGGAAAAATGCGCGATCGAAAAGCGCAACTTCATCCCCGGACAGCATGGCCAGGCCCGGCGGGCGAAGATGGTCGGCTACGGCGTCCAGTTGCGCGAGAAACAGAAGATGAAGCGCACCTATGGATTGCTCGAGCGCCAATTCAGGAACTATTTCGAGGCCGCGCTTCACACCAAAGGCCCAACGGGCTCGAATTTGATCATCATGCTCGAGCGTCGCCTCGACAACGTCGTCTATCGCATGGGCCTGGGCGGCTCGCGCGCTCAGGCTCGCCAGCTTGTGCTGCACGGCCACATCCAGGTGAAGGGCCACAAGGTGAACATTCCCAACTACCTGGTGAAAGTCGGGGACGACATCGTACTGAAAGACAAAATGCACCAGAACGCCATGATTCTTGAAGCGCGCAACCTGGCGCAATCGCAGGGCGTGGCGCCTTGGCTCGACATCGATCGCGAGAATTTCAAAGCGCGCGTTGTCGCGATGCCGCGCCGCGAGGATGTGCAGACCCCGCCGATGAACGAGCAGTTCATCGTCGAACTGTATTCCAAGTAGCGCCCGGAATTTTCTTACGTCTGAATCGTTGTGGGTCCGCCGCGGGCGGGCCGGGAGGAACTCAAGATGTGGAAGGGCTTCCAGAAACCAAAAAGATTGGCAGCAGAACCTGAAACACTTACCGACAAGTTCGGAAAATTCTCCGCGCAGCCTTTTGAGCGCGGCTGGGGAACGACTGTCGGAAACTCGCTGCGGCGCGCGCTTCTAAGTTCCATCGAAGGCGCGGCGATCACTGCGGTGAAAATCGAAGGCGTTTTGCACGAGTTTTCGCCGATTCCAGGTGTCGTCGAAGACGCGACGGACATCATCCTGAATTTGAAGGCTGTTCCTTTGAAGCTGAACACCGACCAGCCGAAGACGATCACTCTCAACGTGGACGTGCCGGGTCCGGTCACCTCAGCCAAAATTGAAGAAGACGCGGACATCGCCGTCCTCGACAAGAACGTTTATATCGCTACGGTCAGCGAAGGCGGCAAGCTCGAACTCGAATTGCGCGTCAAGAACGGCCGCGGTTATGTTGCCGCCGACCGCAACTTCGACGAAGATTTGCCCATCGGCTACATTCCGATTGATTCGATCCACTCCCCGGTGCGCAAGGTCAATTACGCCGTCGAAGCCGCCCGTCTCGGTCAGATGACCGACTACGAAAAGCTCACGCTGGAAGTCTGGACGAACGCCGCGATCACTCCGCAGGACGCCATCGGCCTGGCCTCGAAGCTCGTGAAAGACCACATGAGCATTTTCATCAATTTCGAGGAGCAGCCCGAGATTGCCGAAGAGATCGTCGAGAGCTTCAACGATCCCCGACTGGAATACCTGGATCGTTCAGTCGAAGAGCTCGAACTTTCCGTGCGCTCCTACAACTGCTTGAAGAACGCGAACATTCAAAACCTGCGCGAACTCGTGCAGAAGACCGAGTCCGAAATGCTCAAGACCAAAAACTTCGGACGCAAGTCGCTGAACGAGATCAAAGACATCCTGCTGAAGATGGGCTTGGCCCTCGGGATGAAGTTCGATGAGCACGGCCGTATCATCTGGCCGCCGCTCCCGAGCCAGACGGCGCCCCCGCCTTCGGAGGAATCCACGGCTCTCTAAAGCTGGGCCTCGGATCTAAACATGAGACACCTTGTATCTGGATCGAAACTTGGAAAACAACCCGCCCACCGGCGCGCGGTGCTTCGCAATTTGGTCACGAACCTGATCGAGAAAGAACGCATCCACACCACGCTTCTGCGCGCCAAGGTAGCTCGTCCTCTGGCCGAGCGGCTGATCACGCTCGGCAAGCGCGACTCGCTCCACGCGCGGCGGCAGGCGGCCGCGTTCCTTCAGACTCCCGGTGCGACGAAGAAGCTTTTTACCGACCTAGCTCCGCGTTTTGCGGATCGCTCCGGCGGCTACACGCGAATCATTCGCGCGGGCTGGCGGCTTGGGGACGGCGCCGAACTCGCCATCCTCGAGTTCCTCGGTTCGGAGCTGAAGAAGAAGGAAAAGAAAGTCAGAAAAGAAAAGGTCGAACAAGCTCCGGAAGAAAACGAAGCCAAGAAGTAGCGCTGTACTTCACCAAAATTGAAAGGCCCGTCGCGAGCATCTCGTGACGGGCCTTCTTGTTTTTCGGCGTCTCTTGATTCTTCTTATTGAATCCCAAGCCAGCTTTTGTAAATCGTTTTCTGCTGCTCGGTCGGATTCTCGATTGGCTTGAGCGTGTAAGTCGGATGCGGATTCGAACCAATCGTCACCGGGATTTCCTTCAATTCGCCTAGCCTGATCACTGTGAAGCGAACCGTGTCCTGCGGCTTGTGTTCTCCGGCGGCGCGATCGTAGCCATCGTTGTCCACGCCCCGGCCGTCGACGGCAATCACGACATCGTTGCGATCGAGTCCCGCCGCTTCCGCCGGGCTGCCCGGAATCACGTTCTTGATCGTCGCATGTCCATCATCGCCTTTGTCGGTCGAGACGCCGATCCACGCCTTGGTGGTGTCCACTTTCTTCTCGACTGCGATTCCGGCGTATGCAAAGTACTTCTCGTACGGGATCGGTTCCTTACCGCTTATATACCGGCTGAAGATGTCGCTTAAATCAGCGCCGGCAACTTCGGAGGCGGCACGCACTGGGTCTGCGGACTCGAACCCCGGCTTCGGAAGCGCGTAACGCGAATAAAGCAGTCGCATCCAGTCGTCGAGCGACTTCCGGTTCTTGGTGTCCTCGCGAATGGCGAAGTCGAGTATGTGCCCCATCACCTGGCCGCCGTCGTAGTAGGAATAGTGGGTATTTGCTAAATTGTTTTCGTGCTGATTCACCGCGCGGGGAAACCACGTATCCCAGCTCGTGTCCTCGATGCTCCGCTCGTTTCGGCCCGGCTCCGCCTCGAATTGCGTGATCAAGCTGGCGATGCCGTCCAGATATTTCTGCGGCGTTATCAACCCAGCTCGCGCAAGCGCCAACGAACCGTAATAGCTGGTCAGCCCTTCGGAAATCCAAAGCGACGGGGTATGGACCATCTGCGTGTAGTCGAACGGCCCCAGGGGTTTCGGTCGCAGCCGCTTTACGTTCCACGCGTGGAAAAACTCATGCGAGGTCACGAAGAGTTTCGTGTCGTACTGAGTCACGTTTTCCTGGTGATACCTTGCCGGGCCCAAGTCGTCCCAATCTGACCGGAAGTTGATCTGCGTCGAGTTCAAGTGTTCGAGCCCGCCACCGGTTTTTGGCCAGATGTGGAACACGAACCAGTATTCCTTGAATGGCGCCGCCCGCCCGCCGTCTCCCGCGACGGAGCCAAATATCGGCACGATCGTCTCGACGATCTTTTGAACGTCGGCCACGAACTTCGAGAAATCCTTGTGGCCTTCGACGTCGTGAACGATCACGTGATAGGTGCTGCCGAGAATCTCGAAATCTTTCTCGGCGAAATCGGAGATTTCCAGCGGCGCGTCGGCAAACCAGTTGTAGTCCGCCGCGTGAAACGTGTGATCGGAAGTGCGCTGCATGCCCGTGGCCACCTTCCATCCCGAAGGAACCGCAATCGATAGGTCCACCGGCCGCTCTTTTCCGCCCACCAAATACATCCACACCGCAGGTCCGCCGATGAAAACGTGGTGCTCGTTGTACTGCGCCTGATTGTTCGCCAGCGTGTTGCCGAAAATCTGGTACTCGACCGTCACGGAAGTCGCCCCCGCGAGTTCGATCCGCCAGGTTTGGCTGTCCGTCTTGCGCCACGCGAGCGCTTTGTCTCCGGGTCCGCTAGCCCGAAATCGCTGCACGTTCGCGGCGTAGTTCTCGATGTTGTACGAGCCCGGCGCCCAATCCGGCATCGCGAATTCCACCGAAGCTCCCTTCAAGTCCGTCCCGTGAATCGTGACGTCCATTAAGTGCGTGTTCGGCTTTTCAAAACGAAGCTCGTAACGCAGCGATTCCGCCGCATTCGCGGCACCGCACATCCCCGCCAATATTGCGGGGAACAGAAGCAGAGCGCCAAACGATCGGCGTCCAACCAAACAGCGCATCATGCTTTTCTCCTTCGCCCCAATATTCCTCGCCTCTTTCCTGGTCTACCGTAGCGGCGGCCTTCAGCCAGGCAGCTTTTCCTCGATTCTGCTAGTCCCTTAGTCGATTCAAGTAGGCCGCCGTTAGCAAGGCAATTCGTCCGAATGGGTTACGCCGGTTTCGGCGGGACGATTAGCTTCTCGCGGTCGCGCCGCCGAACGTCGCCCCACAGCATCACCAGCGCTGCAATCGCCTGCGCCGCGATTCCCCCGGACGTATCCAGAAGCACGTCGGAGACCGCAGCCGTGCGCCCCGGAACAAACGATTGGTGAAACTCGTCAAGCGCCGCATAACCGCCGGCCAGCGCGATGGCAGCGAGCGCCCAGGCCAGCCGCGCGCCATGCCTTCCCGCGCGAATTCCTCTCAGGATCAGAAGGCTCAGTACGAAGTACTCCACAAAATGAGCGCTTTTCCGAATCATAAAATGAAGGAAATCGATGGACTCGTTCGAAGCCTGCGGGAAAAGCCAGTGAAGAATGGGCACGAAGAAATGCCCCGTCTTTTCCGATGCAAATATATCGGTCGAGAATAACGAAATTACGATAGCCCACAATATCGCCGGCCACCATAATTTGAGCCAGCGCATTCTATCGGGTCCGCGTCCCGCGAACCGGGAACGCAACGATTCCGTATTCGGCGCCGTGGACCATTATTCCAGCCGGTAGTTCGGCGCCTCACGCGTGATGATCACGTCGTGAACGTGGCTTTCGCGCAGGCCCGCCTGCGAAATGCGAATGAACTTGCTGTTTTCTTGCAGGTCCTTCAAATTTGCCGCGCCGCAATATCCCATCCCGCTGCGCACGCCGCCGACCAGCTGATCGACCAGCGCCGAGAGAGAGCCCTTGTAAGGCACTTGCCCCTCGATGCCTTCCGGCACCGACTTGCCGCGCGCCGCGCCTTCCTGCGAGTAGCGGTCCGCCGACCCGGCTTCCATCGCCCCAAGAGAGCCCATGCCGCGATAAGATTTGAATGTGCGTCCTTGATAAAGAATCGTCTCGCCCGGAGATTCTTCCGTGCCTGCGAAAAGTCCGCCAATCATCACCGCCGCAGCTCCTGCGGCGAGCGCTTTCGTGATGTCGCCCGAAAACTTGATGCCGCCGTCGGCGATGATCGGTACCCCCGTTCCTTTCGCCGCGCGGTAGCATTCGAGAATCGCGGTGATTTGCGGCACTCCGGCGCCGGTCACCACGCGCGTGGTACAAATCGAGCCTGGCCCAATTCCCACTTTCAGCCCGTCGATCCCGAGTGAAATCAAGTCGCGCGCGCCTTCCGCCGTGGCTACGTTTCCGGCGAGCAGTTGCATTTCGGGAAATTTCCGCTTCACTTCGCGAATCGCATCCATCACCCGCGACGTGTGCCCGTGCGCCGTGTCGATCGCCAGCACGTCCACTTTTTCGCGCGCCAGTTCCTCCGCGCGTTCCAGATAATCTCCCGTCGCGCCAATCGCCGCGCCCACGCGCAATCGCCCCTGCTCGTCCTTCGTAGCGAGAGGGAACTCAATCTTTTTCTGGATGTCTTTGACGGTGATGAGTCCTTTCAGGTTGAAATCCTTGTCCACCACCAGCAGTTTCTCGATGCGATGCCGCTGAAGAAGGCGTTCCGCTTCTTCGAGCGTGGTGCCCACCGCAACCGTCACCAGATTTTCCTTCGTCATCACCGCGCTCACCGGCTGATCCAGGTTCCGTTCAAAGCGCAAATCGCGGTTCGTCAGGATTCCAACCAATCGGGTCCCGCGCGTGACGGGAAGCCCGGAAACACGGTACTTCGTCATGATTTCCAGCGCCTGCCGCACCGAAAGCTCCGGCGCAATCGTCACCGGATCGACAATCATGCCGCTTTCCGAGCGCTTTACTTTATCCACTTCGTCCGCTTGCCGCTCGACGCTCATATTGCGGTGGATGAACCCAATGCCGCCCTGGCGCGCAATGGCGATCGCCAGGCGCGAGTCCGTTACCGTGTCCATCGCCGCCGCCACCACCGGGATATTCAGCGCGATCCGCCGCGAGAGGCACGTGCGCGTGTCGGCCTGCGCCGGCAGTACCGAAGATTTGCCCGGCAGCAGCAGAACGTCGTCAAACGTCAGCCCCTCCGGTATAGCTCCTTCAATCATTGCGACTCCTGTTTGGCGAAATAACGTCCATAAACACGTCAGCCCAGCAAGCTTCGCTGGGCTGTATGACGATTGCGTTGTAGCGGCAGCACTTCATCGTTGAACTATCGATTCTAGGCGCATGCCCGCGTGAAATCAAGTTGCGCTTGGCGTGGGCAGTTGCGCCCGCACCGAAATGGAAAGCTTCGCCAAGCGCTGGGTACTCGCTCTCGTGTTGTCATCGGGAATGCCTTTGAACGGCCGGGTGATCCTAACGTGCGGGTAGCGCAGAGTCAGTTGCTCTGCCGCTCGCTCAACAGAATCCCCAACGGGTGGTATCGTAGGCTTCAGAGCGACCGAAACCATGCTGCAGGCTTTGCGAATACCGCTGATTCCTACCGGCACAGAACTGACCGCCGTTCTGGTAGTGGTGTGCTTCTCCGCTGGCCTGAATGTTTATGCCACGGTAGCCATGCTCGGCTTGCTTTCGCATGTCGGATTTCTGATGTTGCCCGGGTCGCTGCACGGAATTGAAAACTGGTACGTGATCGGCGTGTGCTGTTTGCTTTTCCTGGTGGAATTCGTAGGCGACAAGATCCCAGTTTTCGATCTCGTTTGGAACGCGGCGCACACTTTCATCAGAATTCCTGTTGCGGCTTTGCTCGCATACGCTGCTACTTCGGGGCTCCCTCCTCACAAACAGATGCTCGCAACGCTCCTCGGAGCTCTTATCGCTTTTCTCGCACACGGAGGCAAGATAGCGGCACGCGTTGCCGTCACTCATTCGCCGGAGCCCTTCTCGAATATGGCGCTGAGTCTGGGCGAAGATACGACTGTCATTTTCTTAACATGGCTAGCGACGCGGCATCCTTACGCCGCCGCCACCATCGTTGTAGCCGCGCTCGCAATCATCGTGGTGGCAATTCGCGCAGTGATACGCGCACTCCGGAAACTGCTAAGCGACGCCGAACGCGTTCTCACCTAGCCTGCATTCCTCTTGTTTCTTGTCGTTGAGTAGGGTGCCCGTCGATAAGAGCGAAGGCGTTGTCAAGGGACACCTGTTCGCTGCAATGCTGTGAAGCACCGCGTGGTTCTCAGAGTGGTGGAGGACCGAA
>Ga0210394_10003048_pt1 | contig 21809 bp, 17 predicted proteins | sample IncBWC12MmetaG_FD_160121 | JGI IMG/M metagenome (GOLD analysis project Ga0210394, IMG submission 160121) | Forest soil microbial communities from Barre Woods Harvard Forest LTER site, Petersham, Massachusetts, United States - Inc-BW-C-12-M | ecosystem: Environmental > Terrestrial > Soil >...
CATTCGCAATTCGTCCACGATTTCACGCGCGACACGCTGCGTCAGATGCTCGGCCGCGCGCGCCCAGTCCCGAGCTTCTCCGTCGCTTCGCGTCCCGCGCCGCCTTTGGACGCGGCTGCCGCAGCCGCTGGCGCCGGGGGCCCCATGGCCGCGCCGCGAGCCGTGATTCCTGCGGCGCCAGCCGGGGCTGGCGATTCCGGCCTGGCGGGCGAAGCGTTTGGCCTGACCCCGATGCCCCTCTCGCCGGAGGCGCAGCGTTTCCGCTTCGAGAGCGGCCAAGCCATCCCGCTCGAAGTCGGCCCCGAAAGATTCGCGGAGCAATTTCGGCAAGCGGCCGTCCAGACCGCTCCACCGGACGAAATGCCGGCCAGCGGCGCGAGTCTCGCCGAGTTGAAGCCGCTCGGCCAGGTAAACTCCAGCTTCATCGTGGCCGTGAACGGCGAAGGATTGTGGATCATCGACCAACACGTGGCACACGAGCGCGTGCTCTTCGAGCAACATCAGCGCGCGCGGCGCGAGGGCCTGCTCTCCGGGCAGCGGCTCCTGGTGCCGATCGTGGCGGATCTGGCGCCGCGCCAGCGCGTCATCCTCGAGCAGATCGCCGAGGAGCTTTCGGCCAACGGTTTCGACGTGACGCCCATGGGACCGCAGAGCGTGGCGATTCAGGCCGCGCCCGCGGGAATTTCCAGCGGCGACGCCGAACGGCTGCTGGCCGAAATCCTGAGCGGCATCGAACGCGAGCATCAAGCCATTTCCATCGATTCGCTGCAATCGAAGATCGCTGCCAGCACCGCGTGCCACGCCGCGATCAAGGTAAATATGCCCCTCGACCAGACGAAGATGGAGTGGCTCCTCGGAGAACTCGCGAAGACCGAAGCGCCGATGAGCTGCCCGCACGGCCGTCCCATCGTCCTGCGCTATTCCCTCCGCGAAATTGAGCGCGCCTTCAAGCGCATCTGATCCGTGAGCAAACTGATCATCGCAATCGATGGGCCGGTTGGCTCGGGGAAGAGCAGCGTCGCCAAGCGCGTGGCCGATCTGCTCGGTTACACCTATCTCGATAGCGGCGCGATGTATCGCGCCGTTGCGTGGAAAGCGCTCCGCGACGCCGTGCCCTTCGATTCGCCTGGAAAGCTTGAAGACCTGGCGCGCGCGACGCGGATCGACCTCGCGCCCTCGAGCGGAATCCTTCGCGTCGCCGTGGACGGCGAGGACGTCACCGAAAGAATCCGCTCGGCCGCGGTCTCTCAGGCCGCTTCGCGCGTCGCCGTTGTGCCGGGTGTGCGCACGGTGCTGGTGAACGAGCAGCGGCGCGCCGGCGCCACAGGAGGGGTCGTCATGGAGGGCCGTGACATTGGAACCGTAGTCTTCCCCGACGCTCACCTCAAGATTTTTCTCGAAGCCTCGGTTGAGGTCCGCGCCGAGCGGCGCCGCCAGGAGCATGCCGCCAAGGGCGAGGCCTGCGAGCCCTCGAAGATGCTGCAAGAAGTGCGCGAGCGCGACCGCCGCGATCGCGAGCGGAACGTCTCCCCGCTGGCCCGCGCGCACGATGCGGTTCTGGTGGACAACACGGCGATGGACGTGGAAGAGACTGCGCGGTTGATCGTTCTGCTGGCGCGGGAGCGCGGTGCCGACCGGTAGGAGCGTTTTTTCGCGCGGGTCGAAACGCTAGGCCGGGCTGGACATCGAGTTGAGGAATTCCGCGTTCGACTTCGTTTTCGAGAGCCGCCCCAGCAGCAGTTCCATGGCTTCCACCGGCGACAGCGGGTTGAGCACCTTGCGCAGTACCCAGACCCGGTTCAGTTCATCGGGCGGCATCAGTAATTCTTCTTTTCTGGTGCCCGAGCGGTTGATGTCGATCGCCGGGAAGATGCGCTTATCCACCAGGCGCCGGTCGAGGTTGATCTCCATGTTGCCGGTGCCCTTGAATTCCTCGAAGATCACGTCGTCCATGCGGCTTCCGGTATCGATCAAGGCCGTGGCCATGATGGTCAGCGAGCCGCCTTCTTCGATGTTGCGCGCGGCGGCGAAGAAGCGGCGCGGGCGCTGCAGGGCGTTGGCGTCGATACCGCCCGAAAGCACTTTGCCGGAAGGCGGCGTGACGGCGTTGTAGGCGCGCGCCAGTCGCGTGACGGAATCGAGCAGAATCACCACGTCGCGCTTATGTTCGACCAGGCGCTTGGCCTTCTCGAGCACCATTTCCGCCACCTGGATGTGCCGTTGCGGCGGCTCATCGAAGGTGGAACTGATGACCTCGCCCTTCACGGTGCGCTGCATGTCGGTGACTTCCTCGGGCCGCTCGTCGATCAACAGAACGATCAGCGCGACCTCGGGATGATTGGTGGTGACCGAGTTGGCGACGTTCTGCAACATCATGGTCTTGCCGGTGCGGGGCGGCGCCACGATAAGCCCGCGCTGGCCCTTGCCCACGGGACAGAGCAGGTCCAGCACGCGGCCCGTGAGGTTTTCCTTCGTGGTCTCCATTTTCAGACGTCCCTGCGGGTACAGAGGCGTCAGGTTGTCGAAGAAAATCTTGTTGCGCGCGACCTCGGGGTCTTCGAAGTTGACGGCCTCCACCTTGATCAGCGCGAAATAGCGCTCGCCGTCCTTGGGCGGACGCACCTGGCCGGACACCGTGTCGCCGGTGCGCAGATCGAACTTGCGGATCTGCGACGGCGAGACGTAAATATCGTCCGGGCCGGGCAGGTAGTTGTACTCCGGCGCGCGCAGGAACCCGAAGCCGTCGGGCAGACATTCGAGAACGCCCTCGCTGAAAATCAGGCCGTTCTTCTCCGTCTGCGCGCGCAGGATTTGGAAAATCAGCTCCTGCTTGCGCATGCCGCTGGCGCCGGGGATGGCCAGGTCCTTGGCGATTTTCGCCAGGTCGGTGATGTTCTTCTCTTTTAGTTCTGCAAGGCTAATGCTCATCTTGGTTGTTCCTTAAGTGAAGGCTGCGTGTTTTCGCTTGGCGTTTTTGATTAGAGATGGAGCACGGTGGTGTGGCGATACACGCCGCCGCGCGGCGAAAGCAAACTGGAATGCCGGTCAATATTCGTCCAGGGTTCGAACAGGAACCAAACAGGCGCGGGTTGCTCCCTCACAGACGGCTTTTTGCCTAGTCCTGCGCGGGGAAACGCCCGAGGGTCTCCGTCAGTTGGTCAATTCCTGATCTGCTTCCGCATCGGCGTCGAACTTCGTCGCGACCTCCGGAACGGCCGGAAGCGCGGACGCATCCAGAGGCCGTTCCAGCGCCAATGCCAGAACTTCGTCCATGGTTTCCACGAACTGGATGATCAAGCCCGCGCGAATCTCGGCCGGAACATCCGCCAGGTCCTTTTCGTTATCCTTCGGCAGCAACAGGGTGCGGATACCGACGCGGTGCGCCGCCAGAAGTTTTTCCTTCACGCCGCCGATCGGCAGGACCTTGCCACGCAGCGTGATTTCGCCGGTCATGGCGACGTCGCAACGGACCGGATTCCGCGTGAGCGCGCTGACAATCGCCGTGCAGAGCGTGATTCCGGCCGATGGGCCGTCCTTGGGAATCGCGCCCTCGGGCACGTGCACGTGAATGTCCAGGTGCCGGTAGAAATCGCGCGGCAGTCCGAGAGCCGCGCTGCGCGAGCGCGCGTAAGTCAGCGCAGCCTGCCCCGATTCCTGCATGACGTCTCCGAGCTTGCCCGTCAGGGTCAACCGCCCCTTGCCCTCCATGACCGTCGCCTCGGTGGACAGCACCTGCCCGCCCACTTCGGTCCAGGCAAGGCCGGTGGCCAGGCCGATCTCGTTCGTCTTTCCGGCCCAAATTTCGCGGTATTTAATGACCCCCAGGAAATCTTTCAGGTTTTCCGGGACGACGTCAACCTTCACCTGCTTGCCCTCTTTCACCACGCGGCGCGATATCTTCCGGGCGATATTCGCGATTTCGCGCTCGAAGTTCCGCACGCCCGCTTCGTACGTGTAATGGCGGATGACTTGGGAGAGCGCGTCGTCGGAGATTTGCAGGTTGTCGTCGGTCAGCCCGGCCGCCTCGCGCTGCTTCTTCACCAGGAAACGCTTGGCGATCTGCTGCTTCTCGCTCTCCGTGTAACCCGGCAGCCGAAGAGTTTCCATGCGGTCCTGCAGCGGCTGCGGAATCGTGTGCAGCACGTTGGCCGTGCAGATGAACATGACGTGCGAAAGATCGTACTCCACGTCAAGGTAATGATCGGTGAAGGCGTGGTTCAATTCGGGGTCGAGCACTTCCATCAGCGCGGCCGACGGATCGCCGCGAAAGTCCATGGACATCTTGTCCACTTCATCGAGCACGAAGATCGGATTGATCGTGCCGGCCTTCTTCATCATCTGGATGATCTGGCCGGGCAGAGCGCCGATGTACGTGCGGCGATGGCCCCGGATTTCGGCCTCATCGCGCACCCCTCCCAGGGACACGCGCACGAACTTGCGGCCCGTCGCTCGGCCGATGGACATGGCCAGCGAAGTTTTGCCGACGCCGGGCGGTCCGACCAGGCAAAGGATGGAGCCTCGAGGGTTTTTCACCAACTGGCGCACCGCAAGGTATTCGAGGATGCGCTCCTTGACCTTTTCCAGTCCGTAGTGATCTTCCTCGAGGATCTTCTCCGCCACGGAAATATCGCGAATTTCCTTGGACTTTTTCTTCCACGGAACGGCGAGGAGCCAGTCGAGGTAATTGCGGCTGACGGTGGATTCGGCCGACATCGGCGGCATCATCTCGAGCCGCTTCAGCTCCTGCAAGGCCTTTTCCTGTACGTCCTTCGGCATGCCGGCGGCTTCGATCTTCTTCTTCAGCTCGTCGAGCTCGTTCTTTTCGCCGCGGCCGAGTTCCTTGTGGATGGCCTTCAATTTTTCGTTGAGGTAATACTCTTTTTGCGCGCGCTCCATCTGCCGCTTCACGCGGGAGTTGATGTTCCGGTCGACGTTGAGCTTTTCGAGTTCGCCCTCGAGGATCTGGGCCACGCGGTTCAGGCGGTCGAGCACGTCGAAATTTTCGAGAAGTTCCTGCTTGTCCTCGACGGAAATCTGGAGATTGGTAACGATGGTATCGGAAAGCTTGGCCGGGTCCTCGACGCGAGCCGCGGCAATCATCGTGTCGTAGTTCAGGCTTTGCGACAGTTTGACGTACTGTTCGAAGAGCCCGTTGACGCGGCGCACGGCCTGCTCGAGTTGCGGCGAGGGCTCCGTGCGGCTCGGCACCAGGCGCAAGCTGGCGCGATAGAACCCCTCGTCGGCCGTGAGCTGCACCACCTTGGCGCGCTCGACGCCTTCCACCAGGACGCGGATGTTGCCGTCCGGCAGCTTGACGCTCTGCACGATGTTGGCGAGGGTGCCCACGGAAAAAATCTCGTCCGGTTTGGGATCGTCTATCGAGGCGTCGTGCTGCGTCACCAGGAGAATCTTCTTGTCGCCCGCCAGGGCTTCTTCGAGTGCGCGCACGGACGCTTCCCGCCCCACGATGAAGGGCTGCATCATCTGCGGGAAGATGACCATGTCCCGCACCGGCATCATCGGCACGCGCTTCAATTCGCCTTTTTCCTTGCTGAACATGGTGTTCTGCGGTCCCTGGGTGCCCCGTACCCTAATTATCCAGCTTTTTCGAGCAGATTCCAGTTGATTTCGCGGCTGCGCACCATTTCGGCGGTGACCGCAAAGTCCCGCGTCTTCCGCTGCGCCGGCAGGTTGTACATCAGATCGAGCATCAGGTCTTCGAGAATCATGCGAAGTCCGCGCGCGCCGACCTTGCGTGCCAGCGCCAGTTCGGCTACCGTCTCGAGCGCGTCGTCGGCGAAGCGCAGGCGGACGTTCTCGAATTCAAACAGCCGCTGGTATTGACGGATGAGCGCGTTCTTCGGTTCGGTCAGGATGCGCATCAGCGCGCTCTTGTCCAGGTCGCCGAGCACGCCGACGACCGGCAGCCGCCCCACGAACTCCGGGATCAGGCCGTAGCGGATCAGGTCGGTGGGCTGGGCCTGCTCGAGCAGTTCGATGTTGCGCCGGTTCGTGGTGGTCGGCTGCGCATCGGTGTGGAAGCCGAGCGACTTCTGGCCGACGCGGCGCTCGACGATTTTCTCGAGGCCCACGAAGGCGCCGCCGCAGATGAAGAGAATGTTCGTCGTGTCCACGGGCGTGAATTCCTGATGCGGGTGCTTGCGGCCGCCCTGTGGGGGCACGTTGGCGATGGTGCCTTCGAGAATTTTCAGCAGAGCCTGCTGCACTCCCTCGCCGGAGACGTCCCGGGTGATCGAGGGATTCTCGTCTTTCTTCGAGATCTTGTCGATTTCGTCGATATAGATGATGCCCTGCTGGGCCTTGGTGACGTCGCCATCCGCGTTTTGCAAAAGCTTCAGAATAATGTTCTCGACGTCCTCGCCGACGTAGCCCGCTTCGGTAAGCGTGGTAGCGTCCACGATGGCAAACGGCACGTCCAGCATGCGCGACAGCGTTTGCGCCAACAGAGTCTTGCCCGTGCCGGTGGGGCCGATCAATAGAATGTTCGATTTCGTCAGCTCGACGTCGCCGGGCGTGCGGTTCAGGAAGATCCGCTTGTAGTGGTTATAGACCGCAACCGCGAGCTTCTTTTTCGTCTTGTCCTGACCGATGACGTACCCGTCCAGGAACGCCTTGATTTCTGGCGGCCGCGGCAGGCGGCGGTTGACCGGGCTGGCCTGTTCGCGTTTTTCCTCTTCCAGAATCTGCTGGCAGACGCCCACGCATTCGTTGCAGATGTACGCGCGCGGGTAGTCCGAGGGTGAGCTGATCAGCTTCTCGACTTGCTCTTGCGTTTTATGACAGAACGAACAGCGCAGCGGTTCGTCCGGGCTGAGTTTTCTCACCGGTGTAGTGGCCTCCGACAGCCCTCGCTTGGGCGGGGCCCGCGCAACATTCTAGGTCCGTTTTGCGACTTGCAGCGCGGCCGGTCGTTTTCGCTACTAACTGTTAGGTACGTATTACCGGTGCTTGTGGATAATTTCATCGATCAGACCGTACTCCTTGGCCTGCGGGGGCGCCATGATGAAGTCGCGCTCGACGTCTTTTTCAATCTTTTCGATCGTCTGATGACAGTGATCGGCCAGCAGTTGGTTGATCACCGAGCGCATGCGCAAAATCTCCTTCGCGTGAATGTCAATGTCGGTGGCTTGGCCGGAAAGCCCCGACATCCACGGTTGGTGGATCAAGATGCGCGAATTGGGCAAGGAGAAGCGCTTTTTTTCCGCCCCGGCCGTCAGCAGCAGGGCGGCGATCGAGGCGGCCTGGCCCACGCAGGTGGTGACCACATCGGGCCGCACGTATTGCATCGTATCGTAAATGGCCATGCCGGCGGTGATCGAACCGCCCGGCGAATTGATGTACAGCTGGATGTCCCGCTCGGGATCCTCTGCTTCGAGGAACAGCAGTTGCGCCGTCACCAGGTTGGCGACGTGGTCGTCAATCGGGGTGCCGATGAACAGGATATGGTCCTTCAGCAGCCGCGAATAGATGTCGTAAGCGCGCTCGCCCCGTGTGGTCTGCTCGACCACCATGGGAATAAGCGTCGTCGCGCGAGGAGCCGAATCGTTGGAATAGTTCATCGAGTATTTTAGGGAGCTTGAAGGAATCCGGTCAGGAACGTTCCGCTTCTCGAGTCCGTATCCGTGCGTTCCGCTGGAGCCACTCGAGGGTCTTGTCGCTCCGGAGCTTCGATTTCATCCTATCGAGCGCTCCCTCCTTTGTCAAGCTGGCGCGGAGGGCTGCGGCGGATTCGCCACTACGTTCTGCAATCCTGGCGAGCTCGCTTTCGACCTCTTCCTCCGTGGGTTCGATGTTCTCTGCCGTGGCGATTCGGTCGAGCAGCAGCTCGGCCTTCACGTCCTCGACGGCTCGTTCGCGTTGCCGCCGACGCATAGCCACCCAATCCACGTTCACCGCGCGCGGGTCCACTCCTTGCGCTGCCAGCGTTCGCACGGCGCGCTCCAGCCGCACGTCCATCTGGTTTTCGACGAGCGCTTCCGGGACGGGGAAGTCGTGCGCTGCCGTCAGTTTGTTGAGCAAGGCGTCGCGGACGGCTGCCGTTTGTCGCTGGTCGCGCTCGGCTTCAAGACCTTGTCGCACTTTGGTTCGCAGCTCCTCGAGAGTCTTCGAGTCGCTCACGTCCTTGGCGAATTCATCGTTCAGCTCGGGAAGTTTCTTTTCCTTGATGCCGAGCACCTCGACGTCGTAGTTGTAGCTTTTGCCCGCAAGCTTCGGATCGGGAAACTCGGCGGGATAATTCACCTCGAAGCGGCGGTGCTCGCCGGCTTGCGCGCCCCGCAAATTCTCCGAGAAAGCTTCGAGCGTATCCTCCCCGCCGATATGGCACAGGACGCTATCCGAGCGCAGCGGTTCGCCGCCGCCGACGGGCGTACCCGCCAGCTTGATCTGCGCGTAGTCGCCGTTCGCCAGCGCGCGGCCTTCGATGGGCACGAACGTCGCTCCGCGCTCGCGGGCGTCGGTGATTGCCTTCTCGACGTCCGCATCCGTCACGGCGCTGGCCTCGACCTCTACCTCGATATCCTTATAGGCGCCCAGCTCGAACTCCGGCAGCACCTCGAAGATCGCCCGGAACTTCAGCGGCTGATTTTCCGAGTACTCCACCTGATCTACGCGAGGCTGTGTGATCGGCGCCAGTTTTTGATCCTTGACGGCCTTCTCGATCTGTTCGGGAAGCAACGACTGCAGGACTTCGCCTTTGATATCGTCGGCGAACCGCCGGCGGATCAGCGTGACGGGAGCCTTGCCGGGGCGGAATCCGGGCACGCGCGCCACGCGCGCAAACTCCCGCGCCACGCGCTCGACGGCCTTCTGCACTTCTTCGGCCGGAACCTCGAGTTCTAGTTCGCGCCGGCAGGTCGTTTCAGCCATAACTCCTTTTCCGTATCGCTAAACTTCGGAATTTTGCAGCCTCTTCCCGCCGATCGTCGGCCCTACATGCACGTTTCGTCCATGCTGCCACTTGCGGGTGCGGCATAAGCTCACGACCCGTTCCGCGCACGCGTGTGGAAACAAAGGAGGACCAGCAGGCGGAGTACGAAAAAGGAAGTATAGGGTAACGCGCCAGCCACGTCAACGTGCGCTGGGAGACCCTCGCCGGCCCCCTTCCATCTTGGCGCCGGCCTTTTTTAAAACGCCTTGTGGCGTCGCCGTCGCCTAGAGCCCACTAACGGCTTCGTAGCTATGGCCTTACCCATCGATCTATCGATAGGTTCAATGCATTTAATGAGTTTGACCGCGATGTCGCACGCCTGTACTTTGCTGATTGGGTGCTAACGTGGAAGGAGGCTGAAAGAGTCGACCGTGTTTTCGAGATGCGCGAATCCGGACTGTGCCGCTTCCTTCGACCACCGACATGGCCGTTTCTTCCGTTTTCACCGGCCTCGCCTCAAAGGTGGGCCCGCCGCGAATACGCACTCCGTATGGCACTTCTGGCTTTGTAGAGCCTGTTACGAGGCCTATACCCTTGAGTACTCCGACGGCCGCGGGGTGCTGCTCCGGCGGCGCACCGCGCTGTTGCCTAAGGATTGTTGGCCTCGCCTCATCGCGGCGGCCGGAACATGATGTCCCTCGGCGTGGCACACGAAACCGACAGGATTCTACCCGAGGGGACCTCTGTGCAGATTCAAGACGAAATCGGGATGATCGCGGGCGTGATCTGGCAAACCCTGAGCGCCAAGGGCGAGCTGACGCTGCGGAAGCTGAAGCTCGAAGTGCAGGGCACAGCGCCGCTTTTCGATTGGGCCATCGGCTGGCTGGCGCGCGAAGACAAGATTGCGTTTGCGGGAGAGAAGCGGTCTGTCCGTGTGCGTCTGAAGGATTTTGACGCAAGCCCCGTGAACTCGTGACGGCTCCCCCCGAGCCCCGCCGCTGGTCCCCGAAAATCAATGGTGCGGAAGGAGGGAGTTGAACCCCCACGGCCTTTCGGCCACAGGATCCTAAGTCCTGCGCGTCTGCCAATTCCGCCACTTCCGCGTTGCGGCCGAGTATAGCATCGTGCCGGGTCTCTTCGTGGCGGCGCGCGTCCTCGCCGGAGAATCTGTGCCAACGCTTCGCTGGAATTCCGCGCCGCCCTAAAGATCCGCTGCCGCGTGTCTGGCGCTCGACTCTAACAACTCCCGCACCTTGCCGGCCAAGTCGTCAGGTCCGAACGGTTTTTCGATGAAAGCCGTGCCGGGATCGAGAATCCCGCGGTTGACCACCGAATCCTCGGTGTACGCCGACATGTAGAGTACCGGAAGGCCGCGGTGTTCCTTCGCCATGCGCTCGGCCAGCTCGCGGCCCTTCATCCCCGGCATGACCAGATCGGTCAGAATGAGGTCAATCGATTCGCAGTTTCGCTCGGCGATCTCAAGAGCTTCGGCCGCGTTTCTTGCCTCGATCACGGTGTATCCTTTGGTCGTCAAAAACGTGCGCGTCATTTTACGCACTGCATCATCATCTTCTACGACCAGGATCGTCTCCGAGCCGCCGATGACTCCTGCAGCCGGCTTCCGCGCATCGATTTGTTCGAGGGGCTCCTGCGTGCGCGCGAAGTAGATCGTCACCGCAGTGCCCTGGCCCGGCACGCTGGAAACCGTTATCGTCCCCCCGCTCTGTTCCACGATCCCGTAAACCGTGGAAAGCCCCAGCCCGGTTCCTTTGTTTTTTTCCTTCGTCGTGAAAAAAGGCTCGAAGGCGCGCGAAAGAGTTTCCGCATCCATGCCGTGACCGGTGTCCTTCACGGCGAGCATCACGTGCGACCCGGGCTGAATCTTCGGGCGGTGCTGGGATGCGCTCTCGTCCCATTCGACGTTGGCCGTCTGAATCGTCAATTCGCCCCCCATCGGCATGGCGTCGCGGGCGTTGACCGCAAGATTCACGATGACCTGTTCGATTTGCCCGGGATCTGCTTTCACACGCCCCAGGCGCGGTTTCAAGGAGGTGACCAGGCGGATGTCTTCGCCCAAGAGCGGCGGCAGTAATTCGGCCACTTGCGTCACCAGGCTGTTTAGATCCAGAACTTTCGGTTGCAGCACCTGTTTGCGGCCGAAGGCCAGGAGTTTGCGGGTTAATGACGACGCGCGCTCGGCGGCCGAAAGAATATCCTTCAAATTCTTGCGCAACGGGCTCGGCGCGGCGATGGACTTTAACGACAGCAGCGCATGTCCCTTGATAATCAGGAGGAGATTGTTGAAGTCGTGGGCTACTCCTCCCGCCAGCCTGCCGACTGCCTCCATTTTTTGAGCTTGGCGAAGTTGCTCCTCGGCTTGCTGGCGCTCCCTGATTTCCGTTTTCAGCGTTTCGTGCGCGGCAATAACCTCGCGCGCCTGAAACTCAGCCGTCTGCGCCACGTGCACGAGGGCCGCAAGTAGCCAGGCGACGAACAGCCCTCCCACTAGGGTGATTCCGGGAAGCGGCGAGCTCGCTCGCGCCAGCGTTTCAGGCGCGGGCCAGACGCGCACTTGCCAGACGTGCGTGCTCAGGTTGGCGTTTGCGCTCTGGCTCCAGCGATTGGCTCGCGGCGGACTACTCGAAGGGCGAGCGTAGACCTCGTCGTCGCCGTCAAATACGGCCACTCGATAATCGCCCGGCACGTCTTCCAGCACGCGATCGAGCAGATCCTGATAACGGAACACCCCCACGATAAAACCGCTGAAGCTCTCACCCGAAAAAATGGGCACACACACAAGAAACCCGCGGCCTCCTTGTGTCAGCTCGATGGGTCGCGTGATAAACACATCGTGCATGTCCTGTGCCGCGTTCAAGGCGCTTCGCCGCCGCGCCTCGGAGCCGAAATCCAGGTCCAGGTCGGCTTGATTTCCGATAAGGGGGGCAATCCAGCGCGCGCGAAAAGCCGGGTCCACCCATTCGATGGCTTGGTAGCCGGGATACCCGCTCATCAGCAGAGCGGCGTCTTGCTCCCAGTCGGTTTCGACGGGCTGTCCCCAGACCTTCCAGCGGCTGGCCAGGCGGCTCAGAGCGAGAACCCGCGAGGCCATCTCGGCTTCTGTCTGGCTTTTTGCAAGAAGTGCCTGCGACCGAGTGACTGCGCTGATCTCCGCGTCCTGCTGTCGGGCAAGGCGCTGCCTGAGGAAAAATGCGGCCGCGACGGCGGCCAGGCCGACCAGAACGGGCAGCCAGCGTCTCGATGCAATTCGCCAATTCATGAGCCCCTCAAACCATGCGGCCTGCCGGCACGTTTTCCGATAGAGGTGTGCCGGTCCTGGTCCAGCAGATGCCGCGGAAAGTTCAGAAAGAAGGCTCGCTGGGAACCTGAATGTACGCGCCACCTTGGCCGGTGTCAATGTCCGCGCGGTCGGCCATGGTGTGCGGCGCCGGGCGCCCTGCTGGGCCGCGGCTGCGCGGCGTGCGGCCGCGGGTTTCCTTGCGGCGCACGGACTCATTTGGTAGCCTTGCGGCCGATTCCATACGCCGCAGCGGTTACGGGCGCGGGAGGCGAGTCCGAAATGGCCGAAACGACACCGATGAACGAAAATGTGGCCGGCCTGCTTTGTTACGTGCTCGGCTGGATCACGGGCCTGATTTTCCTTCTCATCGACAAGCGTCCGTTTGTGCGTTTCCACGCCGCGCAGTCCATCGTCGTCTTTGGAGGGCTGCAGATCGTCTACATCATCTTGACCAGGGTATTCTTTACGAGTTTTGCGGCGGCCGGTCTTGGGTTTTTCTCTTTCGTCGGGTTGCTGTTCGAGGCCCTGAGGTTGGTCGCGTTGGTGCTTTGGATCGTCTTGATGGTAAAAGCCTATCAGGGCGAGCGATTCCGCGTTCCGTTTGCCGCGGAGATCGCCGAGAGCCTCGTGGCCAAGTCCGCGAAGTAGGAAACCGGGTGGGGGAAGCGGCGAATGGGATACGTCGACAACAACCTCGTCACGGGTGAGGTGGTTACTTACCGCGGCGGCCTGCATTGGGTCGTGTTGTTTGGGCCGCTATCCATCGCGCTGATTCTGGGACTGTCCGGCCTGGCGATGTTCGTTGTGGGCCGTTCCGCCGATAACGCGGCGTTGAAGGAATCTACGGCGATCGTTGGGGCCGTCGCCGTTTTCATCGCCGTCGTTTGCCTGCTCGTGGGGATCGTTCGCAAGAACTCAGCCGAGTTCGCCATTACGAATAAGCGGGTCATTTTCAAGACGGGCGTGGTGCAGCGCAGGACCGAGGAGATTTTTCTTCATAAAATCGAGAGTGTGGCCGTCGACCAGGGCCTGCTCGGTCGAATGTTGAATTTCGGAACGGTTTCCGTTCGCGGCACGGGCGGAACGTTCGAGCCCTTCCGCAACGTTTCCCACGCGCTGGAGTTCCGCCGGCAAGTTCAGGAGCAGATCTCGCAGAGTCGCTAGGCGGGCCGAGGCCGCGTGCGCGGACGCCCTGGCAGTCCCCTTTTCTCTTGACAATCCTTCCCTCCGCGTCCATCTTAATTGGCTTTGTTTGCTGAAAATCCGCTGTTCGGTGTGACTCTCTGCGTGGCGAGGACTGCGTGCCCGATCCGGTGACCGTCCGGCTGTGCTTTCACGACCGCTGTTTTGATGGCGCCGTCTCGGCGGCGATCTTTTCCCGGTTCTATCGCGAGCGGGTGAATCCGCGCGCTGAATTCCGCTACACGGGCATGACCCACCGCGCCACGCGCCCCTTTGAAGAGGGTTTGTTCGACGGAGACGAGAACGTCATCGTCGATTTCAAGTACTCCAGCTCGCCGCGCGTCACCTGGTGGTTCGATCATCACCAGAGCGCCTTTCTCGCGCTCGCCGACGCCGAGCATTTTCGTGCCGACCGCTCCGGCCACAAGTTCTACGATCCCGCGTACAAGTCCTGCACCAGGCTGCTGGCCGATGTCACCAGCAGGAAGTTTGGCTTCGACGTCCGACCTCTCGCCGAGCTCATTTATTGGGGCGATGTAATTGACGGAGCGCAATTTCCCACGCCCGAGTCTGCAGTGGCGTTGGTCGAGCCGGCGACGCAATTGGCGCTGGTCATCGAAGCGGCGCCCGGGCAATCCCTGTCGCCGCAGTTGATTCCGGAATTGACGCAGCACTCGCTTGCGGAGATGGTGAAATTGCCCCTGGTCGCACGGCACCTGGAGCCGTTGCTCGAGCGCCACAGGCGGTCGATCGAGGTGATGCGGCAGCGCGCCGAAGCGCACGACGGTGTGGTCTTTTTTGACGTCAGCGACCTCGCGCTCGAAGGTTACAACAAGTTCATTCCGTATCTGTTGTTTCCGGACTGCCGCTATTCGGTCGGCGTGAGCGCTTCGGTCACGCGGGCGAAGGTCTCCCTCGGCTCCAACCCGTGGAACGACGAATCGGCCGAGAAAAATCTCGCTACGCTGGCCGAGGAATTTGGCGGCGGCGGCCATCCGCGCGTCGCGGCGATTTCTTTTGGCGCCGAAGACGTCGAGCGCGCCCGCCAGGTGGCTCGCGAAATCGTCGAGCGGCTGCGCAGCTGATGCGCGAGATGGTTGCAAAAATCCGAAATTCCGGCCACGTGAGGAGCCGAGGTTGTGTTCCTCAAATTTAGGTTACAGGTTGTCACTTCCCTTGCCTGGGCGCGCAACCTGCTTCTGCCCGATCCGCGAATCGAGGACTCCGGACAGGAACTTGCGGAAATCACCGAAATCCGTGAGCGGGCCCTGGTGCGGACCGACATTTCCGACCATCTGGTCCCCTTGTTTGTGGAGTCGTTCGCGATCCATCCCCGGCTCATCGTTGAACTAGGGGTGCGAACGGGTGAAAGCACCTTTGTGCTTGAGCGGGTAGCCAGGTTGTGCGGCTCGACGCTCGTCAGCGTGGACGTCGACGATTGCGGGTGCAGTTCCTCCTGGACAGACTGGACCTTCGTGAAGAGCGACGATATCGAATTTGCGCGCCAATTCCCGGAGTGGTGCCGGGTGCGCGGAATCCGCCCCGAGATCGACGTTCTGTTCGTCGACACGAGTCACGAGTACGAGCACACCGTCAAGGAGATTGCGCACTGGTTCCCGTTGCTGTCGCAAAGAGCGAAGGTCTTTTTCCACGACACCAATCTCCGAAGGATTTACTTCCGGCAGGACGGGAGCATGGGCATCGGCTGGGACGGGCGAAGAGGAGTGATGGCTGCCGTGGAAGAATATCTCGGCGCGAAATTCAATGAGACCCGCAACTTCACGGACTCCAGGAAGGGTTGGATCATCCGGCATAATGCGCTCTGCAGCGGGTTCACGATATTGGAGAGATTGAGTTCGACGAACGGAACCGGCGCTCCTCCGCGCGATTAGCGACGCTGCGTTTGACTTTCGGGGCTTTGCACTTACCGGCATTGGCTGGTAGTCTGGATTCACACGGCGCGCTTGTAGCTCAATTGGTAGAGCAGGGGACTCTTAATCCCAAGGTTGGAGGTTCAAGTCCTCCCAGGCGCACCACTCACTTTTCCCAAAGCTCCTTCGGATTCGTCGATAACGTAACCGCCGGCCGCGTTTATTTTTCGGGCTTGCCCTCGACATCCAGCACGGTGACGGGACCGTACTTGGCGAGCACATCTTGAATCTGTTTGCGGTCACCCACGCCCACCCACTGCATGTGGTCGAGATCGACGAACTTCTTTGCGTAAGCCTGCACGGCGGCGACGTCCACGGCCGCAATGCGATCGGAATATTTGTCCCAATAGTCCGCGGGAAGGCCGTAATACTGCACGGTCAGCCAATCAGCAAGTAATTGCCCGGGTTGCTCGAGCGACAGCGCGAATCCGGCGACGATGGCGTGGCGCGCGTCGTCCAGGTCGCTCTGCGGCACCGGCTCGCTCGCGATTCGTTTGAATTCGTAGACGAACTGGGTCATTGAGCCGTCCGTCACGGGCGTGCGCACCGAGGCCGTGGCCGCCCAATCGCCCGGATAAGTTTCCGCACGGAAGTTGCTGTAGGCGCCGTACGTGTAGCCGTGCTCTTCGCGCAGATCGAGGAACAGCCGCGCTTGCGGTCCGCCGCCGAGAATCTGGTTCATCACCTCGAGCCCGTAGTATTCGGGATCGGTGCGCCGGATTCCCGCGTCTCCGCCCATGATGTAGGTCTGCACGGAGCCGGGGCGATCCACCAGTATGATTTTGGCCGGCGTGGGGGCCGTCTTCGACGGCAGCGCCAGCGGCGGCTCGGCGGCTCCCGCCCATGCCCCAAAGTATTTTCCGATGAGCGCGCTCATGTCGCCGGCCTTGAAATCTCCGGTCGCCCCGAAAATTGTGTTTCCCGGGAGAAAGTGCTGATCGTGAAAGCGTTTCAAGTCTTCAACGGTCACTTTCGCAATCGATTCCTTGGTCGGCGAGGTGACCGACAAAGGCCCGTCACCATAAAGAGCGCGCCGGAACGCCTGCTGGGCAAGCGCGCCCGGGTTCGAGAGGCGCGCTTCGAGAGTCGCCGCCTCGCGCTCCTTGAATTTGGCGAGTTCGTCCGCCGGGAACGCCGGATGCAGCACGATGTCGCTCATGAGGTCGAGTATCTGCGCGGAGTTGTCGATAAGTCCCGCGGCGTTTACCGTCGTGTAGCTCGCGCCAAACCTCGAATTCGCGGCGAGCGTCGCGCCGAGTGAATCGGTCTCGGCGGCGAGCTGTAAACTGCTGCGCCGTTCGGTGCCCTGGCGGAGCATGTCGGCGGTAAAGGACGCAAGGCCCGGAAGATCGCTCGGGTCGGCCAATTGCCCGGGCCGAATCCACATCGTGAACGCCACCGTCGGCAGCTTGTGGTCTTCAAGAAGCACAAGAGTCAGCCCGTTGGGCAGCTTCACGACCGTGGGGCGAGGCAGTTGCACGCGCAAGGCTTCTTTGTTCACCGGCGCGCGGTTCAGCCGCTCCACTTTGCTGAGCGGCGTGGATTTCTCCTGGCTTCTCGCCGGAAAAGCCGCGGGTCCGGCCAAAACGGCGGCGGTTAGTCCCGCGAAAGCCATTGGCCCGAGAAACCTCAGAATCAGAGTCTTCATCGCGGGTTCTCCAGGGACTCCTCGAACTGCGGGGAATCGCTCGTCATGGCGTCACTTTGGCCGAGGGCCGGGCGTTCGCGCCGGGCATCGTTACGACCACGGCTCGTTGATCGCGGACCAGGTAAGCCCTCGCCGCGGCGTTCACTTGATCGAGCGTCACGCTATTTTCCTTGTCCAGGGCCGTATTGATCAGTTCGGGATCGTTGTATTTCACGACGTATTCGCCGATCAGCCTGGCGGTCGCGAGCGAGGAACGCCGTTGGTCGATGAAGCGCCGCAGGAGCTGCGTTTTAGCCTTCGCCAGTTCCTCGGGCGTTACGCCGTCCTTCACGACGGCCGCGATCTCATCGTCAATCGCTTTCTCGAGGTCAGCGACGTTCACTCCGGGCCGCGGAGTCGCGGAAATGTAAAGCAGGCCCGGGCCGATGCGCGTATCGGCAAAGATGGAGACGTTCGACGCCAGTTGCTTGTCCTTCACCAGGTGCTGGTAGAAGCGCGCGCTCTGGCCTTGCGCGAGCGCGGCGGCCAACTGCTGCACCGCGTAGGCCTCCGGCGTGTTGCCCGGCGGGATGCGATAGGCCATATCGATTTGCGGCAGCCGCGCGAGCGGATCGGAGATCACCTCGCGGCGCTCGCCGTAGTGCGGTTCTTCGCTCAAGTTCACCGGGGGCGGCGCGGCCTGCGAGGGAATCTCCCCAAAGTACTTCTTCACCTTGGCCAGAGCGTCGTCGGGATCGAAATCGCCGACCAGCGTCAGGACCGCATTGTTCGGCGCGTAGTAGATGTGGAAGAAACCCGACACATCCTGGATCGTCGCGGCATTGAGGTCGGACATGGAGCCGATGGTCGAGTGCTTGTAGGCGAAATTGTCGTAGGAGAGGTTGTCGATATCGAGGTCGGCGCGGCCGTACGGCTGGTTGTCGACGTTCTGCCGGCGTTCCTCCTGCACGGCGTTGCGCTGGTTGTCGAGGTTGGCCTGGGTGATGTTGAGCGAGCGCATGCGATTGGCTTCGAGGTACAGCCCGAGATCGAGCTGGTTCTTGGGCAGCTCCTCGAAATAATTCGTGCGGTCCTCGCTGGTGGTGCCGTTCATGTTGCCGCCGTTGTTGAGGACCAGGATGAAATGCTCGCCCTTGCCGACGTCGGCGGAGCCTTCAAACATCATGTGCTCGAAGAGGTGGGCGAATCCGGTGTGGCCGGGCTGTTCGTTGCGGCTGCCGACGTTGTAGGTCACGCTGATGGAATAGACGGGAGCGCTGCGATCGGGAACGAGAATCACGCGCAGGCCGTTGGCGAGCCGCGTATCGCGCAGTTCGAGCTTGGGCACCTTGGTGTCGGCCCGAGCCGGCGGCGAAGCGAAACCCAGCAAAATCGCGAGAGCCAGCAGAAGCCCGCCGGTCAATTGCCGTCCTGCTGTCCTCATCGGCTCACCTCCCGCCTGCGCCACATTCTGCACCTTTGCGCCGCCGCTGACAATTTGTCATTAAGGGGGGTACCCCCACCCCCGGTGTTTTTTGCAAAGAGTGCGCAAGCGATTGAAAACGATGCAGTTGACGATTTTCTGGATGAGGCAAGAGTGCGCAAGGGATTGAAAACAAAGAGGCGGTCTTTTGGCAGCTTTGTAAAGAGTGCGGAACTCATTGAAGACAAAGGATTCCGGTTCAGCCCCGCGGGAAAGGCGTGGCCAGGGCCGAGCGGACATTGCGTGGGAGCCGGGGCGACACAGATCGTTCGCAACTTTGCCCAAATCATACCATATTATAGCATGCCGGTCAACCGCGATTACTTATAAGTATACTACTTCACGGGGCGGACCTCGATGTGGATGGCGTATTTTTCGTCACGCGCACGCGCGCACGAAGGACAACGGCGATTACTCCCTCGGCTGCGTCTGCGTCGGCAGCACCGGCGTGGTCCGTCCGGTGTTTTGCAGCACCGTGCCATTATCGAGCATGATGACACCCACCACGCCGACCGGATTACCTACCTTGGATGGATTCAGCGTAACGGTGACTTGGTCTCCTGCTTTGAGCGTGTTCTTGTTAAATCCTCTACGGCCCAGAACAGCCGGACTGAGCATTTCGCCGCCCCAATGGACGATATTGCCCTGCTCGTCTTTCACATCGAAATATAGTTGCACGTGGGGATTGGCCCAATGGAAGTCCGTCACCGTGCCTTTCACCGTAACTACTTTGCCCATATCGTACGAAACGCCGGTTCCGTGATGGGCGAGCAGCGAGCCGCAGATAACGAGAGTACCTAAGACTGTTGAAAAACAGATTGCCAGGGTTTTTCTCATCGAACGCCTCCTTAGGCAAGTAGCACTGCCTCAAGCTAAATTCAGCACAACCTGTACGTCAATTAACAAGCAGCGACTTCGACCCTCATTTGCTCTTTACGTTACCCGCGGGGTCTCTAATTCCCTGGTAGAACTCATCTTCGTCCGCTGGGGCGCAAATATCCTCCCGCATTACCTCTTTTGGAGCCCACTTCAAGGTCTTGGTCTCGCTCACCCAAGGCCTGGTATAGGCTTTTGGATCTGTTACGGTGAAGGTGATCTCGATCGTGTCGTGATCCACACGCTTGTAGCGTTCTTCAAGCTGCATGTCCGTGCTATGCGGATGGCCGTCCCAATCAAGCCAGTCCCGGTCGTCATACCCCTTGGAATTCACGACGAAAGTGTCTCCGTCCCATTTCCCGACGGCATATCCATACCATCGAGAGTCCAGGTCCTCGTCCTTAGGAAGCTCTCTGCCGTCCGTCCAGATGGTGCGGTAGGCATAGAAATAGTCGAAAAATTCAAGGAGTCGATCGGAAGCCTGCAAAAACTCAAATGGGTAGGCGCCGTTGAACATGATTCGTGGATAGCCCATCGGATTGCACCGCATCATGGGATCGTTCCCGAGAGGCTGCGATCTTGGCCCGATACCGGGCTTCGCCGCTGCCCACTGTGCCTGCGCCCATGGCGTCATTGGCGGCGATTGATAGTTGGGAGTTAACGTAAATCCCGTCTTCTCCTGCATGGTCCAAATTCCGCTGAAGTCGTGCGGGTCATAACCGGCGTTCTTGGTCGCAGACTGTACGTTGGCAGCGCTCTGCCTGCGGCTTTGGGTTGACTGCTGGCTGGTCTGGCCCGTAGCGATTGGGACAAACGAGAACAGCGCCAAGGCCCCGAGTGCAACAGCTGAGTCAATCGAATGGTTTCGCATTCATCCTCCAGTGATTCGCAACACCGCCTGTGCCGTTCACAGCATTCGTTGCGTTAAGCACTGAACCGGGATTTCCGTTTTGGACTCCTGTTTCGCGCATCATACGCTCCTCCTGGCCCCGACAACAGCGAATTTGCTACAAGGCCGGGGGCCCACGAGGTTCCGAGCCGCCAAGTCTTGAGAAGCGGTGCCGGTTCAACCGGTCGATGCAACACCCATCTGATCATGTGATCTGACAATGCGTTTCAAGGGAACCATCCTTTGGGGCTGCAGTTCGCTTTTGCCTAAACAGGCCGCCTTTTCTTTGCATTTGTGCTCGCGGACGATTCTTAGCGTTTGGAATTCCTGGACTTGGGACTTCGTCCTTGAGGCCACCCCGTTTCTCAGGACTTGGGAGCTACTGCCGGGCGCTGGACCCAACCAAGAGACTGTCGGTCTGCGGTGAATGGGTGTACTGTCTCCGGCGATGAGATTACTTGCGGTTTGCATTGTGTTTGCGCTGCCGTGTTCTCCGGCTGGAGGTCAGTCCCCCAAGAAGAGGCCGACGTTGCTGGTTAGCGTTTGCGCGTATGACGGAGTTTTCGCGTCCGTCCCTTACTCGGAAGACAGGCTAGGCGAAAGAATAGAAATCACCCGAATCGGAGACACCGAACTGCAAGCGGGATACGAGCCTGGCCATAGTGAATCTCCGACTTTCCGGGTGGTGCGGCAGGGAAAGACAATCTCGTCGTTTACTGTGGAAGAAATGTACAGCGGCAATACATGGATTGCCGTGGACCCTGGTGGCGATCGATTCGCTTTGACGTACAGTGACGAGAGCATCGGCGGGGACGTGCGGGTCTTCCAAATGAACGGCGACGTGGTAACGGATGTTCCAAATGCCACTCAAAAGGCGACCGCTGACTTCAAGTCGCGCCACTATTGTCAGGCGCGTGGCAACACCGTCAGAGCCCTGAAGTGGATCAAAGGCGATCTGTTGTTAACGACGGGAGTTTATCCGACCGGCGACTGTGGCTCCGACGCGAGACACATCGAGGCATACCGAGTCAGCGTGCCGGACGGGACCATCAAGCAGCACCTCACGCTCGCTCAGTTGAAGCGGTATCCCGGACTGTGCTTCCAGAATGACGATGGCAATTAAGGCCTCGTTGAGTGAAGCAAAGGATCGCATCTGGTTTTACGTCGCAGTTGGTCTCGTTGTCCTCATAAAGTGGTTCGTCGTACCACGGATTCCCACCCTGGCAGCAGCGGATCTCCTTACTCGCCACCTGCCGCTATCGCCGGCGCGGCTGAATTGGGGGCTGATCTTCCTGTTTGCTGCCCTTGGCGAGGGCCCGCTGCTGATGCCAAAATATCTTTCGGTTCCCCTGAATATGTTGCGGGTGGCTTCCATTTTGTTTTTCTTGGGCTCTTGGCGTTCCTACCCTTCCGTCTCACCTGTGATATTTGTCCTCGCATATTTTGAGATATTTTGGCTCATTCCTTGGTGGGAAAGGAAATGGAACCAGTAGCTAACGCCAAGTCCTGATAAGTCCGGTGGTCTCAAGGGGTCGACGCACCACTAGGACGAAGTCCCAAGTCCAGGAATTCCAAAGGCTAAGAATCGTCCGCGAGCACAAATGCAAAGAAAAGGCGTCCCGTTAAGGTAAAA
>Ga0210394_10003049_pt1 | contig 21790 bp, 18 predicted proteins | sample IncBWC12MmetaG_FD_160121 | JGI IMG/M metagenome (GOLD analysis project Ga0210394, IMG submission 160121) | Forest soil microbial communities from Barre Woods Harvard Forest LTER site, Petersham, Massachusetts, United States - Inc-BW-C-12-M | ecosystem: Environmental > Terrestrial > Soil >...
CGAATCCCTTGCGATGCTTCTCCTGCCCGGTCAACGAGAGCGCCCCAAACGTCCGCCCGTGATATGACCCCTCGAGCGCCACCAGCCGCGACTTCGCTTCCCCGCCCGCGCGATGTCCCGCCAGCCGCGCCAGCTTGATCGACCCCTCAATCGCCTCAGTGCCGCTGTTCGAAAAAAACGCGCGGGCATTTCCAAAAGAGCTACCCAGCAGCGCGCACAAATTCTCCGCCAGCGCCCCCTGATACTCGTGGTAATAAAGGTTGGAGATGTGAATCAGCTTCGCCGCCTGCTCCCGAATCGTCTTCACAATCCGCGGATGCGCATGCCCCAGCGCATTCACCCCCAGGCCCGAAACAAAGTCGAGATAACGCCGGTCGTCGAGGTCGTAAAGGAACACGCCCTTCCCCCGCGTCAACACAATGGGATACCGGTTGTAAGTCCCCAGCAAATACCGCTTCTCTAACTCTGCGATTTGTTCGAATGTTTTCATAGGAAGATTTGATTCTATAGGAATCTCAAATTTCCTCGAAGCCGGGCCATCCGCGACAGTCCCCTACAGAGAATGTCCTCGATTCTCAACCCGCGCAGCAGTAATATAACCTCTTCAGGAAAGCGCATCATCCACGGCATGATGACGATACCTGCGAGCCCGGTCGACTAACGCAATACAGCTGCCTGGAGGGGCGGATGCCAACAGACGAATCGACGGCTCGCATGATCGAGGAGGCCAGGAACCAATCACTCAAAGAACTCGACCTCAGCTCCCGTTTTCGCCGCCCATCGCCTCTGGAAATTACGGACGAGATGTGAGCTAACGCAGCTCGAAAGGTTGAATCTAGGGGGCTGCGGAATCAAGGCGCTATCCTCCAAAATTAGTCGACTGCATAACCTGAAGTACCTCGGCCTTGGGGCGAACAGCCTCACTTCTTTGCCTGAGGAGGTCGGCCAGTTGCGACATCTGGCCTCGCTTGACCTTGTCGGCAACCCGCTAACCTTCCTACCCAAGTGGATCGCCGCAATCCCCGGCCTCAACCACCTCTCTTTTGGTAGTAGGGAATTGACTATTGCGCCCAAGTGGATCGCCGCTATGACGAAACTGACCAGCCTTGGTGTGGCTGGAGGCACACCCGTACCCGATTGGATTGCTGAGATGGGATGGCTGGAAAACCTTAATCTAGGAGGCAACGATCTTGTAAATCTTCCAGATTGGTTATTTCAGATGGCCAACCTGACGGCTCTCAGCTTAGATGCCAATCGGTTCCGGAGCCTATCCCATTCTATCGCCCGGCTGCAGAAGTTGAATACACTTCGACTCTGGCTTAATGAACTCGACGAACTCCCCGAGGCCATCGGCGAACTGCCTCACTTGATGAGGATCGACTTGGGTGGCAACAACCTCTCACACCTGCCGCATTCTTTTTCCCGTCTCCAACGTCTAGACTACCTTAGCCTGAACAATAACAACTTTGCCAGCATCCCGCAGTGCCTCTACGGAATGCCATTCCTTGGGCATCTGTCTTTCGCAAATTCGGATCGCTGGGGATGGAACTACAACCTGAAGGAGGGAGAGTTTTCGTCCAGGAACTCCATCACGAAGGTATCGGCAGAGCTACTACGTCTGAACCACCTGACTCGGCTAGAGCTTTACGGCAATCCCGTTGAAGTGCCTCCGCAGGAAGTCGTCGAGAAGGGCCTCACCGCTATCAAAGACTACCTCCGCCAGATTGGCGCTGAAGGAGTCGATCACTTATATGAAGCCAAGCTGCTGATCCTCGGTGAAGGGGGAGCTGGCAAGACCTCCCTTGCCAAGAAGATACAGAACCCCGACTACCAGCTCGATGAAGAGAAATCCACGCAAGGGATCGACGTGATCCGTTGGAGTTTCCCTTTGGACAACGGAAGGGACTTCAAGGTCAATATCTGGGACTTCGGCGGCCAGGAAATCTATCACGCCACCCACCAGTTTTTCCTGACGAAAAGATCACTATACGCACTCGTCGCCGATACGCGCAAAGAAGATACAGATTTCTACTACTGGCTGAACATCGTTGAGTTGCTCAGTGACAACAGCCCAGTCCTGATAGTGAAGAACGAAAAGCAGGATCGCCGCAGGGAGATCAGCGAGCGACAGCTCCGCGGGCAGTTCGCAGCTCTCAAAGAGACCATGGCGACGAACCTCGCCACGAACCGAGGACTTCCGGAGATTTTAAAGAGCATCAAGTACTACATCTCCAACCTGCAACACGTCGGGTCGCCTCTGCCTCGGACCTGGGTCAAAGTGCGCGAGGTGCTGGAACAACATTCGCAAAATTATGTCAGTCTGGACGAGTACCTAGATATCTGTGCACATAACGGATTCTCCGAACTCAAAGACAAGTTGCAGCTCAGCGGGTATCTACATGATCTCGGAGTATGTCTTCACTTTCAGGAAGACCCCCTTCTTAGAAACGTCGTGATCCTGAAACCTAAGTGGGGCACAGACGCCGTTTATAAGATCCTCGATAACGAGAGGGTTATCGCTGCGCTTGGATACTTCACCCAAGCCGACCTTGCGAATATCTGGAGCGAACCAGAGTACGCGAACATGCACCAGGAATTGCTCAGGTTGATGATCAACTTTAAGCTGTGCTACCAGATTCCGGGGAACGGGAACTACATCGCCCCCCAACTGCTCACGGAAAACCAACCCGCATATCACTGGGATGCAACCGACAATCTGGTCTTCAGGTACCAGTACGAGTTCATGCCGAAGGGCATCATCACTCAGCTCACCGTCGCAATGCATCCACTAATTCTGCATCGAGAATCCGTATGGAAGAGTGGTGTCATCCTGGAAAAGGATAAAACAAGGGCAGAGGTCATCGAGCACTACGGAAGACGGGAAATCCAAGTCCGCGTTTCCGGCAAGAACAAGAGAGATCTAATGACAGTCGTCGCCTACGAGCTGGATAAGATTCACGCGAGCTACAGACAGCTGCGGTTCAGCAAGCTAGTACCCTGCAACTGCGACCGGTGTCGAGCCGGGCAGTCGCCGGCTTTCTATCAACTGGAAATACTTCGAAAGTTTGTGGAAGATAGTCACAATCGAATTCAGTGCCAATCGAGCGCCCAGATGGTCGAAGTAAGAGGCCTCCTCGATGATGCACCAGCGGCAGATCAGCGCCCAGTTGGCACAGAAGTCGACCGTGGAAGCGTTGTGTTTAATGCACCGATCACGACGGTCGTTATCCAGCGAACGGAAAGCGGGGACATACAAATGGAACCCAAAGGAAAAGATCATCCCAAGAGCGCCTGGGCAAACGGTCTTTTTTACCTCTTTGTATTTGCCACGGTCATTACCGGACTAGGCGTTTTGGCTGGCCACGTTCCACTGTACACACTGGCCCTCGTCGCGGTTGCAGGAATGCTTTTCATCTTGGCGATCGGCGCACTCCAGCTGCGCCAAGATGACCGGCTATCCGAAAAATCCTTCATGCAACTGATCAAACTCGTTGCGCGCCAACTCCCGATTATAGGGCGAATCGCTAAATCCGGCGGCGAAGCCACCGCAGAGCCACCGCCCGCTCAGCCAAAGAGTTAGTCTCAAAGCGCTGGGAGGTCCCCCTTCAGCCGAGCGATCCTTCTCTCACGTCGAAGGATCGCATCCTGATTCCGACCACTCCCAGTGAAAACCTCTCCAGCTTATCCTGAACCATAAGATGTTGTATGATCGCCAGCGTTCTTGCGGTAAACCAAGCCGATTCCGATCAATTGTCAAGCATTTATCAGGAGCAATCTTTGCCAGGAGTAACCATGGGTCAAGATGGCTTTATTCCGGTGGTGACGAATGTGAGGTCGCGAAACGACCTCGTCGAGCGCGGGTTTAGCCGCCAGCCGCTCAGAGTTGACGCGGATATAGCGCGCTCGCTGGAAGAGTTATCCCATGCAGCCTGGTCCATTCCAAGGGATAAGTACTATGAAGGGGGCGACAGGTATCGTTCCTTAAATCGTGTCCGGGCCGAGATTGTTGAGGGTGGGGTAAAGGTTTGGTTGAGCGAAGAGACCACGCCTTATGTGCAGCTGAAAAAATACAATCCTACGATCGGCGGCCAGCCGCGAGAGTACGCTCCGCTGTCCCCGGCAATCGCTGGTTCCATCGGCGTTCGCAAGATGATTGCTCATCACCTGCAATACCTGCCGCTCTCGGCGGTGGGTACCAGGTATCTGGTCAACGTCCATCTAATAAGATTCACAGCCACGCCGGGCCGGCCCTGCGACACCAGCCCGCCGGGTTTACATAAAGACGGGGAAAAGTACATCGCTACGCATCTGCTGGGCCGCTGCGGCGCTCACGGTGGCGAAGTCGTCATCACCGACAATGACAAACACGAGATGGATCGCTTTACGATGCGCGAAGCGGGCGAGTGTTACGTCTTCGACGATGACCGCGTCTGGCACATGTTGACGCCAGTCGCAGTAATGGAAGGCAATCAGTACGCCTACCGTGACACGCTGGCATTCGACATGCTGCCTGAGGGCTGGGAGCCCGCGAAATGATTCGGCGGGCTAGCTCGCCCTTTTCGCCGAATTGGCCAGCGCGCGGCGAGCCTTGGCATAGTCCCCGTTGCTGCTTGTCCAGTTGCTGGCCAATGTACCGATGGCCCAGAACACCGCCACAAGAAAAAACAGTCTGCTTCCCGGAACTTTGTTGCGCCATTCCCACAACGCTCCCAGACTAGGAACGACCGCGGAAGAAGTCACTCCGGCCGACCACATGACAGCCTTGGCCCGCGGGCTGGCGCGCTGCATCGAATTTTTTTCTGTTTGCACTCCGAAGAAAGGGAGGTGTTCGAAGATCCAGCGCAGGCCCGGAGGCCATCCTTTCGGATTGCCGGTTCCCCCAACCGTGTAATAGGCAAAACCAATTCCGAGGAGCCGGCCAGTAAGCCAGTGAGCGATGCCATGACAGCAGAAATACAAAAGAGCCCATCCACAAAGCATCGCAGCCACGGCGAACCACGCTGTTCTTGTTGATTGAGATTCAAAGAAACAGAAACAGGCCGCCGCAAGCCCGGCAATCTGAAACGTATTTCCGGCGGCAATCGAAAGACGAAAAAAAACTCTGCGCAGTGGCGGATTCATATCCAGCCTCACCGCCGGGAATTATAGCGCCTGCGAACGACCGTATACTGTGATCGAAAAACGGGAACGGAGGAAAAAATGCTTCTGCTCGTAAGTTTCTCTAGATGTCCGTTGCGGGTTCAGGTTTGAAGGCGAAGTTCCGCTTGTTCGAATGCCCATCGCCAGCGGTCAGCCAGTTAGCTCAGTTCCTTCACTGTGATTTCATACTTGAAGTTGTCCGGATCGAACGGATCCACTCGTCCCTCCGCCGTTTCCGCCTGCGGATACATGAAATACACCACCGGCTGTTTAGCCGACCCTGGCAGCCCGACGTCGTGAGCGTAGTTATATGCCATCCAATTCATCTCCCATGAGCCGAACAGGCGCTGGCGTGCCTTCGACACCATCTCATCGCTTAACGGGCGATTCCCCGGCGGCTCTTCGAGAACTACTTTACGTACGTCTGCTGGATCCACCGGAACCCAGCCGTGTTCGCGGAGGTACACCTCCACGCGGCAGTGCTGGCCCTTTGTGGCTCTGTCCGTCGCTACCCCAAGGCTTTTGTAGCCCAAGTCCGACTTGGCAATCCGCAAACCATAAACATGCCGCGCCGGCAGGCCTACGGAGCGTGCCAGGCCAACATAGAGGGCGTTCAAGTCGGCACATTTTCCGCCCATATCGCCCGACTCCAGCATGAACCGGATGTCGCCGCGCCCGCAACCGCGGACCTTTGGATCGCGGAATGTGTTGTGCACCACCCAGTCGTAAATAGCGCGAGCTTTCTCCATCTCAGTGGTCGCGCCTGCGGTCGCCTTGAGCGCGGTCTCTTTCACAATGCCGTCCGTAGGCACATAACGGCTGGGCTGAAGAAAATAGTCGAACTCCTCTTTAGAGATGTGCTGCCCTCTTCCGGGCACCGAGAGATCGACGGCGTAATTCTTCAGTGAAACTTGGCTGGTCAGCATCAGCACTGGCTTCGCGTTCGAGGGATAAGTCGCCGACACGATGCCAAGCGCGTTCGGCTTGTCCTTGCTGAACTTAGCTGTTCCACCCTCAGCACTGAACTTGTTGGCATGCGTCCTCTGAAATGGCGTATCACGAATCAGCGCCGCGGGCAGCCAGATGTGAGTCACGCCACTGGGCTTCAGCACTTCTACCCGCGTGGTCACTTCGAAGTTCCGCCACCCCTCGCCCGACCGTAACACATCGGTAAAGACTGGTATTGATTTTGAGACTGCCAGCCCAGCGCAGATTGCGCCGGTCGATTGGAGAAAGTTGCGCCGATTCATAAGCTCCCCTCTGAAAAAGAAAAGTTGTCGTTATTGACTGATTTTGGTTGGGAACCGCCGACGGAGGTTTAGGAGAGGATTCAGGTGAAGCCGCGCATGAGCGTACTCCGTGTGAAAGAGAGTACACTCACACTTGTTCTGCGGCAAGTCGAGGCTTTTTGCTTCACAGGTCCGCGTCGAGTACTTGAATATGATTGTTCCCTTCGCCAACTGAATATAGAAGCGCCGGCGTTCAGGCGGAAGAGGACAGCAAAAGACCCAAGTAATTGAGGCGGGTTCCGATAGCTTCGGGGTGGCCTGCATAAAAGATTGCTGACCTTTAGGGACCGACTGGTATGATGTCCTCCAATAAAAGCCAGATGGTTCTCTCTCTCTGGAATTGAGTCTGAGTTAACCAAGGACAGTCATTTTTTATTCCGCCAATGGGGGACGCATTGACTGACTCGAGCCATAACGCTTTCAATCGTCGCGAGTTTATCCACGGCACGCTTGCTGGAGCCGCCTTCGCCGCATTGCCAAAGTTTGCCTTCTCTGCTGACGATCCCGGTCTTCAGTCGGTGCTGAGCCAAATACCGAAGATGCACGATGAGAATGTGAAGCGGCTGCAGGATTGGATCGCTTTGCCCTCGATCGCGGCTGAGAACCGCAACTATCCGCAGGGCCCTGACTATATGGCGCAACTCGCTCGCGATGCAGGATTCGCGAATGTTGAAATCGTACCGACATCGGGCAAGCCTGGGGTCTTCGGCATTCTGGATGCCGGTGCGGCAACCACCGTCGGCATCTATTTTATGTACGACGTGAAACAGTTCGACCCTTCGGAGTGGTCTTCGCCACCACTCGAAGGGCGGATCGTGGACAAGGAAGGGCTGGGCAGGATCTGCGTCGGCCGCGGCGCGGTAAACCAGAAAGGTCCTGAAACGGCCTTCCTCGGAGCCCTTCATGCCTTCAAGGCTGCGGGAACAAAGCTGCCGGTAAATCTCGTGCTCGTCTGTGAAGGGGAAGAAGAGATCGGTTCGACCCACTTTCCGGAGGTTGTCCACCAACCCAAGGTCACCGCTGCATTGAAAAAGTGCATGGGTGTGTTCATCCCAGAAGCGGGCCAGGACGTGGATGGAGGCATACAGATATCACTCGGCGCAAAGGGGGTAGTTGAGCTCGAACTGGTGTCGAGTGGAGAGCGATGGGGACGAGGGCCGAAACACGACGTTCATCCTAGCCTTGAGGCACAGGTGGACAGCCCCGCGTGGCACCTGGTGCAAGCGCTCAACACGCTCATCGAACCCGATGGGCATACGCCTGCGGTCGCGGGCTTTTTTGACAAAGCCAAGCCGCTTACTCCGGCCCAAATCAAGATGATTCAGGAGGCAGCTGCTCGGCGCAGTGAAGCCACCGTTAAGAAGCAGCTAGGGGTTGACCATTGGGTGCACGACAAAAACTGGCTTGATTCGCTCGTGCTGCTCGAGTCCAAGCCCACGATCAACATCGAAGGCTTAGTTGGTGGATATACCGGGCCCGGTGGCAAGACCATTCTGCCGCATCGAGCCGTCGCTAAGATTGACATGCGACTGGTGCCGGACATGACGGCTGCCGGCACGCTGGCGCTTCTGAAGGATCATCTTGCCAAACACGGCTTTGGCGACATCGAAGTCAATATGAGTGGGGGCTACGATCCGACGCAGACCTCGCAGGATTCGAAGCTCATCCAGGCGCAAATTGCAACTTACCGCAAGCTGGGTTTGGATCCCGTGTTGTGGCCTCGATCCGCTGGCTCCTGGCCGGGATACATCTTCACGTCCGAACCTCTCAATCTTCCCGCCGGACATTTCGGAGTGGGGCACGGAACCGGGGCACATGCGCCGAATGAGTACTATCTGATCGATTCCACCGACCCAAAGGTTGCGGGCATTGACGGAGCTGTGCGCTCCTTCGTCGAGTATCTCTACGCTTTGGCATGACAGAGTGAGATGTTCTTTATTGTTGATTCGAATTATCGATCTTTAATTATTGATCCCTAGCCAAGCCAAAGCCGGCTCTCAAAGTCGATCAAGGCTGAACGCCTGCGTAAACAGGAATCGCTCCACGTGCGACGCTCTTGTAAATCACGCCGCCCTTCATTACAAACACCACGCGCCGAACCGCGGTAATGTCTTTCAGCGGGTCTCCATCCAACGCAATTATGTCCGCTTGAAAGCCCGGGGCGATGAAGCCGATCTGATCGCCCAAGCCTAGCGCTTCAGCGCCCAGCGAGTTGGCGGAGACCATCGCTGCCATCGGGTCCACACCGCAGTCGCGCACGCGATCGATGAACTCTTCGGCATTGCGCCCGTGCGCACCCGCCACGGCGTCGGTGCCGAAAACCATTTTCAGCCCCGGAGTTTTTGCTGCGTGTTTCACGATCTCGTGGTCCATCGGCAGGATTTTCTCCATCGCCGCAAATCCCTCGGCGGTGTAGCCTTCGGTGCCAAGATACTTTTCTTTGTTCAGCAAGTAGTTCTCAATCACCAGCCCGCATTGCGGATCAAAATAGGTGCCCTTCTCTGCCATCAATTTCAAGTCGGCATCTGGGGCCAGCGTGCCGTGCTCGACTTCAGTGCAGCCCGCGAGAGCCGCGGCCCGGACTGCCTCTTTGTAAGCGTGCACGAGCGTGCGAAGTCCCTGCTTCTTCGCTTCATCGCACGCCGCGTTCAATTGTTCCTGCGAAAGAGTCATTCCTCCACCCTGGCGAATGGACTTCGACGCAAAGATTTTGATTAAGTCCGCACCGGCTTGCTTTTGTTTCCTCACGTAAGCGCGGATTTCATCGGGCGTGCCGGTCGCCTCGCCTCGCCCTTCAAGCGGTTCGCTGGCCGTCAGGATACGCGGGCCGGGGAGTGTTCCTTTCGCGATCGCATCGCGCAGTGGAATGTCGTTGGGCGCACCTACACTTTGCACCGTCGTGAAGCCTGCCATCAGCGTTACCCACGCATTCGACGCCGCTTGATACGCATCCTCTTGTGTTGTCCCTTCCGTACCTGCGTTTTTCCCGTCTTTGCCGAAGATCCATGTAATGTGAACGTGCGCGTCAATCCAGCCGGGCAACACCGTCAGGCCGCGCAAGTCATAGTCCACCGGCCCCTCGATCTTGGGACCTATCGTGACAATCTTGGAGCCCTCGATCACTATCGGAACGTCATGAAGTATATGACCCTTGCCATCGAGCACCTCGCTCGCGGCGATGACGATGCGTTGGCGCGACGCCGGCGTTTGCGCAGGAATTGGAGGCACCAGGAAGCAGACACCGACAATGCTGAGGATGCATGAAATAGCCTTTGTCGATCGCATGACCGCTCCTTCTTCGGCTCGATCTGGAATACGAACTCTCGTTCCCACTGCGCCCTTTGTCATGAAGAAATCGACACACTCGGACTTGGCGGCGGCAATCCGCATTGATGCTCGGAACTCGCGACCTACTCTGCCGGAACTTCTAGTCAGGCTCCCAGTAGGTTGATCTGGAGTTTCTGGTACCCGTGTTCACGTGCCCACAGGTCGAGAGGAATTGTCGCCAGCTCATCTACGACGGCAACTGCGAGCCCTGTTTTCGTCAAGTCAATGCTCTTCAGATAGGTATGACATGTGTCGCAAACGTCGACTCTGACGTGTGCGATCTCGGGCGCCGAATAAAATGCCATCTGAGGCTCTCTTTCTTCGCCGCAGGCAGGACAATAGATTCTGCGGAACTGCCATTCGTGCGCGCAAAGCATACAGATCAGCGACTTTTTTGCACCGTCGCCTTCACTCCGCAGTACGCCGACGGCAGGCCTGCCGCCGCAGAGCGGGCACGTGGATGGAGTTCCATCCATGGCCGTGACTTCGCGGTGATCTGCTAGGTATTCGGCGTACGGCTGAAGAAAAATCCACGCGAGCGCTCGTTCGGAAGAGGACACAGCAGACTGATCGAAGGACTCGTCTTGCCCGACATCTTCTACACCAACTAATTCAAAATCCGTGTACCAGAAGTCTTCGATCGTGCGCTGCCACGCCGCTGATCCCTTTATCGATAAAGCGTTGGCGGCTTGGGCAAGCGGTGCTGGCGAAATCTTCTGAATTACCGACAAAAATCTCGGAAATTTTGGAAGGAGAAGGAAAAAATCCAACTCATCTCGGAGCGGGCGATCCGAAGAAGTCTTCGGGGAATTCCCGAGAGCTTTCCGGATTTCTCCGTAAAGCTCCTTCTGAAATGTTGCAACGCGCGCGTAATAACGCAGACCTTCTGCGGCGAACGAGTAAAACGTGGCTAGCTCGTTGGCGCGGCGAATGCGGCGATCCCACTTCGCGTCGTTCATCGCAGCGGTCGGGCTTTACCGGTAACCTCGTAATACCACGTGCGATGGAAAGTCCACGCCCACGCGCGCGTAACGTAACCGTGAATCATGGACCCAAAGCTGCCTTCCTCGAGGATTGCGCTCATGTACACGTGGATCAGAAACAGTCCAATCGTGATGAGCGCCACGCTCGCGTGGATCAGAATCGCCGCATAACGCACGAAGCGCAGGCTCCATGGCAGCGTTTCCGTGTACCACAAGACGACGCCGGAGAGGAGCAAGAGAATTACGCCGTAGAAAATTCCCCAGAAGAAAAGTTTTTGGCCGAAGTTGAAACGGCCGACCGGGGGAAGTTTCTCATCCTCGTTCTTTATGTAATCCGGGATCGCTCTTCCCCAGGCGCGATCGGCGTCGTTGATCTTCATGTCGCCGTGCCACTCTTTAAAGGTCCAGAAGAGCGATGCGGTAAAAATCAAGCCGGCCCAGGGATGCGAGAATCTCGCAGCTGGACCGCCTCCCACAATCGCCGCCAGCCAGTACATGTACGGCGACCAAAATGCGAGGCCGGTCATCAGCAAATACGTGTACGAAAACGCGCCGATCCAGTGATTCACGCGCTCGGCAAATGTGTAACGAAGAATGGTTTTTGCGTTTTGGGGGGCAGCACTTGGGCGCGAAACTGCATTAGTTGTCATGCTCGCCTCCCATCATCAACATCAGCACCCGGCGGAATCGGTTCTTCTTTCTTCGGCCCAAATCGCATGTAATGCAACGCCATGCCTACGATCCCGCCAATCATAGCCAAGTTTCCGATCCATTTCAGCGGAGCCTTCCACAGCCGCACCGATAGAGGGATGCGCGGATCTTTCGGCAACCCGCCGTACAACTCGGGATTCTTCGCGTCGTGCAACACATAGATGACATGGGTTCCGCCCACGCCCTCGGGGTCGTATACTCCAGCATCCTGGAATCCGGAATTATTCCGGAGTTGCGCAGCGCGTGTCTCGGCCAGTTCCTTCATTTCCGGCTTCGTTCCAAAATGCAGGCAGCCCGTCGGGCATGCTTTGATGCAAGCTGGTTCAAGTCCCACCGATACGCGGTCGTTGCACAGCGTGCACTTGAAGACTTTGCGCGACGGAGGATCGAATTTCGGAATGTTGAACGGGCAGCCCGTCATGCAGTACCCGCAGCCGATACAATTCGCCTCCTGGAAATCGACGATGCCGTTGGCGTACTGAACGATGGCTGCGTCAGCCGGGCAGGCCGCGAGGCAGCCTGGATCGGCGCAGTGCATACACTGGTCCTTGCGCATCAGCAGCATCATGGTGCCGTCGGCACGTTCGTGTTCGTTGAACTTGATCAGGTTCCAGTAATTCCATGCCGTCTCCGGCATGGTCTGGTAGCTGTTATCGAAGGTCGTTTCGCTGAAGGTGTAACCGTTCCATTCCAAGCAGGCCACTTCGCACGCTTTGCAGCCAATGCAAGTAGTTGTGTCCACCAGTTTGCAGACCTGGAATTCACGGTTCAGACCTTTACCTGGAACGACTCCCGCGTGACCGGAAATTCTGATTAGCTCAGTAGCCGCCTGGCTCATAGTCGCAACCTACGCCTTCTCGACCTTCACTAAGAAGCCCTTGGATTCAGGGGTGTGAGCATTGGGATCGGTAACTGCCGGCGTCAGTAAATTTGCCGGCGTCCGCGCGTTTCGTCCCTCGTCCTCACCAATGCCCCGGAAGCCCTGGTGAATCGGCAGTCCGATCTGATAGACCTTCTTGCCGTCGATCATCATCGGCTTCAGCCGCCGCGTGACAAAGGCTTTCGCAATGTAAGTTCCGCGAGCACTGATGACCTTGATCTTGTCCGTTCCGCGAATTCCTTTTTCATCCGCCAACTCCACCGGAATTTCTACAAACGGTTCGGGAATCAGCTGAACGTTCATCGGATTATTTTTCGTCCAGTAGTGATAGTGCTCGGTCAGCCGATAGGTCGTGCAGACGATGCTGTACTCTTCCGGCGATCCAAATTTATCGAACGGCGAGTTGAATTTCTTCACCAGCGGATTATTCGATTGCTCGGGATGGAACGGATTTTTAATCGGGCTTTCGATCGGTTCGTAGTGCTCGGGGAACGGGCCGTCCGCCAGCACACCGATGGGAGCGAACAACCGTCCGACGCCTTCCGGATTCATAATGAAAGGTCCCATGTGATCTTTGGGATTCGAATCGGGCTTGAAGTCCGGCACATCGTTACCCACCCATTTTCCCGCGGCTTCGTTCCACCAAATCTGCTTGCGAGTCGGATCCCACGGCTTCCCATCTGGATCGCATGAGGCTCGGTTATAGAGCACGCGCCGGTTGGCCGGCCACGACCACGACCAGTTTGGAAAAACACCCATTCCCGAAGGATCTTCCGTGCCGCGTTTTTGGATCTGCGCTCCGGCCTCCGTCCACGAACCGGAATAAATCCAATTGCCGCACGTCGTAGTGCCATCGTCTTTCAGCCACGCAAATCCGGGCAACTGCTGGCCGGCTTTTATCACCTGCCCTGTTGCGTCGTCTTTTAGATCGGCGAGAGCCTTACCGTTAATCTCCATGGCCACTTGAGAAAGTGAGGGATGAGCCGAGTCCGCGTACGCCCAACTCAGATTCAGGATGGGGTCGGGGAATTTTCCACCATCCTTCTTATAGAGGTCGCGAACCCGCAGGAAAATCTGCGCGATAATGTCCTGGTCCAGCCGCGCCTGCCCCGGAGGTGGAACCGCGGCATATTTCCACGTAACCCAACGTGCGGAGTTGGTCATGCTGCCATCTTTTTCGGCGAAGCCAGCGCAGGGCAAGCGGTAAACTGTGGTCTTGATATTCTTTTGTTCCTCGGTCGTGATCCCCGGCGCCCGCCAGAACTCGCTGGTCTCGTCCTCGTAAATCTCGCCGACCACCAGCCAGTCGGCTTTCTTCAGGGCATTAATGTTTTTGTTGGTGTCCGGGCCAATCATCACCCCGTTCATTCCGAAGGCCAACATGCCCTTGATCTTTTCGTTGTACATATCTTCCCAGATATGTGTCCACGAGCAATCCTGGCCGGCTTTGGGCAAATAATCGAAACCAAATCCGTTGTCTTTCGTAGCAGCGTCTCCGTAGAACGACTTCAGCAACGACACCATGAATTTCGGCGTGTTCGCGTAGTAGTTCATCGAAGCCCACGGCGTGGGTTTTGACGCTATTGGCGTGGTCCGCTTCAAATAGGTGGCTAAGTCCGTATCGGTCAGAGCGGGAGCTTTAAGATACCCAGGCAGTGAGTCATACAGCCCTGCCATATCCGTCGCGCCCTGAATATTGGAATGGCCACGAAGCGCATTCACGCCACCTCCCGCTCGGCCAATGTTGCCGAGAAGCAGTTGAATCATGGCGGCGGTGCGGATGATTTGCGTTCCGAATGTATGCTGCGTCCAACCCACGGCGTAAATGATGGTGGCAACTTTCTTCATGTCGCCGTCTTTGCGGACCGAGGTAAACAGATCGACCGCCTTCAAATACTGGTCCTTGGGAATGCCGGTGATCCGCTCGACGACTTCAGGCGTGTAGCGCGAATACTGCTGCTTCAGCAACTGAAAGACGCAACGCGGATGCTGAAGCGTCAGGTCATAAGCGACGTCGGCAGGTAGAGCGGGAGGTGGTGTCGCTCCTCCTACTGTGCCCGGCGTCGGTTCGGGCGCGTGACCAGTCGACCCAGCCTGACCTGCGTGCCCGCCACCGGGTCCTCCTGCCCCTTCATAATTCCACGTGGACAGATCGTACTTGCCCGATGCGGAATCAAACCCCGAGTACAACCCGTCTTCAGGAAGCTTGAAACCATCTTTAACAATGAACGCCGCGTTGGTGTAGTTGACGAGATAATCCTTGGCGATCCGGTTGTTCTCGATGGCGTAGCGGATCAGGCCGCCGAGGAATGCAATGTCTGTGCCGGCACGAATTTGCAGGAAAAGGTCAGCGGTAGAAGAAGTGCGCGTGAATCGCGGATCGACGGAAATCAGTTTTGCGTTGCGGTTGCGTTTGGCTTCCATCGCCCATTTGAAACCGCAGGGATGGTTTTCGGCGGGATTCCCGCCCATGATCAACATCATGTCTGTGTTCTTGATGTCGATCCAGCCATTCGTCATGGCCCCGCGTCCAAATGTTGGTCCCAAACTTGAGACCGTGGGGCCGTGTCAAACACGGGCTTGGTTTTCCATATAAACCAAGCCCAACCCCCTCATGGCCTTGACGGCCAGAAAATTGAATTCATTGGTATCCGTACATCCGCCGATGAACGAGATGCCTTCGCACCGGTTCACGGTGTGACCTTGCACGTCCTTCTCGACGAAAGAGTTATCACGCGTTTTCTTCGTCCACTGCGCGATCTCGTCCAGAGCATTGTCCCAGGAGATGTCCTGCCAATCCGTGGTGCCGGGGCGCCGGACCTGCGGCTTCGTGAGCCGCCGCGGGTTCAGCATGTCCTGCTCAAGCGAAGAGCCCTTCGGACAAAGCGTCCCGCGGTTCGTTGGATGATCGGGATCGCCCTCGACATGGATCACTTGCGGCGTGACGTTCTTTGCCCGATCGCCGATCGTGTAGATAAGGACGCCGCAGCCCACCGCGCAATAAGGACACGTGGAGCGCGTTTCGGCGGCGCGCGCAATCTTTAGCTCTTTAAGTTGCGCGTAGGCGGGCTTGAGGTCGAACCCAAAAACCGTAGCGCCGACTGCGCCAACGGTTGCTGCCTTGAAGAAGTCTCTGCGAGTTGTCTGCATGGAAGAATCTCCGCATCCGTCAGGAATCATGGGACTCTTATGGTCCAGAATTCTAGCTCATCTCCTTCGAATCCGGAAATAGGGTTATCTATCGGTCATATCTCAATTGTCAACCGCTCCGTCTCACGAAGGCAAACCCGTGGTTCGAGTGTTAATGAGCGTCCGCGGAATACTAATACTGAAGAGATGTCATGCCGTGGCACTCACAAGCTAACCGGCCGCTTCATTTCAGAAGACCCGACAGGGTTTTGACGGTGGAACGCTAATCTATACGGCTGCGTCCATAACACAAACGAACTTGATCAATCCGTCTAGCCTTCAAGACATGGGCGCGAGCGTTTAGGGATTCTGGCGCGGTTCTCCTTTCGCCGCCAGACCCGAAGGGCCACTAGCAGCAACGTGCTCGGGCAGCGGTCTGCGTCCGCTGAATCCAAGCGGGGGTTCTACCCTGCCTCCTGAGTAACGCCGCCAGTGGCCCAGGTCTTTTAGTGTTTTCGGGTTCTCGGGTAAGGGGGCTAACCAGAATTTCCGATTGGGTAGGAAGTTCGGGAAAAGTTCCCAGCCGCGCACCCCCAGAAGTTGAGAGTCAAATTTACGATGTGCAAGGGACGCGATGAGGGTCGCCGACTAAAGACCGGGGCTGTCCCGCTTTCGATTGTCAGCGCGGACAACTTCCTCAAATGTTCGCGTGAGGTGTAGAATCCCTGTTTCCGTCGCGGAAGGGAAATTAACCGAAACCGAGATGGCCTCGCTTTCACAACACAATAGCGATTGCGAACGGTTCTTGGGCCAATCTTTCGAAAACGTAAACAGGTGGATTGACGAGTATTTTACCCAGTATGGTCCAACCCATCGAAAGTTCCGCCATCATCGCGAAGGTGTTGAGCAAGCACGCGATCTTTTTGGGGACCGCGGGTCGGTCGCCGCTGCCATTCATATTCTTCGTGACTGTCGGCACATCCCTAGAAAGCAGGATTACGAACTTGGATATGTAGATGCGCTCGGTCTAAAAGCAAACTGGTCCACAGCGTCGTATATAAAATACTCAGAGGAGGACTTTACGAGCTTGGTTGAACAACTTCTGAAGCCTTCTGGGGTTGTACTCTGGTCGTTCATCGACCTTCCTGCTCTCCAGTTGGTCCTCAATTCATTGACTAGATTTGACCCGCAGACCATACAACAGCTGAGTGCTGACTGGCAAAAAGCAAAATCCAATCGCGAATCACTTCCGCCGCTCACAGCGACCGAAATGGATCATGCGATATCACCAATTCAAGACCCGGCCGTGTCCGATTATGTCAGGGAACTTGAAGAAAAACATCCGACCTTTAAACTGATCGCACCGGGGAAAGAGGTATCTGTTGTCCTCGTTGAACTAGATCGGCTTATTACTCCACTTGTCCTCCTCGACTATGAACTTATTGATAGCCTCAAACCAGAGCTTCCGTTCATCGACGAAATTCATGTCGCACGCTTTGCGTTGCCAACACAAATCGCTGTGGCGATGAAGGCGATGGTCGATCCCACGATGCGTAGCGCTATTTTTGTTTCTAACGATAAATCGTTGACCGCTAGTCCGGCTCAGGTGCAACAGACACCATTGGGAACGGCGATAACATTCATGGTGGGTGCCTCCGGGAGTGCGCTAGTTGTCGCAAGTAATTCGGGACGTCTTATCCTGCGCAACGGAATTCACCGTGCTTTTCTTCTCGCGAGTATGGGAGTTAAATCAGCGCCTTGCGTCCTTGTTAAAGAAGAAGGCCCAATTTTTGCGCCCCCCACGCAGGCTTATCCTACATTTGCCGACGCTGTACTGGCGTGGCCCCGACCGCCGATGCTGACCGACTTCCAGAACCCGGACCTGACGCTTCAAGCTCCTATGCAGCGCACCCGCAAGCTGATTAAAATCTGGGCTGAAGAAACAATCATCCCTATCGACTGAAGGCTGATTATCGAGATGCTTCCAGCGTTCTACGATGGCGAATTCCTGCCGGATGGTGAACATCCCGCGACGTGGGTAGAGGTCGTACAGAGATTCGGCGGGAATGCGCTGCGAAAAAATTTTTGCGAACGCTTGATTACTTTTCTCCAACGAGCTAAGCGCTGCGGGTTTTTAAGGGTCTACTTGTTTGGGTCGTTCATAAGCGCGAAGGTTGACCCCGGCGACGTTGACCTCATGTGGATCCACAAACAAGATCTAAATTATGACCTTCTATCCAGAGACTGCCATGAACTCGTAGAAACCTCTGAGCTGAAGCAACGCACTGGTTGGGACATGTTCTGTTGCTCGGACAACCCAACTGTAATCAATGAGTTCATGGCGATCTGGCGTAAAGATAAAGGTCCGGGAAGGAGGCCGAGAGGGGTTATAATATTAGACCTAGAGCATTTATGACTGCTGCAGCTTATACGGCTACGAAAGCCTATCGAGATGAGCTAGCGAGAGCCCTGGAAGTGGCTCGACAGAGCTTGAGCGTGCGGGACTTCGTGGGCTTTGGCTCGGCTATCGCGCAGGAGATCGCTCGATTAGATTTGGAGCTCTCAAAATGTCCCCTCGTGCTGTTTCCTCGCACAGCTTTGAATTCATGGTCCTCAATTTTGGTCCAGCGCATCCAGGAGCTTAGTAAAGACTCTTCCTCTATCCGCTTCAACTCTCCACCCGACGCAAGTTGGACGACGCGACCCCAACAACTTCATCGTGTCTTGTCGCTCGACTATATTAGTCCGGCGTGTGCCGGAAGTGGCTTCTAGCGGAAAGCCGAATCTCACAGATTGTTCTCCAAATCCGCCCAAGTTTTCCCGAAACTCTGGAGCGCTACCAAAAAGACAAGGAGAAATTCGGGGACAGACGGAACGTTCCCTAATTTCGGGGACAAGAATTGGGGAACGTTCCGTCTGAGCCCGTGCACCGCCGAGAATCACCAGATCAAATTCTTCCGGCTGCGTCTTCTTTAAGTACCTAACGTCCGGTACTTTCGGCGTGCTTTATGCGACTTTTCCTTTCTGAACAACTGGTTCTCTCTTGGCTTGCATCGATTTGACGAGATCAGCCGCTGACGCTCCTTCGAGCGACAATCCGTAGCCGACTTCCCGGACGATTCGTTCTTTCAAGGGTTGAATGAAATGTACACGCGTATTGCGGCGGGTCACTTCGGGGGCCTTCAAGTACAAGTTGGCCAATTCCCGTGCTCGGCTGAGCGCCTTACCGTTCGGCACAACTTCGGCAACCACTCCCCATTCATACGCGGTACGAGCCGTGATCGGTTGGGGGTTGAGCAGGAACGCCTCCGCTCGTCCTGCTCCAGCGCGATAACTCCAGGTCGTGAAGATTCCGTCGCCGGGCGCAACGCCCTGGGAGAAGTGGGCCACATCCTCGAAAGTCGCGCCCTCTGCCGCCACAATTACACTGGCAAGTAGCGCGTAGTCTGAATGCACGTGGGCACGTCCCTCGATTGCCGCGATGACTGGGACGCGTATGTTGGTTATGTTTTCCAAAGCCTGAACACCTTCATCGTGAACCTGGCTCCAGACGCCGGGATCGGCGGCGTTGCCAAAGGAGGACCAATCGACATCCGTAATAAATTCCCCACCGGCGCCCGTAAGGATTACGATCTTGTTCGCGCGATCTTGCGAAATCCGGTAGAACCCATCGACAAATTCCGTGTGAGACTGCGCGGTCATAATGCACGGCCCACCGTTGGTGTGGACTTCAGCAACCAGCACGCCTTTGTCATCCCGTGTCAGCTTCAGGTTGTGATAAGCATTAAAGTAGTCACTCTGAAATTGCATCGTATTCTCCTTTCTGTGTTGCCCTGACTGCGTTCACCCGAATGTCTTATTTGCAAGGACGGGGCCCCACTCAAGCCAGGTTTGGGCTTGAATGGGGATGTTCCCGTCCGCTTATGGAAATTGTAGGGCTCGAAGGGTCGCCCACTCAAGCCAGATTCTGACTTGAGTGGACATGTGGGCGTGTATCGGATGTGCTTTACGCTGCTACGGTGGCTTTTTGAACTGCATTTGCAGCGGCACGGATGACGTCGATCACCCGTTCCGGTTGGGAGAGCATCGGCACGTGGCTGCTGTCGAGCTCATAGGTGGTTGCTCCCATGCGCTTCGCAAAGAACCGTTCCAAATCGGGGTGGACGGTGTGGTCGTTTTTGCCGACGATATACCAGCTTGGCTTCGACTTCCAAGCGGTTCCTCCGACTTTCGCGTTGAACAGGTCGGGAGCCGGCACGCCCTGAGTCGCCCAAACCAGCCTCTGCTCCTGCTCCGAGAGATCTCCGCAGAAATACTTCGTGCCCTCGGGACGAAGCCAGATACGTCCATCCACGACTTCAATGTGGGAGAAGACGTCTGTCGTCGGGAAGTTGGCCTGCTGTGTCTGCGATGTCTCGTCGGCGTCCGGAGCGAGTGCGCAGATGTAAACCAGGCCGGCAACGCGATCATCGGTTCCGGCGCCGGTGATGACGCTTCCGCCGTAGGAATGGCCGACGAGGATGACAGGGCCGCTGACCCGGCCGATCGTTGCCTTCACCAGGGCGACGTCCTCTGCCGTTGTGTTGAGGCCGTACTGCGCTGCAATACACTCATACCCCTCCGCCTGAAGGGGAACGATCAGCTTGCTAAAGCACGAACCGTCCGCCCAGAGCCCGTGACAGAAAACGATGCTTGGTTTGGTTTGCGTTGATTTCGCTGTCATTGTTGTTCTCCTTTATCTTTTTCCTCTATCTTCTTTCCTCGGCCGCACAGCAGCATCTATGCGGCAACCTCCGACTTCTCCTTTTCACCGACCTGGGAATAATACTGCTTCAAGCCAAAGACCAACGTGCTGAACGGAATGCCGAGCGCGCCGTAGACCGCCTCGGCCTCCGGGGCCGCATTATCGGTGAGGATTTCGATCGCGACATTAGAATATCCCACAGGAACCACACCAGCTTGCTGCATGCGAACGATTCCCATGTTGACCTGAGTCTGACTGAAGCCGCCGGACGCGTCGATCACTGCATAACTCTGGAACCCGTCTGCCAGCGCGGCCATGGCCGGGAAGGCGAGACAAACGTCTGTGGAAATGCCGGTTACGATCAGCTTGTTGCGCCCTGTCGCCTTAACCGCATCGACGACGCGCTTCTCGTCCCACGCGTTGACCGTAGTGCGTTCGATTCTCTGCACGCCGGGTAAAACCTCGGCAAGCTCGGGGATAAGCGGCCCCCACATATTTTCCGTGGTTGTGGTTACGACAACTGGCACTTTGAGCGTCAGCATGGCTCGTGTCAGGCCAACGATGTTGTGTTTGAGTTGGAGGATGTCGATGTCACGAACGCCGCTATACAGACCGATCTGGTGATCTACCAGGAGTAGTAGGGCGTTGTTGCGGGTCAGACGTTCTGTGCGTTGCGGGAAATTTGTAGTCATAATGTTACTCACCCTAGGCTCACGTCCGGCTACTCTCTTGCAGAATTTTGCTGGTTTTGTTGTTTATTGCCTAAAAGAGGCTTGCAACCGTGTGGTTGGCGCTGCGCACCGCTGCAAACTGACTACGTCTCGACCAGCGTGCCGAGCACTTCGGGCCACCGATTCTCAAAGTCGACTTCCCGTTGCAGTCCGCGCTCCAACAGAGCTTGGATCCGCTGCTGCGCTTCAGGCCAGGTCAGCGCGGTCTCAAAAGAAGTGATGGCGTCGAGGAGCCGGTCGGCAGAGGGCAACGAGACCTGGTTGACGAGATTCTTCGCGGCGGCGATGGCACGCCGGTCGAAGGAGGCGATCCGGCGCGCGAGTGCGTCGACGAAGCCGTCCAGCTCGGCGTCTGGAGGTGCCCGGTTGACGTATCCGTATCGTTCCGCAGTGTCGCCGTCGAAATCGTTCGCGCTGAGAATGATTTCGAGCGCTCGGCCCCGGCCGACCAGATGTGGAAGACGTTCCGCACCGCCGCCGCCGGGATGCAGTCCTACCCCGACTTCGGGCTGGCCGAGTCGCGTGTTCTCGCGCGACGCGAAGCGCATGTCGCAGGCGAGGACGAACTCGCTGCTCACGCCCCGGACACAGCCTCGGATCTTCGCGATGCTGACCACCGGGGACTTGGTGAGACGCACGAACGTATCCATCAGGATCGGGAGGCCCGAAGCCCCGACAGCAGTCATGATGTTCCCTATCTTGCCGGTCAAATCAAAGTGGGCAAGGTAAAACTCGGGGTTCGCGCTTTCGAATACGACGACCCGCAGGCTCGGGCTGGCGTTCATTCGCGCGAGCAGATCCTGTAGGGCTTCGAATATGCTGGCGTCTACGATGTTGAAAGGCGGGTAATCGAACAC
>Ga0210394_10003050_pt1 | contig 21782 bp, 22 predicted proteins | sample IncBWC12MmetaG_FD_160121 | JGI IMG/M metagenome (GOLD analysis project Ga0210394, IMG submission 160121) | Forest soil microbial communities from Barre Woods Harvard Forest LTER site, Petersham, Massachusetts, United States - Inc-BW-C-12-M | ecosystem: Environmental > Terrestrial > Soil >...
TTCTTCGCATCTTCGCGAACTCATCATGAGTGGAAACCGCAAACCAGGAGACGGAATGGTCGGGGCGTCCGGATTTGAACCGGAGGCCTCCTGCGCCCAAGGCAGGCGCGCTACCGAAAACAACCCTCCTGTTTTCAACGTTCATGCTGAAACAAAACCACTTAGTCGTGATCCTACCATGTGGCTGGCTGTGCGTGAATGTGCCCATCTGTCTGTTGGGTGGGCACAAAAGTTGGCACAATCGAGATGGTGCCCTGGCCCCGGGTTCGCATACGGGATCGTGCGACATTCGCATTCTAGATGAGAGACATCTTTCGGCCCGCCGGAGCACGAGCATTCACTCTGGTTAGTGCACCTTTCAGAGGGTACACAGGCAATTTGTTGGTCTTGGATTAGAGACGGGACTTGGTTTACAATATGTCGGGCGTTGTGCATTTACCCCGACGTTTAGTAAACGCATTATGACCAATCCACGCATCACGCACCTTGTGAATCTCGTGCGGCGAGTAGGAATACTTCGACCGCGCGATCTCCACTCACATGGCATTCCTCGCGTGTACCTGCGCATGGCCCTTGACCAGGGAGCCATTGTCCGGGTGGGGCGAGGACTCTATGTTCCTCGTGGCGCAAAGCCAACAGAGCACCACAGCTTCGCTCAAGCGTCGAAGCGTGTGCCCAGAGGTGTCGTGTGTCTGCTTTCGGCGCTTCGCTTCCACAATTTCACAACTCAGTCACCCTTTGAGGTATGGCTTGCCATTGGAGAAAAATCCCGTCTTCCGAGGTTCGAAAACCCTCCGCTCCGCATCGTGCGTTTCTCCGGCACGGCGCTGACGTATGGGGTTCAGGAGCACCGGATCGAGGGTGTCGCCGTAAATATTTTCTCTCCGGCGAAAACGGTCGCAGACTGTTTTCGTTACAGACATAAGATTGGACTGGACGTTGCGCTTGAAGCCCTTCGGGAGTGCATCCGAGAGCGCAAAGCAACTAGAGATGAAATCTGGAAAGCTGGCAGAATTTGTCGCGTGGCGAATGTCATGCGCCCCTACCTGGAATCCCTATCGTGAGCCGGGAAAAGCCGCACAACCTTGCAGCCTCTGTTCGCCAGCGGCTATTCAATCGGGCGCAGGACCGCCGCGAAGACTTCGGCCTAGTTCTAACGAAGTACGGTTTGGAACGTTTCCTTTATCGTCTTAGTCAATCCATTCACCACGATCAGTTTGTTCTGAAAGGTGCCCTTCTGTTCGAATATTGGACGCATCGACCATACCGACCGACGCGCGACTTGGATCTTTCGGGGCAGGGAGATAATTCCATTGCCCGAATAAAGAAAGTCTTCGGAGATGTCATCGCTCAGACTGTCGAGGACGATGGATTGGTCTTCGACCCTGCATCCATCCAAATAACGAAAATCAAAGAAGAACAGGAATACGAAGGGCTGCGAGTCAATTTCTTAGCTCGTCTGGAGCGCGCCCGAATATCGCTCCAAGTCGACATTGGCTTCGGCGATGCCATCGTGCCAGCTCCGCAAGAGATTGAGTATCCAGGGATATTGGATTTTCCAAAGGCCACTCTCCGAGCTTATCCAAGAGAGACGGTAGTTGCGGAAAAATTTGAGGCTCTCGTAAAACTGGGTATGGTCAACACCCGCATGAAAGACTTCTACGACCTCTGGATATTAGCGCTTGAATTCGAATTCAGCGGCCCTTTGCTTTGCAAGGCAATCGAAGCCACATTCGCAAAGCGAAACACGGAACTACCCGCTACCGTTCCGCTTGCGCTCACTGAAGATTTCTTTGGCGACTCAAAGAAAGCAAAGCAGTGGAGCGCTTTCGTGGGTAAGAGTGGCCTCAATTTCCAATATGCCGAATTCGCGTCGACAATCGCTGTCTTGAAGAAATTTCTTCTACCCCCGCTCAAAGCAATCCGGGAGTCCAAACCATTTGAGATGCATTGGGCAAAGAATGGGCCTTGTGCCTGACCGGGGTTTTTTGTACCAAATGAAATGAGAGAAAATTCGCCCGACGAGGGAAGACCGGTTATGCCGATGAAAGAGATGCAAGCCGGAGTAGATCGTGGCAGTGCTGTGGCAGATTGAAGTCGAGCTCGCGAACGGGAAGTCTAGGATTTCCTACAAGTAATTGAATAAAGGCGCGCCCAAGGGGACGGTTTTAGAACTTTTCTGCGCGACTTCATGGCAAATTTGCCACAGTTCGACTTACCTGATGGATTAAGTCTGTGACATGATCCGGAATTCTTCGGGACCTGTTCGGCTATCTGCTATCAACGGCGTGAATATGCCCGATGCTGTAGAGATTGTTAAGAATTGTCGAGTTCAATTCGGCAACGACTTTACGAAGTTCGAATGGTTCAAGCCTGAACAACTTCGACTTGTGAAATAGGAAAATCTCCGTCGCTGGGAGCCGATGCAATCTGCGGTACGCGCGCCTCACTAGACTCCGGGCGCAAATGTCTGGTACAAACCTCGCATGCTTCCTTGGGAATACGCACTTCAGCCAGTTGTCTACAAATACCTCGCGCCTGAACTGTTTTTTGTGCTCAGTAGTGCTAGCGTTCGCTTCAGTCAGCGTTCTGTCTTCCCCGATGACCACGAACTTCAACCAGGATACGCGATCTTCGGAACTCAAGACGAGATTTGGCGGTATGCAATCTCAATTGGCTTCCCGCTGGAACGTAATGGCGTACCCGCTGCCATCATTGTGGCAGGCATGGCCGAAAGTGCTACAGCGCAACGACTGGGAATACAATCCGTGATGCAAAATACTCGGGCCATCGATGAAGTGGGAGTGTTTTGCGTCACGGAGGCAGCAAACTGCGAACAGATGTGGACGGAGTACGCTAAAAATGGAACAGGCTTTGCCATCGGGTTTGATCCGGCTCACGTTGCTTTCGACCAATTAAAGGGGCGCGGTCGCTTTGGCAAGGTATCCTATAACGATGAGCCAATTGGAAGTGCTCTCGGCTGTCTTTACAACGAAGAAGGCGTTGGTGCGCTCTATCGAAAGCGGATGAATTTTGCGTTCGAACAGGAGTGGCGAATCCTCCGTCTGCTTACCCGGCTCGAATCGCATGATGGCGGAATCTTCTTGTCACCTTTCGACCCGGCAAGCGTGCGCGAAATAATCATCCGTCCCGAATGCACCGTAGAAACCGAAATTCTGCAACTTGTGGACACGGATGGGCGATACAAACACGTGAAGATCGTTCGGTTGTAAATCACTGACGCGAGGACTGAAACTCCGCTAAAAAAACTGAGGTTGCGATGACTGACCCTTCAACCGCGCTCCAATCATTTCAGGAGGCTTTCCTGCTTGACGAAATACAAGTGCAAAGCGGCGAGCTTGATAAGGACCTCTACGTTCACGCTGATGCGCCGGGCGGACAGGCCAGATTTACCTATGTAAGATTGGAAGGTAAGACGGTGACTGCGTTAGTCATTTTCGCCCTGTGCGAGCCTGTTGACGGAACCCGCTGCTGTGCGATTGGATACGCTGTTCCCGAAGCATATCGAAACCAAGGACGCGCAAAGGAAGTTGTCGGAGCGGCAATATCAGAGATGCAGCACATTAACAGGCATCCATTTTACATAGAGGCAATCGTTGGGGCTGACAACAAGCCCTCCCAGCGTGTCGCTGAACAGACCCTATCCAATAAGCCGCTCGCGGTGACGGACAAGGTTTCAGGCTTGCCCGCGTTTCAGTACGTTCGGAAGGTCGAACCAAAGGTCAAATGAATCGCAGTCTACCAGCGGCTCTACCAGGAGTTTCCTCGTTGGACTGAAGTTTTTGGGGTGAACCCCTAAGCTGGCACAGTTGAGTGGCCACGTCCGGTAGGACAGGACCGGCCCACTTGAGAACGTCCCAGGCTTTCGTAACATTGATACGGCTAACCACGGGGCCAAAGATCGGGTTGACTAGAACGCCGGAACTCCAGAAATGCGAGCATTGCACGCGTGGACTGAGAAACCCTAGTCATTTTGTACTTGAGGCCCAGCCCAGGGTCGTCAACGATCTCGGCGTAGGTCTTGTCTTTCACTTTTCCATCCGAGTCATCTGGGATGAAAATTGTGTCCCAGTAGAACTGCCGATTTCCCCGAGGTTTATCAGCAATTTTGCCTGAGGTTTCACCGACAAACGTGTGCACACTTCGACCGTCGCAATAGGCGACGACTGCACGAGCAGTCGCACGTCGGCCTGCAGAATGAGTCTCCTCAATAAACTTATCCTGTAGGACATTCCACATCGGCTTCGTCAACCCACCCGGATATAGTTCATGTCCGTCAAAGATCAGTCCTGCGTGCTCGACAATGCACGGAACCTTAATCTGGCTATACGCCTTCGTAACTTCCGCCATCACCATTGCTTTCAAATCGATCTCTAGGACTTCTTTTACGTCGACGGGGCGAATGTCGAACTCGAAAAGCTCACCCACTGATGTTCCGTCTTTAAGTGTGCAGTCTTGGGCAACAATTTCGTTTTCCTGCGCCTTAAATTCACTCTTAGTCACATAGACGACTGTTGTTTTTGTGATTGTCAAGGCTACCTCCGCATATCAGCGAGTAACGAGGAAATCGAAATTGTCTGATCTTTGCCATCAATAGGAATGACTTCGATGTTCCTCGCTCGAAAAAGTTGAAACTCGAAGTCTGACGGCGCTGGAACAGTAATAAATGCCCGCCGTCCTGTAGCAGACGAGGGCAGCTTATGAAAGAGATCGTTGATAAGCCGAAATATGTAGGAGACATTCCAATCGCGAAAACTGTAACCGAGGAAAAGCAAGACCCTACCCAACATGTCAGACCTCAAGCGGTAATCCATCTCGGAGTCAAGTCTTAGCCTTTTCTCGTATTGGGATTCGGAGAGCACCATTTTGTCTGGGTGGTCAAGGTCCCCGTGAAATTTGACAATCTCGCAAGCGCCCGGAACCTTTGAGGGTTCCGCGATATCCGCCTCTACTGCGATCCTGCGAAATGGTCTGCCGTGGAGGCCAAAGCTCCTTTCAAGGAAGTCATCATAGTTTGTGGTATAGAAGAGGCGGCACAGAGACAAGTTCGCGAGTTCTTTGTGTATTGGTGATTGCATGAGGTCTGAATCCGGAGGCCTCATTTCGCTGTAAAGCCAATTCGTCAGACTTGCGAATTCGCCAGAATTCTTGATCTTAAAATATTCGAGAATTTGCAGATCCGTACCGCGAACGCGGAGAAGCTCAGGGTCTTTGAAGTTCAGTTTGAGGGCTGCCTCATCGACAAGTTCTGCCCAAGACGGGCCTCTTTTTAGTTCGCCCCCTTCTCTCCATTCCACCGACATGGATATTCCGGCTCCCACAAACGGCACGACCCGTCCGGCTAGGTAATGGTCCTTCAGCTCACTAAGGCAGTTCGTAGACATCATGGTTTCCTAGCTAGAATTCTTGTCAGAGAATGTCGATGTTCGATTAAATTATGAGGGTGTGATTCTATCAGATCGGAATCACTAGCACGGATTAGTTCCCAAGACGAGTACAAGGCAATGTAGTGTTCGTGCCCCATGAGACAGGGTTCTAGCCCAGGATGAGCATCAAGCTGCTGAAAACGATCATTCAGTGCGCATACGACATTGAAGCCGGCGGGTCGCGTGGCAACTTGCAGTCTGCGGACTGTATCGTCGATCTGACCCGCATTCTGCATACAATGCAGCAATCCGTAAGCCAGTACGATATCGTACTCGTTAGTTCCGAAGGACACGTCTCGCACATCTGCGATTTCCCAGGTTATGTTTGACATGCCGCCCCACGCTTTCTTCGCGTTTTCCAAGGCCAGTTCTGAAATATCACTAGCATGCACGCGGCAACCTAATTTCGCCAGGTACGCGGCGTTCTTACCCTCACCGCAGCCTACGTCAAGTACTGTCAGCTCACTCAGATCGCCAAGCTCGTTCACCAAGGATTCAACTAGGCTGCCTGGAGTCGTTCCCCAAAAACACGGACAAGCTCTGTAGCCGTCATCGTAACCACCATTCACTTTTCACCTCTACGGAGTCCTGACACACCGAGTTCTTTCAAAAACCGTCGGATCACCCGCCGAAATTCCAACCGTCCTGTCCAGTTGTAGATTACGGCGTCCGATATTTCGATCATTTTTCGCACATCTGCCTCGACTTCGGCATCACGGGTTTTGAGGAAATCAAAGATCGAAAATTGCCCAACCGCACTACGCTTGAAGAAATTGAACGCAACATCTGGAGGAGTGTAAACAAAGAGAAGACCCATCCGCCTTTTGGAAATTATTTGCCTCAACTGATCCAGAGTGGACCGCTGCCGAATCCCATCGACTAGAATCCGATCACCAGGATTCGACTCGAATTCCTTCCAAATTGCCTGCGCCAAGCGAGCCGGGCCATCTGGATGGCGAATAAAGGTCAAAGCTCGCCGTTGAAAGAGTGCTCTGGATTTCGGAGTTACAGGCGGGAGGCCGAGCAGGCCAGCCAGCACCCTTCCGCTGTTGATTTCGCGATATCCGTATTCTTTGGCCAGCAAATGTGTGGCTTCTGTCTTACCACTTCCATGTTCTCCGAGCATGACAAGAATATGAGGAGGTTGAAGAGGCTTCCGACGCCTTATTAGAAACGAAGGTTGCGTACTGACCGATTTGCTGAAAAACTCTCTCAGACAAAGTTGTGACCAGTATTCGAATTGCCAAGTGCTCAGAGCTGACGAATTCAAATCCAACCAGCGCAGTTGCGTTATTGACTTTTCTCCTCGTGCCGGACGATCCCATGCAGGATCGTCACTGACTTCATAACGCAAAATGAATGCAAAGTGGCGTCTCCCTACGGCTGAGGAATCGTCGTTTAAGACCCCTAATACTTCTATTCCGCGCAGTGCTCTCAGCCTTTCCTGATCCCGTTCCGGGAGTGAGAGTTCTTCACTGAGCTCGCGGATCGCACTATCCATCACCCCCATATCACGATTTACATTGAAAAGAGTTAGATCCCTTTCAGATACATGCCCACCGAATCCAATGCACATCGATCCCCGGAGGTAGTCCTCGACGCGATTGAAGACACCACGCCTGAACGCAAGAATTCTTTTCCCCTTTGTAACAATTATGTACGTCAGAACTTGCTTATGTGATTCGTCATCTTCCGCATTCAGCCGAGGTATGTGGTGGCAAACCGCTGGGCGCAGCAATTTTCCGCTCATCTTTTTTACTGGTCGCTGAATTCCTTGAAAGCGACCAAGTTTGTCCAGTTCCCCTGATGGAAATACGAGAACGCGCTCACGCGATGGCGCCACATGAATGGGTTCTGCGTTGTATATTTCGGCTGGCGTTGCCTCAGATATCTCAAACAGTGGCAGCTTTTTCTGGATCTGAGCGGACTGGAGCTCGCGTAGGTAATACCTGCCTGGGGCCGTTCTGACAAAGATCGATGCGCTTCCATTCCTTCGGATATGGACGCTCAACTTCGATTTCATCGTCTGGTGCGGAGTCTTTCCGGCTCTCTTGTCCGAGAATAGGCCCTCATGTATTCCTCGGTCCACAAGCTCGACCGATGTCATCGGTTGACGGAATCTTAGAAAAAGCTGGTAGGCGACCTGGAGGAACTCGCTCTTGAGAACCGGGTTGGCGTTCAATCATTTCCTCCAGGAGAAGACAAACACAGGAGGCACATGACCTCGTGGTTTTACCCGGTCATTCGTTCAAGGATACCGCTCCGTCTGTATCGCCGCGCGTCGCTGGCTCAGATAATCCCACACTTGGTTTTCAGCGCGTTGTAAAGGGTCACCTCGCCACTGGTCCCCGGCTTGAAATTGTCGGTGTTAAACTCAGCGTCGTCCATTTGTATGCGTTTAAACAGAGTCAAAAATTGCTCTCGGGTGGGGACCTGACCAGGCCCCACCAGATACAAATATGCAGGTCGTAAGAACCTCATCAAAGCTCGAAACCCGTTCGTCCTGCTGAGTATTAGGCCAGAACCCGTCGAGTTCCAGGCGGTAGGCCATTTTGAGCGCACCGCATCAAAATAATTCCACATCACGTCGGCAATTTTCATGTCAAGTTTGTCGATCATCATATTACGGAAAATTAGTGTCTTTGACTCGTGACCTCCGGCTTTAACCGGATCTTTCCCGCGAATGTACAGATCTCTGTCGTGTACCGGATTGAGTGAGATATAGCCTATCAGCGACTCCACGAAAGTAGCCTGCGTCAGCGTTTCGTTGAAACGGCCCTCTGTAGCCACTCCGAGCCGCTTAATCTTGTGATAGAAGGGACTCTTCTCATCTTGATCCAATGCGACAGCGATGTTGTGGCACAGCTTTTGCGGGCTGCGCGAGCGCGCAAGATCATAAAGATCGTAGGCCAGGCTCTTATTTACCTTCGTCTGGGCCAGATTGACTGTTGAAAAGATATAAGCTTCTTCTGCCACATCGATTTCGACGAATATTGAAACATTTACATCGAAATGTGGTCCATTGTAGTTCTTCAGCCCTTCGATGCGGTGCTGGCCATCTAGGACTTTTGCGATTTGTCTGTAAAGTACGCTTCTTTCGGGGTCTTCAGAATCTTCATAATTCGAAAGCGTCAAGAGTCGACTTTTCTCCTCGTACTCTGCGCAATTCGCGTTCACAGAAAGGATTACGGCCGTTGGGAAGCAAGCATCAACTGTTTGCACGTACTGCTCAATCTCCTTCACTCTTTTTTCGTTCAGCGGTCGCTGAATTCCCAGGTAGGTTTCGAACTCTCTCTCTCGCAAAATACGTCTGACATCGAAGTGAGTGATTTCACAAAGCCGCTTGGAGTCCAACACCCCAACGAAAAACTGGCCGATGGGCTGCTGCACCTGGAGGACAGGTATCTTAAACGAAATCGGATCTTCTCTAGGACTCATTCCGGTGCTCGCGATATTCCGCCGTAAAGTGCTCTTCTCCTGCGCGCATCAATGCACCCGCATCGCTGATTCGATGTTCATGATACAAAATTCCCAGATACAGAAGGACCAGCGAAGTGAAAAACAGAACGGCTGACAGCCTGAATGTAAAGGCTTGGTTAAGCCTATTGCCAGCGGTCAGGAGACCGAAAAACACTGCTGCTATTACGGACACAATCACCATAAGAACGATGTGCGAGACCTTTCCAGGAAAGGCGCGTGCGCCGGGGCGGTCGGTCAACGCTATCCAAAAAATCGGTGCGAGAAATGCTGTGGCGTACATGAAAAGCTCTCCCCTACTGATTGTGGAGTAGAAGGCGAGCCTGAATCCCAGGCTGCCCGCCTTTTCGCCCGTCGCATATACGATCAACGTGCCAAGCCAGATAGGCATTGTGGATAGCACGAATAGGACAGTTGTCTGTCCGAGGGATTCCCAATGGTCGTGCCCGTCGCACTCGAGGAGATTGCCAAAGATAGGAACTTCCGCCGCTTTATCCAGAAAGTCTTTTAGTCGCACTCTGCACGTCCATTCACCAGCTCGTTATGACTAACTCACTGCTTGTCCCCCGGTGAGTTGGGGTAGCAGCGATCACGCTGGCTCTACTTACTGTGCGGACCGTGAATGATCTGTCGTAAAGCTTCCGAATCGACGGGGTGTCGGCATTTGTCGCCACAATCAGCACACCTTTTGTTTTCGCCTTACGGAGAGATTTCATCAACCGCACCTGATCGTCCCAGCTGAAGAGTTTTTCGTTGTACTTTAAAAAACCATTCTGTGAATGCGCGGTGACATATGGAGGGTCCGCAAAAACCAGGTCACCGCGACGTGCTTGAGATATGACTGGTTCAAAGTCGGAAGTTAAGAGCGCCGCGCTCTTGAGTAACATGCTGGCCTGGCAGAAATCGTCGCTGTCCAAAAGCACTTTCTCCTTCGTTCCGACGGGTACGTTAAATTCTCCACGAACATTTACACGATACAAACCATTCCAACAAGTACGGTTTAGATAGATAAACTTGGCGGCTCTCATGGCTTTTGCGCGCGGACTAGAACCTCTGATCTGATAGTAGAATGAGGTTGAATGGAGTCGGTGATACGTTCGAAGAATCGAAATGACTGCTTTCCAATTCTCCTTGATTTCAGAAAACGTTTCGATCAGGTCAGCATTGACATCAGAAAGAACTGAGTGCTTGGGTCGCAAGCCGAAGAATAATGCCCCGCTTCCGAGAAAGGGCTCAATGTATCGCCCGGAATGATTTGGAATGATGTCGCGATATCTGCTGACGAACCATCTCTTGCCTCCTGCCCACTTCAAAAACGGCAAACATTGTTCCTGTGCGCTGGGCGTAGACATGGTTTGGGGTGTCGCGTCAGGAACTCTATTCACTCCGGGCCTCAGTGTCAATGGATTGAATTGACGCCCTTATAAAAGTCAAGGTAAATTTATAATTCCTGTTATGAAGCGACATTCAATGGGTTGATGGTCGGCTTCCAACTAAAATATTAAGCTCTATGCTGCGCGGCAGCTTGCCGCTTTTTTTAAAGGCAGAAAAAGCCTTTGGAGTAATGAGCGCAATTGAGTCGTAACCCTCTGCTTGCGCCGCTACTTTCATCTTCGCGTCGAGCGCCCAACGCTCTTTCACAGAAATGGTTTCGCTGGAAACGCGTCTGCCAAACAGTTTTCTCTCAATCGCTTCTTCATCGCCTACCAACGGGTGCGCAACAGTGACCCGCTGTGGCTCGTCAAGCGGTCGGCCCCAGAACTCCGCTTCCCTGAAGCTCGACGCTAAGAACTTCCCGCGTTTGCTGTAAGCGCTTGGGTCGCGTGGGGGCACGTGCCACCACTCTTTGCGGTTCACGTGCGCCACGAGTTTTTCAAAGAAGACAGTATTCCTTTTCACTGGACGATTATAACTCAACCCCTCACGCCCGGAGACCATGTTCTCGTGGTCGCCAATGGACCGGAATCGCAGTCGCGCAAAGAAAGCAGACAGGATGCTGCCTTCTGAAATCCCTTGGAGGTGAAACAACAACATGCAAGAAGTTAGGTGTTAGTTAGTACACGCAGTTCACGGCGATCCCCGGCTCGACATGCTATGCTGCGACAATTGAAATCGGACCTTTTCGAGTTTCGATTCGAGAGGCGGCTAGCTCAGACGCATGCCATTGCTTACGGAAGCAGACACTTGTCGAAAGTACGTCCTGCCAAAGCTTTACGCCTCTGGCTGGTCTGACGATCACATTAATGAGCAGCGCACCTTTACCGATGGCAGGATCGTCGTGGCTGGCAACCGCACGATACGCCGCAAACAGAAGCGAGCCGACTACCTTCTTCGCTACCGGCCAGACTTCGCCATTGCCATCGTTGAAGCGAAAGCGGATTTCAAGAAGCCTGCCGATGGCCTTGGCCAGGCTATGGAGTACGCACAGATTCTCGGTTTGAAGTTTGCCTACTCCACGAACGGTCACGGCATCGTCGAACACGATTTCACGACCGGCCTCGAAAATACTCTCGAAACCTTCCCATCACCAGACGAACTCTGGCAACGCCTTAAGCACGCTGAAAACATACCTAGCCAAATCGTAGAACGCCTTCTCACCCCGTATTACCATCTTTCTGGAAAATCGCCGCGCTACTATCAGGAGATCGCCATTAACAGTGCGATCCGCGCCATTCTCCAGGGTCAGAAGCGCGTCCTCCTCACTCTCGCCACAGGCACCGGCAAGACTGTCGTGGCATTCCAGATTTGCTACAAACTCTGGAACACCAAATGGAATCGCACAGGTGATCCCGGACGCCGCCCTCGGATGCTCTATCTTGCTGACCGCAACATCCTTGTGGACGACCCAAAAGACAAAACCTTTGCGCCGTTTGGCGACGCCCGGCACAAGATCGAAGGCGAGGCCATCAAGAGCCGTGAGATGTACTTCGCGACCTACCAAGCTATCGCCAAAGACGAGCACCGCCCCGGTCTTTACCGCGATTACCCAAAGGATTTCTTTGACCTGATAGTCGTGGACGAGTGCCACCGTGGCAGCGCAGCAGACGATTCCAACTGGAAGGATATCCTGAAGTATTTCGAACCTGCTTTTCAGCTCGGCATGACCGCCACCCCGAAGCGCGAAGATAATCGCGACACGTATCTCTATTTCGGCAATCCGCTCTACACCTACAGCTTGCGGCAAGGTATTGAAGACGGTTTCTTAGCGCCCTATCGCGTCCATCGCATTGTCACCAGTGCGGACTCAGTAGGCTGGAGGCCGAATAGGGGCCAGCTTGACCGTTTGGGGCGTCCAATTCCAGACGCCGAATACACTACCAAGGATTTTGAGCGCAAAGTCTCTCTTCTTCCGCGCACCGAAACTATCGCCCGCAACCTCACCGATTTCCTCAAAGCGAACGGGAGATTCGACAAAACTATCGTCTTTTGCGTTGACCAGGAACACGCCGAAGATATGCGCTTCGCGCTAAACAATCTCAACGCGGATTTGGTGCAGCAACACCCGGATTATGTTGTCCGCGTCACGGCAGACGAAGGCAAAACGGGACGAGGCCATTTGGACCGCTTCATGGAGCTTGAGACTAGCACTCCAACCATTGTGACAACGTCTCAACTACTGACCACTGGCGTAGACGTTCAAACATGCAAAAACATCGTGATCGCACGCACCATTAACTCCATGACCGAATTCAAGCAAATCATCGGTCGCGGTACCCGCGTCAAGGACGACTACGGGAAGCTCTTTTTCAACATTCTTGATTACACGGGGAGTGCTACCCGCCTTTTCTCCGATCCCGATTTCGACGGAGAACCCGCTTTGGTGACGGTCGAGGAAATGAACGCGGCAGGCGAGAAAGGCAAAACCGACATCGAAAAGCCCGAGGAAGTCATCACCGATCCGTTGCCTCCCCAAATCCTCGAACCGGGAGGTGCGAAAAGAGAAGAGCCACGCAAGTATTACGTGGACCAAGGCTCCATCGAAATCGTGGCCCATTTCGTGTCCGAGCTAGACGCCGAGGGCAAGCAGCTTCGTGTAGTCCGCTTCACCGACTACACGGGAGAGAAAGTACGCGGAATGTGGCCGTCGGCGGCGGAACTCCGCTCGAAATGGTCTGACGCCGAACAGCGTGCTGAAATTATTCAAGCTCTGGAAGAACGAGGCATTACGCTGGAAGAACTCATCACCGCTTCGAATCAGCCTGACGCCGATCCGTTCGACCTTCTCTGTCAAGTTGCCTACAGTGCCCCGATTCGTACACGCAGGGAGCGAGCAGAAAAGCTTCGCAAAGAACAGAAAGACTTTTTCGACAAATATTCAGAAAAGGCACGTCAGGTCTTGGACGATATCCTCGACAAATATGTAGACTATGGCACGGCGCAATTCGCCATCCCGGAAATACTGAAAGTGCCGCCCATCTCGGACCGTGGCAGCGTGATGGATATTTCTCAAATGTTCGGCGGCGCGGACAATCTGAGATCAGCGATCAACGAATTGCAGGCGCGGTTGTACGCAGCTTAGACCGGAAACTATGCCCAAACAAAAATCAGCCAAGAAAGACATCCCTCAATCCAGCGCCCAGCAACTCGCATCGATTGTTAAATCCTGCCGCGACATCATGCGCAAGGACAAAGGCCTAAATGGCGACCTCGACCGCTTGCCAATGCTCACTTGGATCATGTTCCTCAAGTTCCTTGACGACATGGAGAGCATCCGAGCCGAGGAAGCGAAGCTCGCTGGCAAACGGTTCCGCGCCGCTATTGAAACGCCCTACCGCTGGCGCGATTGGGCTGCAAACCCACAAGGCATTACCGGCCCAGAGTTAATTGCTTTCATCAATCAGGACGAAGCCATCCGCACAGACGGCAAGCGCGGAGAGGGCCTATTTGCGTATCTTCGTTCGCTTCGCAGCGCCAACGGCGACCGCCGCGACGTTATTGCCAAGGTTTTTCAGGGTACGTTCAACCGTATGACGAACGGCTATCTGCTTCGCGATGTCGTCAACAAAATCAATGAAATCCACTTTACTTCCAAAGACGAGATCCACACCCTCGGCTTGCTTTACGAGTCCATGCTTCGCGAGATGCGAGACTCAGCAGGAGATTCCGGCGAATTCTACACGCCGCGCCCGCTCGTGAAGTTTATCGTCACCGTAATGAATCCCCGTCTCGGCGAAAGCATCCTTGATCCCGCAGCGGGCACGGGCGGATTCTTGGTTGAAGCGTTCACCCACCTTCAAAAGCAGTGCAAAAAGGCGGAGGACTTTAGCCGTCTCCAGAAGGGCACCCTGTTTGGCATCGAACCCAAGCCGCTCCCTTATTTACTGTGCCAGATGAATCTCTTGCTTCATGGCCTAGAATCGCCGGACATTGACCCGGAAAACGCTCTTCGCTTTCCATTGCGTGAAATTGGGGATAAGGATCGCGTGGACCTCATCATGACCAATCCGCCTTTCGGCGGCGAGGAAGAGCGAGGTATCCTCTCGAACTTCCCCGAAGATAAAAAGACCGCCGAAACCGCTCTCCTCTTTCTGCAGCTCATCATGCGTAAGCTCCGCCGTCCTCTAGGCGGGGCCAAACCGGGCCGGTGCGGCATGGTTGTTCCGAACGGCACTCTATTTGGCGATGGCGTCTGTGCTCGAATAAAGGAAGAACTCCTCAAGGAATTTAATCTGCACACGATTCTCCGCCTACCCAACGGCGTATTCGCGCCGTATACAAGCATCCCCACAAATCTTCTCTTTTTTGACCGCTCAGGGTCTACAAACGAAATCTGGTATTACGAACAGCCGTTACCTGACGCCCGCAAGACCTATACGAAGACGCTGCCAATGCGTTTCGAGGAATTTGAAGGGTGCCTCGCGTGGTGGAAAAACCGGGAAGTGAATGAGCGCGCTTGGCAGGTCTGCGCCAAAGATGTAATCAAATATGATGCTGATGGCAATCTGATCTCCGTCAACCTCGACATCAAGAATCCGCAAGCGAAGCAAGACTTCGAACACTTGCCGCCAGAGAAGTTGGTCGAAGACATTCTTGCGAAAGAGCGGAGGATACAGGAACTCTTAGCAGAGGTCGGAAAACTACTCGGAACGGCCTCCTGATGGCTCGACTGCGAAATGTTAGCGAAAGCAAATCGAACAAGCCTCCTGTTCTAACGGCGGCTCGGAGAATTCTAATTGAAGCGCTCCGCAGAAATGGCAACAGTAAACCTCTGGGGGAGATAGCTGAATTCGTTAACGGAACCAGTTATCGGACCGACCTGCTAACCGAGCACGGTACACCAATAATCAGGATCAGCAACATCACTAATCCAGAATCAGACTTTCTCAAGACCAAGGAGTCTTTCGAGGATAAGTACAAAGTTGACACCGGCGACTTGCTAGTTTCATGGTCCGCATCATTCAAGTCGATAATCTGGCCCGGACCGCCTAGCATTTTGAATCAGCACATTTTTCGAGTGAGAGAGCGATCTCAGAATAACAGGAGTTTTATTCGGCATGCGATTGAGGCTGTTTTCGACGAAATGCAACAGAAGGTCGTCGGAATTGGAATGATGCACCTCCGCCGCCAAGATTTTATTGGACATGAAATTCCATGCCCTTCATTCGACATGCAGCTGGCAGTGGGTCAGTACCTCGACTGGATCGAGTCTGGCAGTAACAGCAAGGAACCATCGCTTCCGAAGCTGCTCCATCAACAACACCGAATGATCACATGGATCAAGGAATTAGCAGCAAAGATCAAAGAAGGTCAAAAACTTCGCAGGGAGAGCCTCGAAGCCTCATCCAGTGTCATTACCAGCTTGCATGTTAGTTTGAGCGGACAGCGGATACGCTCCCTTCGAGAAGTCCTGACGCTTGATGAGCGACGTGTCCCTATCCGCCCTGACGGCACCTACCCGCAAGTTGGGATCAGGGGCTTCGGAGGCGGCCTCTTCGCCAGAGGTGTTTTGGGTGGCACTGAGACGACCTACAGAGAGTTCAATCTCTTGTTCGATGGGGCACTCGTTCTAAGTCAAGTCAAAGGGTGGGAAGGAGCAATCGCTGTTTGTGACAAACGTTTTGCAGGCTTGTATGCGTCTCCAGAGTATCGCACATTCAGTTTCATTTCCGACGAAGCCTTGCCCGAATACATGACGGCAATAGTTTCATCCCCGTGGTTTTATGCCAAGCTGACAGATTTGACCCGTGGCGTTGGCGCACGCCGAGAACGCACACGCCCTGAGGCCTTCTTGGAAATGAAAATTTCCATGCCGACTATTGAACAGCAGCGTAGGGCACTACAGGTGTTTCAAAAGCTGAACACCCTGAAGAGAATCCAATCTGAAACCGCAGCCGAACTCAATGCCCTCATGCCCTCCATTCTGTCTAAAGTTTTTCGCGGCGAACCTAAGTAATATGCGTGACCCACACCAAGCACTCAAACACGAGCAGATGGCCAAAGGCCGGGCCACGACCGCAGGAGTCGATTTTTTCTTAATTCGAAGTCAGTGGGGAAAAGAGGATTTCGGCTTCAGTCTGCACGCCGCTCCAAATCAATTCAGCACAAGCGGAGTTCAGACCACGGACTTTCTGGCCTCGCTAGGATTCGAACGTGCAGCGTGCCCGTTTACTGGCAGACTTGAATGCTACACCAGGTGGGTAAACGACGGATTTGCAATGGATCAGTTCGTGGCGAACTTTGATGGAGGGTTCGCCGCGTTCCAGCAAGCAGCAAGAGCGCTAGAGGATTGCGGAATTTTCCTAGATCAGCTCGAAGGTTGGGGCTTCTTCTACGGCAAGCAATCACGCGGTCGGGCGAAACGAGAATTTTACGACTTTGGCGACGGCCACACGGTAGCAGAGTCGAAGGAGATGAAAAGGTCTGAAGATCAGGTCTTTCAGTACCGCTTCGTTTGGGTTGTCACGGGAAACGGCGTGAAAGGCTGGATCACGCACTACCGACCTAAGAATCCGCCTCTTTCCGTCGAACTAGAGAGTGTCTTCCGTTTCCTCGGCCTAAACGCGTTCGCTCAATGCCCCGAATTTGAGTTTGAGCCCTGTTCCTGGTCCGCCGTTCGATTTGAGGAGCGCGGAGATTCATTCTTTGACAGCAATGCCGAGGTTGCCCACCGCTGGTTCGACAATCATTCGCAAAAGTTTTCGTCGGGCGTAGAGAAACTGTTGCTTGCCCACTCACTGCTGGAGCGTTTCGGTATGAAGTTCCTGCCAATACCTGAAGCAGGTGCCCGACTGCAGGAGGAGTTTGCGAGACATACAACCAAGCCCGCCAAGGAGCCCAAGAGCGCGAAATTCCCAGACAGTTTCGATGTGGCCATCTCTTTCGCTGGACCTGAACGGCCATTCGCGGAAGAACTTGCCAATTATCTGGTGGCCGCAGGTTTTTCGGTCTTCTACGACGGTTTCTATCCCGAAGACTTATGGGGCAAAGACCTCGTTCAAACGTTTTATGAAATCTACAGTAAACGTGCTCGCTTCTGCGTAATTTTCGTCTCGGAGGAATATAACAATCGGGCATGGACCCTCCATGAGCGCCGAAGTGCTCAGGAGCGGATGCTGAAGGAAAAAGGCCAAGAGTATATCCTTCCAGTCAAAGCCAACGCTGTAGACCTGCCGGGCCTCCCGACGACCATAGGCTATGTATCCCTAAAAGACTTCGGAATTGAAAAAATCGCAGAGCTGCTTATCAAGAAGCTGAACAAGTAGCCGCTCCCAGAGTCCCTTCACGCTGGCGCGTGTGGGATAAACATCATTTCCTATTCCACCATTTGGGAGGGTGCCTCAGAAAAGATCGGATGTTTGCGTACTCCCAATACTGAGCTTCCGGAAACATTTCGCGCCATCTATCGCGCGTCGAAGTTGAGGGATCAATAACACACAGTCTGAACTTCCTGCCGCCTAATCCCAATGTGAATAGTTGCTGGGCCTTGATGTCGGTTGGAGGGAGAGAATACCCCCACACGACGAATGTGCCAGCCTTCTCAAGTCTCGCTAGACAGTCGGTCCAAAGCTGTAGCCACGGGCCTTGCTCTATTCGTTTATCCCAAAACGGAAGAAAAATTGGGAACACAGTGCCAGTCCCCTTGTGCCCTCGATATCCGGGTGAAGCATCGAAATCTTTCCAACTCTTCGTGAGCACCTCGAAATGATCACTCGGTAGCCGCCAATTTGAACTGCCATGCAATTTCAGAATCGTAGGCAGTCTGTAATCACTTGGCTCCGGGGCCAAACCGTAGACCCACTTACCGAAAGTAGCGCCCGCCTTGTGCGCGATGGGGCGCATCGCTCTTTCAACAACTAAGTCATAGTTGAAAGAGATCACCGAATCGTTTTGTCGTAATTGGAGCATGACCTTATTGTGGTTTTCGCAAAATTCCTTGCCATGAGCGGAGCGAAGAAGTGCTTGGACGCAACGTGCAAAATTGCCTACTATTTCGCTGTCAGAAGCTCGTGGTCTTCTACTCGACTTAAGTTTTTCCGCCATGTAAGCCCTGAGTTGAAGGGTGTAGAAAGACCGCTCCATTGAACGCCTGTAGTCGAATGGCAATGCTTCGACTTGCTTTCGAACGAACTTCACGGCATCAACATCTGCTTTACGCGGCTCAAGCCGATTCAAAAGGTCAAAAAAATCCGAGTCTAAAGGTGACGGTTGTTCTCGCTCGCGCGCGTAGCTAACGCTCCGACTTGCTCCAGCTCCCAAGACAACGGCATATGGAAGGCTCCCAACTGCTTTTTCTGTGGATGCGGCTCTCACCGAATTATGCTCCTCTAGACATTCAAGCTATCCCCAGAATCCAGCCCTCGATTTTGGCCACTTTTCTTTCGTTCTCATTCAGGTGTGGATTGAAAAATCGATCCAAGCTGCCGTCAAGATCACTTCGGCGCAACCATTCCGCAGCAGCATAAGCGTCATGCTGATCGGAATTCCGGCCATCACGGGAGAAGCTGTGACTCCAAAGGGCGGGATATACCTCCGCCACTACCGACTTGCCCGCTGGCACTACCCACCCATCGAACGGCCAGAAGTGCACTCTATCTCCTGTGCTAGAGCGGAGAAAACGGAGCCACGGAATTCCGGCATGAGTCGATTTGGCGACTGATCCCGGCACATCAAAATGAAACACAGACTTTGCCCCCGCCCGTACTTCCGTCAGTCGTCGCCAGTGAGAATCACCATGACGAGCAGCCGCATTTCCGCAAACGCCATCACGCACGAATTCAACGGGAGTGCTGTCATCGTCTGTTGGCCAATGCTCTTGAAAATCGTTTAAGAAAAGGGTCCAGTCGTGGGGCAAATCGTATTTGTCGAAGTATTGGAGCGGAAAGGAAAATCCGTGGTCAATTCCGACCAGCATAGGTGGTTCTTCTGGAAGCCTCTCAACCAGCCATTCCGCAATGCCCTTGCGTGTCCAGTATCTACGGAGACCAGCAGGCGGCGCGACTTCGCGGGGGTCATTCAGATGGTCCGCCGCATAGACGCGCAAGCCCTTGAGGCTGGAGTCGCATGTTTCCGCCCCGGAATAGTCGATTCCGATGTACCGATTGAAAGCGACCTTCACTTCGTTGACCTAACCTCGCCTGGGATTCGCAAGACGTGCCGAGTCTAACTCAATTGCACGTCCCGGTGAACTTTGGGCGGCTTCCTCTAGCATTGGTCGCGCCAGATAAACGGCGACCTGGCACGCCCACTGCGGCCCGCTCCAGCCTCCTAAGGGACAACTTCACTTTTCCGTCCTCCTGTGGGCGCGGCGCTTTGGTTCCTCTTCCTGGTTGAAGGAACCAAATCACCTAACAGGAGAACAGAAAATGAAATCAGAACAAATCAATTCTCAAATCAACAAAGGATTCTCAAACACTCTGCTACACGGCAATTGCGTGGAATTGCTTGCTGGCATGGCGTCAGGCCGCGCCGACTTTGTGCTCACCGACCCGCCGTACCTGGTCAATTATTCTTCCAGCGATGGGCGCACCGTCCCCAACGACGACAACGACGCCTGGGTTAAACCGGCTTTCAGGGAAATTTATCGCGTGCTCCGGTGGAATCGCTTCTGCGTGAGCTTCTATGGCTGGAACAAGGCCGATAAATTCCTTGCTGCTTGGCGTGAAGCGGGCTTCCGTATAGCCGGACACTTGACCTTCATTAAGAAATACACCTCGACCGAGCGCTTTCTTCGCTATCAGCATGAGAACGCCTACCTGCTGGCGAAGGGCAATCCCGAAAAGCCGGTTCGCACCATCCCCGACGTTTTGGAATGGAAATACACCGGAAACAACCTTCATCCAACTCAAAAGCCATTGTGCGTTTTGACGCCGTTGATCGAGTCTTTCTCGAATCCGGGCGATGTAGTGCTCGATCCCTTCTGTGGTTCAGGTTCAACGCTCGTGGCAGCGCAGCAACAGCACCGTCGCTTTATTGGCATCGAACTTTCTAAGCGCTACTTTGACCTGGCGGAGCAGCGGCTCCGCTAGGTCGATAGCCTCTTCGGAGCGCAAAGACGTTTCGGAGGATGCCCTTGCCACGAGGGAGAGATCAGACTAGGACGACGAGGTACCCGAAAGATCGTGCTCAATCACGTTCCCGCATCGTTCGCAAACGAACGAACGGTCCCACTGAGCGTATTGGCGCGAATAGGTCGAGTGATTGTGCCTCCAATAGAGAGTAAGAAGGACAACGAGAACTATTGGGAAAAACAAGGCGTACAGTTTCACCGGAAGCGAAGACGCAGGCGAAGGCCCGGACATCACCGAACGGACGTAGGCGACAAGCGCCACGAGGGAAAGGACGACAGACCACCCGATCAGTTTCAGGTAGGACCACTTCGCCGGGGGACTCAGTTGCTTGGAAAGTTCAGTCTGGTGCGTTCCGCGCGTGGTCGCTCTGCCGACCAGCACATCCGGCCCACCCTCCCCAACCACTACACCACGCAAGCGAGTCCGTGTATCCACTCGGACTCGCCCTTGCTGGTAGGCTAGGGACAACTTCTTAAGGTCAGTGCCATTGCAACTCGGGCATCGCAAGTCCATCTTTTCACCCCTGGCAGCCCCATAGAAGTATGGGTATATGTCCTTTCTGATTACTTTTCCACGGTAGAGGTTGCATGCCTCATTGGCGAACCCAGCGACCGATCTGCGGCCAGATTCAATAAATTTGATTCTGCCACGGTGCTCGACATCACTTCCTGTCATTTAACCGACTGGTCCGGTGGCGCGCCATTTTTTGAGCCATGAAGAGAAGCAATTGCCGGGCGCTCTTATCCATCCGGCCAAGCTGTCTGCGCAAATGATTTAATAGACGAGCATCTTTTCCCGAATTTCCCCATGCAATATCGTCGGAGGTTTTCCGCTTTGGAAGGTTCGGAAGGGCAGGTGGCTCTTCGCCGTCATAGAAAAGCTGGTAAAGAGGGACTTCCAACGCGCGAGCCAGCTTCTCTATCGTTTCAATAGACGGAACTGTGTGGCCATTCTCCACGCGCGAAATATAGCAGCGCAACAAACCAGTGCGCTTTTCAATGTCTCCTTGGGAAAGCTTTTTCTCTTCGCGCATCTCGCGTAAACGGTCACCGATAATCATGTGGGACTCCGTTTCGTGTACAAATATACAACGAGCGCTCGTTGTTTTACAATGAGCTTTTTACTGAGGTTTCTTGGACTTGGGAGGCCGACCGCCTTTGTGCTTCTTGCGCTTGGCTTGTAACTGCCTGAAGTATTCAGGGCCGCGCTTGGCGATCTCCTTCCCACCCTTCCGTCCAAGCTTGACGGCGGCGGGATCTTTCTTGCTTGCCAAAATGTGGACGAAATCCCTTAGACAGCGAGAGCATTATCTATGAGGTTTCTCCCATTGCCAACCACAACAATCATCGGG